>Ga0224555_1000691_pt1 | contig 51666 bp, 28 predicted proteins | sample 714S23034metaG_FD_180687 | JGI IMG/M metagenome (GOLD analysis project Ga0224555, IMG submission 180687) | Peat soil microbial communities from Stordalen Mire, Sweden - 717 S2 30-34 | ecosystem: Environmental > Terrestrial > Soil > Wetlands > Peat | place: Sweden: Norrbotten County, Stordalen...
AGGACGTGCTGGGGTTGTATGAAAGACCGCTCTCGGTAAGGGAGCCGGTGGTTTGTATCGACGAGAAGCCGGTGGTGTTGCATGAAGATACATGCACCCCAATTCCCATGCTGCCTGGACGAGTTGCCCGGCGCGATTACGAATACAAGCGATGCGGGACCGCCAACGTGTTTTGCGGCGTCGAGCCCAAGGCGGGACGGCACTTCACCAAGGTGACGCCGACCCACTGCTCAGCCGAGTTCGCCGATTACCTGCTGAAGATCGCCGCCCGCTATCCCGCAGCCGACACCATCCACCTGGTCATGGACAACCTTTCCACGCACACGCCGAAGGCGCTGGTGAAGCGGTTCGGGGACACCGCAGGATCCTGGTTGTGGGACCGATTCACGGTCCACTACACCCCCAAACATGGAAGTTGGCTGAATCAGGCGGAGATGGAGGTCGGCATGTTCAGCCGCCAGTGCCTCGGCAAACGACGGATCGAAGATATCGCCGCCTTGCGAAAACAGGCTCGCGCATGGAACCGCCGCGTCAATCACGACAAGGCCATCATTCAGTGGAAGTTCACACGCCGACAGGCCAGAAGAACACTTCACTACACAATCACGCGGTCAAAGCACTAGTACCCGCGATGCGGATCGTAGGAATGGGGCTGCGGCTACAAGCAATCGAAGGATTGCCGGGGAATGAGGAACTTCTTACTAAAGTCCGCAACCTCGATTCAAGCGCTGAAGCTGAGTTGACCGCAATCTATCTTTTTCGCTCCGGTCACGTGACGTCGAAATCGAACTGTTTCCCCCGGTTGGTAAACGGATCGCTGACTTCAGGATGAGGAAAGGAGAGGAGGAATGGACGACTGTCGAAGTCACCGAGGCGACCGAGTCGGCCGAGCAAAAGCGACTAAACGCAATTCTAATGCAACTTACAACCGGATTAAGGTCGTTGAGTTTTCCGTTCTCGCTTGAAATCATACTTCTGCGGGAGCCTACTGAAGAAGAAGTAGCGGAACTCTGTGAAACCCTCCCACAATTCTGTGAAAACAAGGATATTCAAAACGCTCGCTTGCACCACGACCTGGGCTTGCTCTTGCTGAACCATGTACCGACCGGGCAACTGCCCAACAGCGTACAGAACTCAGTGGAAAGAGACAACGCGGCATTGGCGGACACTCGAGGGGCACGTGCTGCACTTTCATCAGTTGTTTGACACGCTACCAGCGTCGGCGTGTGTTACGGACGCGTACATTCGCTTCCTCTACCACGTCGGTGAGCAATCCCTGCCTGACTCTTTTGTCGGACTTCACCAGAAGGTTCGGACTGCTGAAGCGATAACACTCCTTCAGTATGGCAACTCGCGATATCGGCTAGAGGTTCTCCTTCAGCGATACGTCTATGCTAAGCCGCTCCTTCTGAAGCAGCGGGGTCCACTCCGTGAAGGTGTCCTTAGCCTCCTGGAGGATTTGATCGCTCTAGGCTCATCCGCTGCGTTCAGAATGCGTGACGACTTCGTCACGCCCCTTAGTGCGTAGTTTGTGAGAACGAACTTCCAACGTACTGCCTGCCGCAAGGCTGATAAGGGGACTGCATGCGTATACCGAATCGTACGTGCCGCCAGATTCTGGTCCAGCAGCTGGCTGTAGAGCGTTTGGATTTCTGCTGGCGAAACCTCCCCATGTGGTCTTGCTCCCAGTCGTGGACGGACGTACCGGCCGAGCAGACCCGAATAGTCGCGGAAGCTCGTGACCCGCAACCGCGGCCGGGCACAGATGTCGAGCCAGTGATCGAGATACTGACCCAGATTTTACGGGAACGGAATGGTTCATCGGCGATGACCCGATAACTGACTCTCGACCTGCCCGCCGACGAAGCATAGTCTGTTTGGGGAACCCTTATGAGTTGCTTAAGTCACGATGACACGGCCGCCAAGAAACCTGCCTGCTGCGCACCTTCAGTAATCAGAGCCGATCACCTCGTTGTCCATGTTTCGTGGAATGACGCTACGCAGTTTTGTGTGTCGGCCTGTCTCCCGACAGCGTAAAACAGAGCATCCGACCAGATTTGCTTTCCGCTCTTCAGCTTCGCGCTGACTTTGCCCTCAGCGGATTTCGTAACCTCCTCGACCTCCTCACCCAGACGAAAAGTGACGCCCTGGCTGCGCATGTGATAACTCAGAGCTTCGGTAATCTCGAAGCGCACGGACTGGTTATGCAGTGGGCACTCAACATCAGCGCATCACCTGCGACAGATCAATATTAACTCTACCTTGTGCTGGTTCCTTAGGCCGCTTAGCTTCACCGATTGGCTCGGTTTGCATGTATCCGTAAGCGTCTGCAATTGATCTGTACTTCCGGCGGCCTGGTCATCCACCTCGAGTAATAGGTCGCCCGGCTGGAGTCCCGCGCGCGCAGCGGCGGAACCCGGGGGCGCCGTTTCCACGATCACTCCGGTTTCCGTTGGCGCGCCCTTCTCGGACATTTCGCCCGCGCCCACAAGGTTGCGGACGGTTGCGCCCATCCAGACAATCGTAGCTCGCCGCAGGGTGACAGCAAGGGTAGCCGATGGCGTATCGAGCCACTTTGCGATATCCGGAGTTTGCGCGAGCTTCAACAGCTTCTTCGAGCAGACTCCGTATTTCCCCAGTGAGAGGCTCGTGATCCCCAGACGGCGCGCGGGGGATTTATCCCGCAGGAAGAAGGCGCCCCTTACAGTATCCACGAACTGCGCGTCTCCCTCCAGTGAGGCCGCATCCTGCCCGGACAGCTTCTGTAAATCCTCGGCACTCCTGGTCGCCTTGGCCCCGTCGTGATGAAGGAAGTTCAGATCGATCACTTCGCCCCAGCCACGCACATGAATCGGCTGATACGGAGCGAAGACAATGTTTCTTTGGATCACGTCGCCGGTGTGCGCGGGCCATACGTGCGGATGAAACGTATTGTTCACGAGCACATTATCTTCCGCGGTTCGCAAAAATCCCTCGCGGAACTTGATTCCACCGCACAGGCAGAGATTCTCGTGAATGCGATAATTCGACGATCCATCATCCAGGTCGATATCCCATCCGTGTGCGCACGCCCAGCGACTGCGGGTTAGCACGATGGGCAGCACCGCATCCAGCGTAGGCAGGTCAAGGAGCGAGCCTGTCAGCAAGTCGTCCTCGGCCGCTCCGTGAAGATGCCACCAGCGATCGCGCCCCCACGCGTTGAACGCGCCATGATCGCTCGTCTCGAGCACGGTGTCGAACACATCGCAGCTATCCACCAAATGTCCGCCGAATGTGCCATCGCCAACGTTGATGCCCGCGCGAGGCACACCGTAGATCGAACAGTTGGTCACGCGGATTTCGGAACTGGTGGAGATGTGCACCCCGGCCGATTGCTTTTCAAAGCGGCCGGTTCTTGCGATCAGGCAGTCGTCGACAAAACAATCGCGCGGGTACTCGTCGCCTTTTGGTCCCGGCGTTCTATCAATCCGATCGAGCGAGGTCTCGTTGTAGTAGCCGAGGAGAGCGTTGCGCACAGCGGACGGCCGGCCGACGAAGCACACGCCGCTGGAGCCCGCTTCTTCGATGCGGCACGACCGCAAGCCCACCCGCCGCGCGTGGCCGCTGACAAACGCGGCATTGCCACCAACCTGATCGAAGAAGCAGTCTTCGACGAGCACGTCCTCCGCGTTTTCGATCAGCATCGCGCCACCGCGAAAGATGCGCCAATCGCTGCGGAGCAACTGCTCCCGCGTCTGCATGAACGTGCGCTGCGTGTGGCGGAAGGTGACTTCGCGCAGGGTGACGCCTCGTGCCGTCGCGCCTTGCTGCGAACCGATCTCGATGAGATTGACCAGGCGAACGACATCGACGGTCGCGCCGGTCAGATCGACATTAGCCGGCGGATAGAAATAGAGCGTGGAGGTTTCTTGGTCGAGGAACCACTCGCCCGGCGCATCCAACTCCTCGAAGACGCCTTCGATGAAGCGGAATTCCTTGTGCATCGGCTGATCGCGGTCGATCTGCCATCCGCCTTCCATGGCGAGCGAGCCATCTGGGTTGCGGCCGGTCACACGATAGTGGAGGCTGCCCCAGAGCGACTCCTGCAGTCCGTGCACATAAGCGCCTTCCGGATGCTTCCATCGGCGCGCGCGCTCCGGACTGATTGCATCGGCAGCCGTTCCGTTAAGATAGCGGGCATTCTTGTCGAAGTTGGGGTAACGTGCCAGCATTTGCCGTTGTCCGTTGACAAACAGCTGATCGGTTCTGGCGCCGCGAGGGACCGACGCCTGGTAGATGCCGTCACGGTAGGGCTTCCACTGCGGATGCAGACGCGAGCCACCGCTCCATACAACCTCGCCGTCGCCGAATGCTTCGATGCGCAGTGGATACGCGGCGGTGCCGGCATCGTCGCTGGTCAGGCGGAGAGTCTCGGGGAATTCATAAACCCCGCCATGCAGAAGGAGGAACGCGGGGAAACCGGTTTGACGCTTTCGTTCCCGAGAGAGTTGCAATGCCCGAGTCAGCGTCTGCACAGGCGCGGCAAGAGTGCCGGCGTTGCCATCGTCACCCGACGGGCTGATGTGTATCTCCGCTTGCACGCCGGGATTCTCTGCTCTGAGGGCAAGCGGTCCAGCCAGTGCCGCCGCTCCTGCGCTTTGAAGAAACTTTCGCCTGTTCACTTGAGCCTCAACCTGCCTGAATCTCAATTCATTCTGCGGAACCGGGAATTCCGTCCCTGGCGTCTGCGAGATCTTCGCAGGCGCCAGTCACTCTTCATCCTTTTGGAGCGGCTGGCACAGCGGGCCGCGGTTGCGCCCGCTTGGTAGCGATTACCACCTTGGCGGGCGTCAACTCCGGCCCACCTGAATCTTCTGTCACCGCCTCGATCTGAATTGACCCGGGCTCCATGGTGCTCTGGACGATGACCTGCGCCAATCCATTAAAGAGCGAACGCCGCGGCTCCTTGTCGCTCTCCTGGCAGTTGGGATTTCCGTTCCCCACGCCGATGAGTACGCCGTTCCCTGAAACCTTGAATCCGATCCTGTTGTTGGCCGTCGGAACGGGCCTGCCCTGCCGGTCGAGTATCTCGACCTTCAGAACGGCGATATCTTCGCCGTCGGCGTCTATCTCAATACGATCCGCCGTGAGGCGAATGGAGGCAGGCTCGCCGGTGGTCTCGCGCTTTTCAATCAAAACGACCTTCCCGTCTTTCGATCCACGCGCTTCAATCGTTCCCGGCTCGTACTTTACCTTCCACTCGAGATGGCCCAGATGCGGAACCTTCTGTACTCCGGCAGACTTGCCATTCACCAGCAATTCCACTTCGTCCAGGTTGGAATACACCCAAACCGGAATCTCGTTGCCTTCCTTGCCGTGCCAGTTCCAATGCGGAAAGAGATGCAGCAAGGGCTCCGGGCGCCACCATGCCTTGTAGTAGTAAAAGTAGTCCTTCGGAAATCCACACAGGTCTACGATACCGAAGTTGGAATTGACCGACGGCCAGCCGAATGGGGACGGTTCGCCACGATAGTCGAAGCCCGTCCAGGCGAATCCTCCTGCCGTCCAATTCCTCTCCCCGTAGAATTTCCACCATAGTTCCGGCAACTCATAGACACCATGGTAGGAATCAACCACATTGCGTTGCCAATCGGTCGTATATTCACCACGCGTACTGACGGCGCTCGATGTCTCCGACCCGAAGACCGGGCGCGTAGGGTTGTCCTTGTGAAAGGCATCGGGGAAATCCAAATGGTAGTTGAATCCAACGAGGTCAACCGCATCGGAGACACCCTTCCTGTTGTCGGCGTTGACGGCCGCGGAAACAACGCGTGTCGGGTCCAGTTCGTGACACCTGCGCACCATGGTGGCTGCGATTCTGGCTCCCTGCTCCGCCATCGGCCCTTGCAGTTGGTTTTCCTCGTTGCCTATGGACCAGATGATGACCGAGGGAGAATTGCGGTACCGTTTGACCATCAATTCGAGTTGCCGCATGCCCTCCGCGCTTGAGCTCAGTTGGCGGGTCTCGCACATCATCATCATGCCCATGCGGTCACAGGCATCGACCCACTCGGGGGTAGGCATATTGTGCGATGTCCGCACCGCGTTGCAGCCCATCTCGCGAAGCACCGCGAACCGGAACCATTGCAGACGGTCGGGCAGCGCGGCACCGACGCCGGCGTGATCCTGGTGGTTGCAGGTCCCTTGGATCTTCAGTGACTCGCCATTCAGAAAGAACCCCTTGTTGGCATCGAAGGCGACAGTGCGCACCCCGAAAGAGACTCGCTCCCCATCGAGAATCTTGCCTTCGGACTCCACCGTGACGATGGCCGAGTAAAGATTCGGCGCATCCACCGACCAGAGCGCGGGACTTGCCAGCGTCGCAGTGGCGCGGAATGCGGTTGAACCGGTATCTTCGATCGACTGCTCACGCGTCTCCGCAGTTGCAACCGTGGCGCCGCGGGCATCGACGATTTTCCACTTCACCTTGGCTTTCTGAGCGTTGCTGTTCCCGTTCTCCACAATGGTAGAAAGATGCAGCGTTGCGACCTTGCCGTCCACCGTGGAACGCACCACGCTGTCCCACTTGCCGAGGTGCACCGCATCGGTTTTGAGCAGCCAGACGTGCCGGTAGACGCCCGCGCCCTCGTAAAACCAGCCATCTCCGAAGCTAGCGTCGACGCGCAGAACGATGTAGTTCTTCGCGCCGTAGGCGAGGAAATCCGTCAGATCGAAGCGGAACGGAACATAGCCATTGTTGCTGCGGCCCACGAAGCAGCCGTTGACGAAAACCAAAACATCGCGGAACGCGCCGTCGAACTCAACCCAGATGCGACGGCCAACTTCGCTTGCGGGGATCTCGAATGCGCGCCGATACCACCCCACGCTGGTTTCGGGATATCGGCGTCCCAGCGGCTTGTAACCATGCGAGCGCAGCGGATTATCTCCGCTTCCCGAATCGTCGTGAACGAACGGAAGCTCCACTGCCCAGTCGTGAGGGAGATGTAGCGAGCGCCAATCGGAATCGTCGAAGTCCGCTTTTGCAAACTTGAACTCGCCGGTCTTCGCGAAGTCGGCCTGGCCATAGCCGAAGTTCAGGTCTTTCGAAGGATCGGTACCATGGCCGAACTTGAACTTCCAACCGTAGTCGAACAAGAGTTGCTCGCGAGGAGCAACTGCGGCAAGGACCGGGGAAGGACTTTCGAGCGCGTCTGCACCCGGCAACGCAAGGGAGCCTGCCCAGTCCGAGCGAGCCAATAGAGATGAAGCGGACAAGGCGATTCCAGAGACAAACAGGTCGCGTCGAGTAATCATGAGTATCTTGCATCTCCAACTACATTGAGGTGTTCGGTTATCCGCCCATCCGGATAAAGGAATGTCGGCGTGTCTGTATAGAAGTCCGGCTGTATTGGAGGACCAGTGCGGAATAGGGAGCCAGTGACGCGATGTCGTCTTTGCCAGGTTGAAGTGGCTGCTCGACGGCAACGCTGGCAAAAACGATACCGGAGCGGCTGTCGATAGCGAGAGCACATAGCTTTGCCTCGCTCCGCAGTTGCATGTTGCGGAGACTCGATCTCTTGATCTCGAGATCTAGGGGTTCGCCGCCCTTATTGATCACGGCAAGAAGCAAGCCGTTCGATTTGGTCGCCGCGAAGGCCGTAATGTTAGCACTGCCGGCAGCGAGTGAGCTTTCAAGCATCGTGGCGCCGGCGAACTGCTGTGCGAGCTTCATGCCGTAGTAGAGAGGCTGGCGCGTGAAGCCTTTGGATCTGTCGCCAGTAATCGGGGAGTAGAAGCCTTCTCCACCGCCATGCATGTTGATGCCGGCGTGACCGCCCTGAGCGAGGGTAAGCATGTAGTCTGCGCCCCAGAGAGCTGAAGCGAAGCTGTCGGAGACTCCGGGTTGGCCTCCGTGGAAGCAGGAACCGCACTCGGCTGTTCGAAAGCCCACGCCAGCGACAGCTTTGGCGCGCTGAGCGCTCGCTATCTCTTTGGCGACGTCGGAGTCAGGCCCCAGAAGGCGGACAGCGTTCATTCTGGCATCCCCGCCCGGTCCCATTGCGTAGTGGCGCCCTGTGAGGACAGTGACGTTACGCTTCTCATTTGCTGCAAGTTGCTCCATCCAGTCCAGGCGGATGGCAACGTCAGGGCCGGCAAAGGGTGCGTCGGGAACCTTCGCTCGGATGAAGCGCACCCATTCTCTCCACTGAGCGTAATACGTGTCAAAGTCCCAAGGACTGGAGCGCAGACCTCCGGACCAGAAGTCGATCTCGTTGCCCAATTGGAATCCAAGGAGGTTTTTGCCCACAAGCCGCTGGACGCAGGCAGCCTCCGACGCGGCCTGTTCCTGTGTGCCAGCGCCGAAGTTGAGTCCATAGAGAAGCTTCCACCCAGTAGCGTCGAGGAAGCCGGCGAGTGATTCGATAGACGTGGGAGTGACGATGGTCTCGTGGTTACCTTGGCGTATCGAGGGATCGGTGAGGTCCCATTCCCAATACTTCTTACCTCTGTCGATAACAACCTGTTCAGCGGATGTCAGGGGGATCGATGGATCGTCGCGCCACCCCGTAAATGCGCTGAGGTTACCGCCCGTACGGAGGACACCGCCGGTGGGAGCGAGTTCGCAATAGATATCTACCAGCTCTTTATTACCTGAACTGAAGAAGGCGGGATTTACAAGTTGGGGGGACTCATCGCTGAGGCCATTGAAGTCTAACGGGACCGTGCAGAGCGGGTTATTGCCGAAGCTGAAGGATGCTTTCTTGACAGCGGATTGGCCACAGAGGCTGCGCGGCAGCGCTGTAGCGGCGAGTGCACCGACGGCAACTTTAATTACTTGGCGGCGATCGAAGGGGTAGGGCTTCATGTGAGCGATCCAGAACTACTTGATGTAATCCAATGTCAATCGATCTCGAAGAGTCGGCGACCTAGCCGTTTGGACTCGTGGCCAAAGTTAAGAGGTGGTTCATTGTCGAACCTCGAACGCAGATCTGAGTCAGTCTCAATGCACTAGCGTACCGGTCAGTGGTGTATCCCGCGAGGAGCGGCCCACGACCACGCGATAGGTGCCCTTGGGTAGCACGAAGCTGTCTTTGCCGACGTCGAAAACCGACATCGCCAACTGACTGAGCGTAGAGGTCAAAGTACGGCTTTCTCCAGGCGCGAGAGATACCCTTTGCCACCCTGCTAGGCGCTTGAAATTTTCCCCGTAGGACGAAGGCAGCTCCACATAGACTTCAGCAATTTCATCGCCCGCCAGTCGGCCGGTGTTCGTTACCGCAAACGTCACCGAGTCGCGTACGTCATCGATTTTCAGGCCAGAATATTCGAACGTGGTGTACGAGAGGCCATAGCCAAAGGGGAACAGCGGTTGCGTCTTCAGCGAATCGAACCACTTATAGCCAAAGCGAACACCCTCTGTGTATGTCACATCGAAAGGCTTCGATGCGGCGCCCGATCCATCGGCATTTCCGAGGGCGGTTGTTGAAGCATTGAGACCGGGCACCTGCGGATGCGGGAGGTCTTCGTCTCGCGCCGCAAAGGTGACCGGTAGCTTGCCCGAGGGGTTGACGTCTCCGAAAAGCAAGGCAGCCAATGCCTGCGCGCCGCCGATGCCTGGATACCATGCCTCCAAAATTCCCTGCACGGACCGGTGCCAAGGCATGGAAACCGGCCCTCCCGTCTCTAGCACAACGATTGTTTTCGGGTTAGCGACGACAACCGCGGCGACTAGGGCGTCCTGATTGTCGGGCAACGACAGCGTGGCTGCGTCCTGTCCCTCGCTCATATATTGGTTGGCGAAGACGATCGCGACATCGGCGGCTTTGGCCGCAGCCGCAGCGTCGGCGAGGGAATGGCCGTCGTTGTAGGTGACATGTGCCTGCGGCGCTGCGCGCCGAATTTCCTTGAGCGGCGAAGAGGGAAAATAGACTGGCTGTCCCCAGACGCTGCCGCCGTGATTGGCGTCGATGGCGTTGCCGCCAGGAGAATCGACCTGTGCGGAGCCGCCGCCGGAGAGCACGCCGACGTCGGCGTGAGAGCCGATGAGCGCGATGGAGCGAATCGATTTAGCCAGCGGCAGCAGATTGCGCTCGTTCTTGAGCAACACGATGCTTTCTTCGGCAATGTGCTGGGCATCGTCGCGGCCCTGAAAGGGATCGACCACGGAGGGGACAGGCGGATTGTCGATGACGCCTGCGGCGAACATACTGTGCAAGATGCGGTGCACCATGTCGTCGAGACGCGATGAAGGGATTTGGTTGGAAGCAATGGCCTGTTTCAACGCATCACCGAAATAGATCGTTCCCGGCTGCTCCTGATCAAGCCCGGAGAGCGCGGCCTTTACGGTGCTGTGGGTTCCTTCCCAGTCGGAAAGCACCCATCCTTTGAAGCCCCAATCACGCTTGAGGACCTGATTCAGGAGATAGTCATTCTCGCAGGCGTAATCGCCATCGACACGATTGTAGCTGCACATTACGGCGGACGGCTGTGCAATAGAGATCGCGATTTGAAAGGCCAGCAGATCGCTCTCGCGCATGGCCTTGCGGTCGAGAATGACATTCAAAATGTTGCGGCCGGTCTCCTGATCGTTGAGGGCGTAGTGCTTGATGTCGCCCATGATCTGCTGGGCCTGGAGACCGCGTTCCAGATTGCCGGTCATGACGCCCGCCAGAAGCGGGTCCTCGCCAGCATATTCAAAATTGCGGCCGTTGCGGGGCTCTCGTACCAGATTGACGCCGCCGCCGATGGACATGTTGTAGCCCTGAGCGCGAAGTTCGCGGCCGATCACTGAGCCGTAAAGATAAGCTGCCGCCGGGTCCCAACTGGAAACTGCACCCGGCGTTGATGGCAGAAGGGTGGAATACCTGCCGCGCTGGCCGGCCATGCGCACGCCGACGGCGGAATCGGCGAGATTAATGTCGGGAATGCCCAGCCGCCTGATCCCGGGGACGAAGCCCGCGCCGCCATTGTCCGCAGGGGGCACGTAATCGCCGGAGCGCAGAACACCCCAGCCAATTCCGTGTACCATCTGAAGCTTTTCATCCAAGGTCATTTGCGTCACCACCAGTTCGGCACGCTTGTCCGGCGATAGGGTCTTGTCCATCCATGGCATCGCAGCGGAGTTTTTTTGCGCGAGGGTGGGTGCCCAGGCAAGAACTAGGGCCAGCGATACTACAATCGCGGACAATAGGTTCCTAGACCGCCCGGGGCTCAATCGCGAGATGCTTGGCGGGGACGGGGCGTTTCGGCTCTTTATCTCCAAGCGTGCACTCTTCAGCTTCCTCCCAAATTCTTCGGTTGAGGCCTCAACAACAATTGTTCCCGAGCCGCGCGTCGACTGCACAATCACCTGCGCAAGCCCGCTGAACAGACTGCGCTTTGGTCCTTGATCCGATTCCAGACAGTTGGGGTCGCCATTGCCTACACCGATCAGAGTGCCCTCGCCGCTGACTTTGAAGGTGACCATCGTATCTGCGGTAGGAACCGGCCTGCCCGCGGAGTCGAGCGCTTCAACGCGCAACATGGCAACGTCCTGCCCATTGGCGTCGATTTCCATGCGATCGCTGGTGATGCGAAGCGATTCGGGCTCACCCGTAGTCTCACGACGGTCGGTAAGGACTACATCTCCATCTTTTATGCCGCGGGCTTCCAGGACGCCAGGCTCGTATTTCACCTTCCATTCCACATGGCCGAGATGGGGCACCTTCTGGCGGCCGCGGCTCACGCCGTTCAGGAACAGCTCGACTTCATCGAGGTTCGAGTGCGCCCAAACGGAGATCGCCTCGCCTTCGCGTCCTTCCCAGTTCCAGTGTGGCAACAGGTGCAACACTGGATCGTTTCCCCACCATGCCTTGTAATAGAAGAAATTGTCTTTCGGAAAGCCGCAGGTGTCCACGATGCCAAACTGCGAGCTGATGGATGGCCAGCCGTAGGGCGTGGGCTCGCCGCGATAGTCGAAGCCCGTCCAGGCAAAGCCACCGGCAAGCCACTCACGCTCGGCGTAGAACTTCCACCACTCCTCCGCCAGCTCGGACCAGTCAGTATGGTTCACATCGTAGGCACTGACCCAGTTTCGCAATTTGTCGGTGGAATAGAGACCACGCGTCGAGACTGTACTGGCGGTTTCGGTGCCAATCAACGGTTTATGAGGATAGGCCTTGCGGTAAGCATCGATATCCTTGAGGGAATAGTTGAATCCTTCCACATCGAGCGCCTTGGAGACCGAGTTATCGAAAGGGGAGGTGGTGGCGGCGGTGCACAGACGGGTGGGATCGAGCTCGTGGCTGCGGCGAACCATAGCCGCGACAACAGTCTCACCCGCAGGTTGAAACTGCAGCGGCCACTCCTCGTTGCCCATCCCCCACAAAATGATTGAGGGTGAGTTGCGGTAGCGTTTGATCATCGTCTCCAGCTGGGCAAGTCCGTCGGAGGTCGATTCCATCAGCCTCGTCTCGCACAGCATCATCATGCCCATCCGGTCGCAGGCCTCCACCCATTCCGGCGCAGGCATGTTGTGGGAGGTGCGTACAGCATTCGATCCCATCTCCTTCAGCACCGCCAGACGGAAGCGTTGTAAGCTGTCGGGCAAGGCGACACCTACGCCGGCATGGTCCTGATGATTGCATGTGCCTTTGATCTTGACCTGTTTGCCATTCAACAGAAAGCCCTTATCGACATCGAAGCGGGCCGTGCGCACGCCGAAACGGACCGCTTCGGCGTCGCACATTTTTCCATCGGCTTCGACGGCGACCTCCGCGGTATAAAGCGCCGGCGTCTCAGGAGACCAAAGCTCGGGCTTCGGTACCTTTATGCTTGCGGTAAAACTTGCCGACCCGTCCGGAGCCACTTGCTGCAACGCCGAATCGCATGTGGCGACCCGTTCCTTCCGCGCACCGAAGACCGTCCACCGCACACGACAGGCGGGCGCGTGCTCTCCCTGGTTCTGCACCTGGGCACCAAGATGCAGGACCGCCGCGTCGCCTTGCAGATCGGAGCGGACGTAGCTCTCCCATCTGCCCAGGTGGACGGGATCGGTCTTGAGCATCCACACATGACGGTAAATCCCAGCGCCTTCATAAAACCAGCCGTCGCCCAGGCTCGCATCCACGCGCACGACCAGGAAATTGGGACCGCCCCAGTTCACGTAATCGGTGACATCGAAGGAGAATGGGCAATAACCGTTGTTGTTGCGTCCGAGGAAGAAGCCGTTCATAAAGACAAGGGCATCGCGAAACACACCATCGAACTCGAACGAGATGCGGCGGCCTTTGTCTTCTTTGGGAACCTCGAATTCACGACGGTACCAGCCCACGCTAGCGGCTGGATAGCGGCGGCCAAGCGGCTTGTAGCCATGCCCCTGCAAGCTGTCATCGTGAACAAACGGAAGTTCGACGGCCCAGTCATGGGGCAGGCTGAGCTTGCGCCATTTTGCATCGTCGAATTCTTTTTTGGCGAAGGAGAAGGCTCCGGCTTTGGCGAAGTCTCCCTGACCGGCACCGAAGTCAAGATCGAGGGAGGGATCGGTTCCATTGCCCTGGAAAAATTTCCAATCGAAGTCCATCAGCAGGCGCTCGCGGGGAGCCGGGGTGGAAGCGGACATCTCCGCCGACGGAGCGAGGAGCTGCACCGCATGCGCAGTTCGGTCGGCGACAACGGACCCAAGTGAGAGCGTGAGACCGGAGTGGAGTAGATGTCGACGCGTCAATAATGGCATAGGTACCTTTCCAGTGGGGATGTGACGGAGATGAAGCTTCTTCTGAAGGTTGACAAGGGCGCGATTAAGGCTGATTTTTTTGGGTTGCAGCTACGCCAGCCTGCAGCAAAGCATCCGCCCAAATGCGGTAGCCCGCTTCGCTCGGGTGCGTGCCGTCAGGCATGATCGAAGCCGGGAGAGTGCCATCCGGTTGCAGAAGACTCGCACCGATATCGAGAAAACGGACGTACGCGTCGTTCTGAAATTCCCGCGCAAGCAAAGCGTTCGTTCTCGCAATCGAAGCACGTATCGGGCCCTTCGGATCGGAGCCACGCGGGAAGATACCCATCACAATAATCCGACTCTGTGGAGAGCGCTTGTGCAGTTGCCTGCATATTTCGCCTATCGCAGCGACGATCTCCTCCGGCGTATTTTCGCGCGCTTGCATACTGCCAGTCAGATTGTTAGTTCCAATCTCCAGAACAATCCATTGCGGGCTCAGTCCGTCGAACTCTCCCTGGCGAATCCTCCAGAGCACGTTCTCGGTCCGGTCCCAACCGAAACCCATGTTAAGCACAGGCTTCCCGCCAAAGATGAGGTCCCATGATCCCGGGCCGTTCATCGCCCGGGCAAGTGGTGCGCCTGCCCAGAAATGCGTGATGGAATCCCCGATCATCACAACCTGAGGGTTCAATTGCTTCCCGATCATGAGCTCGGCATGGTGGCGTGAGTACCAGTCATAGGAATCAAGTTCCAGACGTGGAACTGGAATGAGTGCCGTGTTGATTTCGGTCATGGAGGTGAGTGGAACACGGGTCGTGTCGCCCATCAGCTCGGCCAGCGCGGGCTCGATCGCTTCGGCCATCATGCGATGCCCCACTGTGTCCGGATGCAGCGCAGAGCCGTGCCACGGCATGCGGGGGTCGTAGAACAAATTCTGGTTGAGGGAGCCGTTTTTGTAGAAGAGCGAACTGAGATCAAGATAGCCGACGCGCGGGTCTTCGGAATAACAGGCAGCCAGATAGTCGTTCACCTTGCGGTCGCGTGCGATCTTATCCTCTGCCATGCCACTCGGCAGAATCCCCAGCAACAGTATCCTGGTTGCGGGCAGCTTCTGTTCCAGAGCTCCGATCACCGCATCGATGCCTGCTTCTGTCTGCTCCGCCGTCTCGTTGAAGGCTCCGGTGTTGTTCGTACCGATCAGCAGCACGACCGCCTGGGGATGAAGGCCCTCGACCTCGCCGTGATCCAGCCTCCACAGAACGTGCGCCGTGGTATCGCCGCTGAATCCCAGGTTCAAAGCGTGGCGCGGTGCGTAGAACTGTTGCCAGATCGGCTGTAGATCCTGGTCCGGCGGCTCGGCTTTGTCGAAGTCATTGGTGATCGAATCGCCAATCATCAACAACGCCGTCTCCGGATGCTGATGCACCGCTTCTAGTACCTCCTGGTGCCTTTGTGCCCACCAAGACTCCTGCAGACGATCCTGCGGGACGATCGCTGGATTGGTCAAGACCTTCGACGATGCTTGCCCTGCCCGCGCTGGCTGCGGACACAGCAACGCCAATCCGCCGAGGCACGCGACCGAGAACAGCCGGACAAAACCGCCCGTATCGAAGGCCATCTGACTCTTACTCCAGAATGCTGATTTAATCAATGCGATCTCCTTTTGCTCGTTCTTTTTCCTACGCACGCAGAATCTTCAGCGCGCATGGCAAATCGGTCCGCCTCGCGGCGGGCAGCTTCACCACCAGGGCAGCATCACCTTGGGTGAACTCCAGCGGCGCGTCCTGACCCGTCATCTCAATCCGCGCAACCTTATAGGGCCATACCTGCGCGTCTCGGGTCAGTGTTTTGATTTTCAGATTGCCGTCCTCCGGCCAAGCCATCGCGAAGGCATACAGTACGTCTTTCTTGGTTGTAAAGCGTATGTCCTGGGCGGTGTAGGGTCGCGAGCTGTCTTCGTTGAAACCGCCTGTCTTCACCACATCGGGAGGTCCTTCTCCGTACACCGCGAAGGGCCGTGTCTCAAAGATCGCTTCTCCGTTTTCTGCCATCCATCCTGCGAGATCGGCGAGAACCTTGCGCTCATCCTCGTCGATCGTCCCGTTGCCGCGCACAGGAATGCTGAGCAAGAGGTTTCCGTTCTTGCTCACGATATCGACAAGCATGGCGACGACAGTCTTTGCCGTCTTGTACCGGTGTTGCTCCAGAAGAGCGCGATTGTAGTGCCAATCGCCGATACAGGTGTCCGTCTGCCACGGTGCGGAGAGGATACCATTGGCACGACCGCGTTCGAGATCCAGCACCAGCGCGCCTTCGTGCGCAGGCTTTATGCTTTTGCCGTTCAACACTGCTTCCAAACGCCCATGCCTGCGCAGACTAGAGTTGTAGTAGTATGCCGCCACATCCAACCCAGCCTGACCCAGCGGGAGTTCCGTGTCATCGAAATAAACAAGATCGGGATTGTATTTGTCGATCAAGTCCCGGCAACGCAGCAGCCATCGATTCACGAACTGAGGGTTGTTTGCGGGAGCTTCTTCAATCCACTGGCCGTCATGTCCGTCGTGCCAGTCATTTTGTGCTTTGATTGTGGACAGACCGTCGGGCATTACCATATTTCTTCCCGTATACAGTTCCTGCGGGTCGAGCCCCTCCCACCACTGGCCCATCCCGTCTCCCTTACGCAAGGTGTAGGCGTCATAGCGGACGCCAGCCAGAGGTCCTTCCGCATCATAGCCATACGCCGTCTGAAACCAGCGCCATGCATGAGAGGCGTGGCTGCTGATCCCGAACCGGAGCCCATGCTTGCGCGCCACCTTGGCCCATGTGCCAACAATGTCTTTCTTCGGCCCGACGCGCAGCGAGTTCCAGGGCTGGTGCGCCGAATCGAAGCAGTCGAAGTTATCGTGGTGGTTCGCAAGACTGACGAAATATTTCGCCCCAGCTCTCACATACAACCGCATCAGCTCTTCGGGATCCCAGGCTTCCGCCTTCCAAAGATGGTCGATCTGCATGAACCCGACTTTGGACGGATGCCCATAATGAGCCACGTGATAGTCGTACTGCGGCTGGCCCTGCCGGTACATCTGCCGCGCATACCAGTCGCCCTGCTCTGGAACGCACTGCGCCGACCAATGCGCCCATATCCCAAACTTTGCGTCGCGGAACCAATCGGGTGTCGTGTATTGCTTGAGCGAGTCCCAGTTCGGCTGAAAGGGCCGGCGGTCGATAGCTCTCTCAGAGTCTGCGTGCCCTAGAGCCCATGCGCGCGTTTGAGGCAACAACGCACCCGACGCCATGCCGCCCATCCATTGCATCAATCTTCTTCTGTTCATCGTCATCCTTAACCTCATGTTTGTGTCTTCAACTGCGCCCCCCCAGGCAGATGCACTGGAGGTCAAGATTCGTCGCGCACTGGTTTATTCGATCAACTCAGCATCCATAGGCCCCAAAACGAGTGTTCCGTCATACATGCGATGGCTAACTAGTCCCCGTTTCCTTCCAGCTACGGCAACCCTTCGTTCTTCTCCAGTGGTATTTACATAGAGAGTGTGGCCCTCGACCACTCGTGCATAGACACCATCCGGAGTCTGTGGACCGGGACTGACACCCGCGAGCTTGTACGCGTAGTCCAGAACGGGCCCGATGGCCGAAGCCTTCGACTCCGTAGCGAGGTAGATTGCGGTCCCTTTGCCGAACTTGTTGAGCGTCACTGCCGGCGTATGATCGGCCGTGTTTGTAAATCTGGAAAGCACCGTGGCTGTGGAGGGCTCCAGCACCTCATAGTGATTCGCTCCGGAATCAATGCTTTTGTCATTCAGGTCAAACTTCAGCGGTTGCCACGCTGAATAGAACGCATTAGTCTTCATGCCGAAGACATCGCTCAGGAGTCCCGGCAAAGCGGTATCGAACCACTGCCCGTGCTCGTCAACCTTGGCGGAAAAAGCCGTCATGATCGCCGTGCCTCCCGCTCCGACATAGTCTCTGAGGGCCTTCGCACTGGCAGGGTCCATCACATAATCCGCCGGTACAACGACGAGCTTGTAGTGGGATAGACTTGCATGTCCAAGATTAATGATGGCTGCATCGAGATTGGCGCGGAAGATGGGCTCGAAGGCTGCCTGAACCTGCTCGGTGTACGAGGGCTTGAAGTATTGGAGCGTCGTATTGCTTGGCCCATTTGGGTGAGAATCGATGAAGGAATCGAAGGAATATGCAATGGCTATCTCCGGATGCGTATACCGCGGAAAGCCGTACTTCGCGAGCTGCTTGAACTCGGTGGCCATCCGGCTGAATTCGTCGACCTTCCACGAGGGCGTGCCGTCGTGATCGACGAGGCCAAACAATGCCTGTTCCTCACCACCAAGATGGCTGTTGAACGTCCACGCAAGAAATCCCTGCGCCCCTATCATTAGCCCCAGATAGCCATACATGCGACTGCGACCTGGCGTCCCGTAGTATCCTCCACCACCGGCGGTGAATTCATTGAACCAAATCGGTGTCGCCAAATCTCCTTTAACTGTCAGCGCGCCAAAGGCTCCCCCAATCGGATCGCCAGGATAGAAGCCTTCGGCACCGTAGGACACGTAGGACTTGTAGGTGGAGAGATAATCGAACCCTCGCCTCGATGCTGTATCCCAGAGGTTCGAGATCGATGGGAGGTCCGGCGTATTGCGTCGGCGAATCGCATCGAGTTCCTGAAGCCGCGCCACCGCCTCATCGGACCAATAACGGTGGAGATCCAGATAGCGTTCAGAGGGACCAGGCCCGTCTGCGAGCGGCAAATCGACATCCTCGAATCTGTTCAATCGGCGCGACCACCGCTGCGTCGCCCAGGATTTGTTAAGTTTCTCGATGGTTCCGTACTTTGTCTTCAGCCACGCGATGAACCTCTGCCGGTCGGCTTCCGAATACGACATAAAGCCGTTTCCTATTTCGTTGTCATAACCGACCGCGATGATTGCGGGATGATGCGCATAGCGCTTCGTCAGCGTGTCTGCCATGATTGCCACCTCGCGTACATAGTCCGGATCGCCGATGTCATCCATGTAGCGCTCAGCCGGAGGAAGGCGCGTTCCGTTCTGTGTCACGATGTCGACACCCGGATATTTGCGGTGCAGCCAAATGGGGGCAGGTGGACCCGGGATGTCCAGGATGACGCGGATTCCATTGGCCTGCATCGTGTCCAGCACACGATCGAACCACGCAAAATCGAACCTTCCGTCTTCGGGCTCGAAAGAATCCCACGACAGATCTCCCATGCGCACCACATTGAATCCTGCGCCCTTCATGATGGCGATATCCCGATCGATCTGCTCGGATGAGCGGTCGATGGGCTGATAGCAGGTGCCCACAAAGAGCTGTCCGGGACCTGGCCAATTGGCATGGACGGATTCATCCTGAGCGACAGAAAGTCCACTCAGAGTCAACCCGGCAATCAGAAAAAACGCCAACGGCTTGGCCAGTGCATTGAAGCATTGCCGGTAACGCGACATACGATGTTCATTTCTCATGATTTCTCTCTAGGTACAAAGCGACCGAGTGCTGCTGCTTTTCGTGGCTGCTTACGCAGTGATGGCCAGTTCCTTTCATGCCGGTTTGCCTATTCGGGCAGCCTAACCGTGCCCTTGATCTCGAATGTTCCTGCAACGTTCGGAGCACCGGTGTTGGGTTGGCCTCCCCCCACCAGTACCGAATACTTCCCCGCCGCAACGATCGGTTCTCCAGCCTCCGAAACCATGCTCAAGTCGCGTGGTTTCAGCTCAAAACGCAGCAACTGCGATTCGCCTGGGCTCAGGTGCACCCGTTGGAATCCACGCAGCGCGCGCAGCGGGGCGCCCTTCATATCGGGAAACGTGAGGTAGACTTGTGCAACCTCATCGCCTGCCACCTTGCCACTATTGGTCACGGTCACATCGACCGCCAATGACTGCCCTGCGGCGATGCTGCTCTCCGGCAGTTTCAGCTTGTTATACGAGAACGTCGTATAGCTCAGTCCATATCCGAAGGGATACAACGGAATGCCCTCGAAATACCGGTAGGTCCGGCCCTGCATGGCATAGCTCTCAAATGGAGGCAGTTGGTCGACACCGGTATAGAAGGTCACAGGCAGCCGGCCCGCCGGGTTGTTCTTACCTGAAAGGGTCTCGGCAACGGCGGTTCCGCCCTCTTCGCCGGGATACCACGCATCCAGAATCGCGTTCGCATGATCGTTCCCCCAGTTGACCGCCAGCGCGCTGCCGTTCGTGAGAACAAGCACAACCGGCTTGCCGGTCGCAACCAGCGCCTTCAGCAAATCCTCCTCGGGCTTTGGCAGATCGATGCTCGTACGGTCGCCCCCTTTGAACCCATCTTCGCTCACCTGCATCTCTTCACCTTCAAGCTCACTGGTAATGCCGAGAACCGCTACGACGACATCGGCATTCTTAGCTGCGGCAATCGCCTCCGGGCGGGGTGCCAAATCGACCTTCGCCCACACCAGCTTTGCGATCGGATCGCCCTTCTCGGGAGGCGCGTACTCTACATGCAACTGCGCTGGCTTTCCCGCCTCCAGGTGAACGCGGCCAACCTGCGCCTGGTTCGGATCGCCGCCGTAGGAAGACGTGACGTTCTTTCCGTCCAGACTCACTCGGAAGAAGCCGTTGGCTCTCAAGCCAAGGTTATAGTCGCCGGTCTCGGTTGCCGTCAGGGTCCCATCCCAGTGGATTGAGAGCGGCCGGATGCTCACAACCGAAGCTGGAATCGTCTCTGCGCTCACATCGACGACAGGAACAGTGCTCTCGGCCAGAGACTTCGTTCCTGTGACGTCGTTGATATTCGACATGTCCAGCTTCGAGTAGCTCACCGTCACTCCTGGCTTGCCGTGGCTCGAAAGCGCGGAGGCAGGGACAGAATCCGCGTCATGTGCCAAAAACTGCGTTCCCGCTTCATACTGGATCTGCGCATGAGGAAACTCCTTGCGCATCCCTTCAAGAATAGAAACCGTGTGGGCCGGCGTCCCGTTGTAGTTGCCCAGCAAAACCCTGGTCTGGATTGCGAGGGGGCCGATCACAGCAATCTTCCGCTCTTGGTTTAGAGGCAACGTCCCATCGTTCTTGAGCAGCACCATCGATTCATCGGCCAGCTTGCGCGCCATCTCACGGTGGGCGGCACTGTTCAATTCACTGCTGTCGATCTTGGTATAGGGCACCATAGCCGGAGGATCGAACATGCCAAGTTTCATGCGCGCTGTAAACAGCCGCACAACCGCCGTATCGATGTCGGACTCCTTCAGGTAGCCTTCTCTTACAGCGTCGAGATAGGGTTTATAGTCATGGTCGTCTTTCACCTTGAAGGTAAAGTCCACGCACTCGTTGTCCATCCCCCGCTTCAAACTTATCGCGGAGGCCTGAGACTGGGCCGGCTGATAGTGATGGTTGTAGAAGATATCTCCCACTGCCCCACAGTCCGACACGACGTACCCCTTGAAACCCCACTTGTCCCGCAACTGGTCTTGCAGCAGGAACTCATTGGCGCATGCGGGCTGGCCGTTGATGCTGTTGTACGCGCACATGACGGAATCGGCCCTCCCCTCCGTAATGGCAGCGCGAAAGGCCGGCAAATAGGTGTCCAGTTCATCGTGCTTGCTCACGATCACGTCGGCAGTGTGCCGCGTCGACTCGGGTCCACTATGCACCGCATAGTGTTTCGGTGTTGAGATTGCCCTGTAGTATCGCGGGTCGTCCCCCCGCATCCCAGTCACAAACGCGACGCCCATTTGCGCAGTTAGGAACGGATCTTCCCCATAGGTCTCTTGCCCGCGGCCCCAACGCGGATCGCGGAAAATGTTGATATTCGGTGCCCAGAAGTCCAGCCCCTCGAAGATTTCGCTATGACCGCCATTGGCCTTCACGGCCAATGCATTCTTGACGCGTCCTTCAACGCCGATCACGGTCGCCATTTCGTGGATCCCCGCAGGATCGAACGTTGCAGCTAGGCCAATCGGCTCAGGAAACTCCGTTACCCCCTCACGTGCTACTCCGTGCAGGGCTTCACTCCACCAGTCATAGGCCGGCACCCCCAGCCTCGGAATGGCGCGTGCCTGATTGACCAACTGACTGGCTTTTTCCTCTAGCGTCATGCGATGAACTAGGTCCGCGGCGCGCTGCTCAGGCAAAAGATGGGTATCCAGATAAGCCGGGCCCTGCTGGGCCAGCAGCCCTTGGATGGATACAACTAAGACGAAGACCGCCAGTGGTCTCTGTTTGAGCTTCATGTCTCCCCTTTGTTCGATAGTGCTTTGTCCCATTCGATTCGGAGCTTGCTGGTCTTGTGATTTTTCAATTGGCGTCCGGATTTTCGTTCAGCTTGATGATCACGATGGGTTTCAATGAGATGAGCACGATATCGTTACTGTTCATCGGGACAGTAAATTTGATCGTTCCCTCAGGTCCGGTTCGCATCATTTGGTTTGTCTCGGGCACATCGCGCGTCAGCTCATTCAAGTGCGCAATTTGCGCCGCGCTCAGTTCACTGGGAGCGCCCATCTCCAGGTATGCAGAATAGGCATCGTTGGCGTGATAGCCGGCGCGATAAACTTTGAAGACGTAATTGGTCTCCGGGGCTAGATGCATCACCTGTAGTGTTACCGGCGCGGCAGGGTGCGCAGGAATCAATTTCGTATAAAAGGATCGGTTGCTCACCTTCTGAGCTGGCTGCTCAAAGTCCCATATGACAGCCCTAACGCCTCCGTCTTGGGTGGATAGAAATGCCTGCGGATCCGGTGTTATGAGGCTCTTGCCTTGAAGCGCATGAAGATACTTGTAAGCGAAGAAAGCCGGCTTGCGAATGCCTTGCGGGTTCAGAAGCCCAAATCCCCCCTGAAATGGCGCTGAGGGCGGTCCCGGTTCCTCAAACAGGTCGGTGTAACTCCAGTAGCTCATACCCTGGACCAATCCTTGACTGGCCTTGAGTTTGGTCAAGATATACGGCGAACTGATGTAAGAATCGTGTACGGAGTCGCGCGGCGTATAACTTGTGCTCCACTCGGTGAAGTAGAGTGGGAGCCCAGGAAATGGTGACGCCGAAATCTGTTCGCGAACGCGCCGCACATCGCCGATGATTGCGTCGGGGGCAGAGGACAGTTTTGTGTCGCCGACTCCATTTTCGTCGAGAAATCCTCCCTCGACGCCATAGGTATGCGTGGTCACGAAGTCAACCGTGGCACCGCTTTGCTTCACATGGGCGAGGAATTCGGGTACCCATGCCGCTCCTGCAGTGCTCGGCCCCCCAACTCGCAACTCGGCGTCGACCGACTTGATTGTCTTTGCCGTTAGATCATAGAGCTCGAAGTACGCATTTTTATCGCCACCTTCCCAGAAACCGGAGAGGTTGGGTTCGTTCCACACTTCGAAGAACCATGTCCGTACTTCGTCGCTTCCGTAGCGTTCTTCTATGTGCCGGATATAAGCATCGACCAGGTCGTGCCAGCCTTCCGGTTTAGGATGCGATGTGTTGCCCTGCCAATAGAAGATTCTGTTATCCGACGTGGCAAGCGCAGCCGGCGTGAAGCCGAGTTCAACGAAAGGCCTGATGTGCCGGGCGAGCAAATCGTCGTAGAGTCGATCGATCTTCGACCAGTTGTAAACGGTCTTGCCGTTCTCGATTCGGACAGTTCCCAATACGTCGTGGAATATCGCGTGAAAACGGATGTAGCGAAAGCCGAGTTCATCGGTGGTGAGCTTGAGTTGAGCCTGACTGTCATCGCGGATTAGCGTTCCCGGATAGTCTGAGCCGACCGATAGATCGAAGAAGTGGTCTACGGGACCACCCGATTGATTCACATCCGCAACAATGACCCGCGGGGCTAACTGCTGCCCGCGAGCAGTATGAGTCACGGGTATTCCTAATGTCAGAAAAAATATAGAACACTTGGAAAAGCGTAGAAGAGCTAATCTAAGGAACATTGAAGGACTCAATTCAGCCATGACAGCATGGGATTCGGTTGCACAGTGTAGGAGGAACAGTTGTCGGATGAATTGTCCGGAGATATTTCATGGCGGGAGGGAGCCGCTGCTACTTCGCGATTGGAATCACCAGGTCTGTCACGCTATACGCCGGTAACATGATGCTGAAGCTATTGCCCAATGCATCCACGTCCGACTGATTCACCTTCAGCATTGCCGTGTCGTAATAGGCCGCGTGCACTCCGATAGTTCTCGGTGCCAGAAGAATCTTCTGCTCCTTCACCAGGTCCATGCTGACAATCACGGGCCCGGTGATGGCCATCGGCGATTTATTCTGAGCGTTGATATTTCCGCAGACTTGAACAAGCCCCACAAAGCCGCAGACAACCCATTGACTTGAAGAACACCGAACACCCCAACGCCTGCCTAACCAATCGAACATTACCTCTCCCTCAACTCTCGCTCTATCGAACTGCTGCGTGCCGATTATCTGGCGATGTCTTCAAGACCAATTTCCAATAGTGAAGCGGGCAAAACTCAGTCAGTCGAAGCTGTGCCATTAAACTTTGGACGATCATCTTTTCTTTCTCTAACTCTTGCCGTTCACCCGAAGTAAGTCACGCGAACACCGAAAGATGGGAATCCCCGTTGCTCATGCCCGACGATAGTCGGACAAAGAAATCCCACAAACGATCCCTCGGCCGCAAGCCCCGAGGTACACCCGCCATAGACCCGCGAATCACCGGTGATCGCGCTCCCCCAAGTTGGCGTTCCGAATCGTCGATCCGCACCCAACTGTACCCGCCGACCAGTCATCGCGCGGTAGATCGTATTGATCTCGTCGAACTCGGGCCCGTAAATGAAGTAGTAGTCGATGCGAGCACCATCGATAACCCGAGCACAAAAGCCTTCAACCCTCCTTTGCTCACCTTGCCTTCCTTTCTTTCACGGATCAACAAAGCAATGTGTCCTTTTAGCCTGTTGCGTGATCGCCGTTCCCTGAGGGTCGCATTGACTGAAGTGCACCGACTTCCAGATACGTCGACTGGTGCTCGGCTGTAACGACCCGCCCCGGACAATGCCGGTTGCCCGGGCGGGCGAGTTACAGACTCACTTCACCGTCAGCGAAACCTGGAACGTACTCTGCGTGCAGGGCGCGTCGGCAGGATTGCCTTGCGGCGGATTTGATCCCACGATCGTGCCACCGCAGGGCTGGGTTGTTCCAGTGTTGGGTGTGCCGTTCGAATTCAGGGCAAACGGGTCCGAGTTCGCAATGACCGTAATCGTGCTTGTACCCGCGGGGGTGGGATAGACAACCGCGGTGCCGCAAGCCGTCAGCCCGGTTGCGATAACCGCAATGAGCGCTACTCCAACGATCATTGAAACTCTTGCCCAGGCACCCTGCATAGCACGGCGGCGAGCAAAAAGCAGAACCACGCCTATCGGGCCAGCGATCCACCACAGAATCGCACTCTGCGCTGGGGAGTTGGGCGGGTTGTCCACAACAACTTGCAATGTTGTGGTAGCCGGAGGATAGGGATTGCTAGTGGTACTGGCATTAAGCGTGACCTGCCCGGGCGAGAAGACGCAGATTGAGTTGGCCGGCAACGAGGATGCCAGGCAAGAGAAGCCGATGACGCCGGTCCAGCCGCCGTAGCTGGTATTGGTGAAGGTGATGGTGGAGCCATTTCCCTGGGCGCTTGTAAGGCTCGTGCCACTGGCTGTGATAGTTACAGAGGCTGATGCTACTACGATCACAGTCCCCGAAGTCGAGGACGAGACATAGTTGGCATCTCCACCATAAGTGGCCGTGACCAGATCCGTTCCCACAGGAAGCGCGCTTGTAGTGAGCGTTGCCGCGAATGCGCCTCCTGCCACCGGCTCAACAGGGGCCACACCTACTGTGGTCGTCCCGGTGGTGAAGGTTACGGGTCCAGTTGGGATCCCGACCCCTGTGGAGGCGATCGTCACAGTGAAGGTCACGGAGGTCCCGGAGACGGCACTGTACGGATTGATGAACGGCGTGGTGATGACCATCGTGGATGTTGTAGGAGCGGTGCTGACAGAGAGAATTAGCGTCGAGGATGTGCTGCCATCGAATGCACTTGTCCCGAGATAAACAGCCTGTAGAGAGTGGTTCCCTCCAGTAAGGCCGGTTGCCAGCGCAAAGGTAGCTACGCCGCTGCTATTCAACGCGCTTTCCGCACTGGTTACACCGTCCACAAGAAGCTCGGCATAGCCTGCCGGCGTTCCGCTGGATGCCTTTATGGTGGCTGTGAGCGTCAGTACCTCGCCGAAGAATGGGCTTCCGCTGGCAGGCGATGTGAGTGCCAGGGCCGTCGTCGTCTGCGCCACGGCGGTGCCAGTGCCGGTAAGAACCGCCTGCGCGGAAGATGCATTCACGGCATTGCTTTCGAGGATCAGTGTCTCCGTTCGTGCGCCGGAAGCAGTCGGCTGGAATATAGCGTCAAGTTCGCAGTCCGCCCCGGTTGCCACGCTGCCGCCATTGGCGCACGGGTTAGAGACGGAGGAACCGAAGCTGAAATCTCCGGTATTGCCACTGGCTGTGTAGAACGGAGATGCGAAGACCAGGCTCTGGTTGCCTTCGTCTTCCAGGCTGATCGGCAACGCTCCGCTGGGTGAGCCCACTAGCCAGTCGCCGAATCCTTCGGTGATGCTGGTTCGAGCTACATCGTATGCGGCGGCATTGGTCGAATCCGTAATGATAAGGTTTCCGGACGAGTCGAGCGCGAGACCGTAAGGATCGGCAATTCCGAACCCGACCTCAATGGCAGCATTGGTATTAAGCGCCCCTGAGTCGTTGGGAATGCGAAGTACAGTCTGCGCACCCTGATCGACGACAAACAGGCTTCCGGAGGCGTCGACAGCCAGCGCAGAGGGATTGCTGTAGCCCACGGCAACCAGCTGTTGAATTCCACTGCTGACGGGCGCCTGCAGGCGATAGACCTGACCGCTGCCTGAATCCGCGACGTAGACATTCCCTGAAGGATCGACGGCTGTTGCCAATGGTGCGGTGAAGCCGGAGCCAATCACTGAAGCGAGCGCAACGTTCCAGCTTCCGGTATACGGCAGATAGACGATGCGGTTATTGCCGGTGTCGGCGATGTAGAGATTACCTAGCGCATCGACGGTCACGCCCGACGGGCCGCTGAGGGCTAAGCCCCCGATGGTTGTCGTTGAAGAAACGACCGTGACCTGGGCAGTGTTGCTAAGTGCTCCGCTGACAACCGGAACTTCGACGATCCGGTTGTTGCCGGTATCCGCGACGATCACGTCGCCGGCTCCATCCACTGCGACTCCCGCAGGCTTATTCAATCCAGTGCCAATGACGACTGGAGATGACGTGGGAGTTGCGAAGTCGAGCACTGAGTTGGCGCCCGCATCGGCAACAAACACACCTGCGGACGAGAATGCTACGGACTTGGGCGAGGTAAAGCCGCTTCCAACTTTGGTCACCGTGCCTGGATCGAGGGTGATGCCTGCGCCAAGTCCGGTGCCCCCTAGATAGGTGGTGGCTAGGATGCTGTTTGCGGCACCGGATAACGTAATTCCGCCGACGGAGACCCCCGGGGTTGCAGCAGCGAATTGAGCATTGATGGTGCAGGTCTGACCGGCTGTGTAGGCAGTGTTCGGCTTACAGGTTCCCCCCGTTGAGCTGAACACACTGTTAGAAGAGAAAGTCACAGATGTAGGCGTTACCGCCGCGTTGAACTCCACATTGACCGTCGCCGTTCCGGTGCTTCTCACGGCTACTGGACCAAAGTTTGCGCTGGACCGCGTCAACTCATAGACGGAAGTATCGCTATTAGCGTTGAACGAGGTATTCCCGGTAAAGAAAATGGTTCCTGAAGGCGCAATTGCGAACGTGTTGGTAAAAGTAAGCGGGTTGGACTGGCCTGATCCCTGAACAAGAATGTATTGATCCGTTGGATTCAGTGCGGACGTGGTGGTCGTTCCGCTCGTTGTCGTCTCGAAGGGAATGACATAAAGAACCGACGAAAAGTAGAGGTTCGGGTAATAGCCATTGATGGAGTATGCCGCGCCTGGCCCCTGGTCGGCGACATACAGGTTGCCCGCGGCGTCGGTCGCAACTCCCACCGCATCGACATAGGGACCTCCAAATACCACGGGAGTCGAACTGTAAACCGCTGGGGTTGTGCTTGTGCTTGTGACTACAGCTGGAGTAGTCACCGCCAACTCATATACCACACCGCCTGAGACATAATAGATATTATTGTTGGAGTCGAAGGCAATCGATGTGATCGGATTGGCCAGTGATGTTAGCAGCGCGATGCCCGATCCGGATGCGGATTCTTCGAGGAGTTCGTTCGCGGATGCGCAGCAGGCGCCGCTGGTGGCAATGAACAAATCGCCGGACGAATCGGTGGCGAGAGCTGAGCCGCCCCAGTAGTAACTGATGGCGCCGAGATTCCCGACGCCGATGGTCGACTGCGAGGCGACTGCCGGTGCGCAGTTCGTGATAGGTATATTGACGACGCTGTTGTTATAGCCCTGTAGCACATACAGATTGGTTCGCGAGGAGTTAATCCAAAGAGAGGTGGTGGCGTAACTGCTCGCCCCTAGAACGGTTGTCGCTGCTCCGCCTCCATACGGAATCTCAACCACCGGACCGCTGCCGCTGCTCTGATCCGCGGTGTAGATGTTCCCGCAGGCATCCAGAGCCACATCACCCAGATTGCCGGGCAGGCCTGTAGCGGGAACTGTACTCGTGGAGGTCGCAACAACGGGCGGCACATAAGAGCTTCCTTGGGCCAGGGACGAGGCCGGTATCAGGCACAGACCCGCCGCCACGGTAAGCCAGACTGCCTGCTGGCTCCAACGATTTATCCAGTCGATCTTCAACATCTCAAGCCTCCAAAAATACTGCGGTTTGCCGCGTCACGTTTCGTTTCTTGTCCCGGCTTCCGGGCACAACTTCACCGTCGCCACAATTTTGTCTCCGTGAAGCGCGTGAAGGGAGGGGCCGCAACGGCGTCCCTCCCTGGCGCTTAGAAGTTGTATTTGACGGCGAATTCAACAATGCGCACTCCTGTCTTGGACGCCGTCAACCCGAACCCCGCATTCTCCAGCTGAAGGCCCGCCAATGCCGCCTGCTGCGTGTAGAAGCAGCCTGCCCCGGTCGTCTGGTTGCATGCCGGATCCTGGAAGGTAAGGTTCAGCGCATTCCCGGTATTGGGGCCGTTGAATGCGTAGAGCGGATGGTTGAGAAAATTGAAACCCGACATGCGCAACTGAACGCTCTGCTTTTCATGCAACGGGATGTCCTTGTAGATGGAAAGATCGGATTTGAAGTACGCTGGCCCGCGCGTGGCCGGTAGATTCCACCAACCCTGCGTCCCCTGTGCCGGAAGGGCAAAGCAGTTGCCATTGGCATATTGCCGCGTCTGCGGGTTGCCCGGGGTGGCCGGCTGCGTGTGCAGGTTGGCGCCAGGATCGCAGGTGACCGTCGGCTGAAGGTTGTAATCGGAGCTCCCCAGCCACTCCTGTGCACCGACGGGAATACTGACGGATGTAGTCCGGGCACTGTTGGTGTAATAGCTGGCTCCCGCGGAGAATCCGAAGTTTGTGCTGCTGTTGATGGCGAGATCCGGACCACTGGTCAGGCTGGTAATACCGGAAAGCTCCCAGTCATTCAGAGCCCATCCCAGTGCCCGATTGCCGTGGAACTTCTTGCCTTCCTGGTAGGAGTAGCTGAAGTTGACAACGCTCGGTCGGTCCCAGGGGGCGATGCCGTAGTCGTGAACAGGATTCACGGGGTCGGGGCCTCCACCATTCACGTACATGGTCTTGGACCAGGTGTAGTTAATGCCGAACACCAGACTGCCGCGCTGCTTGTTCAGCGAAACCTGCAACGCGTTATAGTTCGACCAGAGCGAGTGGGTGGGCACATTCACCTGCTGGTAGTTGGGATAGGGCCTGTAGTCGTTCACCTGGCTGCTGGTGATATTGGAGACGGGGTTGCTTATCCCGGTCAGCGGATCGGGTTTGAAGAACGCTCCGAGTGGGATCACGTTCTGGTTCTGCAGATTGCTCGAGGTAACGAGATCCTTGCCTTGGTTGCCCACGTAGGCAACTTCGAATGTGACGCCCTGAGGGAACTGCTGATCGACCGTGAAGTTGTAGTTGTAGACGAGCGGCTGCTCACTGTCATGTGGATTGGCGGCGGTAATGGCGCCGACCGCACCGGTGGTTGTAAAAGTCCCTAGCGTGGTGTCAAAGGCGGGCGATCCGGTGTAGGTTCCGGTGATTACGCCAGTTTTTGTGTTCTGAGTTCCGGAATAAGAACCGGAGTAGTATCCGCATGTGACAACTTTAGAACCTGCCGGGTAACTTCCCAGAGGTGTTGAGATTGGAGCCGAATTGAACAACTGATCGAGGGTGCAGCTGCTGCTAAAGCTGGAGCTGATACTGTAAGTGATCAGGTTCGTGGCCGTCGAAACGGGACCGCCTGGCACGCCCGCGGGGTCTCGCGAACGATATAAGCCGAAGCCGCCGCGGAAGACGCTCTTTCCGTTCCCATACAGATCGTAGGCAAAACCTACACGCGGTTGATAGAACAGCGCGCGCGATGGAAACCCGGAAATTGGAATGCTTGGATCCAGTTGATGCCAGGAGATGCCGGGCCACGTGGTGGCGTCCGGTGTCTGGGCCGGATCGAAGACTTGGGTGGCGATAGGATTGTATTTCGAGGGGTCCCAGACTGCGGCGCCTATGCCATGCGAATCGGCCCACTGCGGAAGATGGGAAAGACGGATGCCGTAGGTGAGTGTCAACTTTGAAGTAGCTTTCCAGTCATCCGTCGCAAAAAACTCCAGGGTATTGAAATACATGTCCTGCATGGGGTCCGAGTTAGCCTGGCTGTAACCTCCCGTGCAACCGATCAGGAAGTTGCCAATAGTGTTTCCCATTCCCGCGGCACTGGGACTGGCAAGCGAAACGTTATTTGTGTTAGGTATTGCAGGATTTGTTGTAGGAGTCGAGATGTAGCTAGGCGTTGTTTCATTTGGGACGCACGATTCATAACGGTCGAAGAGAATGGTCCCGTTCGCCTGGCTCCCAAGAGTGATGTTGTTGTTTCTGGTTTGCTCGGCGTAAACGCCCACCTTGATAGTGTGAGTATGTATGACCTTCATGAAGTTTTCGGTCAAACTCAAGGAAGACTTCCTGAGGTACTCGCTGCTCGGGGGCACATAGCCGAAGGAAAAGTTTGGAACGCCTATAGTTTCCCAGGAGTAGATGCGCGGCAGTTGGTTGATACCGTTCTTCAGCGCTCCGCCCGAATAGCCTGCTGCGGCCCACGGAGTTCCGGTGTCCAGCGACGCTGACCGCTTCTCAAACTGCTGAGGCTCATCGAAGTAGGACCCCCCTATGGAGAGCTCGTTGGTCATCGATGGGCTCAAGGTCTTGGTTATGTTGAGTGACGCATAATTGGAATCCCCGTGGGAGTCGAAAGGTGTCGGATATGGTACTGTGTTCGGCGGATTGTAGTAGATATCGTTCAGCGGAGCCTGGGTGTTCACCTTTTCCCAGTTGTAGGTCCCGTACACCTTCAGGCTGTCGGAGAGATTTTCGTCGACTCGACCGTGCAACTGAAATCCATTGTTGGTGGCCATTACATTCTTGACCCAGTTGTATCCGGAGGATGCGTAGCCGGTTGCCGTCGGCCCCGGCGTGACGTTGGGAGTTGGATAGAGGCTTGTGAATGTGGCCACCGCCGGATTGATGGTGTTGAGTTGCCCGTTGTTCACCGGCATTCCGTTCTGATCGAGGGTGCCGTTTGCAGGCGAGAAGCAGTCGCCGCCGATATTGGAATAGGCAGCAGACTGGGCGTAGTCCGCGGTGCAGCCGGCGGTCAGGCCATTAACCCCCCCCACAGGCACGTTGAACGCGGCGGCAATGGAGGCTGGAGATAAGTCGCCCTTCAGCATCCGACTAGTCGGAATGAACGCGTAGGTTGGCCCAGAGTAAGTTCCGTTGGTGTTATTCAACTGATCATAGTATTCAAAGCCCAGCCAGAAGGTGAGCTTCTTGCTCTTGTTGAAATTAGTGCCAGGTATCCGGATGGGGCCGCCGATTGTGCCACCGGGATAATAGTATTTGGCCGGAGCAATGGCGATGCCGGTATAGTTCGACTGCCAGTCGTTGGAGTTGAAAATATGATCGCGGGCGTACATGTAGAGGCCGCCATGATAGGCTGAGCCTCCCGACTTGCCTACGGCATTGATGACGATGGGCCCCTTGGCCTCGTCGGCGCCGAAGTTCGAGGTTTGCACCTTCACTTCCTGCACCTGGTCCATGTTGATATTTGCCGTGGCTGCTCCCATATTGCCCGGATCGATGATCTGCACGCCATCCGTCGTGACGTTGACCTGGCCTGAGCTGGGGGCAGAGCCATTTGCCCCCATCGAGCTGAGGTTGCCCGAGCTGAAGGTGGTGGTGGTATAGTCGGGACCCGTGTTGCTCAGGCCGTTGTCGAGCGTGAAACCCGGCAGGATGGACACCAATTCTTCTGCATCGCGGCCCACGGTTGAGAGGCGGGCAATATCGGCAGAGGTGATCAAGGTGCTATGTTCACCAGAGTCGAGCATTACGCCGGCAGTCTCGGACGTCACTGTGATCGATTGCTCTACTTTGCCGATCTTGAGGCCGATCTTCGGAAGCGTGAGGCTGTCCCCCGGGTCAACCTCGACTCCCGTTACCGCGAAGGCTTCAAAGCCGGCTCTCTGGATACGAACCGTGTACGTGGCCGGGGGCACGGCAAGAAAGTTGAAAAAACCTTCGCCATTGCTGGTGGTATCCCGGGTCGCCTTACTGGACTCGTTGATGAGGGTTACTTTGGCGCCCGGAACAAGCGCATCGGAAACATCCCGAACCGTACCGGATACAGATGCCGTATTCTGCGCTCCGGCGACCGACACCAACAGGAGCATAGCCGCTACCCCGAACGCCCGACGCTGAAGCATCTTCAATGATCGGATTAGTGATTCAAGGAAATTCAGTTTCATAGATATCGACAAGATGTGCCTCCAAATTTGTGAAGTCCGGTCGCCCGGATTCTCTGATGCCAATGTTCGCCGCATGCCCTCTTCGTTTCCGAACATTACCTGGATAATCGTGAGGGGTGCGTCCGGGACTCCTTACCAACGCGGGAGGGGGCCAGACCCTTCGCATCGGCTCGCTCAGGCAGCCCTAGAAGAAAACTTTGAGTAATTTTGACAAGGGGTGGCTTCAAAAACCCTTGGCACTCCAGTGCGGTTCGAGCATGGAATCGAGGCGCTCGTAAAGGCCGACATCGTATATTCCTCCCGTACAGTTCATTTCAGATCTCGGACGTAGAACTTGCTCTTTGCAGAACGATGGGAATACTCGAACAAGAGAATGAACTTCGGAAAGTACCAATTTGAAGCTACAGGTTGCGCCTGCTGTAAACCCGATGTACATTATTGGAAATAAACAATGTACAGCGCTAACCCCATTTTCTTATAGTCGCCCGAGGCGTGCGGTAGCACCCACCGGAGTAACGGGTTCTTTGAGAAAGTTGTAATGAGCAGACAGTGGGAGTGGGCTTGCTAGCGCAGTTGGGGGGGACGAGACACAAGGTGCCGGGTAAGAGCGGTGCGTCTCGGGGCGAGCAAGGCGAAATCACATCTCAATGCTGTGGTTTTGAGGAGGGCAGAAGCGGCGATAAACAACAACCTGCGGCTGAGCCGCATCGTCCGTGGGTCGCGAAGGCGCGAGGAACCGAAGGGCGCAAATGCGATCAAGCGGCAGCTGCGAATGGGAACGCGGGGACAAGCGAAGCGTTGCTGAGACGATGCGTCAGGCGCGCAAGAAGCCGCGAACTCTTCTCTCTTGGGACGGAGATCTCAATCAGGGAGGGGGGACTGAGGTTTTCCTCACCGGCGAAGCGCCCCACGGAGTAGAGGACATCGCGCGGTTAAATGGTCGTAAGATGTTGAAATATAATATTTTATACGCTGATTCCACGATAAGGGGAACCCATTCACGGTTCCTGCTATACAGCTTATAATGGCATCACGCGATCGGGAACGAGGGAGAAGTGACTAGCCCATGCAGGACGATGCGATGAAAGAGATGGACCAGGAACGTGCGGAATTCGAAGCGCTAGTCGCAGCATTCTCCAGCACCCCACGCTCACTTCGACTCCTCCGCTACATTGGGGATAACTATTTTTCCGGAACATTGACTGAACTCTGCGAGTTCAGTATTGCAACCGAGGTCTTTGGGCGTCCTAAATCACAATTCAATCCGGCGGAGGATGCCATTGCGCGCGCCGAAACCCACCGGCTTCGAAAGAGATTGAACGATTACTACAGGGAAGAGGGAAAGAATCACACTCTTCATTTTTCCCTCCCACCTGCAACCTATGTTCCTGTTTTTGTCCATGCGCATGACACGCCAGCACGGCTGGAAGACACTGCCTACACAGAAACGGAGGATTCCCGGAGCCACGAAATTCCGGTGGGGGTATTAAGCGCAGATGAAGAGGAGCAAGCCCAACGGTCAATCTCAAGAGTGATCCCGATCTTCAGGGAACGCCGCCAGATGCTGATCGCAATGGGTATTGCTGCAATCGTCGTTGGGTTCACCGTATTTGCTGTCGTGCGATGGATTGGGAGGCATCGTGAAAGCGAAAGAATCGAAACTGCTCAAGTGGTCTCAACTACAGCTGTGCCTGCTCCGGCTATTCTGGCACCGGAACCGGTTCGACTGCTCGCCGGCTATTTTGGCAGCCCTCAAATCGACGGTTCAGGAAATATGTGGAAAGCCGATCAGTACTTCCAGGACGGCAGCACTCGGCAGATACCGCCCGCCCCGATATCCAAGACGACTTCTCCATTCATCTTTGGACACTGGCGGGAGGGCAACTTTTCATATGTCATTCCCCTCAAGCCGGGCGTTTATGAACTGCATTTGTATTTTGTGACAGCAGACACACCAGACACGGTGCACACGTTCAATGTCACCGTCAATGGCAAGACGCTATTGAGCGGATTGGACGTCGATGCCGACGCCTTCGGCCGAAATGTCGCGGATGAGAAGATTTTCCGCGATATTTCGCCCGCACCTGACGGGATGTTGCACGTTTATCTGGGGAACGCAGAAGGGACACCCCAGCTAAATGCTATTGAGATCCTCCCAGGGATTCCGGGTCGTCAATTACCCATTCGCCTCATCACCCGCAGCACACCCTATATAGATCACCTCGGACAACTCTGGCATCCGGACGACTACTTCATGGAGGGACACGTTCAAACGGATCTTAACGCAATTTCGGGGACACCCGATCCGGATGTTTTCGCTGCTGAGCGATTTGGACGTTTCACCTATACCATCCCGGTTGACACTCGTGGCCGCTACACTGTAGTGCTGCATTTCGCGGAACATTATTTTGGTTCGCAGGGACCAACCGCCGGCGGCGTCGGCAGTCGTGTGTTTCGGGTACTCTGCAACGGCGAGCCGCTCTTGGATAACTTCGACATCTATAAAGAGGCTGGCAGCCTCCACGCGCTTACCAAGACCTTCCGCCATCTACGACCCTCCGCGCAAGGGAAGTTGGAACTCACGTTTGAGCCAATCACGAACTACGCCACCGTTTCGGGGATTGAGGTTCTGGATGAATCCCCATAGGAGCCAGTGGCCTCGCGAACGCCCAATCACGAATACCGAATTAGCTGGAACTACAATGTAAGTAGTACCTGTATCCATCGCCATTTAAAGGTTTGTCAATTTGCGGCTTCCCCGGAGGTCTCGTTGGGTACGGCAATGACAAGGTCAGCTTGGTCGCCAGTGATGTGGATCGTTTGCTCTGTCGGCGCGTAGCTCTTGATGGTGTGTGTCACCCAACTGGACACGAGGTCTCGGGCCTCCTTGTAGTTAGCATCCTCTGCCCAATCGACGCGCAGAAAATAGTCTCCCTCGGGCACAAGATGGAAGTGGAAGGCGGTGTCGTCGTGGATCAGAGAAGCGCTGGCGACCTGGCTCCCGTCGACGGCGCTGAGGAGGGTCACATTGCCTGCATTGAGCGTGTGGCCATCGGTGACCGCCGTCAGATGGCCGCTAATCGAGTGCAGGCGGGAAAGCGGAACCTCGATGTCTTCACCGCTCCGATCCTCTCCTTCGCCGAGTTGGAATCCAACCGCGTCAGAGGGGTGCAACTTGTTGCCGGAGAAGAAGCTAAGAACAGTATCTTGCTTTAACAAATTGAAAGATCCGTCGCCATGCCACGTCTTAGTGGAGTCATCCAGAAGATGCAGGTCGGCCCTTGCCTCGGGGGTCACCCAAATCCGGCCATAGAGGGTCAGCTCAAAACCGGCCATAGAGAAACCGCCTAAGACATTAGCTCCGACGGGGGAAATTAGCCTCAGTTGGCATGGGTAATGTCTTGGAAAAGTCGAAGCGGGAACAGGTGATTGCGCTGGGGCGTCTTGGTTGGTCCCTGCGGCGGATCGAGGAGGCGACGGGAGTCCGTCGCGAGACGGCTGGCGGTTACTTGCGGTTGGCCGGGATCGCATTACGCAGGCCGGGAGGTTGGGGACACGGTTCTCCGGCAAAACCGGCCATAGAAGTGACCACCGGCTTTTTAGGTTCCAAGCCAGCTCTCAATTCAAAACCGGCCATAGAGGTGACCACCGGCTTTTTGTTGGCAAAAACGCCTTCGGAGCCGACGGACAAGCGCTCCGGAAGTGGCAGCGAAGGCTACCGGGAGTTGATCGAGCTGGAGCTGTCGCGTGGCCGTAACGCGACAAGCATCTTCCAGGATCTGGTCGATACGCACGGGTTCGCGGGCGGGTATCAGAGCGTCAAGCGTTTCGTGCGCAAGTTGCGTGGAACGGTATCGCCGGAAGCTCGTGTGATCATCGAGACCAAACTCGGTGAGGAGTGCCAGGTTGACTATGGCACCGGGCCGATGGTGCGCGATCCGGACAGCGGCAAGTACCGGCGCACGCGGCTGTTCGTGCTGACGCTGGGCTCGAGTCGCAAGTGTGTTCGGCTGCTGGCCTTCCGGTCGAGTGCGCGGGTGTGGGCTGAGTTGCACGAGAAGGCCTTCCGCCGGCTTGGCGGTTCACCACGGATCGTAGTTCTGGATAACCTCCGCGAAGGTGTGTTGTCCGCGGACTTCTACGATCCTGGCCTGAATCCCTTGTACCGCGACGTTCTGGCGCACTACGGGGTGACGGCGCTGCCATGCAAAGTGCGCGATCCGGATCGCAAAGGTAAAGTGGAATCAGGTGTGGCCCATGCACAAAAGACGCCACTGAAGGGCAAGAAGTTCGAGAGCCTGGAAGAGGCGCAGGCTTACCTCGATCACTGGGAAGAACACTGGGCCGACAAGCGCATCCATGGCCGCACCAAGCGGCAGGTGGCGGCGATGTTCGCCGAAGAGAAGCCCTTCTTGCAAGCTCTGCCGCTGGAGCCGTTCCGTTACTACCAGTATGGCGAGCGCACGGTGCACCTGGATGGTTGCGTCGAAGTTGAAGCGGCTTACTACGGAGCGCCGCCGGGCTGGATAGGACGCAGGGTAAATGTGCAGTGGGACTCGATGTTCGTGCGTCTGCTTGATCCCAAGACCGGCGAGTTGCTGCGCGAGCATCTGAGCGGCAAGCGTGGCGGCCACCGCATCCGCGATGCGGATCGGCCGCGTCGTACGCCGCTAAAGCTGCTTCAACTGCTGGCTCGTGCGCACAAGGCGGGATCCAACATCGGAGCCTTATGCGATGCCATCCATGCTCGCCAGGGTGAACTCGGAATGCGTCGCATCCAGGGCGTGTTCCAACTGGTCAAGAAATATGGCAGCGCGGCTACGGACGATGCCTGTGCGGCGGCGCTCGAACTGCGCGTCGCTGAATATCGCTTCGTACGCCGTTATCTGGAGCGCAGGCCGCAGGCTCCTCTGAGCCTGCGGCAAGTCGATCCCCTCATCCGCGAACTGACCGAGTATCGCGACCTGATCCAACAACGAATCCACTTCGAGGAAACCAATCCATGAACCTGATCGAACTTAATCGCTCCCTGGTACAACTGCGCCTGAGCGGCATGGCCGCAGTGATGGAAACGCGTCTTCTGCAAGCGCAATCGGAGAACATGGCGCCCATCGACCTGATCTCAGCGCTGGTCTCCGATGAGCTGGCTTGCCGCAGCAAGCGGCTGCTGGAAAGACGCCACAAACAGGCGCAGTTCCGCGATGCAGACAAGCGCCTGGACAACTTCGACTTCCAGTTCAACGCCCGGATGAATCGCAATCTGGTCTTCGATCTAGCCACCGCGAACTGGGTCGGAAAGCGCGAAGATGCCTTGTTCGTCGGTCCACCTGGGAGCGGGAAAAGTCACTGCGCCCAGGCCATCGGACACGCCGTCATCCAGCAGGGCTACCGAGTGTTGTATCGCGAGGCCCACGCACTGCTGGAGGATCTGGCCGATGCTGAGCTCGATGGAAAGCGCAAGGAACTGATGGAGCAGTTGACCACCGTACCGCTTCTGATCATCGACGACCTGGGAATGCGCAAGCTGCCGCTGACCGCTGCTGAGGAACTGCTGGAGATCATCATGCGACGCTATGAACGTGCAAGTACGCTGCTGACATCGAACAGACCCGTAGAAGACTGGGGCAAGCTGCTCGGTGACAGCGCTGCTGTCACCGCGATGCTGGATCGTCTCCTGCATCACGGGCACGTGCTCAAATGTGGACCCCGGAGTTGGAGAACCAAAACCAGCAGTCCTGGAGGCAGCCAATGACGAAAGCAATACGCCTTGCCTAAACGCTATGCGGCACGGTAAAACAATCACGTCTTAGGCCAATCTCTATGGCCGGTTTTGAAGTGACCACGTATGGCCGGTTTTGCGGTGACCACCGAGGGCCCTTGACGATGTATTCGCCAGACGGTAGGCCAGAGAGCCGATAGTGCCCCGTGTCATCAGAAATCGAGTGCGGATTGAATACCTCGCCGTCTGAGGGAAAATCCTTCCATTGATCCTTGGACCGATAGAGGAGAGAGAGCTGGATACGGTCGGCCGGACTTCCGTCGTAGTACACGACCGTGCCGCTGATCGATCCGCCGCAGGTGAGCGTAATGTTGATCGTGATCGGCTGTCTGCTCTCGATCGTAACGGAAGACAGGTTTCTCAACAGCTTGGTTCGTTTCTCCTGATTGGACAACTCCACGGCGGGGATCATCCGAAGCTGCTCGAGAGCGTTGAGATATCCGTTTTGGACGCCGACGATGTAATAGACGTCAGGCACAACACTCGGAATAGTGAAGCTACCATCGAGCAGCGTCTTCTCCAGGCGAACAGATGAAACCATCTGATATCCCTTGCCCGAATTCTGCACGCAATTGTCGATCTGCTCGACGGGGATCAAAAATACGTCGGCCATGCGCAGGGGCGCGTTTCGGTCGGCGCCATAGACGTGGCCGGATACGGTTAGCGGTTGGTTCGGGTGCCTTCTGCTGGGCGAAGGCGGCGGCGAGAAGCGAAAAAAGAATGAGGGAGAATATAGCAGATCTATGCATCGTTCACGTGTGTCGAGCCTATTCATTTTCGACGCTGAGATTTGACGTGTTTGTATGATTACGCGCGTAGCCATTCATAATAAGCGAAAAGAGGGCAACAACATCTCTGGATTTCAACGGCACGCTTTCGGTCTTTGCGCCTGGGTGGGGCACAAAACTATACGACCGCACGGCGGAAGAAAAAGCCAGTCGCGAAACGTCTTAATTCGAGATCTCCTCAATTGGAAGAGGAATCTCGACCGCACCCATCTTGCCCGAAGCGGGGTCGCGCACCGCGATCCTCAGCGTGGAGGCATCGGCAGGCAGTGCGACGCTCATCTTATGGAAGAATCCGTCCTCGATGGATTTGTGAAACACCTGCGGAGGCATGAAGATATCCAGGTGCTGCCTGTTGCCCCCGAGTTTGCGACCATCGGCAGCATAGGCTACCGCCGCCATGTCGAGCGATCCGTGATAATTCCCATCGGCGGCTTGCGTGAACTTGAGTTGATCGCCAATCACCAAGGCAAAGCGCAAGTCGTAGCTCTGCATCCCCTCAGGCGCAGTCTGGCCTTTATCTTCTGGGTGCCGCTTTTCTTTCGGCTTCAGGGCACCATCCGCGGGAACCGGTAAAGCGGATACCTGCCCCGCGACATCAGTCTTCTCCGGATCGACCTTCACCTTGAATACGATGGACTGCGCTTCGGGCGCGCCATGCAGGAGCGCCGCTTCCAGCGGATCGTTACCCATCGAAATCGGCGCCAGCGTCCTGGGATCGTCCGCGATGTACGCACGCCGATAGGTGAGATGCAGGCCGCTCCCCCGATTTGGCTTCAACCGAACCTCGATATGACGAAAACCGCCATCGAATTTCGCGTTCTTCGGCGAGTAGCTGAGAGTGTAGTAGTAAGATCCAGCGTTGAGAGCCTTCAGCCCGGCTCCGACTAGATCGTTCGTATTGAAGAAGGCCTCGCCACCCGTGGCTTCGGCAATCTGTTCCATGGTGGCGTGCTCGCCGTTGACCGTGTCGATGAACTCGCGGTGATCGCTAATCTGCGACGCCGTGTTTACCATCTTGCAAGACTCTGCAGCGGAACCCGGCGTACATGTGGTGAGCGCCGCGCTCTCGCCCGGATCGGTAAACAACCCGCGCTCATCGATGGGATAGACCGCCGTGTGGCTGACGGCCAGTTCGGCGGTCACCTTGCGAAGCCGTTGCACAAGAAGATTGAAGTCGGCCGCCGACTCTGCCATGTGGCTCTGTGCAAAACCCTGCCCGAATGATTCCTCATGCCCGAATGACGCCTCAGTAGGCGCGCTCGTTCCAGAGCCAGGGAACTTGTTCGACTGATCGGACCCTTTGCTTCCCGCGGAAAGGGGCATCGTGTCGAAAGACCGCGAGAACCACAACAGGTTCTTGCGTCCTGGAACCGCGGCGAGAAACTTGCCGATCTCGATAAATGCGTCCAGAGTCATCTCCGCTGATTCAAATCGGCGGCCGATAATTGAGGATAGGAGGCCGGTCTTCAGGCTCGGGTTCAGGTTATAGTCGAAATCCGAATCTCCGCCCTGGTTGGTCAGCTTCGGCCGAGCAGATTTGCTCTTCATGGCGGCAATCAGCCGCTCCCGATCGGCCGTAAAGCCTTCGAGCATTTCAAGCCGATCACTCAGCACAAAGATGGCCACTGGCGTCCCCGGATCTTTTTTGCGAAGGAACTGCAAAATCTGCTGATATGCGTACATCTGGAAATCGATGGAGGTATTCAGTTCATCGAGCACCACGACGCAGAACGGACCGCTGCTTGGGGTCTTCTCCAGATTCACGAATGTATCCGAGGGCAACTGGAAATCCGCTGGGGGAAGGTTGCTGCGGTCGAGCTTGGGCGAATGCTCGTCGAACCCGTCGATGGCCTGCTGCGTTCGATCTTCGAATACTTGAAAATCGGCACGCGAAAGCCCTTGTACCGGCGCGCCATCAGGCCCCGTCACTTGCACATCCTCAACCACCTCGTGCGCGGTGACTCTCAACGCGAACGAAACATGATCCGCGGATTCGGCCACTTGAGCGTTCTTGGCCGAGAGAGCCGCGGTCTGTTGTTGCGCCCCGGAATCGGGAAGAACCGCAAAGCACAGGATAAAAGCGAAAAGAATAACCGAACCACTAAAACCGTGCCTGGGTGTTACTGACTTCGAGAATTGACCGCTCCCGCACTCAATCGTTTTCATCTTCATTCCTCTTTTGATTTCATGATCGTTTTGCGATCTGAAAGACACCGGGCGGATGCGTGTCCATCAAGTTCGGGAATGTGGACTGGCGTAATCATTTAACCCGATTTACCATGGCAGTCTTACCGACTCGACACGCCCATGGAGGCTCAGCTCTTACTGGGAGAATGAACCCGCATGGATGGCGCACCTCGCTTTTCGTCTCCGCAAGAGTTCAGCTCTATTTGGCCGTCGCGGTAAAGGAGACCGAAATGCCGCCGAGTGCGAACTGGTCTTGCGCGGTGACGGTCACTGTTCCCGGCGACGAAGGCAGCGTCAGAGTGACTGAGGCAACTCCGGAGGAGTTGGTCAGTGCAATCACGCTGGTCCCGCTCGTCGTTCCGTTGGAGAGCGTACCCGCCGACGTAGTGAACAGAATGCCCGCGCCGTTCGCCGACCCGCCCGACTGGCCTGGAGAGAGCGTAACGGTCAGCGGCTGCGTCAAAGTTGTACCTGCGACGCCCGACTGATTGTTGCCTCCCTGACTGAGTGTCGCCGGGGGGTTACCTACAACGATCCAACCGCCTTGCGTCTGTGTGGCCGTACCGTCGTTGCCCGTAACGGTGTAGTGGCAATATCCCGGAGTGCTACCGGCATTCACGATGACGGTCCCTGGTTGTGCCGTGGTGATGGTGGCGTTGCTGAGCACCAGTGAGCCACTGCAGGCTGGGGCGCCTTCGTATGCGTTGAAAACAGCCGACGAGAGCGTTACGGCCGCACCGCCACTGTTGATGGCCGGATGCAGGGTTGCGGTGCCCGAGGCGGGCATCATCAGGTCGTCGGGGTTCAGATACCACTCCGATGCGGGTTTGGTGGCTTCGGTCCCGCTGATCACCAGTAGAGTGATGCTGTATGGCGCAAAGCTCTGCGAAGCATTCCAGGCTTGTGCACTGGAGGCTGAGATCGCGGTAGATGCGGTCGAGGACAGGGTGTATGCCGTGTAGGTCGATGGGGTGAATCCGGACAGATTAAAGGTGACCTGCGCCGTGTTCTGGGGATCCTTATTGAGGATCATGATAGTCATCGTTGTGCCGGTGGAGTCGAGGGATGCGAAGCTGCTGAACAGAGCGGAATTGCCATTGTTGGTGTCGGACAACGACAGCGGCCCAAACGTGTGATGTGCGCCGTCATAGTTGGTCAACATCTTCCAGGCCAGGTATTCAGGGGTGCCCGTCGATGGCCCGCCCCACCGCGAGGCAAAGCTAAGGCCCTCGCGTCCGAAGACACCTAGGGTGTCCGCATCGGCGATCGCCGTTGAGAAGTCGGTTGAGGCGTTTTGGGCAAAACCAGCGCCCCACTCGGTAAAGGACAAGGGCGTTCCGGGATAGATGGCGTTCACCATTGCCTTGAAGCGCGGAATGATGAAAGGAATTCCTGGATTGGGTTCCTCGTTGGTTGTATAGGTGTTGTTCGTATCCTGGTTTACAGTGGCTGGGTCCCAGTAATACCCGGCGACTTTGACCGTAGCCGCCTGTAGCTGTGGGTTGGTGAAATTGGTAGTGGGGCCGCCGTCACCATAGGCATGGATGTCGAAGACATCGAGGGTGCGCGCGCCGTTGATCCGATCGAACCAGTTGATCTGGTTGAGCCACCAAGGCAGGAAGTCTACGCCCCCGTGGTTGCCCTTATCGGCACCATTGGCGCCGTTCCAGTAGAAATACCAGCAGCAGAAGACCGGGCCAAAGCGCACTGCCACCGGATCCCACGCTTTAAGATTCGTAGCTTCGGCCTCATAGAGATTGGCGATCTCGTCATATCCCGTCGGCGCCGGATGAACGTCGCGGTGGGTGCCGTTCCATATCTCCGGCTCGTTGTCCATGTCGTAAAAGTGGCAGGAGGTGATGGTTGAGTAGGGGACGGAGCAAGTACCGGAGCCGAAGGCGGTTGCCAATGCGGTTGCCCAGCTTTGGCGGTCGATGCAGGTAGTTCCCGAGGTAGTTCCTGCCGGGCAATCCTTGACTGCGTCGACCAGCGGATAGTATGCCGTGGTAACGGGGGAAGTGGTCACTGGGGACGTACTCGTGCTGCAGTTGCCAGTCGATCCGGCTACCGTGCCGCTTCCGGCGTCGGTGTTGTAGGGGTCGACGGAGCACTGCGGGCCAAACTCTTTGACGGAATAGCTCCAGCCGGAAGCCTGCGCCACCCAGTCCATCATCGCCATCGTCGTCAGAGCGTGGCTCCCGGCATTTTGAGTTTGTGTAATCAGTTGGACCTGGTTGCCCGCTCCTCCATAGTCTTCGAAGTAATAATCCGACGCAGCGTTGCGCGTTTGCAGCTGCCAGTTGTAGTTCGAGGCGTCATTGCCGCCCCAGCGCGAGAACGTGTAGCCCACATCGGAGATATCCGAAATTGTCTGGTCATTATTCCCGTAAACAAATGGGCTGATCTGGTGGCGGTTGGCCAAAGCGTCGATATTGACCGTGATGGCCGTGGCACTGCTGCTCACGGTCACCGGGGCGGTTCCTGAAGCGCTGCTGTACGTGGACGAACTGCCGCTGTCCGGAGTGTACTTGACAGCGAGTGTGTCGGCGCCTGCGGCGAGCGAACCCGCGGGAATGGTGATGGTAGCCGATCCAGAGCTGAGAGTTGTTGCAGCCGATGTGTAGCTTCCACTGGAGAGCACCACCGAACCGGTCGGCGTTGCGCTTGCTCCGGCAACCGCAATGGCGACCGAGAGCGATTGCGTCGTCGCAATGCTGCTCGACGCAGGCGTCACTGTAACCTTGGGTGTGCTTACAGCCTGTGAGACGGCAACCGATGCGGTTCCGGAAGCACTGTTGTAGGTGGCATTGCTGGCCGCGTCGGGCGTATATGTCGCGGTCAGCGTATCGGAGCCCGTGGCGAGCGAACCCGAGGGAATCGTAATATTCGCCGTGCCGGAACTCAGTGCAGTTGCCGTGGAGGTGTAGCTTCCGCTCGCAAGCATCACCGACCCCGTTGGTGTACCGGTGGTACCCGACACGGTAATTGTTACGGCAAGGCTTTGCGCCGTCGTAATGCTTGCGGAGGCGGGTGTGACACTGACACTGGGTGTGGTGGGAGTTTGGCTCTTGGCCCCGCTTCCCGAACTCCCCCCGCTACACGATGCAATCGAAACAATCATCGAAATAAGGGCGGCGGACAGGAAAAACTTCGCAAATCGATTCATAAAACCTCATGTTGTCTTGCACCCTAAGCGATCCCGCAAATGTGGACCCCGCCCGCTCTCTTCGCACTTGCGCCCCGAAACAAAACATTCGTGTCTAAATCCTGGCGGTGCATTCGGATGGATATACGCAAACTTGCGCACGTGCATGACGGAAGGAATCCTCGGTCAAAACCAAGCCATTCGGAAAGTACCAAATCGAAGCTACAGGTTGCAGTGCGCTGAATATCTTGTACGTTATTGAAAACAGGATGAACACGGCTAAAGCAACAGGGATGCGCCATGGCACCAAAGGAGCCGGGCAAGTTAGGTTGAGGGCTGGCTACTCTGAAGCCCGACAACGAACCTCTGCGCAGACAGCTCTTCGAGCAATCTGGTACGCACCGAGCAGATTGATCGAAGACGAAAGACTATTCACGAAAGCATGAAGTGACGCGAGTAGGCCGGATGCCCGTTTCTAAAACCCTGAACTTCTGCGTTCTGACATGCCCCGCCCCGGAGCCAGGCACAAGCCTGGCATATTCGCAGTTCGCTACGTTCGCCTTGTCCATGCCCATGCCCATGCCTGCCCGATCTACGTTCGTAGATGACCAAGGATGAGATCGATTCCACGACGTTCAAGATAGCCGTTGCCAGATATGTCGTGCGCGATGGCTTCTAACCGGCTGATGGTAAGGCAGAATAGCCACGCCTTGGGTCATTCGTCCCTTACAAGGAAGCGCAAAGCCCAGACGCATCAGCACGTACGTTATTTATTTTCAATAATGTACATGCCTGCAGCAATCCGCAACCTGTAGCTGCAAATTGGTACTTCCCGAAGTTCATTCTCTTGTCCGAATATCTCCGGTGTCTCGCGTAGGGGCGGCAAGGTGGATGTGCGATTCACGCGTTCCAAGGATAGCCGCGTAATCTATGCCATCCTCCTTGGGCTTCCCAGCCACGGGATAACTATTGAAGCACTGGGGCTTTCGAGCAAGACTTCACCCGGCAGAATCGCGAAGATCGAGCTTCTCGGTGCGCAGCAAACTCCAGTGGGGAAGCAGATGGAGAAGGCCCTGACGATCTCGGTTCCTCAATCGATATCCGGACTTCCGGAGTATGGAGTGGTATTCAAGACTTATCTCGCCTGAACAATTGAGTGCGGGGCTAACGTACGGCATTTGGGCAGTGAACCTGAGATTGGCGGTGTTGAACTGAGCAATGCGTTAACAAGACGCAGTCGGTCCATTCCGGAGGCGGGAGGGGCAGAATCGCCCTCCTCACCAACCGAAGGAACTCGCGCGCCCAAGAGCCAAAATCCTCATGACGGACGCACGAGCCAAAGGGTGTTGGCGAAGTATCTGGATCTATCGCCGGCAACGATCTCGCTGGTGGTGAACAATGCGCCGGGAGCAATGTCCATCTCGCCCGCCACTCGAGAGCGCGTGATGGAGGCTGTGCGAAAGTTAGACTACCATCCGAACTCGATCGCGCGTTCGCTGCGTACCCGCCAAACCTTCACCATTGGCGTCATAGTGCCACAGCTAAGTGAAAGCTACTGCACGACGTTGATGAACGGCGTGGAGGAGTATCTGATGCAGGCGGGTTATCTCACCTTCGTAGTGTGCCACCGTGGGCGTCCGAGCCTGATCCACGAGTATCCCAAGCTGCTGATGAATCGGTCGGTGGATGGGCTTCTACTAGTGAATACGCCGCTGAATGAATCGGTGAGACAACCGGTGGTTTCGATTTCCGCACATAAGGGGCCGCCTGGTGTGACGAACGTCCTACTGGACCACAACCGAGCGGCGACGCTGGCGCTGAAGCATTTGTATGAATTAGGACACCGGCGGATCGCGTTGATAAGGGCGAACCGCGATCCGCCAGGCTCCGAGACAAGGTGGCAGAGCCTTACCGGGACCGCAAGCCAGTTAGGGTTTCAGGTCGTGGCAGAGCAGTATGTGTGTATGGAGGCGAACTCGTGGTCGCCAGAGGTGGCCTACTCAGCTGTGCGCGACCTGCTGAATCGGACACGAGATTTTACCGCCATCTTCTGCCTTAACGATGCCACGGCAATCAGCGTGATCGGGGCGCTGGTGGACGTGGGACTCTCGTGTCCCGGCGATGTCTCGGTGGTCGGCTTAGATGATATCGCGAGCGCTATGTATCAAAGGCCCAGTCTGACAACAGTGCAGCAGCCATGGTACTACATAGGAACGACTGCGTCGCAGATGTTGCTGAGGCGAATCCAGTCTCCGCATGAAGAGCACCCGGAGACGATGACGTTCGAGCCGAAGTTGATGGTGGGCGGATCAACGGCAGCGCCACGTCCCCTGCCGGAACTGCAAGCACGTGCCGTACCGAGGCAAAAGTGTGCGTCCGGAGTGAGGAAGACGCAGGCCATCGTGGTGCGGGGAAGTTGGGACCAACCAGGAGCGCCACCGGGATCTAAGCAGTTTGGCGGACCTCAGTTCTCGGGTGTAGAACTTCGCCTGGATAGCCGGAGAACTGTGCACAAAGAGGCGACGCAGGCCGAACGGCCCAGCGGAAGACAAAGTTGCGCCGGATAGGTGGATTCAGTGGCCAAGGTATCAGGAAACAAAATCAACCTCGGGAAAGGCTTCAATTGCGCTTCGGCTTCATCGCGGACTCCCCGAGTCTCTTTGTCGGATCTTCCGTTCACACAGCAAACCCTCCCTCCACTCCAGCCAACCATGACCACCACTCTCCGCACATCAGCGGTTACCCGATGCCTCTTCTGCAGCGCAGCCGCCCTGATGTTTGCAATCCCTTACGTCCTTGCCGCTCAAACACCCGCTCCCTCCCCGTCCCGGCCCATTTATTCTCAGACCATCGACACGCAGCAGCCGACCGACACCTTCAAGGTCAGCGTGCAGCGTGTCATCCTCGACATCACCGTCACCGATGCCAATGGCAAGCCGGTCACCGGCCTTACCCAGTCCGACTTCCACATCGCCGAAGACGGCGCACCTCAATCGATTCGCAGCTTCGAAGTTCACACCGACGAGCCGCAGCATCCTGTCACCTTGCCCAAGCTGCCGACCAACACTTTCTCGAACTTTTCTTCCGCACCGACGGGTGGGCCAGTCACCGTCATCCTCTACGACTTGCTCAACACCCCGCAGGACGCGCAACTCTACGCCCATCAGCAGCTCCTTGATTTCCTAAAGAAGCGCAGCAACAGCGGGCAGGTCGCAGTCTTCGTGCTCACGGACAAGCTCCACATGCTGCAGGGATTTATAGAGGACGACGATAAGCTGATTGCTGCACTCAACCTGCAAAAAGCTAAGGGATATCGTTCCGGCTTGCTGCAATCAAGCGGCGAAGCCACCCAGGCGAGCGACATGCTCGGCGAAACCGCGAGCAATAGCGCCGCGACCGCGAACATGCCGACGAGCACCACCGCCGCGACCGCCGCCAGCCAAACGGACGTCACTTTCGACACCGTCTCAAATATGCTCAAAAACATGCAGGTGGAGGAAAGCAGCTATCTGCTCGATCGGCGCGTCGACCTCACCGCGGAAGCGCTTCAGGAGATCGCCCGCTTCCTTATGGGCCTGCCCGGCCGCAAGAACCTAATCTGGCTCTCCGGATCCTTTCCTGAGGGCATCATCCCGAACGCTGGCGTCAACGGCCAGGACCCCCAGACCGGGCGCGAGGAATTCGAGGCGACACGCAACTATTCGTCGGACATCGTCGCTGCTACCGACCTGCTCAACGCCAGCCACATCGCGGTCTATCCCGTCGACGTGCGCGGCCTTCAGGTCAATCCCGTCTTCTCCGCCGCCAATCAATCATCCGTCCAAGTCGGCGGAGGCAGCCCCAATGGCTTCTTTCAAGCCCAGGCGGCCGAACATACCACCATGGATACCATCGCTGACAGCACCGGCGGACACGCCTTCTACAACACCAACGGCTTGAAGGAGGCCGTCACTGAAGCCATCGAAGAAGGCTCCATCTACTACGCGATCAGCTACTCGCCCACCAACCATAGCTTTGACGGCAAACTCCGCAAGATAAAGGTCGCGCTCAACCAGCCCGGTTACCATCTCGCCTACCGCCGCGCCTACTTCGCCGACAATCTCGAGCAGGTCGCGCATGACCAGCTGGAATCTCCGCACGATCCCCTCGCCATCGCGCTCGAGCACGGCGCCCCCGCCGCCCATCAACTCTTCTTCGAAGCGCACATCTTTCCGCAGGGGCAGCCCGTGCAGGCTACCCCCGAGCAGATGGACGAGCTTGTCCGCTACGAAGCCATGGCTACCAAGAGTCAGAAGAAGCTCGCCAGAGAACTCAAAACCCCGACCATGCTTCAGAGGTATGTCGTAAGCTACGGCCTGCTGCCGCGCCAACTCGACCTGCGCCGCGGCCCTGACGATAAGCTTCGAGGGAATCTCGAGTTCGCCGCCGTCTCCTACAACGTCGATGGCCAAACCCTTTTCGGTCAGCGCACCAACATCCAGGACGTCATCAAGCCGGAGCGCTTCGCCCTAATGCTCGAATCCGGTTACCACATGCTGCAAGCCATCCAGGTCCCCACCGATGCCCGTTCCGTCCGCTTGGCCGTGCGCGACCTTTCCAACGGCCAGATGGGAAGCCTGGAAATCCCACTCCCCGTTGCCGCCGAACCCGACGCTACCATCCTCCCACCCGCCACGACGCCCATTCCCGCCACACCACCTGCCTCGACGCCAGCTGCGCCCCCCCGCCCCAAAGGTCCTGGTAACAGTTCCTCAAACAACGTACCCTAATCAGGCTCTGCGTTCCAATTCACTAGGATGTGAAATCCGAATGTTGCAAACCACTCAAATGACTCGATTCATCTCCGCAGTGCTCGCCCTCGCCACCCTCCTCTTTGCTAGTGCGAAAGGCCAATCCGTCGTCAACGTAAACGTCGATCCTAGTAAGCCCCTCAACATCCTCACCACAAACCTCGTCGGAGCCTGGGGCAATCTCGGCGACGCCGACCTTGCCTCGCCCGACGGGCTCAAGCTGATGAAGCTCGGCGGCATCTCCGCCGTCACCTACCCCACCGGCTCCGGCGATACCGCCGACCTTTATCACTGGTCGACCAACAAGATCACCCCCAACGCCGGCAACGCCGACGACCGCCAGAGCCCCTATGTCCAGGGCAAGAATGACTTCGCCTCGGTCGCACTCGCGCTTTCGAAGTACGGTATCACGCCGGTCATGCATGTCAATTACGGCACCAATGCCGCCGGAAACGGAGGCGGTGAACCCACCGAGGCGGCCGCGTGGGTCGCCTATGCCAACGCCGAGCCCACCAACGGCCTCGTCCTCGGTAAAGACTCCGCAGGCTTCGATTGGCAGACCGCCGGCTTCTGGGCCAGAATCCGCGGCCAGGCGCCGCTTGCCACCGATGACGGTTACAACTTCCTCCGCATCCAGCATCCCGAACCTTTCCACATCCAACTCTGGCAAGTCGGCGACGACATCTCGGAAAACGGCTACTACGGCGCTGATCACACCTCCAGCACCGTCGATCTCCATGCACCCTATCCCCCCTCAAAGAAGGACAACGCCAAGCGCAAAAAACTACCGGCGCTCGGCCCTAAAACCTATGCCGACCAGCTCATTGCTTACTCAAGCGCCATGAAGGCCGTCGACTCCAGCATCCTCATCGGCGCCGCCCTCACCCTGCCCGTAGCCTCGCTTGAAGACACTTCAGGCGCCTTCGCCTCGGACTGGAACCCCACCGTCCTCAAGACCGCCTGCAAATCGATCGACTTTGCCTCCTACATTTGGCACCCCGGCAACTCGTCCAACGACGAGCAGTGGAAGACCATGGATGACGGCATCCTGCTCAACGGACTCACCCACACTCTCCCCCACATCCTCTCCGAATCCATTGCTGAGGATAAGGCCAACTGCCCCGGGGGCAAGGTCCTGCACATCGCCTTCTCGCAGCTTTCACAGCTCTCCTGGCCAAAGATCGAGCATCCCAACGTTCTCTCTGTCTTTGCTGCCGACACCTACGCCATCCTCGGCGAGGACGGCATCTCGAACGCCAACTGGTTCCAGCTTCGCGACGGCGGCCTGATCGACAACGGCAAACCGACGGCCGCCTACTACGGGCTACAGATGGCTCATCTGGTCGCCTACCGCCCCGGCGACCACTACGTTGCCGCTTCGGGCGCGCCCGATCTCAGCGTCCACGCCACGCGCCGCCAGGAAGGCATCGTCGGAGTAATGCTGATCAACCGCGACCGCAAAGATGCCATAAAGGTGAAAGTAAACATCGCCGGCGGACAGAACCTGAATCCGGCTGGATTTCGGTTCGACTATGGCCCAGCGCAGCAGTCGCTGGGGGCGGGGCCCGCGCAGTCGACGGTAACGCTCGACGGCCAGAGCGCCACCGTCACGGTGCCTGCTTATGGCATCGTCGACCTTCTCTTCAAGCCAAAATAAGTCGTTTTACATCCGGATTATTTCGCTTCCGATGCAGGGAGGGGCTTCGAAAGGGCACTTGACCAGGGACATACGATTGTTTACGAGTGACGATCACGGCGACGATGGCCGAACTGCGGTGATTCGCGAAGTCAACGTTGCGCATCAGCAATACTCCCCAGGCTTCCGCCGAGGCGCGGCGCATGCTGCCTGGATTTGCGGGGCTCGCCAGTATCCTCGATCGTTCACACACATTTTGCCGAGGCCGGAAGAGCTTCGGTCTCCTTACACGCACAACTAACCCCGAGGTGTCTTGTAAATCTTATGAATTCTCTTCGTTTGTCCAGGGTTCGCCCTAATTGGTGCGCAATCTTCGTTGTATCGAGTGTTCTGTTAACGCCCGGAAGTTTCGCACAGACGACTCATCTAAGTCTGGGGCGCGAAGGTGCGACGGTGCTAGTGGAGCCATATGCGCCCAATATCATCCGCGTGAGCCTGAGCCTAAGTAAGGACGATGCGTTAGCTGGGCCCGGATATGGGGTCGTAGCGCGACCCGCAGCGGCAGGCTGGACCCGGAGTTCAGGCGAGCAAGGTGATGTGCTGAAGTCCGAGGTGCTGTCCGTCACCATCGCTCCGGGACCAAAGGAATCCCGCGCACAACCTGGCGCAATGGACTTC
>Ga0224555_1000693_pt1 | contig 51620 bp, 43 predicted proteins | sample 714S23034metaG_FD_180687 | JGI IMG/M metagenome (GOLD analysis project Ga0224555, IMG submission 180687) | Peat soil microbial communities from Stordalen Mire, Sweden - 717 S2 30-34 | ecosystem: Environmental > Terrestrial > Soil > Wetlands > Peat | place: Sweden: Norrbotten County, Stordalen...
GATGCCCAGCGCACCTTCGTCCAAGCCGCGGCGCACCAGGTCGAAGGTCTGGCGGCGCTGCTCGGGAGTGGCGGCGCCTTTCGCGGTGTCGTGCGGCAGCAGCGTGCCGCTATCGTGCATCACCGCCATGCGCGCGGGGAGGTGCCCGGAGGTGGCGCCGAAGTTGATCAGCGCCTGGCCTTCGCGCGCGCGATACCATTCCGGCACGGGCGCAACGCCCACTTCCATTTCGAGGGCGGTGGTCACCCCGTCCCTGGCTTTGAAGCGGTAGTTCTCCGGCGTCTGCCCGTGCGAGTGCAGGTCGATGAAGCCCGGCGCGACCACTAGGCCGGAAACGTCCAGCACCGTGCGCCCTTGCAACGGCGCCTCGGAAACCGCCGCGATCTTTCCACCGCGAATGCCCACGTACCGCACGCCATCCAGGCCGGAAGCCGGGTCCATCACCCGGCCGTGCGCCAGGACGACATCGTATTCCTGCCCATAAGCGGCCGCCGCCAGCAGCACCCCAAACAGAACCGCTATAACGCTACGCATCATGACGTCTTACCCTCCAACTCCGCCCACCGCGCATACAGCTTCTCCACCTCCGCCTCCGCCGCTTGCATCTCCGCGTATCGCTGCTGCAACGCCAACCCGTCGGAAACTACTTCGGGCGCGTGCAAGGCTGTGCGGGCCACCTCCAGCGATTGCTCCGCCTCCAGGATTCTCTCTTCCATCTGCTCCCACTCGCGCGCTTCCAGATACGCTAGTTTCTTCGGCCGCGCACTGGGATAGGCCTCCGGCCTGTCCTTCTGAACCCGCGCCGGCTTCACCGCGCGCGCCTGCTCCCACTGCGAATAGTCCGCGAACACCTCCGCGCCGCCCTCGCCATTGAGCCCCAGCACCACCGTCGACACACGGTCCAGCATGTAGCGGTCGTGCGTCACCAGCACCAGTGCGCCCTCAAAATCCGTCAGGCTCTCTTCCAGCACTTCCAGCGTCGGGATGTCCAGATCGTTGGTCGGCTCGTCCAGCAGCAGCACGTCCGCCGGCTGCAGCATCAGCCGCGCAATGACGATGCGCGCCCGCTCGCCGCCCGAAAAGCGTCCCACCGGCGTGTCCAGTTGGTCCGGCCGGAACAGGAAGCGCTTGGCCCAACCCGCGATGTGCATCGAGCGGTCGCGATAAATCACGCTATCGCCGTGCGCGCCCAGCCCCTCCCGCAGCGGTGCGGCTGGATCGAGCTGTTCGCGGCCCTGGTCGAAATAGACGATGCGCAGCCCGTCGGCGCGCTCGATGGTCCCCGCGTCGGCGTTCAACTCGCCTTTCAGCACGCGCAACAGTGTGGTCTTGCCGCTGCCGTTTGGTCCCGCGAGGCCCAGCCGCATCCCCGGCGAAAGCGAGAAGCTCAGGTCGCGAAACAGCTCCCGTCCACCCAGCCGCTTCGAGATGCCCTCCGCCCGAATCAGCTTCTTAGTCTTGCGCCCGGAAGCCGTGAAGTCGATGCGCGTGGCTGCCTTCCGGTTGCGCGACGAAACCTCCGCCAGCTCGCCCATCAACTCATGCGCCGCGTCGATGCGCGCTTTCGACTTCCCCGTGCGCGCCTTGGGACCGCGCCGCAGCCACTCCACCTCGCGCCGCACCCGGTTGGCCAGCGCGGCCTGCTGCTCCGATTGCGCCTCCAGAAAAGCCTCGCGCTTCTCCAGAAAATCGGCGTAATTGCCCTCCGCGCGGAACATGCCATCCGGATACGCGCGATTGATCTCGGCCACCTCCGTCGCGGCGTTTTCGAGGAAATAGCGGTCGTGGCTCACGATCACCGTGGCAAACGGCGCGGCCTCCACCAGCTTCTCCAGCCATAGAATCCCTTCCAGATCCAGATGGTTGGTGGGCTCGTCGAGCAAGAGCACGTCGGGATTCCGAATCAGCTCGCGCGCGATCGAAAGCCGCCGCTTCCATCCGCCGGAGAGCGATTCCACTGCGGCGTTCCCGTCGGCGAAGCCGGCTTTTCCCAGCGTGACGCTCACCGCGGCCGCGCGCTCCGCCTCATCCATCCCATGCGTCCCACGCTCCGGGAGCGCCGCTTCCAGCACCTTGCCCGCCGTCATTCCGGCCTCGAACTCCGGCTCCTGCGGCACGAAGGCGATACGCGTCAGCTTGCGCACCGTGCGCGTGCCGTTGTCGGGCTCCAGCATCCCGGCCATGATCTTCAGCAGCGTCGATTTGCCCGAGCCATTGGGGCCGATCAATCCCAGCCGCTCGCCCTCGGAGATGTGGATGGAGATGTTGGAAAACAGCGGAGCTGCGCCGAACGACTTGCCGGCGCCCATCACGGAGAGTAGCGGCGCGGGCATCTGTTTTCAGGATACCCTAGTAAGGTGCTCCGCCTCCTGTACGCGATCGAGTTCCTGATTGCCCTCATCGCCACTTACACCATCTGGAGCCAGGTTGGCGGGCAGTACCATCTCGACCTGATGGCGTGGTATTGGAAGCTGGGCCTTGGCGCCGGCGTCGCGTTTGCCGCGGTGAAAGCCACGGCCGCCGCCGTCGCGGGCCAGCGCGCGTGGAATTCCCGCACGTTAAAATGGATCTCCCTCATCATCGCCCTGTCGCTGGCCTGCGGCGCGGTCACCTACTACTACCACTTGACCGAGCCGCCTGCCGACGAGGAAGATCAGGAAGATACCGCGCCCACCTCGCAAACCGCCCTGTGATACACCTGGGGGCAATCATGCCCGCAGCCGCCTTTCAGGCGGCCAGAGCCGGCTAAAAGCCGGCTGCGGCCAAGATTGGCCGCCCTCCAACGCCCCTAAAGCCATCCGCCATCCCAACCGATAGAATAGACATGCAGCGACCACGCGCTGAAATTCGGATGCTGTGCGCCGATATGGTTGAGGTTTGTTGGAAGGAACCAGCGGGCCGCACCTGTAAATCCACCGCTTTGCTGGAGGATATCTCACCATCCGGGATGTGTTTGCAATTCGAGATACCGGTGTCCATAGGCACGCATGTAGAAGTACACTGTCCCGGCGATAAGCTGTCCGGGACCGTGCGCTACTGCGTCTACCGGGAGATCGGCTATTTCGTCGGCATCCGACTGGAGCCATCGAACAGGTGGTCCCGGCAGCATTTCGAGCCACAGCATCTTCTGGATTTGGAAGAGTTGGTGTTGCGCAGCGCCAGGAAAGCGGGCGAAACCGTTCACTAGCGGCAGGGAGGCGTGTATCTCTACTGTACAATGGAGATTCCCGCCGCCATGGCAGCCCACACCCTCTCCATTCTGATCCCTCTTTACAACGAGGAAGAGTTCGTCGGAACATTGCTAGAGCGCGTGCTCTCCGCGCCTCTACCGGAGGGAATCGGGCGGGAGATTATCGTGGTGGACGACGGCTCCACGGACGGCTCGGCCGCAATCGTGGAACAGATCGCCGCGGCCCACCCCGCCGTACTGCGATTCATCCGGCAACCCCGCAATCAAGGTAAGGGCGCCGCCATCCGTACCGCCATCGAGCACGCCACCGGCGAGTTCTCCATCATTCAGGATGCCGATCTGGAATACGATCCGCGCGAATACGGACGCCTGCTGGCGCCGCTGCTGGAGGGGAAAGCTGACGCCGTCTATGGCTCGCGCTTCGTGATCTCCGGCGAACGCCGGGTGCTCTACTTCTGGCACTCCGTGGCCAACCACATTCTGACCCTGATGTGCAATATCGTTGCGGACTTGAATCTGACCGACATGGAGACCTGCTACAAAGCCTTCCGCACTTCGCTGCTGCAGAGCATCCCCATTCGCAGCGATCGCTTCGGACTGGAGCCGGAACTGACCATCAAACTGGCCAAACGCCGCGTGCGGGTCTACGAAACGGCCATCGATTATCACGGCCGGACGTACGAGGAAGGCAAGAAGATCGGGCTGAAGGACGCCTTCGGAGCCGTCTATGTGATCCTGCGCTATGCCTTCACCAGGGACCTCTACAAAGATTCCGGACCGGATATCCTCGATGCGCTCGCCGGCGCCAAGCGTTTCAATCGGTGGTTGGCCGGCGCCATCCAGCCTTACATAGGCAAGCGTGTGCTGGAGACCGGAGCGGGCATCGGCAACCTGACCGGCATCCTGTCTCCGCGGCGCGACCGCTATATCGCGGGAGATATCGATCCCGAGTACCTGGCGCGGCTGCGGGCGCGCTTTCAGCACCGTCCCAAGGTGGAGGTGCGGCACTGCGACTTGTCGAATCCGGCCGATTTCGAGGCGCTGGCCGGCGCTGTGGATTCCGTGGTTTGCGTGAATGTGCTCGAGCATGTCGAGGACCAGATGGCCGGACTGCGCAACATTTACGCGGCGCTGCGGCCCGGCGGCCGGGCGATCGTCCTGGTGCCCCACGGGCAAGGGATCTATGGCTCGCTGGATAAGGCGCTAGGCCACTTCCGCCGCTACTCCCGCGAAGAATTGCAAGGCAAAATGGAGCAGGTAGGTTTCCGCGTGGAGCGCATTCTGGACTTCAACCGCATTTCGCGCCCGGCCTGGTATGTGACGGGCCGCCTGCTGCGGAGAAAGACCATCAGCCGCTTCCAGTTGCGCGTCTTCGACAGCCTGGTGTGGCTGTGGAGACGCATCGACCGGCTGCTGCCGTGGCCGCCGACCTCCATCATTGCCATCGCCGTGAAGGGCGAGTAGGGTGCCTCCGCTCTGGGCACCGTCGAAATGCTGAATACCGTCTTTAACGATAACTGTTGCGGTTTTGTTGGGTGGATGTTATAGTTCGGTCGGTGCCTTTATGCGATTCCACGCGCTACTCCTTTTCAGTGTGCTGGCCGCTTCCGCGCAGACTCCCAACGCGGACGATGTGGTCTGGCAGAATGCCGTCCACAAGTTCGATGCCGCGCGCGCCGCGCTCCTGGGCCAGGTCGATGCGGGGGGACAGAACGGGCCGTTCCGCCCTAACTGGGATTCTCTGAAACATTACCAGGTGCCTGCCTGGTATCAGGACGCCAAGTTCGGCATCTTCCTCCATTGGGGCGTTTACTCCGTGCCGGCGTTCGGCAACGAATGGTACCCGCGGAATATGTACCAGCAGGGGACGCCGGAGTTCGCCCATGAGGTGGCCACCTTCGGCCCGCAGGCGAAATTTGGCTACAAAGACTTCATCCCCATGTTCAAGGCCGAGAAATTCGACGCGAAAGCATGGGCGGATCTGTTCCGCAAGGCCGGCGCGAAGTATGTGGTTCCCGTCGCGGAGCATCACGACGGATTCGCGATGTACAACTCGGACCTCAGCGACTGGAGCGCCGCAAAAATGGGGCCACACCGGGACACCACCGGCGAGCTGGCGAAAGCGGTGCGGGCTGCCGGCCTCCATTTCGGCGTCTCCAGCCACCGCGCCGAGCACTACTTCTTTCTCAATACCGGCCGGGAGATCGACTCCGATGTTCGCGACCCGCAATTTGCCGCCTTCTATGGTCCGGCGCACGCTGAGGTGACAGATAAGAACGGGGCGCGTTGGAAGGCACATCCCGACGCGGCGTATCTGGACGATTGGATGGCACGCGCGGCGGAGATCGTTACCAAGTACCAACCGGAGATTCTGTGGTTCGACTGGTGGATCGAGACCAAGGAGTTCGAGCCGTACCGGCAACGCCTGGCGGCGTTCTATTACAACGATGCCGCGCGACGCCATTCCACGGCGGCGATCAATTACAAGAACGAAGCCTTTCCGCCGAGCGCCGCTGTTTTGGATATCGAGCGCGGCCAGGCCGACAAGATTCTGCCCCAGTTCTGGCAGACGGATACTTCGGTGAGCATCAAGTCGTGGGGATACATCGACAACGATACGTTCCGCTCGCCCGAATCGCTGGTGCATCAATTGGTGGACATCGTGAGCAAGAATGGCGCCCTGCTGCTGAACGTGGGGCCCAAGTCCGATGGGACCATTCCGGAGCAGGCGAAAAATGTGCTGCTGGCGATGGGCCGGTGGCTCGCCGTCAATGGTGAAGCGATTTACGGCACGCGGCCCTGGAAGATCTCAGGCGAGGGGCCCACAAAAGTCGTAGGCGGGACGTTCCACGATACGTCCACCAAGCCATACACCAGCCAGGATATCCGTTTCACCACCCGCGACGGCGTGCTGTATGCCATCGCGCTGGGCTGGCCGCAGGATGGCAAGATCAAGATCCAGTCCCTGGCGCGCGGCTCCCAGGTTATGCCATCAGAAGTCGCCAGCGTTCAACTGCTCGGCTCCTCCGACAAGCTGAAGTGGACGCGCGATAATGAAGGTCTGGAGATTGAGCTTCCGGCTGCCCGGACGGGAGAATTCGCTTGGGCGTTCAAGATTACGCCCGCCGGCCGGAAGTAAGCATGCCGGCCCGCCGGTTTGACAGGAGCCGACCCAGCGCCAAAACCACCTATGAAAGAGAACTCTGAAGTAAGAATCGATCACAAGATCGGCCGCGACGATCTGATTGTCATCGCGGGCGCGGGCGGCTTCATCGCCGGCGCGCTCACCCGGTATTTTCACGATCTGGGCTATACAAGGATCCGGGCCATCGACCGCAAGCCCCTGCCGGAATGGTACCAGCGTGTACCCGGCGTGGAATGCCTCTCGCTGGACTTGAGCGAGAAACACAATGCCATCCAGGCCGTCGAGGGCGCCGCAGAAGTCTATAACCTGGCTGCCGACATGGGCGGCATGGGTTTCATCGAACACTTTCGCGTGGAGTGCCTGCGCAGCATTCTGGTCAACACCCACCTGATTGACGCTGCCTGGCGCGCCGGCGCCCAGCGCTATTTCTTTTCGTCGTCCGCCTGCGCCTACAACACGGACCTGCAACGGGACCCGAACGTCCGAGCGCTCAAGGAATCGGACGCCTACCCCGCCATGGCCGAAAGAGGTTACGGTTGGGAGAAACTGATCTCGGAGATGTTCTGCCAGGAGTATTGGGCGGAGCGCGGCCTGGAAACCCACATGGCCCGCTTCCATAACATCTACGGCCCCCACGGCACCTGGTTCGGAGGCCGCGAGAAGGCGCCCGCCGCGCTTAGCCGCAAGGTGATCGAAGCCATCGACAGCGGCGCCACCACCATCGACATCTGGGGCGACGGTTCGCAAACCCGCAGCTTCTGCTTCATCGACGATTGCGTGCTTGGCATCGACCAGATTATGCATTGCGACCGCCTGATTTCGACGCCCATCAACCTGGGTTCGAGCGAGCTGATTGCGATCGACGATCTGGCAGCCATGGTGGAAGAAATCGGCGGCGTGAAGCTGCAGCACACTTACGATCTGGATGCACCCAAAGGCGTGGCCGGCCGCAACAGCGACAACACGTTCATCAAAAGCGTGCTCGATTGGGAACCTCACACGCCGCTGCGCACCGGCATGGAAAAGACCTACGCATGGATCGCGCAACAGTACGCGGACCGGAAGGCGGGAAAGCGCGTGGTGAAGGATTAGCCGTGCAGCCGCCCACCATGGTCGCGCCGCCTTCGCCCGAGGCGCCTGCGGATAGCCGCTTCCTCGCCAGTCGAATCCCCAATCGCATGGCGCTGGCGGGCGGATGGATCGATCAGCCCTTCATCTCCAGGCACAATCCGGAACCGCCCGGATCCATGGTGGTGGTGGCGTTGGAGCCGGCTTTCTGGTTCATGGATCGCTGCGGCATGGCCAGCAGCACGCGCCGGATTGCCACCCGTTTGTGGAACGGCGCGCTCCCGGACCGGCCCCGGGCCGACCTGGTCCGCGAGTTGTACCGGGCGGAGAACGACGGGAAGGCGGAACCTTCCGGGTCGCAGGACATGATTGGCCTGCTCTATCCAGGCGTGAACAGGCTCGATTACGATGCCGATGTCGAAGGCGGGAAGTTTCCCGCGCATGTCGAATCCAACTGCGACCCGGAGATTGCACGTTGGGTGGAAGAAGTCTTCCATCTCGTCCCCATCAACCAGCGTCCCGCAGGCTACAGTCCGCTGGGCATCCGAAACCTGGATCCCGAGTGGATCGCGCAACTGGGCCGGACCGGCAGGGACTGTTTTGACGCGATCGTGAACACCGATCTCCGCTGTCTGGGCGCCGCCATGAACCATTGCATGCGGTGTTGGGAAGCGATTCTGCCGCACACCGTACAGCATCCGGCGATTAACCTGGATTTGAAGGGCATTCTTTCCTGGTTTCAATCCCGGTACGCCGGCGCCATGTATTCCGGGTGCGGCGGCGGATACATGATTGTCGTTTCCGAAGAACCGGTGCCGGGCTCGCTGCGCGTAAGAGTCCGGATTGGGTAGCTCGCCTATATGCTGAAAACCGGCATCCTGAACCCGGCGCTGAACTCCCTGCTCAGCCGCATCCGCCATACGAATACGCTGGTGATCGCCGATCGCGGTTTTCCGTTCTGGCCCCAGATCGAAACCATCGACATCTCCCTGGTCGACGATATCCCCAGAGTGCTGGATGTGGTGCGGGCGATTCGCTCGAACTTCGTCGCCGTCCGGGTGTTCATGGCCGAAGAATTCCTCGCCGCGAATGGCGGCGATGTACGGCTGGAATTCGAGCAGGCGCTTTCCGGCATCCCGCTGATCTTTGAACCGCATGTTGAGTTCAAGAAGCGTGTTCCCCAGGCCATCGGGTTGGTCCGCACGGGAGACACCACTCAGTATGCGAATCTGATTGTCGAGTCCGGATAGGCGGCCGGGGCCAGAAGCGGCCTCCCAGGCCGCTTGGCCGCGCTCTCTCTACACATCCAGATTTTTCACATCCAGCGCGTTATCCTCAATGAACTTCCGCCGGCTCTCCACATCCTCGCCCATCAGCGTGGAGAAAATCTCTTCGCTCTCCACCGCGTCTTCCAGGCGCACCTGCAGCAGCGTCCGCTTCTCGGGGTTCATGGTCGTCTCGGCAAGCTGCTCGGCGTTCATTTCGCCCAGCCCCTTATAGCGCTGCACCGAGGCGTCCCGCTTGCCTTCCATCTTCACGAAGGCCAGCAGGGTGGCCGCGTCCGCCTGCGTGTCGCGATGCTCGCCCCGCACCACCACGAACGGCGGATCGTTATACTTGGCGATCTGCCGCGCAAGCGAGCGGAATTTCTTGTACTCCGGCTGCGCCGCCAGGTTCACGCCGATGTGCCGCTCGGCATTGGTGGAATCGTGGAACATTACGGTCCAAGCCGAGTGCTCTTCATCCGCCACCACCGACGCCGGCACCTGCGCGGCGTTCACCGCCGCCGCCACGCGTTCCATGTTCTCCTTGTCCTGGAAATCGACTTTGTGGTCGGCGCGCAGTTCCGCGTTGCCCAGCACCGTCACCACGCGCGCGTCCCGCATGCGCCGCTCCACTTTGTGGAACATCTGCTCGAACTCGTCCAGGCTCATCAGAAAAGCGCGCAGTTCGCCGCCTTCCAGCGTGGCCTTCACGCCAGCGCCATTCGAGCCGACCGAGCCGACCTCCACGGTCACGTTCTCCGTGGCGCGCCGCATGATCTCGCGCGTGAATTCCTTTTCGTCCTTGATATACTTCTCGGCCTTGCCCTTCTTAATGCGGTAGAGCGGCGGCTGCGCGATGAAGATGCGGCCGCGATTGATCAGCTCGTTCATGTGCCGGAAGAAGAACGTCAGCAACAGCGTGCGGATGTGCGAGCCGTCCACGTCGGCATCGGTCATGATGATGATCTTGCCGTAACGGATCTTGGCCGCGTCGAAATCGTCTTTGCCGATCCCGGTTCCCAGCGCCGTGATCATGCAGCGAATTTCCTCGTGGCCCAGCATCTTGTCGTAGCGCGCCTTCTCCACGTTCAGGATCTTGCCCTTCAGCGGCAGGATGGCCTGGAAGCGGCGGTCGCGGCCCTGCTTGGCGGTGCCGCCGGCCGACTCGCCCTCCACCAGGAACAACTCGCAGCGCTCGGGATCTTTCTCCTGGCAGTCGGCCAATTTGCCGGGGAGACCGCCGGAATCGAGCGCGCCTTTGCGCCGGGTCAGGTCGCGCGCCTTGCGGGCCGCCTCGCGCGCGCGCGCCGCATCGATGGCCTTCCCCACGATCTTGCGCATCACCGCCGGATTCTTGTCGAAATACTCGCCCAGCTTGTCGTTGACGAACTGGGTCATGTATCCGGCGATATCGCTATTCAGCTTGCCCTTGGTCTGGCCTTCGAACTGCGGTTGCGGAATCTTAACGCTGACCACCGCCGTCAGGCCTTCGCGCACATCGTCGCCGCTGAGGTTCTCCTTGACATCCTTGAACAGTCCGGCCTGCTGCCCGGATGCGTTAATCGTGCGGGTGAGCGCGGTGCGAAAGCCAGTCAGGTGCGTGCCGCCATCCACCGTATTGATGTTGTTGGCGAAGCTGAAAAGGCTTTCTGAATAGCCGTCGTTATATTGCAGCGCGACTTCCATCGACAGCGTTCCCGCGTCGTTGGGCAATTCCCGGTCGGCTTCGAAGTGGATGGGCTTATCGTGCAGCACCGACTTGCCGCGGTTCAGATGCTTGATGAACTCCGCGATGCCGCCGCTGTACAGGAACTCGTGGTTCTTCACCGGGTCCACGCGCTCATCGGTCAGGTTGATCTTCAGGCCCTTGTTCAGGAACGCCAACTCGCGCAGCCGCTGCGCCAGGGTGTCGTAATTGTAGGTGGTTTCCACCATGATCGTGGGATCCGCCTTGAACGTTACGCGCGTGCCGGTCTTCCGGCCGGCTTTGCCAGTCCGCTGCAACGGACCCTTCGCATGGCCGCAAGCGAACTCCATCTGCCAGGTATAACCCTCGCGCCAGATTTCCAGCTCCAGCCGCTCGGAGAGCGCGTTCACGCAGCTCACGCCCACGCCGTGCAGTCCACCCGATACCTTGTAGCTCTTGGAATCGAACTTACCGCCGGCGTGCAGTTTGGTCATCACTACTTCCGCGGCCGACACGCCTTCCTCGTGCATGTCCACCGGGATGCCACGGCCGTTGTCGATCACCGTTACGGAATTATCGATATGAATCGTGACATCCACTTGCGTGCAGTAGCCGGCCAGGGCTTCGTCCACGGAATTGTCCACCACCTCGTAAACCAGGTGATGCAGACCCATCTCGCCAGTGGAGCCGATATACATGGCCGGCCGGAGGCGCACGGCCTCCAGACCTTCCAGAACTTTGATGCTGCTTGAATCGTAAACTTCCGGAGCGCTCGTTTCGTTGAACGTCGATGCCATTGGGTTTAACTCGTACTCTACGCGATCAATTGCCGTATCCACTTGTCTGGCGATCACCAGCACCTCGGCCGCGTATTCCGTCTCAATCCACTTCCTGGTTGCTGCGTCGGCCACGTCGACGAAAAGTGTGCCGCCTTCCAGACGCGCGAATGCCGTCCGGCGAATCAACTTCTGATAATTAGCGGGACCGAGCCGTGCTTCCAGTTCCTGCTTGATTCGATCCCAAAGGTTCATACTTCCTGTCAAATCGGTGTCAGATTCTCATGGGCATTACCACGTAGCGGTAATGATCTTCGGTTCCGTCAGTGACAGGACGCAGTTCGCCAGCGCTCTTCTGATCCTTCAACTCAAAAGCTATCTGCTCCTGACTGGTGGCGCGCAGAAAATCAAGCAAATACTGAGCGTTGAAACCGATCTCCATGTCCGGGCCCGCATATTCGCTCGGCACGCTTTCTTCGCTTTCGCCGGTCTCGACGGAAGACGAAAAAATCTTCACCTCACCGGCCGTGAACTGCACTCGAATGGCGCGCGACCGCTCGTCGGCAAACTGCGAGACGCGCTCAATTGCCGAGCGAATTTCATCCCGATTCAGCTTGGCCGTATGCACATTGTCCTTAGGCAGAACCTTGTCGTAGTCCGGAAAATTGCCCGTAAGCTTGCGCGTGATCAGCATCCGTTCGCCAAACTGGAAGAATAAGTGGTTCTCGTCTCCGGCAAACACCAGCTTGCTATCGGCGCTGCTTTCGTCCGCCAGTTTGACAATCTCAGCCATGGCTTTCTTGGGAACCAGAGCGCGAAAACTCTTGCCAGTGCCGGCTGCGGGCGACACGATCTCCACATAAGCCAGTCGATGACCGTCGGTAGCCACCATGGTGGTCGAATCCGTCTTCAGTAACAGTAATGCGCCATTTAGCGTAAAGCGCGATTCCTCCAGCGAGATGGCAAATGCGGTGCGGGAGATCATGGAAGCCAGCAGCTTCACGGGAATCTCCGCGATGGTCTCCGGCATCTGCGGCAACTCTGGGAAACTTTCGCGCGACATTCCCGCAATGCGCGTACGCGAGCGGCCACACGTCAGACTGGCCCAATGGTTCTCCAGAAACTTGATGGTGAGATCCACGTCCGGCAGCAGCCGCACATAGTCCAACAGCTTGCGCGCCGGGATCGTACCAGACCCCTCTTTCTTGACCTTGGCCGCACAAGAGCAGCGGATGCCCAGCTCCAGATCCGTGGCGGTGAGAGTGATCCGGTCGTTCTTCGCCTCCAACAACACGTTGGAGAGGATCGGGATGGTGGTCTTCTTCTCGACCACACCTTGCGAGAGGCTCAGTTCTCGAACGAGGTCTGCTTTACTGACGGTGAATTCCATGTGGTCTTAACTCCTATTCTCTCGGTTCATTTAGATACTGTAGAAGAACAGAATTCATAGGCCCTGTGCAAACTGTTGAAGGCTTTCTAAATTATACTAAATTATAGTAGTTTTGGCCATTCCCAACCTGAGGATTTCACGCGCGGCAAGGTGCAGAAACCGCTCCCCGGCAGGTTCTTGCACAGAGTCCACAGGCAATCCGCACAGGCACCTGTGGAAGGTCCAGATAACCTCATTGTAATGAATCGATTAGCGCGTGGATAATCCTGTTCAATTCCGGATCGGTGTGGCGCAGCTTGTCGATTTTCTTGACCGAGTGCAGCACGGTGGTGTGATGTTTGCCGCCAAACGCCCTGCCAATCTCCGGTAGCGAGGCCTGGGTCAGCTCTTTCACCAGGTACATGGCCACCTGCCTAGGTACTACGATCTTCTTGGTGTTGCTCTTTTCCTTAAGTTGGCTTTGCCGGATGCCGTAGCGCTCCGCTACACCCTTCTGGATGGAATCGATGGTGACTTTGCGATCCTGCGCGTAGACCAGGTGCCGCAACACCTGCTGCGCCATGGTCAGGTTGATCGGTGAACCGGTCAGCGAGGAATACGCAATCAGCTTGACCAGCGCGCCTTCCAACTCGCGCACGTTGGACTTCGTCTTGGTGGCCATGAACGTTCGTACGTCTTCCGGGAGCGCCACGCCTTCCACCTCGGCCTTCTTGTCCAGAATGGCCATCTTGGTTTCCAGGTCGGGCGGTTGGATATCGGCCATCAAACCCCATTCGAACCGCGAGCGAAGCCGGTCTATCAGGCCGGGGATGTCTTTTGGCGGCGCGTCGCTGGAAATCACGATCTGCTTCTGGTGATCGTGCAATTCATTGAAGGTGTGAAAGAATTCCTCCTGTGTGCGATCCTTGTTGCCGATCAACTGGATGTCGTCCACCAGCAGCACATCCGCGGAGCGGTAGCGCTCGTGAAACTGCGGCATGCGGTCCAGCCGGATGCACGCGATCATGTCGTTCATGAACCGCTCGCTGGAGGTGTAGATAATGCGCATCGACGCATGGCTGTTGATCAGGGCGCGGCCGATGGCGTGCATCAGGTGCGTCTTGCCCATCCCCACACCGCCGTAGATGAACAATGGGTTATAGCTGCGGGACGGATTGGTGGCTACCGACCGGGCCGCGGCATGGGCGAATTGGTTGCATGCTCCCACTACGAAGCTGTCGAAGGTGAACTTGGGATTGAGAGAGCTAACCGGCGGCGCTTCGAAGTCGTTATGTTCCCGCGCCGAGGGCAGCACATACTCCACGCGCTCAATCGCCAATCCGAGCTGCCGGGCCACCACCAGGACGACACTTGCGTATTCCGTCTCCATCCAGCGCTTGGTGCCTTCATCGGGCACGCCGACCATCAGGGTGAGGCCGTCTATCCCCATGTATTCAATACGGCTGATCCAATTCTGGTAGCTCTCGGGACTGAGTTTGGATTCCAGTTCTTTTTTGATGCGATCCCAAGGGTTCATGTCAAACGCTTCGCCTGCGAGGAGTGCCGATAGGGTGGACCACCGACCGATCATGAGTCTAGCATACCCAGCGCGCTTTAAATTAGGAAAATAACGCCTTCGTTTCGTTATGGTTACAAACCGTTTGACAGGACCGGCAGCGGTTCACGATAATGGTTTCTGACGAGCGGGAGTAACTCAGTTGGTAGAGTGCGACCTTGCCAAGGTCGATGTCGCCGGTTCGAATCCGGTCTCCCGCTCCAAATCTATTTGTGGGGCAGGCCCTCGGCCTGCGCGGGGCTCTCAGCCCCGCCGAACTTTACATGAAGCAACTGCTTGCGTTAGCTCTTCTACCAGCCTCCCTGGCTCTGGCCCAGTACAAGATGGAGCCGGCCGGTGCCCCGCCCGCCGATCTGGCGCCCGCCTTCATTGCGGCGCTGCAGCAACAAGGCGTTAGGATACTGGGACCCGACGGCTCGGCATACTGCGAGGTATGGTTCCGCACCAAGCTGGCGAGTGGGCCCAAATCCACTGACGATGCCGTAACGCTGTCCATTCCCCAAGGTGCGTTGCTGGGCGTCATCCGCTTCGCCGGACCGGCGCAGGATCGGCGTGGGCAGTCTTTGAAGGCTGGAACGTACACGCTGCGCTACAGCCAATATCCTGTGAACGGCGATCACCAGGGCGTAGCCCCGCAACGGGATTTCGCGTTGCTAGTGCGCGTCAGCGACGATTCCGACCCGGGCGCGAATCCGGGCTTCGATGCGCTGGCGGCTTTAAGCGCGAAGGCGTCCGGCACACCGCATCCCGCCGTATTGAGCATCTGGAGTTCGGCGAGCGACAAGTTTCCCAATTTCACCAAGCAAGGGGAACACGACTGGGTCCTTGACGCCAAGCTGGGGGACCTGCCGATCTCGATCATTCTGGCAGGGAAAGTCGAAGGATAGGTGGGGCAGGCGGCCTGAGAGGCCGCCGCAGGCTGAGAGCCTGCCCCACTATTTTGCGTCCAGGTTGGCCTTCAGGTCTTCCGTTGTGAGATCGCACTTCGCACCGCTGGCTGGAATCTCCACCTTGGCGGTCCACAAGATCGCGTTCACCACCATACGCCGTTGATCCTCCAGGCCCCAGTTGTGGTGATAGTGCCCGCCAGTGAATCCGAAACCGCGGCCGCCGTCTTCCCGCTCCACCACCCAGGCGACAGTCTCCTGTTGCGGTGCGTCCTTGGGCAGCATGGTGGTCAGGATGGGCACCAGCCGCTTATCGTCCTTGCGGAACACAATGCGGTAATACCATTCGTCGGTGCTGCGAAAGCCGTCCCAACCGCGCGAGACGGGGTGCGCGGGCGCGGTCTGGGTGAGTTCCACGTCGTTGATCGGATTTTGCGAATACGGACGCCGGTAGAATCCGCCAATCCAGTCCAGCAACTCCACACCGCCATGGTCGCCGGGCACCTCCACCGCATAGTGCAGACACGCCAGGCCCACTCCCCGCTTCATCAGCTTGCCCAGCGTCGCCAGACGGTCGTCGGCCAACAGCGGATGGTTTTCGCCGCCATCCATGTACAGCACGATGGACTTCGCGTCCGCGAACACAGCATCGTCCGCCGGCCAGCCGCCCTTCACCACGATCGCGTCGACGCCGGGATTCTGTCGCAGGCACTTGGCCAGCAGCATGGAGCCTGCGTTGAACTCATGCTCTCCGGGGCCGTGGCTCGGCTTGCCCGCCACCAGCACGATCTTCGCCGGCGGCGCGGCCACCGCTCCCCAGCAGATAACGATCCACAGCCAGGCGGCTTTACTCATTTGTGTTCCTTTTGGAGCCAATCGCGCAGCCCGCCTTTCTTCTTCACCGGCTTCACGTCGGACTTCGTCACGTTATCGATGGCTGCCAGCGCGATGGGCGCCATAAGCCGGTATCCCTTGCTGTTGGGATGCAGACCGTCGTCCGCCAGATCCGCTTGCAGGAAGCCGGCCTTATCCACCAGCGCCGAGTAGTAATCCACGTACGGAAAATGCCGCTGCTCGCAGAAGCTCTTCAGCCAGCCGTTCACCTCCAGAATCTTGGAGGGCGCCAGGTGCGCGGTCCGGGCGTACTGTGGATTGACGTCCTTGTGGTAGTCGCTCACCGGCAACAGCGACGCGAACATGGGCTCGATGTGGTGGGCCTCCGCCAGGTCCGCGATCATCGACAGATTGTTTTCGATGGTGCTCACGGCCACCCCCCGCCCGAGATCGTTGATGCCGGCCAACACCAACACGAACCGCGGTTTCAGATCGATCGCGTCGGCCTTCATGCGGCCCAGCATCTCGCCCGTGATCTGGCCGCCGATGCCGCGGTTGACGAAGTCGCGCTCGCTGCCGTAATACTCGTTGAGCCGCCAGCCGTCGGTAATCGAATCCCCCAGAAAGACCACGCGCGGCTTCTGCGGCGACGGCGCGCCGAGCTTTTCATTGGCTTCCGCATAGCGCTTCAGATTGTCGCGATCCGGATTGCGCAACTGCGCGTCCTTGGAATCCAGCAGGGCGCGGAAATGCGAGTCGAGGCGGTCCACGGCGTCGCGCAGTTCGCCGAATTGCCGCCGCCCTTCTTCGGGAAATGGAAAGGGCTTGGGCACGGTGTCCGAGACGCCCAGGTAGGCGCGCATGTCGCCCAGGAGTGTGAATGTAATCCCGGCGTTTTGCGGAGCGGCTTCCAGGTTAGCCAGCGCCTGGCGGGCGTCTTCCAGCGCGGGCGCTCCGGCGCGCGCCAGGCCCGGCACGGCCAAACCGGTCGATTCCATCAATTGCACGGCGCGCTGTTCCAGCTTCAGCGCCTCCTGATTGGAAAGCAATGCGTCGCCGCTCTGCGCCCACGCCATCGCCGCAACCGCCCCAAAACAGGCGAGCCATTTCATGGTTTTTCTTCCTTCTCCAGTTGTAATGTAATCGTGCCAATCGTAAACTGCAAGCGCACGCGGATCTGCACCGGCACCTTGCGCGCGTCGTCCGTCAGCCAGAAGTACAGGTGCCCATAGCGCCGGTACAGCACGTCGTTAAACAGAAACGCTTCGTAGCGGACGGTCTTGAACGCTCCGGCCGGCGTCTTGATATCCTCGCGCTGTTGCGCCTCCACGCGCGCCATCACGCTTTTCTTGCCGTCGCTGACCGCCAACTGGGTGGCCTGTCCGGGCTGCAGGTTCACCGTGCGCAGCGAGTAGAGACCGCCCAGTACATCGTGCACGCACGGCGGAATGTCGATCTCGTGCGCGTTCACCACCGCCTTCTTGTCCAAGTCCTTCTCGAGGTATTCGGCCTTGCGCGTCTCGCGGTCGAAGGTCACGCGCGTTTCCTTGTGCCGACTGCCCTCTTCCGACTTGAGGTAAGAGCCTGAAGAACACAAGTCCGATTCCAGATTCGAAACGTAGTCGTTATTCACCTTAAAGAGCTTGGAGACCAGGCCAGTGGACTCCAGGTGCAGGTCGGCCTGCCAGCCCGGGTTGGGCGAATTAGCGTGGCGCGGCGTGGCGCTCCACACGATGCGCGCCTTTCCGGCCGTGACCAGCCGCCATTCCACCGTGTAGTCGAGCGTCTCCCGCGCCGGGAGCACGGCGGGCGCCGCCACCACTACCGGACCTACGAATAGCAGGAGCAGCATCCGGGCTGCTGTCATTAAAGCCAGTGTAACGCGTTCCGTATACTAAGATTTTGGACTCCCTGCTCCAACTGACTGACCACGGACTCTATTGCGCGGGCGGCCGGGCAGCGAAGCCCGAGCTGGTTTTCGAGCGGAAGTTCGAAGGCATCCTGGAGGTTATTCGGGCGCCTGCTGCTATCTGGCGGCGCGGGCCCTATTGATTGAGGCGCTGCTCGATTTTGGCGACGCGGCGGGCCAGCTCGTCGATGGCGCGCTGCTGGGCCACCCGGGTACCGGACAATTCGCCGTCGAATTTCTCGCCGACCGTGATGGCCTTGCCAATCCCGGCCATTTGAAACTCGAAGACGGAGAAGCGGGAGTCCAGGCGGTCGAGCCGGCGTTCGACCAGGTCCAAGCGCTTGTCGAGTCCGTCGAACCTGAGATCGACGTGCTCTTCAATCGCGCGCATGGCGGCAAGGAGCACTTCGTTGTTAGCGCCGATCAGCGTGCGGATCTGTTCGAGGTCTTCCTGGGTCATCGGAGCGGCTCTAATTCACTATACACTCCTTGCCGCCCCGAAACCGCCCCTCAATTGTCGTAAGGCTTCCCTTCCGCGAGCGACTTCGCCATCGCTTCCAGGTTCTGCCGGTTTTGATTGTCGGGAGCCTGCGCCGCCGCTTTCTGGGCGTACTCCAGCGCCTTCTTGTAGTCGCCGGCCGCCATGTAACCGCGCGCCAGTCCTACATTCACCGGCCACGTTTCGCCATTGCGCTCGGCATTCAGCTTGAAGATTTCCAGCGCCTCCTGAGTCTTCTTTGCGGCGAGCAATTGGCGGCCGAACTGATGGATCTGGAAGCGGTTCGTGGCGGGGTCATGCATCGCCGCGTGCATGATCTCCTTGGCCTCGGATTCGCGCCCCATCTTCGACAACACTTGCGCTTTCGTGCTGAGTGTATCGAAGTTGGTCTGGCCGACGAACGGCATTTTGATCGCCAGGTCCGCCCAGTTCAGCGCGTCTTCCAGGTGTGTCCCGGCCTGGACGCAAAACTGCGCGGCTGCGTCGTACGCCTGCGGATTGAAGCCTGCACCGCCAGTGAGCTCCTGGCGCAGCTTCGTGATGTAGATGTCGTTGACGTTTTCCACCTTAATATTGAAGGGCACCGCGAGTTCTTCCCATTGCAGCTCGGCCGTGGCTTCGGCGGGGCGGCGGGCGGTGAACTCATAGGTCAGCCACTCTCGGTATTCGTGCTTGGCTGGCTTGACCTTTATGCGCAGGGCGTCCTGGCTATCGTCATAAAAGAAGCTTCCCCAGGCCGAGGAGTTCTTGGAGAAGATGACGGTCCATTCGTCCGCCCGGGCAATAAGATGCAAACCGTACTTGCCAGCGGCCAGCATCTGGCCTTCGATGGTGACCGGATCGGAAACCGTGAAAACGGTATTTTCGTTCGCGCCGCCGCGCCATGGGCTCGCCTTTCCGCCGCGGAAACCCAGGTCGGTCATGCCGTAGGGGACCAGCTTGCCCCAAATCTGGCCGCGCCTGTCTTTCCCGTCGGGGCCGTGCACGGCGGGGCTGGAGTAATCGATCGTAACTTTCACCGGGCCTATAAACTGAGTCACCGATGCCTTTTGATTGTTCCCGCTGGGCGGAAGCGTCAACCCCGGAAATTGGGCAAACAGCGATCCGGAAAGCGATAGGGCTAGAGAGAACTGAAGCAGAGTGCGCATACGACAGCAGACGCGACAACCCTGGAATCGTTTGGTTCTTTTCCGGTGTCACTCGTACCGCAAAGCTTCCACCGGGTCCAGGCGCGAGGCGGTGACCGCCGGCCACACTCCGAAAAACAAGCCCACCGCAACCGAAACGCTGAAGGCTGTGGCAACGGCCCAGCCGGGCACCTTGCAACGCAGACTCGGGAAGATGGCGCTCACCAGCAGCGTCACCAGAACCGAGAATACGATGCCGATCACCCCGCCGGCTCCCGTGAGGGTGACCGCTTCGGTCAGGAACTGCAGCACGATGTCGCGGCGGCGGGCCCCGATGGCTTTGCGCACGCCGATCTCGCGCGTCCGCTCGGTCACGCTGACCAGCATGATATTCATCACCCCGATGCCGCCCACCAGCAAGCCCAGCGCCGAAATGGCCATGGAGATCAGCACGATCATGCCCGTGATCTTGTCGAAGTTTTCGATGATGGAATCCGCGGTCGAGATGGTGAAATCGTCTTCAAGATTGCGGGGCGTGTGGCGGACTTTGCGCAGCGCGCCGCGGATCTCTTCGATGGCGTCGGCCCGCTGGCCGGGGCGGGCTTTGGCGGTGAGGAAAAAGTTGATGGATTGCGGATAGCGGATGCGCGCGGTTTCGAGCGGGATGACAATCTGACGGTCGAGTCCGTTCTCTCCGAAGAAGCCGCCCTTGGCGGGCGCGAAGATGCCGGCTACGGTAAACTCGGCGCCGTCCAGGAACAAGGTGCGGCCGGCGCCATCGCCCGCCGGGAACAACGCTTCGCCCAGCGCGGAGCCGATCATGCAGACGCGCTGCCCGCGCAGTTCCTCCTCGCGCGTAAAGAACCGGCCCGCCTGCAAATCGCGCGGCGAGATGTCGTAGAGGTTGCGCGTCGCGCCCATGACGAAGATGTTGTCCGACTCGTATCCCGGGACCTTCACGGTGAGCACGTTCCCCGCCTGCGGGATGATATACAGACTCACGCCGACATCCTCAATCGAACGCACCAGGCTCTTGAGATACTCCGCGTAATCCGGGCGCAGCGCCTTGCGCTTGAGCTCCTTGGGGCGCGCACCCTGGCCGCTGGGATCGCCGCTGACCCGCGCCACGAATATGTTGTCCGGCCCGAACTCCTGAAAGAAATCGACGATGCCCTGGCGGAGGCCCGTGAGCAGCGAAGCGACCGTAACCACGGTGGTGATGCCGATCACGATGCCCAGAATCGTGAGTCCCGAGCGGAACTTGTGCGCCCACACGGCGCCCAGGGCCATGCCGAGCGTCTCGCCGGGGCTGACACGAATCGGTATGTTCATTCCGCGCGCAACGCAGCCACTGGGTCGAGGCGCGCCGCCCTCCTGGCGGGGTACCAGCCGGAAATGATGCCCACGGCGCTGGATACGAAGATGGAAAGCACCACATACCCGGCGGTCACCTTAAGCGTCGCGCCGAAAAGAGCGGAGAGGGCCATGGCAGCCAATGCGCCGCACATCAGGCCAATCAGCCCACCCGCCAGGGAAAGGATCACCGATTCGATCAGGAACTGCAGCAGGATATCGCCCTGGCGCGCGCCCAGGCTCTTGCGGATGCCGATTTCGCGGGTGCGCTCGGTCACGCTCACCAGCATGATGTTCATGATCACGATGCCGCCAACCACCAGCGAAATACTGGTGATGGGCACGACCACGGCGGCGATCACCCCGAGGACGCTGTCGACGAAAGAGCGGACGGAGTCCGGAGTAAGCGTATCGAAATTATCGTCTTGCCCCAGGGGTGTGTGAAAGTGGCTGCGCAGAGTTGCACGCGTGATGTCGAGTGCCGCATCCATGCTTAAAGCAGGGTTGCGGCCGGTGCCGGCGCGCGCCTTGCCGAATACGGCGGTGCCGCGCTGGCCGCCGTACAAGTCGTAGTAAACCGTCACGGGAATGTAAACCGGATTATCGAGGCTGCGGCCGAAAGACGAGCCCTGCCGCTCCAGCAGGCCGATTACGGTCATCTCGGTTCCCGATACACGGATGGTGCGTCCGATGGGCGAGTCTGCGTGAAAGATGGCGTCCCGAATGTCCTGTCCGATTACGGCGACCGGCCGGCGCAGGCGTTCTTCGTTCTCGGTGAAGAAGCGCCCGTCCTCGATGGGTATGTCGCGCATTTCCGGCAGCGTGGCAGACGCTCCCAGGATGCTCGCGCCTTCGTAGACCTGGTTCTCGCCTTTCACGTCGTCGGTGTGCTGCGCATAGGGGCTGTAGATGATGGAGTCGCCCGTGGCCGCCCGCAGATAGGCCACGTCGTCGGGTCGGATGCGCTTGTTGCGGCGCTGCTTGTCGGCCAGTTGCCGGCTGCTGAGCCGGCCCACCGAAGCGATCTGGGCGACCAGGAAACTGTCGGAGCCGAAGGCCTTGGCGGTGATGTTTTCGGCGTAGACGCCCAACCCGTCGATGGCCGCGCCCACCAGGATGACGCTGGCCACGCCGACGATCACGCCCAGCAGCGTCAGAAAGCTGCGCAACTTGTGCGCGCGGATCGAATCGAGCGCCAAGGAGATGGCTGTAGTGATGTTGGAAAAGGGGTTCACGCCGGGGGCTCCTTCCATTTTAGCAGGCGACCGCCAGGCAGTGCCAGCCGTTATGCAACATTCTTGTTGCGCAACAGCCGTGTTGTGCGACATAATTGTTGTATGCCGTGCAACTTCGTCGGGCCTCCAGTACGAGGGAGCGACTGCTACGGACGCGAGGCGTTCGTCAATCTGGTTTGGGAAAAGCTCAGCTTCGGCCATGTCCTGCTGGCATCGCCGCGCCGCTTCGGCAAAACCAGCGTGATGTATCGGCTCATCGACGAGCCGCGATGGGACTACCGCCTGGTGCATTGCGATCTCGAACACTTCCTGGAACCCGCCGATCTGCTCACGGCCCTGGTGGTGCAACTCTCGCGCGACGACGTCCTCTCGAAGATTGCGTCCGCGCTCAGCTACGTGCCGAAGAAGGCGTGGCAGGGATTCCGCGCCAACGTGGAGGAGATCGAGGTCCACAAGCTGAAGCTGAAGCTCAAGGAGCAGATTCAGCCGCGTTGGCAATCGAGCGGCGAAGAACTCTTCGACGCCATCGCGAGGAGTCCGGAAACCGTAGTGTTCCTGCTAGACGAGTTTGCCGTGATGATCGACGAGATGGCCCACCTGGAAGCAAGGCGCGAAGACGCGCGCCTTCTCCTGCGATGGCTACGCCAGCTCCGCCAATCGCCGCGCATCAAGAACGTGCGGTTCCTGGTGGCCGGATCGATCGGCATTGGGAATGTCCTCAGCAATCTCGGGGAAAGCGCGTCCATGAACGACTTCGAGCACCTAAAACTACAGCCGTTTTCCGATCCAATGGCGGATCGATTCCTGCAAGCGCTGTCGGAATCGCACGATATTCCTTTGTCGGCCGCCGTGCGGAAGAAGGTGCTGCAACTCATCGGGACGCCCGTGCCGTACTTCCTGCAAATCATGTTTTCCGAAATTGCGAAGGCCTCGAAGGAGCGTGGAATCGCGCCAACGCCGGCAGCAGTGCAGGCGCTTTATCAAGACACCGTGCTGGGAGTGGACTGCAAGCCCTATTTCGACCACTACTACGGCCGGATGCGCGAACACTACGACGAGCAGGACGAAAAGGCGGCCAAGACCATACTGCGCACGATCGCTAATCTGGGCGCAGTGAAGCGGGATACATGCTACCAGATCTACCGGAGGGAGTGCGAAGGAGCGGATATCGAGCGCTTCAACGGCCTAATGTCGAATCTGGAAAACGATTTCTACGTCGGATTCAACAGCCGGCAGAGCGCGTATCAGTTTTCGTGCAAGCTGCTGCGCGATTGGTGGCTGCGGCATTACGGGATGGAGGGCTGAAGTGGAACTCTACTACAACCCCGAGCAGATGCCGGACGCGGAAATCAAGCAGACCTTCGTGGGCCGCGAGCCGATGCTGAAAGAACTGCTGGCCCTCGTCCGGCGCCAACCGCAGGGCGCGGGCGTGCAGCACGTGTTGCTGATAGGCGCGCGTGGCATGGGAAAAACCACCATGCTGCTCATGCTGCGATTCGCCGTGTTGGATGGCGATCTGCACAAGAAGTGGCAGCCGGTGCGGTTTCCCGAGGAGTCCTACGCCGTAACGGATCTGGCCGATTTCTGGCTGGCGGCCATCCGGCACTTGGCATACGAGACCGGCGACACGGAACTGGCCGCGCGCGGCGACGCTCTCCGGAGCGAATTCAGGCCCTCCGTCGATCTAGCCGGTGCGGGGCTGGCCACTTTGAAAGACTGGAGCCGCCAGCATGCCAAACGCCTGTTGTTGCTGGTAGACAACCTGGATATGGTGCTGGGCCAGATCAACAACACCAGGGAGAATGCCCGGCTCCGTGACGCGCTAATGAACGACGGCACGTTTATGCTGGTGGGCGGGGCGACGTCGTTCTTTCACGAAGCGCGGGCGTACGATCAGCCGCTCTACAACTTCTTTAAGACGTGGAATCTGGATTCGCTCGATGGCGACCAGATCAACCAGTTGCTCCTGCGGCGGGCGGAGGCGGACAAGCGCGCGGATTTCGAGCACCAGCTTAAGCAAAACGAGGCACGAATCAAGGTTCTGCATTATTTCACGGGCGGCAATCCCCGCCTGGTGTTGATGCTGTACCGGATTATCGCGAGCTCGGACTTGATCGACGTGCGGCGCGGTTTGGAGAAGCTGCTGGACGAAGTGACTCCTTACTACAAGGCTAAGATCGAGAGCTTGCCGCCGCAGCAGCGCAAGATTCTGGATCATATTGCGCGGGTGAGTGCCCGCACGGGCTCCGGGCTGACGCCGACCGAGATAGCGGCGGAAACCAGGCTGCCGGTGAATCAGGTGACCTCGCAGTTGAAGCGCCTGTCGGGCCTGGGATACGTGCGCGCGGCAAACGTGCGGGCTAGAAGTTCGTGGTATTCGCTGGCGGAGCCACTGTATGCGATCTGGCACCAGATGCGGTTCGGACGAGAGAGCCGGGAGCGGATGGCGTGGCTGGTGGAGTTCCTGAAGGCGTGGTATTCGAGCCGGGAGATGATGGATGAGACCGAGCGGCTAGCCAACCAGTTTGCGGAGTTGATGCGGGTGGGGGAAAAGGCGTCGGCCACCGCGACGCTGGACTACCGGCGATATCTCGCGGACGCGATGAGTGGGCGATTCAGGGGGAGTGTGACGGATCGCTTCGTCAACGACTGTCTGGACGCAGAGGAAGTAGATCGCGTCCGAGAGATGATGCGCAGCGACGGCCTGACCCAGTTGTGTACCGAGACGCTGAAGCGACTCAGAGAGAACGGACTCATAACTGCCCGTCAGACCGAGTTGGAGGAGACCCGGCGTCGGCAGTGGATCGCTCGGCTTGGAAAGGCCCCTGGTCCTGAGGCGGTCCTACAGGTGCTTGATCCTCGGGGCGTGCCCCTGCACGAGAATCCCTATCTGTGGGTCGTTCGAGCGGCCGCCTTGCACGAACTTGGGCGGGATGAGGAAGCGCTCGAGGATCTTGAGACGGGTGCCCGATATGTTTCCGAGGCGATGCTTGAGGCCCGTTTGAAGGCCGCAGTGCTATTCAACCTGCACCGGCTCAGCGAGGTGATCCACGTTCTTGGCCGCCATCGGGACGCCTTCGCGGAGGACCTGTGGGCACAACACACCCTCGCCGTTTCGTCCGCAATGCTTGGAGACTTTGACAAGGCGGCCACGGTCTGCCAGGCTGTGTTGGCGCGAGGGGAAGACCCAGCTTTCGAGAACCTCCTCGCGGAACTGCCCTGGTGGCGCGAGCAATTTGGAGATCCGATAGGACAATTCGCCTTCCTCGCATCTTTGGGCGCCCTAGCCGAGGCCCGCATAATCTGGAATGGGACGATCCAAGGAACCATCTCTACCGCAGAACTGCTCCCATGGCTCGTCGCTATAATCGATCAGAGAAATCTCCACTTCATCCGCGCATTAATTCGCCAATCGAACCTAGACGAAGCACTCCTCCCTCTGGTAGCCGTGCTGGATTATTTCGAGACCGGCGACCGGAGCCCAATTGAGAAGTTCTCCTCGGAGGTTCGGAGGATAGCAGAATTCATCCTGACGGAGCTTCAGAAGAAGCTGCCCGCGACCGCCAAGCATTCAATGCACACGGCGCATGCATAAAACGTACATAACCATCCGCTAACCCCAAGCAGCCTATCCCTAACCCATTGACCCGTGGTATCTTGCCAACACCGGCGCCGCGGCGTGCGCCGTGCATTGATACCGGGCATGGCACACGGCGGATTCAAGGACGTACTCAAAAACGGCGGTTTCCTGGCCTTCCTCTGGACGCAGTTTCTCGGCGCGTTCAACGACAACGCCTACCGCATCATTGTCTCGCTGCGCGCCGTGCACATTGTCGCCCAGGCCGATGAGAGCGGCAAGTACCTGGCGCTGGCGGGCGCTATCTTCGTGCTGCCGTCGCTGCTGTTCACCGGGTACGCCGGCCAACTCGCGGACGCCATCAGCAAGCGCAAGGTCCTGATCGGCGTCAAGATTTTCGAGATCGCCGTGATGGCCCTGGGCATCCTGGTATTCTTCTCGCACAGCGTGGCCTTGATGTTCGTGGTGCTGTTCCTGATGGCCGTGCATTACACCGTGTTCAGCCCGGCCAAGTATTCCATCGTGCCCGAGCTGGTCTCCGACCGCGACCTATCGAGGGCCAACGCCCTGCTGGAGATGACCACGCTGGTGGCCATCGTGCTCGGCACGTCGGTGGGACCGTTCCTGTTTACGGCATGGAAGACGGCCGAATGGAAGATCGGCGTAGTGCTGACCACGGTCGCGGTGGTGGGCTGCCTGACCAGTTTCCGCATCACGCGCGTGCCGGCCGCGGGCGCCCGCGCACCGTGGCGCTTGAATCCGCTCGCCGAACTGACCGCCGGGACCAAGCATCTGCTGCGCGACCGGCCTCTGTGGCTTGCGGTGATGGCCATCTCCTACTTCTGGTTCCTGGCGCTGCTGTTCCAGATGGACCTGGTGCTATTGGGCAGCGAGACGCTGCATGCCAGCGACCGGGTGGTGGGACTGCTGATGACCTGCCTGTCGCTGGGGATCGGAGCGGGCAGCATGCTAGCGGGCCGGCTCTCGGGCGACAAGGTGGAGATCGGACTGGTGCCGCTCGGGTCGATTTTCATGGGCGTGTTCAGCCTGGGGCTGTACGCCGCGCGGGGTTCGTACGCCGCCTCGGTCGTGATGCTGTCGTTGTTGGGCATCGCGGCGGGTGTGTTCTTCGTGCCGCTGAACGCTTACCTGCAGCAGCGCAGCGAGAGCGGCGAGAAAGGCCGCATCATCGCCACCAACAACATTTACAACACGCTGGGAATGCTGCTCGCCACCGCGGTGTTCTATGTCTGCCACGATGCGCTGCACATCAGCCCGGCGCACGTCATCCTGACGTTCGGTTTCGTGAGCCTCGGCATCACGGCGTACATCGTCACGGTGGTGGACGATTTCCTGATCCGCTTCCTGCTGTGGTTCCTCACCCACACCATCTTCCGCATCCACATCGTCGGTCAGGAGAATGTGCCGTTCCGCGGACCGGCGCTGCTGGTATCCAATCACATGTCGCACGTGGACGGCTTTCTGGTGGGCGCGTGCGTGCAGCGCTTCATCCGCTTCATGGTGTGGAAACCTTATTACGAGATGAAGGCGCTCAACTGGTTCTTCCGCAAGACCCATGCGATTCCGGTAGGCGGCGGGCGCGATGCCGTCGAAGCGATTCGCGCGGCGCGCCAGGAACTGGCCGCGGGGCACGTGGTGTGCATCTTTGCGGAAGGCGCCATCAGCCGCACCGGGAACATCCTGCCGTTCAAACGCGGCATGGAAAAAATCATGGAGGGCATCGAAGGCAACGCCGTGCCCATCATCCCGGTGCACCTGGACCGCCTCTGGGGAAGCATCTTCAGCTTCGAGCGCGGCCGTTTCTTCTGGAAGTGGCCCAAGCGCATTCCGTATCCCGTGACGGTTTCTTTCGGCAATCCGATGCCGGCGAATTCCACCGCGCATGAAGTGCGGCAAGCCATCCAGGAGCTGGCGGCGGAAGCTACGGCGCATCGCCAGACCGCGGGCGATACGCTGCCGCGCCGGTTGATCCGCAGCGCGCGCCGCAACTGGAGCCATTTCGCCATGGCCGATTCCAGCGGACGCGAGCTGACCTACGGGCGCATGCTCACCGGCGGCGTGCTGGTGGCCAACTGGGCGCGCTCGCGGCGGGACGAAGAAATCATCAGCGTGCTACTGCCGCCCAGCGTGGCGGGCGCGCTGGTAAACGTGGGCGTCACGCTGGCGGGCCGCGTTCCGGTGAACCTCAACTTCACGGCGGGGCCGGAGGCCATGGCGGCGGCCCGCGAGCGATGCGCCATCCGCACGGTGGTGACCTCACGCGTGTTTCTGGCCAAGGCGAAGATCGAAGCGCAGGAGGGCATGGTCTTCGTGGAAGACATCCTGGCGCGCGCGGGTAAAGTGGCGCGGCTGCGGGCGTTGGCGGCTGCGCGATTTGCGCCGGCGCGTCTGCTCGCGCGGGCGGCGCGGCCGGAAACACTGGCGACCGTCATCTTCTCCAGCGGCAGCACCGGCATTCCGAAAGGCGTGATGCTCTCGCACTACAACGTGCTGGCGAATATCGATGCGATGGCGCAGCTTTTCCGGATCGGCGAGCGCGACCGCATCGTCGGCGTGCTGCCCTTCTTTCATTCGTTCGGATATACGGTGACGATCTGGTTTCCGCTGATCGCGGGATGCGGCGTGGTTTACCATCCGAATCCTACGGATGCGAAGGCGGTCGGCGAGCTGATCGCCAAGTATCGCGCGACGTTCCTGCTTTCGACGCCGACATTCTGCTCTGGGTACACGCGCAAGTGCTCCCCGGAAGAATTCGCCAGCCTGCGATTCGTGCTGGTGGGCGCGGAGAAGCTGCGCGAACCCATCGCCGCGGCGTTCCGCGAAAAGTTCGGCGTGGAACTGCTCGAGGGATACGGCTGCACGGAGATGGCGCCGGTGGTGGCGGTGAACGCTCCCAATTTCCAGGCCGGCAAGGATTCGCAATTGGGCAACCAGCCGGGCACGGTGGGGCATCCGTTGCCGGGCGTAGCGGCGCAAGTGGTGGACCCGGCCACCTTCGCGCCGCTCCCGCCCAATCACGCCGGGCTGCTGCTGGTGAAGGGATCGAACCGCATGATCGGTTACCTGGGCGAGCCGCGGCGCACGGCAGAGGTGCTGCACGACGCGTGGTATATCACGGGCGATATAGCGGCTATCGACGACGAAGGGTTCATTCACATTACCGACCGGCTCTCGCGCTTCACCAAGATCGCGGGCGAGATGGTGCCGCACCTGCGGATCGAAGACGCCATCGCCAATGTGTTGGGCGCTGCGCCTTGCGCGGTGACTGCGGTAGCCGACGACCGGCGCGGCGAGCGGCTGGTGGCGCTGTACGTACACGAGATGGAGCCTGCGGAATTGTGGCATAAGCTCGCGGAGACGGATCTGCCGCGTTTGTGGATTCCCAAGCGGGAGAATCTATATCGGGTCGAATCGCTTCCCCAACTCGGCACGGGAAAACTGGATCTGCGCGGATTGAAGATGCGCGCGGAGGAGTTAGTGAGTGCGTTATGGAAATCGTCCTCATCTTTGGTTTGATCGTGGTATTGGTGATCCGGTGGGCCGTTATGCGGGACCGCATGGCGCGCATGGAGTCGTCCATCGCGGAGCTGACCGGGCGCGTCGACGCCCAGAGCCAGTCGTTGGCGGAGATGTACCGCAAGAGCCAGGCGCCGGCAGCGCCGCCAGCGCCAATGCCTGTGGCGCCCGTAGTCGAACCACCAAGTGGGGCAGGCCCCCGGCCTGCGCGGGTCCCCTGGACCCGCCCGCCCGAACCCCCGCCAGAACCCGCCCCTACCCCCGCCTCGCGCGAATGGGAAGCCATCCTGGGCGGAAACTGGCTCAACAAGCTCGGCGTGTTCGTACTGGTAATCGGCCTTGCCCTGCTGCTGCGCTATTCGTTCACGCAGTTCGGGCCACTCGGGCGTGTGACCATCTGCCTGACGGCAAGCCTCGCCATGTTGGCAGCCGGTGCCATTCTCGAATCCAAGGATCGCTACCAAGTCTTCGCGCGCGGCCTGTTGGGCGGCGGCTGGGCGGCGCTGTATGTGACGGTCTACGCCATGCACGCGGTGGAGGCGGCGCGCGTGATCGAGAGCGCCGTGGTGGGCGCCATCCTGCTGCTGGCAGTGGCTGTGGGGATGATCGTGCATTCGCTGCGCTACCGCTCGCAGACCGTCACGGGACTGGCCTATTTCGTGGCGTTCGCCACGCTCGCGATCACCGACATGACCTCGTTGCCCTTTCTGGCGCTGGTCCCGCTGGCGGCGTCGCTGCTGTATGTGGCGCACCGCTTCAAGTGGTTGCGGATGGCGCTGCTCGGGCTGATCGCCACCTATGCCGTGGTGGTCATTCGCGGCGACACCGGCGCGCCGCTGTGGCAGGCGCAGACGATCTTCATCGTGTACTGGCTGCTGTTCGAAGCCTTCGACGTGTTGCATCCGGAAGCCTGGCTGTTGCCGCTCAACGCCGCCGGATTCCTGGGGCTATCGGTGCTGAAGTGGCAGACCGCCGCGCCGGACCGGCTCTGGATCCTGCTGGCAGCCTGCGCGGGCGCCTACGTGGTGAGCGCCGTGGCGCGCATTCGCTCGGGCAAATGGCACGGTGCTGCAACCCTGACCGCGGCGCTGGCGGCGGGCGCTATCTTTCAAAAGCTCGATCGCCAGTGGGTGGCGTCGGCATTGGTGGTGGAGGCGGAGTTGTTCTACCTGGCCGGGATCAGGCTGCGCGCGCCGTATCTGCGCTGGCTGGGCACATCGCTGTTCGGCGTGGAGGCGCTGCGCCTGTTGGTAAGCGACATGTGGGCATTGCCGGTGGGGCAGTGGGCGCCGGTGGCATCGCTCGATGCCGTGGTCTTCTATGTGAATCGCGCGCTGTGCGCGGCGGACCGGTTCTACGGTTACGCGGCAGCCGGCATGCTGGCCCTCGTGATTGGGAAGAAGACTAGTCTGTTCCAAATTATGTGGCCAAAGTAGGCGCAGTGCGGCGCGTACTGGTCGGGATCGCCTAACTGATTGACGGAATTGCACCTTAGACGTGATCCAAGGCGGCCCGAAATAGACAGCGGGCGGCGCAAATTAAATGTCCAAAATGCTCCGGTTTTGGCGTGGGTCGAACCAGAAATCAATAACTTACGGGGAAATCCAAGCGACAGTTAGACGGCCCCGAGCCAAGCGTGCGAAAAAAAGTGGAGGACGGGCGAGCCTGGGTGAGTTTAATAAAAACGGATAACCGACCCAGGGTTGCCGCCACGCTTTACAGACGGGCGGAAGCGTTGAACTCGCCTGGTGGGCGGCGCCCGGACTCGATTCGACCGCTTTAGCGCTTGCTCTTGCGCGCTTTTTCCGCCTTCAGGCGCACACGATCCTCTGCGATGAGCAGGGCGTGCTGGATCATGTTGACGGCATCCGGCTGCCCGCTATCGAGAATCTGATCCAGCACGGCGTGCCAGACCGACCGCTCTAATTGCTCCGCAGGTTCAAGAGCGGAGGAACGGTCGCGTAGAAATGCGGTGAGTTTCTGCCCAGCCACGCTGCCGGCGAGCGGGCCGGCAGACCCAGGAATTTCGCGCCAGGTACCGTCTGTGAGATCGACTCGGCGAGGCCCGATGTCGAGCGCAAGTTCGAGCGCAAGCGGTTCTTTTTCTTCCCCTTCCGCCAAGTCGATCAGTTGTATTAGCGCGATACCGCGAGGCTTGAACTCATCGTGCTCCCAACGCCGCACCGTGTTTTCCCGACAGCCAAACATAGTGGCAAATTCCAACTGCGTTTTCCCCAGACGCGCCCTTATGTGCTTCACGGCCATGCCGATAGAAAACATTGTTCTTTACGAAGAGCCTTGTTGACCAACCTCACGCAAACGTGCTATCGTGATGGTAGGAGGTAAACAGGTGACGAAAGTACTGGTATACCATACCCCCCTTGCCGCGGCGATTCGCTTGATGCGGGCGCGATTAGAGATCAGCCAGCTCGGGCTCTCCCGGATCCTCTCGGTCGCCCCGCAGACCGTACTTCGGTGGGAGCATGGCGATTTTGTGCCAAACCGGTGGCAACTCATCAACCTTTACCGTCATGCGCGGACCGAAGAGGAGATTGGCCCCATTCTCAAAGAATTGGAAGCAAAGGGCATCTCCCTAAGCGTGGCTGGGGTTGCGGCGCTGGGAGTTGGGCTGGCGGCGGGCCGCGCTGCGGATGGGACGGAATCGGCCGGCGAAACGGGGGTGATCGGGTAATGGCTGAGCAAGACTCCAGTTCAGGCAGAGGGATCGCAAGTCGCCGATTCTCGGCCATCGCGCCATTTGCTACCCCTGCTGAGTTCCCCCTGGTTTCGGCTCAATTCAAAGGCCGTCGCGTCCTGCTGGCTCGCACGCTCGCCCAGCAGGCCGGCCGAAGTCAGAGCACAATCTACAAGTGGCGGAGGCTGTGGCGGGACGGCGGCCTGGCGGCGCTGGAACCGCGCAAGAGAAGCGACAGGAACCAGCCGCGGCGCCTGAATCCGGCAGGTGCAGAGTTCTTGCTACGCATCATGCTGAGCTGTCCCCAGACCGGCTGCCTGCGCCCCACTGCCGCGAGCGTTTACCGGGCCTATGTGATGGAGGCGGCCTGGCGGTCCGCGAACGTGGGAGAACGATTGGGAGAGTTCGCGATCCGAAAGTATGGGCCATGGGCGGATAGCGCGGGCAGGCTCAGCCCGGACGCGGTGCTGCCGAACATCACATATGAAACCGGCCGGTACTGGCTTCGCAAACTACCGGAATTAGCGAGGTTTCTTAGCAACCCGCAGCGCCGTGCGCCACAAGGCGCGCAAGGGAAGGATATTTAGCTATGCCATTACAGGCGGTGAAGCCATCGAAAGCCAATGAAGACAGTGCTCCGGGACGCAATACAGGCGACGTGCTCAGTTCCGAACGAACCCCGGCGGCTTTCATGGACTTCTCACGGGACTTTGGTTGCGAACTGCAAGACTTTCGACAGCCGCGGCGCGACTCTTCGCTTCCATGGCGGGAGAAAAAGAGACAGTGCAGCGACCAAACGTAATTACGAAGGAAGAGGCCGGCGATCTAATGAACCGCTCCCAGCGCCGGGTGGAGCCGAATGCCAGTCTCTTCAGCGCAAGTCCGCTGGGCGGTGCGGGCAATGGGCGTCCGGCCGTAGGCGTCGAAGTGGAGTCTCTCCCATCCAAGGTGCAGGGAAGGCGCGCTGAGCGCGTGGGCCATATGGCGGAGATGGCCGCTTCAAACTCCCCTGGCCAGCTCGCGCTTGAGCTTACATTTCCGATTGGAATGAACCTCTCTTCGGCGGACCAAGAGGAGGCCGAGCGGAGGTTCCGAGTCATAGAACCTCTCATCGCACCTGAGAAGTACCCCGGATATTGGGCGCAGCACAGCCAGAGCAAGACCCGCCTTGAAGCGTTTATCGCTGAGCAATCCAAGACGACACCCCGCACGATTCGGCGATGGTTACAGCGCTGGAACGATGGCGGTCTCCCCGCGCTGGTGCCGAAGGATCGCGCGGATAAGGGGCAACCAAGGAAACCTAACGCGGCGACCCTGGATTTCCTGCTGGCCGCCGCATCGCCGCTCAATGGCTCGTATGGTGAATTGTCCGCGCGAGAGATCTTCCGTGCATACCAGGAAGAGCGCGCCTGGCGGGCCTCGCACGCCGGCACACCCCTCGGGGATTTTGAGACCCTCAAATACAAGCGCTACTTAGACGACAAGGGTAGGCTCTCGACATCCGCGCAGTTGCCAGAGCTGTCATACTCCACCATGGTGCGGTGCTTCTATAAGATCCCCGAGCCAGTCCGCGTGATGTCCAGGAGCGGCCAAGAGGCCTTCAGTAACACCCAAGAGATAATCAGTTTCCGCAACTTAGCGGCGTTACAGCCACTCGACTATGTGGTCATGGATCACAGATTACTTGACTTATTCTGTATGATCGAGACGCGGGATGGTTGGAAACTAATACGCCCCTGGCTCACTGCGGCAATTGACATGCGGTGTCGGCGCTGGCTGGCGTGGACCTTGGTCGAAACCCCTTCCAGTGATTCCATCGCGTATGTACTCAAAAGGAGCTTCGTCCTCCATGGGCTGCCGAAGTCGGTGTACTGGGATAATGGGAAGGACTTCAGGTGTCACTGGCTCGAAGGAAGACAAGCGAAGGTCCGCGAGTCCGGGGCCATAACTGAGTTGAATAACGGATGGCGGGGAGTACTCGAAACGCTAGGTGTTCGCGTCCATCACGCGATTGTTCGCCGCGCGAGATCCAAAATCATCGAACCTTGCTTTAGAGGCACGGCCCTTTTCGACAAATCTCTCCCATGGTGGTGTGGAAACCGTCCGACCGCGCGGCCGGAGCGCTTCCAGGCTCTATTGGATCAACACGAGAAGTGGGTCCGCGGCGAAGTGGAGAGTCCCGCGTTTCCGACCATCCAGCAGCTTGCGGCCGATTACGACGATCAGATGGAAGCGCTCAACGAAAGAGAGCGCGAGCACGCCCCAGGCATGCAGAGAATCACCGCCACGGGCCGGGGTTGGATGGGGCCGAACGAATGCTGGGAAAAGTACATAAGCCAAGTGGATCGGCGCGACGTACCAGCGGAGGTCCTCCAGTTTGCCTTCAATAAACGGCGCAGCCTCACTGTAAAGCACGGTGAGATCCGGACCGCTTTTCATGGGCAGGACTTCCACTATCGACTGAATGACTCATCCGTGCGCCTGATGGCTCTCAATGGAAGGGAGGTCCAACTGGCCTACGACCCTATGGATCTCGAAGTTGCCGCGGTCTACCACATGGACCGCTTCATGGGCCTGGTGACTTGCGTTGAACTGCGGCGCATGGGGGAAGCTGCCTTCCAGCAGGATGAGCGAGACAGGCGGGCATCGCGGCGCGAGGTGAAAAAGTTCATCGCCGGCGTTCACCAGGCTGTGTATATCCCAGACCATCGCGAGCGCGCCAATCGGCGGCGGGAGGTGCGTCCGGCGCGCACCGAACCGAAGCGGCCGGAGATCGCGGCCGAACTGCCGAAGGCCGTAACGGATGCGGCGGCGAGCGCAGCCGAAGAGCGCAAGTTTTCCTTCGCGGCGGCGCCGACCGATGGAGCGGAAGTGATCCGCATGGCCAATGCAGACGCGTATCGCGACGATACTGACTCTGCCTTTCGGTTCTTTCAGGAGGATCGCTGAGGTTATGGTGCGACAAGAGTCCGATAATGTGACGGATCGACTGCGCGCGGATGTCAGAAGCTTTCTGGCATCGCGGCCGGACTTGGGCAATCCCGACTTGGCAGCCCACAGCACCCTGGCGGATCACACGGTGCGATCCTTCGTCAATGGCAACATCCCTGGGGGACACTCCGTTGTTAGCGAGCTGCGCCGCGTGCTGGATCTGGCGCAGGCCGGCGACATTCTCCAGCCAGGCGCGCGCAACGGCGCCGCCGTGGTGGTGAATGACACGACGCCCGAACGCGTGCGGCGCGTGCGCAAGGCTGGAAACTTCTATCAGACCCAGACGGTGCGCAGGGTAGCCGAAGTCATGGACTTCTGTTCCGAGCAGTGCGCCATCGGCGTCATCACTGCCGATTTCGGCGTGGGTAAGAGCGAGGCGGTCGCGGCCTGGCGCAAAGCCAACGCCGGCAAGACAGATAGCCTGGTGCTTGAGTTCGATCAATTCAGCAGCCGGAACATTATCGACTTCATCTGTTTGCTGGGCGCCTTCTTCGGGGTGGATCGGGCCGGGGGATCGGCGAACGGCGGCAAGCTCTTCAGGGATTTGTGCGAACGGTTGCGCAAGTCGCCTTGTCTGTTAATTTTTGACCAAGCCGAGCGCGTGAGCCTCCGAATTCTGGACCTGATCCGCCAAATCTGGGACCACACGCGCGATGCGGGCGTGGGCGTGGTGCTGCTTAGCGCACCCGTCCTACTCACCAGGATGACCGAGAGCCGGATAGCCGACCTGGGGGCACTCACGTCAAGGGTGGGCATCTGGGCGCCACTGGCGGGCGTCCAGCGCGGCGAGATGGCCGCCATAGTGAAACAGGAAGGCTTCACCGATATCGAAGAGTCCGCCTTTGACCTCTGGTGGAAAGCCACCGGCGGATCCATGCGGCGGCTCATGCGGGCGTTGGACCTGTTGAAGGCCAAGCACGCCGGCAAGCGGATCACTGAGAAGACCATCGCCGGAGTCGCCGGCCACCTGTGGGGCATGGTTCTCAGTGAGGGGGCAGCGTAATGTCCACCCCGTTGACGCGGCAATATGACGCCCTGAAACAGCAGGTACCGGACGCCCTGCTGTTCTTCCGCCTGGGCGACTTCTACACGCTCTTCTTTGAAGACGCCACCCTCGCCCGCCGTGAGCTGGCGATCACCCTCAACAAGGAGCATGGCAGGGCGGGCATTCCCATGCTCAGCATCCCCTATAAGTCCGCGGACGCGGCGATCGCGCGCCTCCTGCAGAAAGGCCACCGCGTGGCTGTGTGCGATCAGGCGAAGGATCACGCGCCTGAAGCCATGAGGGAGCGGCCGCGGTCAGTCCAGAAGCTGCACCTATTAACGAAGGGGGAAGGCTGATGGCACGAAACCGTCAGAACCGGCTCCTCGACCTTGGCACTCACTATGCTGGTCTGGCGCGGCGCCCAGCGTCGCCCAAACCAGAGCCGCCGATGTCTGAGGAGCACCTGAAGCGTGTCAGGGTGGCTATGGAGGCACGGGAAAGGGCGCAGAGGCGGCTTGGTGTCCTTGTAGACATAGATCCCGAGCCTGTTTGCAAAAGGATTAGGCCGGCATGACGCGGACCGCATCGTTACAAGGCATCGCGGTGAAGGTGCGGGCAGGGCTGAAGAGGGTCTTTCACTCGCCCCTCTTTCAGCACTGCCCGCGGGGGGGCAGGCTGGCGGGGGTTTCCTCCTTGCCTCCCGCTCAGCACTGCCCCGGGGAGGATAAATTGGACAATAACGAAGTAACACACTCAGTGGAAGTTTCAGAGTTGCTTGAGGAACTGCGCGGTGCGCGGGAAGCCGACGCTGTCACTGCGGCGGACCTGGGGCAGGCTGAATCGGTCCTGTCCGGTCTGACGGCCCAGAGAGGCCGCCTGGAGGGCCAGTTACGGGCCGGGGAAGAGGCGCTCGCGCTGTCGGGCGCTATGCCGGCCGGGCCGTTTCCCGAAGAGCAAGATATTCTGGACACCAATCGCCGGATTCGCGTCGCCAAGGCCCGAGTGCAGCTCATCGGTGGAAAACTGGCCGAGAGCCGCGCGAACATAGAACGGCTGGAAAAACGTCTACGCAGCGCGTGGGGTGAATTCATCACGAGTCGCTTGGCGGAAGTCCGCGCGCGATACCGGACCACGGCGCTGGCGTTGCGGCACATCTATGCCGAGCAGATGCCGTGGCTCCACTGCGCCCAACTCGCCCGCGTGAAAGTCCCAGCCGCGGACGTGGCGCTGATCGCCGATCCCGAGGCCACGGGCGGCAAAAATGGACTGCTCGACAGCCGGGAATACGCGCAGTCGGACGCTGCCTGGCTGAAGCTCACCGGTTCACTGCACTCCCGACTGACTGCCCTTCACGCTCAAGTCACCGCGGCAATCGGGGAAACGAAGGCCCAGAGAGAAGCGAGACCCGCCCCGGCGCCAACGCGGACCTTTGGGCCTGGCTCTCTTGAAACCTTGGCGATCGTTATGGAGGGTAGAGGCGCGGCGACTGGGGCGAGCCCAGCGGAGGCCGGCTCGCCATTGCCGGACCTGGCGGAGCGCGGTCTCTCCGGGGGCAATTTGCAGGACGGCGGCGCCTGGGCCGGCAGTCCGGCGCAGGCCGGAAGAGAGAGGTAAAGGGAAAACCTATGGGACTGGCGGAACGGGAACTTTTGGCCATAGACGAACTCATCGCGCGAAAGCAGGCGGCGAATCCGAAAATCGACTATGCTGCCGGATGGCGGATGCTTCTGAGCGAGCGCGGCGATCTGATGCAGAGCTACAGTCAAGCCGCGACAGCGAGGGACCTGGAAGCCATCGACCGGGAAATAATAAGACGGCGGACGGCGAATCCGGAGCTTGACTACATGCGCTGCTGGATGCTTCTGGCTGGCGAGCGCTCCCCCTTGATTATCGCGTATAACGACGCGGCGGGCATGCGGCCACCGCAGAGCCGCTTGAGTGGCGGGCGGCGGGACGGCGGCGCCGGCCACGAGCATCCGTTGGCATCCGTGTTGGTTCCGCTTGAGTTACAGATTCGTCTTCTGAGACACGAGAATCCCAACTTGACGTGGGGCGACGCGTGGAAGCGGGTGGAGCAGACACACCCAGAGTTGGTCGAAAACTACAACAAGGCAGCGGGCCACAAGCCAGGGGAGACCGCGGCAGAGACGCTCGCGCGCGTCGAGGCGCTCATTGATGAGCAGGTCCGAAACGCGCGGCAGAGAAATCCGAGTCTGCTTTATCACGAAGCCTTAAAACAGGTGGAGGAGGAAAGGCCTGACTTGTTTTGGGCGCGCAAAGATGCGTCCGGACGCGCGGGGCAGTCTGCTACCACGCCGTCACAGCGCACGGCGCCCGTGGAAGAAGGCGGCCCTGGCACGCGCGGAGCGGTAGCCATGCGCGCGAACCCGCTGGCGCGGGAACTCGGCGCCATCGACGACCAGATAGTGAGAATGCGAGAGGCGAACCCTAAATTGGGATATGCGGACGCCTGGGTGCGCATTTCGCGGGAAATGCCCCATCTCATCCAGGCCTATAATTCCGCGGCGGCGCGCGTGTTTGTGGGCAGGCAGTAACCGGGGGGCGCGCGGCGAAAGTGGGAAGAGCAAGCCAGGGGCAGACGCAAGTGGCATTGAACGTTGGTTTCCAGGGGGGCCTGGGAGACGACTTTTGTTCGATTCTGGGAGCGACAGCAAATCCGACCGCTCGGTGACACCGGGGCGCGCGCCGGGGAGGGTGCGCGCCCGTAAATACCAGTTAACTCCCGATCTGCTGGGCGAGCTGTGCCTGGCCTACGAAGCCATCCAACTTATACGGCAGACGCGCGATGGGTACGCGCCTGCGCATCTGCAAAAGCTGTTTGGGGCGAGCGCGGCGCAAGTGCGTCACTGGATTGAGAAGGGACTGCTAGGTAAATCGCGAAGCTTCAGTCCTGAAGCGCGCGTCTCCAAAACTGACCTGCTTCGTTTCATTTCCGTTTGCTATAGGGAGTACGACCTGGCGCGTGTTCACCAGGAATGGTTTAAGGCTCTGGTCTTTGGTTACAGGGGTAAGGAGATCTGAAATGGCATTTGATTCCACCGCGGGCTTACTTTTTTCGATAGGCGCTAACTCGGATGACGCGGAAGCGAACGTGGAGCGCTTCCGGCAGTTACTCGGCACCGATTTGAACGCCATGTCCGCACAGTTCTCTGATTGGTCGGAGGGCGTCTTCGGCTCGCTCGAAACGGTGAAAGGCGGCCTGATCGGGATCACCGCGGCGGCGGCGGCCGCGACCGTGGCGGCGGCGGCGTTCGCCATCGACGCTGGCAAGAAGTTCGCAGACCTGGCCATCGAAGTGGATAACGCTTCGAAGAAAACGGGTATCTCCATCGAACGGATGTCCGCGCTGAAGTTCTCGGCCGATGAGTTGGGGATTCCGTTCGAGCGGCTGGTGCAGGGGATCACGCGCTTCGAGTCGTCGATCTACAAAGCCAACGAAGGTGCGGCGGCGCAGGACAAAGTGTTCGCGCGCCTGGGCATCACCCAAAAAGACCTGGCGGCGGGCGAGCACGATATGATGCCCCTGCTCGAAAAAGTGGCGGACCGTTTCCACGCCATGAAGGACGGCACGGAGAAAGCGGCAGTGGCGCGGGAACTGTTCGCACGGGGCGGCGCGGAGCTGATCCGGTTTCTGAATTTGGGATCGGCCGGCATGAAAGAGATGGCCAAGGAGGCCGCCGATCTCGGGGTTGTCATCGGCCAGAAAAGCGTGGACGCCGCGCGGGATTACGAGGCGGCGCTGAAGCGCGTGCACGCCGAGATGGAGGCCATAGACATAGAAGTCGGCGAAAAGTCGATCCCGTTTTTGGAGAAATGGGGCGCGCTGAAGGGCGCCTTCCTGGAAACGCTCACTGGCGGCGGGTTGGCCGATGCGTCGGCTTTCTTCACCACTTTTGCCGTGAACTACGAGCTGCTGTTGGCCAAAATCGACAAGGGCGTCGCCGACCGGAAGGCTCACCCGGATGGCGGTCCGCTGGCGAACCTGCTGCCGGCGCCGGCGAAAGTGAAAGAAGCCGCGCAGGATTTCGAGACGCTCACCATGGCGCTGGACGGCGTCAAAGAAAAGCTGGCGGCGCTGGGCTCTCCGGAGGACAAACTGGCGGCCGAGCTGGTGCAGATGCAGGATCGCGCGGCCAAGGCGGCGGCCGAACTCATCAAGCTGCACAATGCCGGCAAGCTCACCGAGGAAGCCTGGGTGCGCGAGTCGCAAGCGCTGCTGGGGCTGCGCAAAGCCATCGGCGAGTACGGCGACGCCATGGCCAAGCAGCTCGGCGACAAAGAGCTGCAGCCGCTCTACGATCACGCCGACGCCATCGCCGCGGCGGGCAAGTCGATCCAGGAAAAGCTGGACGCGCAGACGGATGAGACCTACGTGCGGCAAGTGGCGCGGTGGAACGAAGAGATCGAAGCGCTGCGGGCCAAGCTCGGAAAAGAGAACACCCTGACGGCGGCCAATCAGGCGGCCCTGGAGACGCTCAGGAAAGCGGGCCTGGCGCGCATCGACGCGGAGCAAGAGCAGGCCTACACGCACGCGCTGGCGGAGGCGGAAGCGCACCTCCAGAAGATGCTCGAAGGCGACATGACCGCCACGCAAAAGCTGACGGCGCAATATCAGCTCGACGTCAACAAGTTCAGCGAGGCGGAGGCCGAGAAGACGGCGCGCCTGGCTACGTCGGAAGCGCAGCGCGACGCGATCTTGAAACAGTACGGCGCCAACCGGCTGGCGATTCTCAACGAATACAAAAACAAGTTGCAGGAGCTGGAGAATTCGCAGGGTTGGCAGGGCGTGTTCGGGGATAAGTTCGCCGCGATGATCAGGGGCGACGAGCAACTGTCGAAGCAATGGGCGCAGTCGCAAGACCAGTCCACCATGATGGTCCAGGTGGCCATGGAGTCCATGGGCGAGCAGGCGCAGAAAGCGTTCGGACAGATGGCCGAGGGCATGGGCGGGGCGATCGCGCAGGCCATCGTGTACGACAAATCCATCGGCCAGGCGATGCGCTCGGCCATGGCGGCCACGCTGGAATCGATCGCGGCGCAGTCCATGACCGAAGCGATCTATTCGCTGGCGTGGGGCTTCATCGACCTGGCGCAGCAGGATTATGCGGGCGCGGACGCGGCCTTCACGGCGGCGGCGCTGTTCGGGTCGATTGGGTTTGCCGGCGCGGTGGCGGGGCGGGCAATCGCGCCGTCGCAGGGCGCGGCGGCCGGCGGCGGCGGATCGCGGGCCGGGGTCGGCGGAGGCGGCGGGGGCGGAGTGGGCGGCGGATACGGATCGGGCGGCGGAGGGGGCGCCGGGATCGGCGGACCGGGCGCGGGATCGCTGGTGACGGTCAATGTTTGGGGCCATGTATACGGGCAGTCCGGCGTGGAGGAACTCTGCTCGACGATAAACGAAGCGGTGCAGAATCGGGACGTGCGCCTGGTGGCCACCCAGACGCGCCAGGGGCCGCTGGCGACGCACTGAAAGCCATGGGCGGCTACTTGGTTTGGATCTTAAACACGGCGCACTGTGAGGGCGGCGATGGCTTCACGATGAAGCTGCTCATCCCTCAGACGGATGCGGAAACGCTGGCCTTGCCGGACCGGATGGGCAAGGTGAAACATCGGATGCGCGACAAGTTTTGCTACGCCGTGGGCGGGATGGTCGTGAATTGGGACACTGGAGGGGCAGGGACGTAAAACGGGCCTGACGGCTGGGTAGGTTTATTCGAAACCCCTCAAAACTCCCTGCTCGGCCACGGGGTCCGCCCTCGGTGTGTCTTCCGGCCGGTTTTTCTTATTTAACAAATTGGACACGCAATGTGCGATTTTTGGACATTTATCGTGCGATTCCTGGACACGTAATGTGAACCGCACTAAAGACGCAAGATCCATACCGCAGCGTGTTGTGGCAGGCCGTGGCGGCCGGCGCGTTTGCGTTTGGCTGGTGGCGGCGACTGTTTGATTTTCGTTTGCAGGGATACCTGCTGCTGGCGGTGGGGCTGGCCGGAACCGCGGCGGAGATGCGTGACCTGCCGCTGGCGGTGGCGGCCAGCGTTAGCTACGCGGCGGCGCTGTGCGCGCTGTGGTCCGGGGCGGATCGCTTTGCGGAAGACGAGCGCGGCCTGCTGCGGATGGCCGGGGCCGGCGCGGCTGTGGCTGCGTCGATGGCGCTGGTGTGGCGCCTGGTGCCTGGCGAATACCTGGGTGTCGGCTGGATGGCGCTGGCGGCGTTAATCCTGGAACTGGGACTGCGGCGCCTGCCGGACGATTTCCGGCGCATGGCATACGCGGCGGCGATCGTGGGCGCGGGCCGCGTCTGGTTGTTCAATGTGGTGGGTCTGCACAATTCCGGCCCGTGGGATCTCCGGCTGATGCCCGCGTGGGCCGCGCTATTGGCTTACGCCATCGCCGTGCGCGCCCGCCGCGAGGAAGGCGGCATATTACTGATCGGGGCGTCGTCCATCGGACTGGCGTTCGGGGTCATCGCTTTGTGGGCTTTGCTGCCGGCGGAGATGGTTGCCGCGGCCTGGGCCGTCGCGGCGCTGGCGCTCGTGCTGGCCGTGCGCCCGTGGAAGCGCGACGTGTTCGCCTGGCAGGCCTGCGCGGTCGCGGCGATGGCTTGCCTTCTTGCGATGGCCAGCCTGCCCTTCACTTCGGCCGCCGTGTGGGGAACCTGCGCGGCGATCGTCTGCTTTTATGCTGCGCAACTGGCGTCGGACCGCGCCAGCCAGCGGCGGCTGTATTTCTCGCTGCTGGCGACCACGCTGCTGACGCTGTTGCTGTATTACCGCATCTCGGGCAGCCTGCTGACGATGGCCTGCGGTACTGAGGGAGTGATCCTGTTGGCGTCGGGCTTTCCGCTGCGCGACCGGGTGCTCCGGATCTCGGGCCTGGCGCTGCTGCTGGCCTGCATCCTGAAGCTGTTCGTGTGGGACCTGCGCCACCTGGAGACGCTGCCGCGCATCTTCTCGTTCATCGTCCTGGGAGTGATCCTGCTGGGCGTTTCGTGGATCTACACGCGCTTCCGGGAGCGGGTGGCGAAGTTTCTGTAATGGTGCGTGCGGCGAGAATGCGCGAGTTCTTATGCGGCGGGAGGAATCTCGATCTCCCGGGCCAGACTGATGGGAGGAGGCACGGGCTCGCCAAACTCGCGGAGTGTCCGGAGGTGGCCCTGGATCGCCTCCTGAATGTTCCGCTCGGTCTCCTCACTCAAGGGTCTTTCCCGTCGTGATGCATCCTGGCAGATCGGGAACGTAAGCCGCCCAATTGCTCTCGGCTTGCTCAAAAATGACCGCGCATCTCTGGCTCATGGTTTCGTCTCCAACCCAGCGGCCTGCGTGCTTGTAGTGATGGTGGCTACCTGTCGTCCGGACGTGCCGCCAGCCATCCATCTCAACGAGCCGCACCAAATCGCGAACCTTCACCAGTCCTAATTGTAGAGCCAGAGGCCGCGGGCCGGAAGCGACCGACGATGGACCGCCCCGCTTGGAGGGCAACCACCCGCGATTATGGCCGTGTCTGGCGCTCGCGCGCCAGGCGATCGGCCAGGAACACTTTAAGCAGAGACTGATACGGAACGTCGCGCCGGTTCGCGAGTACCTTGAGGTCCTCGATCATGGAGACGGGCAGCCGCAGCGATATCGTCCTTAGCGACGGCTTGAGATGCACGAGCTTCTGGCGCTTTCCCGATTGCCAATCTACGTACTCTGTCGAATCCGCAGTGGCCCAAAATTTCCTTTCGTCGTCTTCGTTCTTGAACTCAGGAAGTTTTTTCTTCATATCTAGCGTAAGTCCCCGTTTCGTTCCGATTCATGTCCCTGGCCGAAATCACGCGTATGAGCTTTCGCCGGACCGTGAAGACCACAAACAAGAGCCGGCCAGCGGCGGTCTGCCCGAGGGCGTAGCGTCGCTTCTCGCTTTTCGAATGGCGCACATCGCTCCGCACCACAAGGGGATCGTGAAAGAAAATGTCCTCGGCTTCCTCCGGAGTCACTTGGTGCCGTTCCCAGTTCTTGTGAGTGTTGGCTTCGTCCCAGTCAAACCCGGTACAATTCTCCAACGGATCCACTGCTGCCACAGCTTCAGTATACGACTATCGTATACGTCTGGTCCGTGCCCTGCAGCCAGGCTTCTGCGATCCTGGAAGCCGGGGAACTTCCACACGTGCCGCGCAGTCCAATACAGCGTGCGCCCATCCGCCTTCGTGGGTATGTTGATCGTTGCCAGCGCGCAGGCCGGCGTGATCCGGCCGCTCTCTATTGACGCCTTGGCCGCAGCGCCCGCAGTAGTGGTCTGCCGTGTCGAAAGAGTCGCTTTAGGACCATTTGTGCCGGCTCAAAAAGGCGCCCGCCCGACTGCCACACGCCATTGCACCGCGACTCTGCGCGTTTTGCGAGCGGTCCCTGAGTTCCCGGCAGCACGCATCTACCTGAGCCATTTTTGCAACGGACCGCACTTCGCCATGAGGAACGGGCACCCCGCGTATCCGAATCTGGAAGCCGGCAGAGCCTACGTCTTCCCGCTGGTCCCGCACGGAGCCCAGTGGAGGCTGATCGCCGACGAGGGCTGGGGGCTGGTCGTGCCGGCGATCGAAGCGGACCCGCCGGGCGCGCGGCTCGCCTCCAAACGGGAGTTCATCTTCCGGGAGATCACGAACACCCTGCTTCACGGCGCCTATGCGGATCTCTACCGATTCAGTTCCTACATGCAGTTTCGGTACGCCAAGGAGCTGAACGACGAGATCATGGCGGCGCTGGTCGCGGCGCTGCCGCCATGCGACCCGCGCTGGCTGGACATCTCGGCCGCGCTGCTGGCCACCTCTCCTAGACGGCTGAGCGACATGGCGGCCGGCGGAAATCCGCATGATCTGTTCCCGGACGCGGTCGCGACTCTGGCCGCCCGCACATTCGAGGAGGCACCGGAGGAGCGCCGCAGGGAGGGCATTCTCCGCGACATGCTGCAACATAGCGCCGTCCACCCGCAGGCCTCGGTGTCCGTCTTGTTGCCCGAGTTCAAAGACGATCCGTTGCTGCTGAAGCTGCTGCCGGCGTACCTGGAACAGCATCAAGATGGCGCCGTAGCCATCGCGTGCGCACTGGTAGCCTACGGCAAGGTCGCATTGGAGGATGTCACGTTCGATGCCGCGCTGAAGGTCTTGCGGGACAAGCGTGCGGGCTACGCCGACGTGAACGGCGCCATCAGTCTGCTGATCCACCGTGGGAGCGACGTGCAGTTCGAGGGGTACCTGGCGATCCTGAACGACGTAAAGGTTCACGACCGAAACCGGTACGATGCGATGTGGCAACCAGCATGGGAGGATAAATCGCCACGCATCCTGCGAATTCTAGCGGTGCTTTTGGACGATCCGCGGAGGACTTCGCCGTGGGACGACGTGCGTAACTGCGATTTCGCCGGGTTTTTGCTGGAGAGATTTTCAGGCGAGAAGTTCGGTTACAAGCCGTGGGATAAGATGCCGCTGGACGAGCGCAACGCGGCTCTGAAACGGGCGCGCGCCTGGATGAAGTATGCGCTCAACGGCGCGCATTAGCCGGCGAGTTCGATCTCGATCTTCTTGCCGCCCGCGTCCATCTTCACGATGCGGAAGCTGCGGATCTGCCCGGCCCGCGCCGGCTCGCGCTTGCCCGCGCGCTGCCCGGACCCCGCGCCGCCCTTCCACTTCGCCGACAACATCGAAGAAAGCGAACTGACGTCGGTCTGGGACTGGGCTGCTTTCTCCTCCGCCTGGCCCGCCTCCGCGCCCGCGACTTTGCAAGGCACCTGGATGCCTTCGCCCAGTTCCACCTTGGCGCGCCCGCCGGAAACGTCCGCGATGCGTCCGGTCACCACGTCGCCTTCCTTGTGCTCGGCGATGTACTCGTCGATGCTGGTGGGCTGAAGCTGTTTCATGCCCAGGCGGATGCGGCGGCGCTCGGTGTCCACTTCCAGAATCTGCGCGCGCACCGTCTGGCCCGCCCGGAGCACGTCCTGCGGATGGTTGATGCGCTTCTCCGCAGTGATGTCGCCCACGTGGATCATGCCCTCCACGCCCTCGGCAATCTGCACGAACGCGCCGAATTTCGTGAGGCTGACCACCGGCCCTTCGATCACGCCGCCCACCGGATATTTCTGCTGCGCATCCGCCCAGGGGTCGCCCAGCGCCTGCTTCAATCCCAGTGAGATGCGCCGCTCCCCGGGGCTGACATGCAGGACCACGGCCTCCACCGAGTCGCCCGGCTTCACCACGTCGCTGGGCTTGCGCGCCTTCTTCGACCAGGACATTTCCGAAAGGTGGATCAGTCCTTCCACGCCCGGCTCCAACTCCACGAACGCGCCGAAATCCGTCACGCGCGTGACCGTGCCGCGCACCCGGTCGCCGGTCTTGAACTTCTCGCCAACCTGTTCCCAGGGATGCGGCTGAAGCTGCTTCAGCCCGAGCCCGATGCGCCGCTTGGCCGGGTCCACTTTCAGGATCTTGACATCCAGCTCCTGGCCCACCGAGAGCACGTCGGCCGGTTTATTGATGTGGCCCCAGGAAATGTCGGCCACGTGCAGCAGTCCATCCACGCCGCCGATGTCGACAAACGCGCCGTATTCGGTGAGGCTGCGGACGGTGCCGTGCATCACCGCGCCTTCCTGCAGATCCGTGAACAGCTTCTGGCGGGCGACCGCTTCTTCCTCTTCCAGCACCGCACGCCGGTCCACCACCACGTCTTCGTCGGCCACGTCCAGCTTGATGATGCGGCAGGTGATCTCTTGGCCCACCAGCTTTTCCATCTCGGGTACGTCTTTAGCGCCCGACCGCGACGCGGGCATGAACGCGCGGACGCCCACGTCCACGCTCAGGCCGCCCTTCACCACGCCCGAGACCACGCCCGCAATGGAGCGCTTTTCGCCGAATGCGGCTTCCAGCGACGTCCAGTCCTTGGGCCGCTCCACGCGTACTTTGGAGAGATCGTAATAACCCTCCTCGTTGCGCCCCTTGATGGACACCGGGAACTGGTCGCCTACCCGCACGCTCACCGTGCCGGATGCGTCTTTGAACTCGGCTACCGGCATGACGCCTTCGATCTTGTGGCCGATGTCGACGAAGACCTGCTCCGGCGAAACGGCTACCACCGTGCCGGTGAAACCCTGGCCGCCGGCTTCGGGTTTATGTGTGTGGGAATGTTCGTATTGGGACAGGATGTCCGCGAAGTTTTCGCCGTGTTCGGGCATGGTTGGCGCATCATCCTGTTCCAGCGTGGTGTTGTTGGGCATGAGACTACCTAATTATTGTGGCATAATCCGGTCTGGGATCGCATCGTGGCAAAGATTGAATGGTGGCGGCGCGCGGCGCTTTGGATTCGGCCGCAGGATGTCGTGTGGCTGCTGCTCTTCTCGGGCATGATCGTCTTTAACCAGACGGGCGAACCCTCCGAAATAGCCATGCTCGTGGCATTGGCCGCCGTGCAGATTCTGGAGCCGAAGCTGCCGTTCCTCTCCAGCCAGCGCGGCATCGTGTGCTGGATTCTACTCAAGCTGCTGCTGAGCTATCTGCTGATCGGCTACACCGACGGCGTGAGCAGCAGCTATTACTGGCTTCTCCTGCTGCCCATGATCTCGGCGGGATCTTCGCTGGGCGTGCTGGGGACGCTGGTGGTCACGTTGCTGGCCTGGGGCGTTTATCTTTCGTTCCTGTTGCGGATCGATTGGAACCGCTTTGTCATTGAGGCGCCGGAAAGACGTGAGCTGGCGTTGCGCGTCATCTTTCTGGCGGTGGCCGGCAACCTGACCAACACATTGGCCGAAGCGCGGCGCCGGCAATTCGCCAAGACCAAAGCCGTGGCCGACCAGCTTGCAGAAGCTAATCGCAACCTGCAGCAGGCCGAAGAAGCCGTGCGCCGGTCCGACCGGCTGGCCGCGCTCGGCCAACTCGCGGCTGGCCTGGCGCACGAGTTGCGCAATCCGTTGGGCACCATTCGCGCCTCGGCCGAGATGCTCAACCGCAGCGTCGCTTCGGAAAACGAAGTGGCGCGCGAAGTGGCCGGCTTCATTGCCGAGGAAGTGGACCGCACCAATTCGCTGGTCACGCGCTTCCTGGATTTTGTGCGGCCGCTCGAATTGCGGCCGGCGCCGGCTGACCTGGCCCAAGTGCTGGACCGCTCGGTCGCCATGGTGGAGCGGGAAGCCGCCGCGCGCGAGGTGACCGTTTACAAGAACTACTCGCCGGACATTCCGCCGTTCCCGCTGGACGCGGAGCTAATGGAGCGCGTCTTCTACAATCTGCTGGCGAACGCCGCGCAGGCCACGGCACCGGGTGGCGCGGTCACCGTCAAGACCCGCCCGGTGGACGGCAACGCCGAGATCTCCGTGATCGACCGCGGCTCGGGCATCGATCCTAAACTGATCGACACCATCTTCAATCCCTTTTTCACCACCAAGCCCGATGGCGTGGGTCTGGGGTTGGCCATCTGTTCGAAGATTGTCGACCAGCACGGCGGCAAGATCGCGGTCGAGAGCCAGCCGGGCAAGGGCAGCGTGTTCCGCGTATATCTGCCCCTAGCGGAGGCCGTATCCGGATCGAAACCGAAAGACTGAACCTCTGCCAGTGGGAGGCGGACGACTGGCTGGCATTCCGCGCCATCGCCGCCGACCCGGATGTGATGCGCTACATCGGCGATGGCACGCCCTGGCCCGAGGAGCGCTCGCGGCAGTTCGTGGAGCGCCAGATCGCCCTATTTGACCAGCGTGGATTCTGCCTGTGGAAACTGGTAGCGCGGCTGCACAACGAAGCCCCCGTCCCGATCGGATTCTGCGGCCTGCAGCCCCTTCCTGAATCGGAGGAGATCGAAATCGGCTGGTGGCTGGCGCGCGCCTGGTGGGGCCGCGGCTTGGCCACGGAAGCGGCGCGGGCGGCTCTGCGCGACGGCTTCGAGCGGGGGGGGGCCTGGAGCGCATCGTAGCCATCGCACAACCGGCAAACACCGCTTCGATCGGCATTATGCGGAACCTGGGGATGGGCTTTGAGCGAATGGCGGAGTCGCGCGGGATTGCGGTGGTGCTGTACGCGCTGAGTGCTCGCGGCTGGCCTCAGTTCTTCTTGGACTGAGTCTAGCGGTCGGAGCGGGACTTGCCGCTGCCGGCTTCTGTGCCGCGTCCGGTTTGTCCAGATACTGAACGACTACCGAGATGCGGCGATTTGAAGGGTCCTCGGGAGCGTTCGGTTTGCGCAGGCGCTGGTCGGCATAGCCCCGCACCTGGGTTACCTGCCGTGGGCCGACGCCATTTTCCTGCACCATGCGGCGCGCGGCATTGGCGCGATCCGCCGAAAGCTCCCAGTTGCTGTAGCTGCCCTTCCCGGCGAAAGGTTTGGCGTCGGTGTGGCCTTCGATGGAGATGGTGTTCGGCAGTTTGCCCAGCTCGTGCGCCAGCATCATCAGAATCTGCCGGCCATCTTCGCTGGGCTCGGCGATGCCGCTGGCGAAGAACGTGCCTTTCTCGGCTTCCATCAGCTCGATGCGCAACCCTTCGTTGGTCACCGTCATTTCGATCTGGTCCTTCAGCTTCTCGAAATCGACCACTTTGCGCACGGCCTTCTGCAGCTCATCCTTGAGCTTGTTCATGTTTTCTTTGGTCAAGGTGAAGTTTTCGCCCGCGCCCGTCTTCCCGCTGCCTACCAGCTTTGAAGTGCCCGTGGGGTCCTTGAAGTATCCACCCACCGCCTCCCGGATTTGCTTGCTGCTGTTGAGCAGCCACAGCACGATGAACAGCGCCATCATGGCCGTTACGAAGTCGGCATAAGCCACCTTCCAGGCGCCCCCATGGTGGCCGCCATGAGCCGCTTTTTTCTTGATGACGATGATTGGACGGGCAGCCATAAAGGCGCGCCTCTAAGCCGCGGGCGGGACAGCCGGCCCCTTGTTGCGGCACAACTTTTCCAGTTCCACGAACCCCGGCCGCACCTGGCCCGGAGTGGCCCGCCGGGCGATCTCGACAGCCAATATGGGCGCCGTGCCCTTGATGAAAGACGCCAAAGCTACGCGCAAGACGTGATAATAGGAGTCCTCGTCATCCGCGGTTTTCGACATGTTGGACGCGATCGGCCCCACAAAGCCGTAGCACAGCAGGATCCCCAGAAATGTGCCGACCAGGGCTGCCGCCACCTTGTGGCCGATCTCTTCCGGGGGCCCGCCAAGTGCCCCCATGGTGATGACCACTCCCAGCACCGCCGCCACGATACCCAGGCCCGGCAGCGCATCCGCGACGGTGCTTAAGGCCGCCACCGGCCGCGTGGCATCCTGATGGTGGACCTCCATATCCAACTCCATCATCTGGTCGATATCGAATGGTTCCACTGCGCCACTGGATGCCGTGCGCAGTGTGTCGCAGATGAAGTCGCGCACGTTACGATCTTTGACCACGGACGGGAAGGCGGTGAATGTCTTGCTCTTTTCCGGAGCTTCCAGATCCTCCTCGATGGCCGTCAAACCTTCCCGGCGCGAACGGTTGAACAGGTCGAACAACATCTTCAGGGAGTCCAGATAAAGCTGGCGCGTGAACCTGGACCCCTTGAAGACTCCGGCGAAGCCTTGGCCGATCTGCTTCAGGAGGTAAGGCGGGTTGGCGACCAGCACGGTGCCGGCAGCCGCGCCCGCGATGATCACCAGTTCGGCGGGCTGCAGCAGCACCAGCAGGTTCCCCTTTTCCATCAGGTACCCCGCGACGATCGCGCCGAACACAACTACGATTCCAATAATAGAGAACATGTGTATTCGCCTCAGACCAACAGGATCGAGTCTCCGTGTGCCGCCTCGGTCGCTTCGAGAGCTTCCTCGGCGCGCCCTAACAACGATTCGACCGTGTCGCCGGGGCGCACCATCGTTCCGCCCATGGATAAGGTGAACGACAGCCGGTCTCCCCACCACGGAACCGAGGCGAGGGCGACCAGACGCCTGAGCCTTTCGGCGCAACTCCGCAGCCCTTCCGCAGTGGGGCAGGCCACCAGCGCCGCGAAGCGCTGCTCCTTCCAGCGGCCCACCAGGTCGTCCGGCCGCGTCCCGGCCGAGAGCGTCTGGGCCGCCGCGTACAATACCGTATTTACAACCTGGCAACCATAAACGTGGCGCAAGTGGTCCAGGTTGTCGATGCCGATCGAAAGGACGCCGAACGCCTCCTGGGAAGCGGCGAACTCCTCCAGCGCAATACCGAGGGCGGCCAACGTCGCCTGGCCATTGGGGATCTCCGTGACGTCGTCCAGCGAAACGTCTCCCCGCAGGTGGGGACAACGCATCTCCGTGGCCCGGAACGACCGCTCTTCGAAGAACTCAGCGGCGCCAATGACGGCGCCAGACTCGTCTCTGAGCGGAACGGCTTTCACCCGCACCGGAACCCGCTGTCCGTCCTTGTGACGCAGGAAAACACTGGCTTCCTGGGCCCGGCCATCCTGCATGGCCCGCGCCAGAGGACAGTCGCAACCGCACAGAGCCACTTGGTTTTCGTCGCAATGCATCAGGAGGTTGTCGTGGCAGAAGCGTCCGACGACCTCCTGGCCGAGATACCCCGTGATGGTCTCCGCGTGGGTATTCCAGAACAGGATCTGGCGCTTCCGGTCTGTCAGATACACCCCGACCGGCACGCTTTCCAGGACCGCGCGGTAAATCTCCAGGTTCAATTCCAATTGCATGCAACGTACCCGTTTTCACAATCGGCAGTCCCGGCGCGTTCCTGTAGCTGGAAATCCTGCGAGCGCCGATCCTGCGCGACTCTTCGGAGATTGACCGTCAAGATATTCAAGAAAAACGGAAAAAAGGTTGGACACGCCGCCCGCCGGTGATATACTCACTCAAATAAACTAATTCGGCATTACGCCAGCGTGTAGCGGAGCCCACCTGCATGCCGAAGCGGAGAGGGCGGCGCGCGTCCGCGCAAAGC
>Ga0224555_1000694_pt1 | contig 51615 bp, 47 predicted proteins | sample 714S23034metaG_FD_180687 | JGI IMG/M metagenome (GOLD analysis project Ga0224555, IMG submission 180687) | Peat soil microbial communities from Stordalen Mire, Sweden - 717 S2 30-34 | ecosystem: Environmental > Terrestrial > Soil > Wetlands > Peat | place: Sweden: Norrbotten County, Stordalen...
TCGAGGCGCAAGTCCGGTCCAGGCGCTCGCATGACGCAGGGGCACCTTGGCGCTCCCGACCGGCGGCCGAGTCCCTACTGCTTAACACAAAAAGTAGGTGAGTTCAAAGGTACAGGGGGCACCCTCAACTGGATAAAATGCCAGTGAAGACCGGGGCCACCCGCCTTCCCAGCTCTCTCCGTCAAGTGATGTCAGCCTTTTGGCCATGCGGAATTATACCCGAGCTACACGCCGAGTTCGGCGCGGATGGCTTCGGCGATGGCTTCGGCGTGGTGGGTCATGGAGGCTTGGGATTCGGCTTCGATCATGACTCTTGCGAGGGCTTCGGTGCCGCTGTAACGGATAACTACGCGGCCGGTGTCCTTTAACTCTTCTTCGGCGGCGCGAATGGCTTGAGCTACGGCGGGGATGGAATGGAGAGGGCGCTTTTCGCGGACCTTGATGTTGACGATGACCTGGGGGAAGACGCGGAGGTCGGCGGTGAGTTCGTCGATGGATTTGCCGGAGCGGGCGATGAGGTCGAGGACGACGAGGGAGGTGAGCAGGCCGTCGCCGGTGGTGGCTAGATGAGGGAGAAGGATGTGGCCGGACTGCTCGCCACCGAGGGCGGCGTGGCGGGCGAGCATCTGCTCGAGGACGTAGCGGTCGCCGACGGGAGCGCGGAACATGCGGATGCCGCTGCGCTTGAGGGCGGCTTCGAGACCCATGTTGGACATGGTGGTGGCGACGACCAGATCGCCGGTGAGCAGGCCGCGGGCTTTGAGGTCGCGGGCGGCGATGAGAAGGATGGCGTCGCCGTTGATGACGTTGCGGTGCGGGCCGGCCAACATGCAGCGGTCGGCGTCGCCGTCAAAGGTGAGGCCGAGATCGGCGGAGCGGGCGGCGACTTGGGCGGCTACGAAGGCGGGATGGAGGGCGCCGCAGTGATCGTTGATGTTGCGGCCGTCGGGGGCGGTGTTGAGGAGGGTGACGGCGGCGGCGAGATCGGCGTTGAGGCGGCGGAAAAGCTCGGGGGCAACGGCGGCGGCTGCGCCGTTGGCGCAATCTACGACGATGCGGAGGCCGGAGAGCGATAGGCCGGGGACGGCGGCGAGGAGGAACTGAATGTAGCCGGCCTGGAAGGCGGGGTTGTCTTCGACGGGCGGCAGCGAGGCGGGATCGGGAGCCTGGATTTGAGAGGCGAGATGGAGGATTTCGTTTTCCATGGCCAGCTCGACGGAGTCGGGGAGCTTGAAGCCGTCGGCGCCGAAGAGCTTGATGCCGTTGTCGCGCCAGGGATTGTGGGAGGCGGAGATGACGACGCCGGCGTGGAAGCCGTGGGTGCGGGCGAGGAAGGCGACGGCGGGGGTGGGGACGATGCCGGCGGATTCGACGCGGGCGCCGGCGGAACGGAGGGCGGCGGCGAGAGTGGCAGCGATCCAGGGGCTGGATTCGCGGGTGTCGCGGCCGAGGAGGACGGCGGGCTGCGGGGCTTCGCGGGCTGCTTCGGCAGGTCCTGTCTCGGAAGTTCCAAGGGAGTGGGCGAGGGCGAGGCCGACGGCGTAGATGGTGGTGGGGTCGAGCGGGGATTTGCCGGCGATGGCGCGAATGCCGTCGGTGCCGAAGAGTTTGCGGGTGGCGGTTGCGGTCATAGGCTCAATTATCGATTTTATCGCCTGGGGATGGGGGATTTGGCTTGGGGAGCCGGTGAAGCGGGGGCGGTGGATTCGACGCGGCTCAAGAATGCGCCGTCGGCGAGGCGGGTGAGGAGCTGGTCGCCCGGGGTTAGCTGGGCGGCGGAACGGACCAGGCTGCCCTGGGCGGTGAGAACCAGGGCGTAACCGCGATCGAGAACGGCGAGGGGCGAGAGCGAGTGGAGGCGGGCGTTGAGGGCGGTGAGGGTGGCGACGGAGGCGTGGAGGCGGTGTTCGAGAGAGCGATGGAGGTGGTTGCGGCCGGCCTGGAGGCGCTCGCGGGCCTGGGCGAGCGATTGGCGGGGATCGTGGCGGAGGACGGCGGCGGCTAGATCGGCGGCGTGGCGCTGGCGAAGGCGGAGTTGGGCGGTGAGGGCGGATTCAACGCGGAAGGAGAAGTCGTCGAGGCGCTGGGCGTGGCGGTGGAGGAGCGCGGAGACGCGGGACTCGGCGCGGGTGACGGGCAGGTGGGTGAGGCGCTGGCTGGCTTGCAAGAGCTGGAAGCGGACGGCGCGGGCAAGACGGTTGAATTGGGTGGCCAGGTGCTCGGCGATTTTGTGCTGGGCTTCGGTGATGAGCTCGGCGGCGGCGGATGGGGTGGGGGCGCGGAGGTCGGCGGCGAAGTCGGCGATGGTGAAGTCGGTTTCATGGCCGATGGCGGAGACGACGGGAAGGCGCGAGGCGGCGATGGCGCGGGCGACGCGCTCGGAGTTGAAGGCGGCCAGGTCTTCAAGCGAGCCGCCGCCGCGGGCGAGGACGATGACGTCGACGAGGGGTGGGGCGTTGGGGCCGGTGGCGTTGAGGCAGGCGAGGGCGGATTCGATTTCGGCGGGGGCCTGGTCGCCCTGGACGGAGACGGGGACGACGAGGACGCTGAGGCCGGAGTGGCGGCGGGCGACGATGGAGAGGAAGTCGCGGATGACAGCGCCGGCGGGCGAGGTGACGATGCCGACGGTGCGGGGAAAGGCAGGCAGGGGACGCTTGCGGGCGGCGTCGAAGAGGCCTTCGGCTTTGAGACGCTGCTTGAGCTGCTCGAAGGCGAGTTGGAGCGAGCCGGCGCCGACGGGCTCCATGGTTTCGGCCACAAGCTGCATCTGGCCGCGCTGCTCGTAGACGCTTACGCGGCCGCGAACCAGGACGTGGACGCCGTCCTCGGGTCGGAAGCGGAGGAGCATGGCCTGGCGGCGAAAGAGGACGATGGGGAGCTGGGCGTCAGCGTCCTTGAGGGTGAAGTAGACGTGGCCGGAGGGGGCGGGACGGTAGTTGGAGATTTCGCCTTCGACCCAGACGTCGCCGTACTCCTGCTCGATGAGCTCACGGACCTGGGCGACCAGTTCGCGGACCGGCCAGATGCGGCGGGTGGAGCGGGGCTCGGCGAAGGTGAGGTCGAGCTGGGGCGCGAATGGGTCGGGCGGGGGCATTCCCTTGAAAGTGTAATTGGTGAGGGGTTTGCTCAGCGCGTACTGCGATGAACTGAAGCGCACCGGTTTCATTTCATGCGGAGGGCTGTCCGGTTTCGGACAACGATTTTCGATTCCGTACAAGATGCGCATGGAGGGGAATCGGTGAATGAGCGCATTTCCCTGCAAATGAACTACTTGCGTTTGAAGTGGTTTGGCAGGGGACGTGCACTTCCCTGGCAGGAACGTGCATTTCCAGGATCGTGCCATGGTGCGCGCGGAGGCTTGCATGGGGAACATGCTTCAGGATCTTCGGTTTGCATTTCGTCAGCTCAGGAAGGCGCCGAGCTTTGCGGTGACCGCGGTGCTAACGCTGGCCCTGGGAATTGGCGCCAACACGGCTATTTTCAGCCTTGTGAACTCGCTGCTGCTCAAGCCGCTGCCAGTCGAAAATCCCCAGCAGCTCGCGTCGCTGGGCCAGCGCCAGAACCATGGACCCTTGCTGCCACAGTTCTCGTGGCCGGAGTTCAAGCAGATTCGCGAACAGAGCCGAGGCTCCTTCAGCCAACTGTTTGCGCATATCCTGAGCCTGGATGGCTTTGCAATTGAAGGGCAGCAGCCGCAGCGCATCATGACTTCCTTTGTGAGCGGAAACTTTTTCGACGCGCTGGGATTGAAGCCGGCCGCGGGGCGGCTGCTTTTGCCCGGCGAAGGCGAGGTTCCGGGCCGCGACCAGGTGGTTGTACTCGGCTACGACTTCTGGAAGGAAAAATTCAACAGCGACCCCGGCGTGGTGGGGCGGCAGGCAACGATCGACGGACACCCGTTCACCATTGTCGGCGTAGCGCCAAAGGGGTTCAGCGGCGTGCAAAGCTTTGTGAAGGTAGCGGCGTATATGCCGGCATCGGCGGTGATCATCGCAGGCGCAAAGACGGACCAGCTGAATAGCTGGCAGGACCGGTTTTTTACCGTCTATGGCCGCCTGCGCCCCGGAGTCAGCTTCAAGCAGGCGAGCGCCGAACTGAGTGTTATTGGCCAGGACATGACGCGCCAGCATCCGGATATGGAAAAGAAAGTTGAGATCCAAGCCCTCCCCGAGCCCACTCTCCGCATCGCTACCGGCGATCCAAACACGATGACGATCATGGCGGCGCTGTTTCTATCCCTCGCCGTCATGGTGCTCCTGCTGGCCTGCGTGAATGTCGCCAACCTGGTGCTGGTGCGCGCTACGGTGCGCGAGCGCGAGATGGCCATTCGCTCGGCGCTGGGAGCACGGCGTTCGCGGCTCATATTTCAGATGATCACGGAGAGCGTAACGCTGGCCCTGATGGGCGGAGCGATGGGCGTGATTCTGGGCATGTGGGCCAGCTCCCTGCTGAGTCACATCAACCCGCACGCAGATCTTCCCGTCAATTTGTCTTTCGATTTCGATTGGCGCATCTTCCTTTATTCTTTTGCGATCGCTTTGATGGCCGGGATCGTTGTGGGGCTTGTGCCGGCGCTGCGGATGGCAAGGTCGAATGTGAATACCGTCCTCCACGAAGGCAGCCGCGGCGTTACCGCGGGCCGCCATTGGCTGCGCGATAGCCTGGTTGCCATGCAGATTGCGGGCTCGCTCGTGCTGCTGGTGGTGACCGGCCTGTTCGTGCGCAGTCTTTCGGCCATGCAGACCATGGATTTCGGTTTCAAACCGGATCATGTGGTCAATCTCGTCATCGATGCCAATGAGATCGGGATGAACGATGTGCAAACACGCGACCTGGCCGGCAATATCCTGGCCCGTCTCCATCAGATCCCTGGGGTAGATTCGGTGAGCCACGCGGCCTCGGTTCCATTGGGCTACTTCGGCAATGGCGGCGATGATCTGATCATCGATGGCGCCCCGAATGAAACCGATCCCTCCGCATTTGGCGCGGGCTTCAATATCGTCTCGCCCGAATACTTCAACGTCATGGGCATCGACCTTCTGCGCGGCCGCGGATTGACGGATGCGGACGACGCGCACTGCAGAGACGTGGCTGTGATCAGCGAGAGCACGGCCAAAAAGTACTGGTCCAATCAAGATCCCATCGGTCATACCTTTCGCCTGGCAAGGGAGAAAGATCGCAAGCTTGAGGTGGTTGGAATCGCGCGCGACGCGGAGTTTCAGCTGTTTGGCGGCGGCAAGTCGCGGCCATTCCTTTACCTCCCGTATGCGCAGCACGTCGAGGGCAACAGCCTGATGGTTTTTCAGCTGAGGACGGAGGGCGATCCGCTTGCTTTCGCGTCGACTGCCGAGAAGACAATTCACGAGCTTGCACCTCAGCTTCCCGTGTTTCAAGTGCAGACCATGCGCCAGGCGCTCTATACGCTGAATGGACTCTTGCTGTTTCAGATCGGGGCCACGCTTGCGGCAATCATGGGCGGCCTGGGGTTGACGCTGGCGGTGATTGGCCTTTATGGCGTGGTCTCCTACGCGGTGAGCCGGCGCATGCACGAGATCGGCTTGCGGATGGCGCTTGGAGCCAGCCGCGGCGACGTGTTCAGAATGATCTACCGTCAATCCATCGCGATTGTTGCCGCGGCGTTGGGATTGGCCTGGTGCTGGCATTCATGGTTGCGCAAGCCGCCGGCAGCTTTGTCGTGGTTAGTGTTCGAGATCCATCGACGTACGCCATTGTGGCCATGATCCTGGCGCTGGCGGCGTTGGGCTCCTGCTATTTGCCGGCGCGGCGCGCGATGGCGGTGGAACCGATGGTGGCGCTGCGCGAGGACTGAGCGGATTCAGTCTCGATGTGGACCGGGATTCCGCGGAGATGCAGCGGCTGGGGGCCAGGTCTCTGACCGTGTGATTTCGCACGCGTGATTGAGTGTCGCGGGCTCCCACCCTAGGCGCAAAAACAAAGACGCGCCGAGGGTGGGGCACCCAATTTCACTTCGAGGGTGGGGCACCCAGTTTTGGTACAGAATTATGCGGTCAAAGGCCTAGACGCTACGCTGGTGGGGTTTGGTGGCGCGGATTCCGGCGGGGTTGAAAGCCAGGCCTGCGAGCCGCGCCCTAGCAAAACAGGCCGGCCCTGGAATTGCGGCTTTCCACCGTTGCAACAGTTTTTTGCTCGAAATGCAAGCCCAAGGATGGGGCGCCGCGCCTAAAATAGGGCGTGTAAGGGATCGATCCGGGCGCGGGAAGCATCCAATTCCCACGCAAAGACGGGAAACATCCAGGAGGAGCAAAAACATGTCTGAAAGCCAGACAAAGACCCCAGGACCACCCATAGTCGACGATCAGAACGCCATGTCAGGCGATGCAAAATGCCCGTTTTCGAACGGCGCCCGCAAACACACAGTGGCTGGAACCCCAAGCAACGCAAACTGGTGGCCCGATCAACTGAACCTGAAGATCCTGCACCAGCACTCGCAACTCGCCAATCCCATGGGCGAGGGATTCAATTACGCCGAGGAGTTCAAGAGCCTGGACCTGGATGCCGTGATCAAGGACCTGCATGCCTTGATGACGACCTCGCAGGACTGGTGGCCCGCGGACTACGGCCACTATGGGCCGTTCTTCATCCGCATGGCGTGGCATAGCGCAGGCACCTATCGTATCGCCGATGGCCGCGGCGGCGCGGGCTCAGGAGCGCAGCGATTTGCTCCGCTGAATAGCTGGCCGGACAACGTGAGCCTGGACAAGGCGCGCCGGTTGATCTGGCCGATCAAGCAGAAGTACGGCCGGAAACTTTCCTGGGCCGACCTGATCGTTCTGACTGGGAACGTGGCGCTGGAGTCGATGGGATTGAAGACCTTCGGTTTCGGCGGTGGGCGCGAAGACATCTGGGAGCCGGAAGAAGGCACTTACTGGGGACCTGAGGGCAAGTGGCTGGGAGACGAGCGCTACCGCGGCGACCGTCAGCTTGACAATCCTCTCGCCGCCGTTCAAATGGGCCTGATCTATGTGAATCCGGAAGGACCCAATGGCAAGCCGGATCCAGTGGCCGCGGCAACGGATATTCGGGAGACGTTCGCACGCATGGCGATGAACGACGAGGAGACCGTTGCCCTGATCGCCGGCGGACACACGTTCGGCAAGACTCATGGCGCTGCCGATCCGCTCAAGTATGTGGGTCCAGAACCCGAGGGAGCCGACATTGAAGAGCAAGGCCTGGGCTGGAAAAACAGCTTTGGCAGCGGCAAAGGCGTGGATACGATCAGCAGCGGGTTGGAAGGCGCATGGACCACCAACCCTGTGAAGTGGGACAACAATTATTTCGAAGTTCTGTTCGGCTTTGAATGGGAACTCACCAAGAGCCCCGCCGGCGCCCAGCAATGGAAACCCAAAGGTGGAGCAGCAGCCAATGCCGTCCCCGACGCTCACGACCCCAAGAAGAGGCACGCCCCCACCATGCTCACGACGGACCTCTCCCTGAGAGTAGACCCGATCTACGAGAAGATTTCGAGGCACTATCTCGAGAATCCGCAGGAGTTGGCAGACGACTTTGCCAAGGCCTGGTTCAAGCTGACGCACCGCGACATGGGGCCTATCTCGCGGTATCTTGGCCCGCTGGTTCCGAAGGAGCCGCTGATCTGGCAGGACCCGGTTCCCGCAGTGGATCATATATTGATCCATGAGAAGGATATTGCGGCCCTGAAAGCGAAGATCCTTGCGTCCGGACTGTCGATATCCCAACTGGTGACGACGGCGTGGGCGTCGGCTGCAACCTTCCGCGGCAGCGACAAGCGCGGCGGGGCTAACGGGGCGCGCATTCGCCTGGCGCCCGAAAAGGATTGGGAGGTGAACCAGCCGGCCGACCTGGCGAAGGTTCTTGCAATCCTGGAGGCGATCCAGAAGGATTTCAATGGCGCGCAAACCGGTGGAAAGAAGGTCTCGCTGGCTGACCTGATCGTTCTGGGCGGCTCAGCAGCCGTCGAGGAAGCTGCGAAGAAGGCCGGCCACGACGTGAAGGTGGGCTTCTCGCCAGGGCGCACGGACGCTTCGCAGGAGCAGACCGATGTGCATTCATTCGCTGTTTTGGAGCCGGTCGCAGATGGGTTCCGCAACTACATCCGGAAGGGGCTGGAGTCATCGGCGGCGGAGCTGCTGGTGGATAAGGCGAACCTGCTGACGCTGACCGCTCCCGAGATGACGGTTCTGATCGGCGGGCTGCGCGCGCTGAATGCAAAGTTCGGGCAGTCCGAACTTGGCGTTTTCACCAAGCGGCCGGAAACATTGACCAATGATTTCTTCGTGAATCTGCTCGACATGAACACGAAGTGGCAGAAGTCAGCTGCTTCGGAAGGAGTGTTGGAGGGGCGGGATCGGGCGAGCGGCGATCTGAAATGGACAGGGACCGTAGTCGATCTGGTCTTCGGTTCGAACTCTCAGCTCCGGGCCCTGGCGGAATTCTATGCGTGCAGCGACTCGCAGCAGGTGTTCGTGCGTGACTTTGTGGCGGCCTGGAGCAAGGTGATGAACCTTGACCGCTTCGACCTGGCGTGATCGCGAAGGAGAGTTAGCGAAGGTTCGAGAAGGCGCAGCCTCGACTTGGCATCGGGTTATCCCGTACCAGGAAGAGGCTGTGGCCGGAGGCTGAAAACTGCTGGTGGAAATAACTTTGGGCCAAGTGCGGGGTGAAGATCGTTTATTTGCCCCGTGCGGAGACGCAGTTATGTCCCAGGGGCGCGTTGTCCGGGAACTATCTCTAAATTGCAACGGGATCAATCGTGAATATCTTCCGGCTGTGCAAGAACTCAACGTTGTAACGATCGAAGAACCCGGACTGACCGAGTAGTCCCAGCCCCACTTGATCCATCCCTTGAGTAAACCCAACGTAGGCGGTGAACACAATTCCGTTACCGAGGTCAATCGTGAGATTGTCGTAGTATGTAACGTTAACTTGGCTACCCACCCCTCCGGTGAATGCCTTTGGCAATTTAAGTATGTTTATTTTCAGCACGATGGCTAAAGCCAAGGGGAACAAACATGCGTCTGCTCCGGAATCCGGCATGACTATCCATTGGACAGATTGACCGTTCGACGCCGTCACTGTCGCCAGGGCAACGGGACGATGCGCCGTCGTCCCATGCGGATACACTTCGCTTGCCGAAACCGGGAATGACGAGTATGGAAATATGGATTTTGCCATTTTCTCTTACAGAAACATCGCCAAATCCTGATCGGGCACCCGCACAATCAGCGGACACTCCTCGCCTTTTTCTCGCGCTTCATTCAGAACCGCCTGAGGGTCCACCCCATAGGCGAGAACCGTGTTCTGTCTTTCAGAGATGGCAGCCCACGCCCCCGGTGGAACTCCCTTGAGCAGGCCTAAAATATCGGCAACCGCAGCAGCCATGGTATTTCCTCTCCGTCTCCAAGAACGTCAAGGACTTGCGCCTTTTCGCCGCATGGAACAACTCGACAGCAAAAATCGCTAGCCACCTCGATTATGGACCTTTTCGGTGAAGATTGTGAGCGATTCATCGCTAATTCCGGGATCGGAGAGCCGGATCGGCAGTCCGCCGGTTCGCTTCCTTTCTTGCGCCGGGTTCGTTCATGAACTTGAATGGGACCGCTTGGGGCAGCGGGCCTATTTGCGGGTGGCGACGATGGCGCGGAGTTCGGCGGCGATGGAGGCGAGGCGCGGGCCGAGGGCGGGGTCGGGACCGTTTTCGCGGGAGTACATGATTTCCAGTTCGCGGGCGAGCTCGGTGCCGCGGGTAAGTCCGAAGGTGCCGAGGACGCCGGCCAGCTTGTGAGCGGCGGCGTTGGCGGCCTGGTGCTGCTCGATGGAGAGCCGGTTGGCGGCGAAGGCCTGGGCGGCGGTCTCGAGGATGGCGACGCGTTCCTCCGTCTGCGGGAGGAACTGGACCCACATGCGTTCGAGAGCCGCGGCGAGAGCGGTTTGTCCGGCCCGATCCATGACCGTCTAGCTCCAGCCCAGCGCGTCGGCGATTTGAGTGGAAAGGGTGAGCGGGTCAAAGGGTTTGAAGAGGATGGCCTCGACGCCGAGGTCGGCGAAGCGGCGCTGATCGGAGGCCTGCACCTTGGCGGTGAGCAGCAGCACGGGGATGCGGCGGGTGCGGGGATGGTTGCGCAGTTCGCGGAAGGTGGTGGGGCCGTCCATGCCGGGCATCATGACGTCGAGGAGGATGGCGTCGGGCTGATGTTCGATGGCGCGGGCCAAGCCCTGGGCGCCGGAGTTGGCCGTGATGACCTGCCAGCCGGCGACGGTCTCAAGGCTGAGGGCGGCCACTTCGCGAATGTCTTCTTCGTCGTCAATGATCAGGATGCGATGGGGCATGGGGAAAACCTCGGAGGTAGAAAGTCAGGGGGTTAGTGGAGTTAGCGTTGTTAGTGGAGTTAGCGGAGTCAGCGGAGTCAGCGGAGTCAGCGAAATAGGGCGTACTCCATCATGGATTGCGGAGAGACACTTCGGAGGGCGCGGCCTCTTCCATCTGGCGGGAACTGCGCAACATGGTCAAGACCAGGGCTTCGAGCTGCTGGGGCTGAACGCGGGCCTTGGTGAGGAACTGGGTGGGCCCGAGGGTAAGCTTGCGGCAATCGTCCGAAGAGAGGTCGCGGCCGGAGTAGATGACCAAGGGTAGGTGGGCGAGGTTTTCGTGCTTGCGGAGCCAGTCCACGACGTTGAAGCCGTCGCCGTCGGGCAGGCCGATATCGAGCACGATGAGGTGGGGCTGGAAGGTGAAGCAAGCGTTCAGCGTGTCCTGAAGGGTGTGGGCCAAGTGCACGGTAATGTTGTCGCGGAGGAAGACATCGCCGATGACGCGGGCCAGGTCGAGATCGTCTTCGACAACGAGGATGCGGGCGTTTTCGCCGGGTCCGCAGAGGACGCGTGCGAGCTCGCGGAGCAAAGCATCTTCCTCGAGGGGCATGGCGACCCAGCCTGCTACGCCGGCGGGAGGGGCGATGGCCAGGTTGGGGGGGCGATCGGCCGGGTCCTGGCGATTGTCAACGCTGAGCAGGACGACGGGGGTGCGGGACCCGGGATCCATGCGGCGCAGGAAGGGGAGAATCTCCCAGCCGTTCATGCCGTCCAGGGAGGTATCGAGGAGGATGGCCTCGACGCCTTCGTGGGCCGCGGCCAGGGTCTGCTGCATGGTGGTTGCTTCCACCACGCGGTAGCCGTGGCGGGCCAACTGGGTGGCGATCAGAGGCCGGGAAGCGGGGTTGGCGTCGGCCAGCAGGATGGTGCCGTGGCCGGCTTCCTGGTGGAAGACGGGGTTTGGCGCGTCCAGAGGATTCATGGGGTCCGGCTGGTAGGGCAGGAAGACATTGAAGGTTGAACCGCGGAGGGGATTGCGCTCGGCCCAGATGCGGCCGGAGTGTTGCTGGACGATGGTGCGGCAAATGGCCAGGCCGAGGCCGCTGCCGCCTTTCTGGCGGGAGTCGGAGGCGTTGACCTGCTGGAAGCGGCCGAAGATGGCATCGAGTTTGTCGGCGGGAATGCCGCGGCCATGGTCGATGACGGAGAGGGTGACGCCGCTGACGCCGGGGCGCAGCATGACGGAGACGGTGGAGTTGGGCGGGGAGAACTTGACAGCGTTGGAGAGCAGGTTGGTGATGATCTGGAGGATGCGGTCGGGGTCGGCGGCGATCTCCACGTGGGTGGTGTCGTGGATGAGCTGCACGCCGGCAGCTTCGGCCACCGGGGCCATGCCGTCGATGGCCTGGCTGACGATGAGGTCCAATTGGACGGGACGGAAGGTGAGGGGCTCGCGGCCGCTCTGGATGCGTTCGAGGTCGAGGATGTCGTTGATGAGGCGGACCAGGCGGTCGGAATTGGTGAGGGCGATGCGGAACAGGTTGGCGGCCTTGTCGTTGAGCTGGCCAAGCATGCCGGAGGAGAGCAGGCCGAGGGCACCGCGGATGGAGGTGAGGGGGGTACGCAACTCGTGGCTGACCGTGGAGATGAACTCATCCTTGAGGCGGTCCAGGGCATAGCGGTGGCTGATGTCGCGGAAGCTGAGGACGGACCCGGAAACGCGGCCTTGATCGGCGATGGGGGTGAGGACGTATTCGGCGGGGAAAGAACCGCCGTCGGCGCGGAAGATGGTGTCTTCGCCGGCAGCGGCCTTTTGATGGCCTGAGGCGCGGCGGAGGGGGCAATCCTCGCTGCACTGACGGCTGGCTGAGGCGAACCCGTGCAGGAGGGCATGGACCGGCTTGCCGGTGAGGCTGGCGGCATCTGCGCCGAGCAGCCGGGCGGCGGCGAGATTGGCAAAGCTGACCAGGCCGCGGCGGTCCACGCCGCAGATGCCGTCGGCGACGGAGTCGAGCAGGATCTTCTGCTGGCGGGAGAGTTCCTCGGCGCGGCCGCGATCGTGGGAGCGGGCCAGCATCTGGCCGAGAGAGGCGGCCGCGATCTCAACGGTGGCCTGGGCTTCGCGGTCTTCGCGGAGGCAGAGATGGCAATAGAATTCGAGCACGGCGAGGGTTTTGTTGCCCACGCGGATAGGGACCGCCCAGCCGGAGACCATCTCGTGGCGCAAGGCGGATTGGATGCGCGGGCTGAGAGGCACGGAAGCCAGGTCGGCGATCCAGACGGGGCGGCCATCCTTCCAGGCGCGGCCGGGCAGGTCAGTGCCTTTTTCCAGGGTGAGTCCCATGCTCTGCTGGATGAGGGTCTCGGCGCGGTGGCCGGGAGCGCCCCAGGCGGAGCCGAACTCGAGCCGATTCTCTTCGGCGTTGACCTCCCATTTGACGGCCAGGTCCCAGCCCTGGGAGACGCAGAGGGCCTCGAGAATGCGCATGGCGGCGACTTCAGGGGAGGCGTTTTCACCCACGATCTGGCTGACCACCAGTTGCAGAGCGAGGCGATGCTCGCGCTGCTTCTGCTGGGTGACGTCGCGCAGCAGGCAACGCACGGCCAGTGGATTTCCGGCTTTCTGGCGCTGGCTCAGGCTCAGCTCCAGTTCCAACACGCGGCCGTCGGGTGAGTGGTGGCGGAGGGGCGCACGGTCCACCGCCTCGCCATCGAGGGCGCGGCGGAAGAGCGCGGCCACCTGGCTGGCGCAACCGGGCTCAAAGAGCTCTTCAAACGAATCGAGCGCAAGGAGCGCGGGATTGTCCCTGGCGAAGCATCGCTTCCAGGCAGGATTGGCATACAGGAACTGTCCCGACGGGCTGAGCGTGGCAATCATCTCGCTGGAGTTCTCGAACAGGTCGCGATAGCGTTCCTGCGACTCGCGCTGGGCCTGGTCCTGGCGCATGGTCGCGCTCTGGTCCACGGCCATGGCCACCAAGCCGACGATGGCGGCGTGGGGGTCGCGCAGGGCGGAGATATGGAGCGTGATGGGGATCAGAGCGCCATCCTTGCGGCGCAACTGAGCCTCAAAGCTGGGTACGCGGCTGGGAGGCAGACTGCGCAAGCATTCCATGCAGGCAGCCATGCGGAGGGCGGGGGTGGGCGCGGGCGGTCTGTCGAAGCCGCAAAGCTTTTCCATCTCCGCAACCAGGCGCACACCCTCGCCGGGAGCCAGAATCTGCATGGTGCTCCACTGCTTCATCAGTTCATCGGCGTGGTAGCCCAGCAGGCGTTCGGCGGAGGGGTTGGCGTAGGTGAGGTGGCCATCGAGGCTGATGGCGACCACACCAGGGCCGGCCGAGTCCAGCAAATCTCTGAGCGGCTCGGAGGCAGGCGCGGGTTTGGGTTGCTTTTCAGTGGCGACTGGATTCAGGCTCAGTAGCCGGAAGGCAAGGAGAGCGGCGGCTATTCCGGTTACCGCGGCGGTGAAGATCAAGGGAAGATCGAAGCGGGGGCCGGCGATGAGGCGAATGGTTATGGTTCCGGCAACGGCTCCGCAGGCCAATCCCGCCAGAACAGGCCAGAACCAGGAAATGCCGCCCCCGGCGGGGGGTGCGGGGTGCTCTGCCGCGGTCTTCTTTTTCGCGTTGGCGCCGTCCCGCAAGTTTCCTCCCAAAGGCAACTATCCGGCAAATCGGTGGTTGCGCAGTGGCATTGAAGCCATCGACAGGCCGTAAGTGTGCAAGGAAGCGCATTTCTTTCTGCGCAGACCGCAGCACGCGGTTCCATGGCTATTTGCTTTAAGTATAAGCGTTTTCTCCAGATTCTGTATGCAAACGGGCGCTTGTTGCCTGGGACGAAACGCTGGAGTGACGGGGGCGCGGCGGGGCCGTTTGGAGGTGCTCCGCAGGATTCTCTGATAGAGTAAGGGGCAAGAGTTCACGTCGATGGGAAAAGAAAGATCGTTTGATATGGCGCGGCCAAGGACGCCTAAGGACGAAGCGCGAGTCCGTGAGCGAGTGACCATGGACGCTATGGGAATGCTTATGGCGATACAGGATGAAGAAAAGTTCAAAGAAGCGCTGAGTAGCCTTTATCGGATCATGCCTGGAGAGCCGCGCTATGAAGCTGCTTTGGCTGCTTAGCGTCAGGGGCAAGCTTGGAAGTAACCGCATCGCTGACGAAGGCGGCGAGTTCCGCGGTTTTGGCATTCTTCTCTTGTTCGCTCAGGCCCATGTCCGTCATTTGACCTTCGAGAATTCCGGCTATTTTCCGCAATGCCTGCTCCCGTGAGGGCTTTGCTTGAGGCTTGCTGGAGCGAACCGTCCGAATACGTGGCCGGGCCTGGGATGCCATATGGAACTTCTCCTCGGATCAATAATATTCTGAATGAGCCCATCGTATACTGCCTTCATGTTGCGTTTGCCTCCGTTTCCCCGTCTCACTGCGACCTTCCTGTTCGGGCTCGTTTGCCTCACCTTTCAACCGCCCGCCGCGCGCGCCTGGGGCAACGAGGGCCATCGCATGATCAACCGGCTGGCGGCCAGCACACTGCCGGTGAGCGTGCCGGGGTTTCTGCGCTCCGAGGCGGCGGTGAATGAGATCGAGTACCTGGGTCCGGAGCCGGACCGCTGGCGGTCGCCGGCTGAGCCGGAGTTGGCGGCGGCGCAGGCTCCGGAACACTTCATCAACCTGGAACCGGCGGACGCGCTGGGCCCGTTGCCGCGGCGGCGGCTGGACTTTGAGGCCAGGGTGTTTGCCGCCGGAGAGCGGCCGGAGAAGATCGGCCTGCAGCCGTGGGAGACGACCGAGGTGTGGGAGCGGCTGAAGGCGGCGCTGCGCGAGTACCGCAGCCTGGCGGCTGCCGGGAAGGATACGCGGGGCGTGGAAGCGGCGGCGCTCTTCTATGCGGGCTGGCTGGGCCACTACGTGGGCGACGGATCGCAGCCGCTGCACACGACGATTCAATACAACGGGTGGGTGGGAGCGAATCCCAACGGGTACACGACCGGGCACCAGATTCACTGGCAGTTCGAGGGGCCGTTTGTGGCGGCGAACGAGCACGAGCCGGAGGTGCGGGCGAAGATGACGGAACCGAAGGCCATCGAGGGCGACATGTTCGACGCCTACGTGGCTTACCTGCGGCAGACGAAGACTTACGTCGAAAGGGTCTATCAACTGGAGAAGGCGGGAGGGTTTGAGGGAGCGGGGACGGTGGATTCGCGCGAGTTTACCGCGGAACGGCTGGCGGCCGGAGCCAGTATGCTGCGGGACATGATTTACACGGCGTGGCTGGAAAGCGCGAAACCGGTGCCCGATCCTTACGCGGGGAAGTAAGGGGCGCTCAGTCGCCGACTTCAGCGGCGGCGAGGATGGGAATGCGGCGCAGCAGCGGGGTCAGCGAGAAGGTGAGCAGCAGAACGGCGGGGACGGCGATGAGCAGCCAGGCCAACATCGCCTGTCCGGCGAGCGCGCCTAACTGGGTGAGCAGCTTGAGGGGCGCGGCGTGGAGCAGAGCGCCGGCTTTGGCGGCCTGGCTGGGGCCGGATGAAACAATCCACCCGCCGAAGCGGATAAAAGGCACAATGAGCACCAACTGCAGCGGCATGACGGCGTAGTTTGCCGCCTGAATGGCGGGCAGATTGAGCCGGAGGAGCAGGGCGAGGGCGGCGCAGAGGACCGTGGGGACGCCCACCACGGGAATGCAGCCGATGGCGAATCCGAGGGCCAGCGTGAGCGCCAGGCGGCGGGGCGAGATGCCCTGACGGAGCCAGAGAGCGGCGTTGCGCTTGATCGAATTGACGGACTTGCTCATGGTCATGGATTTTGCCGTTTTCACATTCACCCTATCCCTATCGGATAAGGGCGGCTAATGGATTAGATGTGAAAATCCGGTCAATGAACCAGACTTGGCAGGGAAGAGTCGAGTTTTTCGGATACGGGAAGCGAAGGCAGGACTGCGGTTCCGTCAGCTTGCTCCCAGCAGGAGGCCGCGGGTGCGCATCTCGGCGACTACGCGCTCCACTTTCCAGTCCAATGCGCCGGTTCCGTCCACGGTGAGGTCGGCATGGACGGCGGAGGGGCGAACATAGGCCAGGCCGGCGGGGCGGACGGTGGCTTCGTACTGGCGGCGAACCGATTCCGGGGTGCGGCCGCGCTCCTCCATATCGCGCTTGAGGCGGCGTTCGAAGCAGACGTCGTCGGGGGTGTCGATATAAATGCGCAACTGGTAGAGGGGGAGCAACGGGGGGTAATAGAGGGCGAAAAGGCCCTCGACGAGCAGAAACGGGCCGGGGCGGACGGTTTCAGTGCGGCCGGGGATGCGGGTGTAGGTGGAGAAGTCGTAGAGGGGGCGATCGATGGATTGGCCCTGGGCAAGGGCGGCGACGTGGGCGATCAGCAGCGGGACTTCGATGAGGGCGGGGTCGTCGAAGTTCTGGAGGGCGCGCTCGGCGAGGGGCATGTGGGCCAGATCGAGGTAGTAGTTGTCGAAGTGGAAGTGGACGCCGCCGAGGGTGTGGGCCAGCTCGGCGGCCAGGGTGGTTTTGCCGGAGCCGGAACAGCCGGCAATGGCCAGGACGACGGGCGGGAAGGGCAGGCGGGTAGCAGTGCGCGGGGCAGGCTCCTGGTTGATTGATTGGCTGGCGCTGGGCGGGGCGGGCGGTTGGACTTCATTCTGGCCGGGGCCGGCGCCCGGTGCGGCCTGGTTGTCGCCGGATGGGCTTGCGGGCCGGCTCACGGTTCGGGCTCCAGGAGAGCCGCCATTTTGGGGAAGAGACGATTGAAGAGGCGGAGCAACTGGTGCTCGACCTGGCGGCCGGCCGCGAAGACTTCTTCGTGGCTAAGCTGTTTTGCGCCCAGGCCGGAGGCGAGGTTGGTGACGCAGGAGATGCCGAGGACTTCGATGCCCATGTGGCGGGCGACGATGGTTTCAGGGACAGTGGACATGCCAACCAGGGTTGCGCCGAGGGTGCGGAAGGCGCGGATTTCGGCGGGGGTTTCAAAGCTGGGGCCGGAGACGGCGAGATAGACGCCTTCCTCGAGCCGAAAGCCTTCGGCGGTTGCGGCTTGCTGGGCGAGCGAGCGGAGACGCTTCGAATAGGCCTCGGTCATGTCGAAGAAGCGGAGGCCGGCGTTGGGGCGGACGGCGAAGCGGGGTTCGTTGGGGCCGACGAGGGGGTTGAAGCCCATGAGGTTGATGTGGTCGGCGAGGGCGACAAGTTGGCCGATGCGGTAGCCTTCGGCGATGCCCCCGGCGGCGTTGGTGAGGACGACGGCGCGGAGGCCGAGCGCGCCGAGCACGCGCATGGGGAAGGTGACTTGCTGTGGCGAATAGCCTTCGTAGAAGTGGACGCGGCCCTGCATGACGACGACCGGCACGCCGCCGATGCGGCCGGCGACGATGCGGCCGGAGTGGCCTTCGACCGTGGATGGGGGGAAGTGGGGGATTTCGGCGCAGGGGACGATGGTTGGATTGGCGATGGCGTCGGCTACGGCGCCCAGACCGGAGCCGAGAACGATGCCGATTTCCGGGGTGAGCGGGCCGAGTTTGGTCTTCAGGAAGGCGGAGGCTTCAGAGACTTGGTCGAAGTAGGTCATGGTTTGGCAGACGATGCGCTTCCATGCATTTTACAGGCGCAGCCGTTACGCGGAAGGGAAGAAGACGGCTGGAGATACATGGAATCGCTTGCTGAGTTGTTCGATGTGGGCGGCGTTCAGCTTGCGTTTTCCGGAAAGGACTTCGGAGACGACGCTCTCTCCTCCCAGATCCGCTGCGATGTCGCGTTGCTTCAGGCCGTGTTGCGAGAGCAGGAAGCGGAGCACATCGGCCGGGGATGCTTTGGGGAGCGAATAGTGCTCCTCTTCATAGCGCTCGATGAGAAGAGTGAGCAGCTCGATGGCTTCCACCTGAGCCGGAGTGGGGCGCGGCTCGGAGGTGAGGCCGTAGAGCGCCTTGGTATAGGCCTCAAGCTGCTCCTCGGTGCGGATCAGGTGAGGCGCTCCGCGCTCGATCATCTTAGCCGGGTTTGCTAGAAGTGTAGCCATTCCGCCCTCTTCTTCCCGGTCGCCGCGCACCATCGGTCGTACTCTTTGTGCGTCAGGAACGACCCAATGTACACATGGCCCAAGGTCAACCGTCCGTCAATCAGCTTGGCGTAATGGACCGCAACGATGAGCCGGTAGCGGTTATGCCTGAGATTGAAGACGACAAAACCATCGACATTGTCCGCATCGGGAAAACTGGCTCGCAACTCCTGAAAGTTCCGCCATCGAGCCGATTTCACAATCCTGGCCCAGGAGCCGATTTCCGGAACGGCCTCCCGATGGTCCTCAGACGCCTGCTGCAGGCGCTTGATGGTGACGATATGCACTGTCCAAGAGTACTTCGCAATTTGCGAAGTGTCAATGGCAAGTCGCGAGAACGTTTACGGTGCCAAGCGTGAGTGGACGAGTTTTCAAGTGGCCGGCCAGCCGTCCGGAGCGATGGTGACGATGGAGCATCCGAGCGAATAATTAAACCAGAAATGCTCAGTGGTGGGGGTTGCGAAAAAGCCTTCCAGATTGTGCCGGCGGACCATTTCGGTCACGAATGCGCGAGGGCCGAAAAAGAGCGTGAAGAAACTATCCCAATCCACGGTGAACAGGAAGGATGCGTCCGGAGCTACAAGACTGCCACGATATGGAAAGGAGTTTTCGCGGTTTCTGAGCCTCGATACATTGAGCGGTTGGACGGGATCGATATTCGGAAACTCGGGCACAAAGATCAGGTCGCCCTGGCCGGTTGCCTCGAACGCATCGAGAAAATCCATTTGCAGCAAGGGTTCGAATCTGCCCTCTCCGGGCATCCAGATGGGTCCGGATTCCAGAAAGCTGCGGAGCGCATCGCTGGCCGGATAGTCGCACAACTCCTCTGCGACCGATCGTATGGAAGTCAGCAGCGCCTGGTTCAGTTTGGAGCAGGTGCGCAGTCCTGTTTGAGCGGCGACGGAGGACCACGGAAATTCTGTTCCGAGGCTCGCGATCTGCTCATCGCTGGGATACTCTTTGGCCGCGTTCCAGGAAAGATCATCCGGGACGCTGACAAAGGGGTGAAGGATTACGTAGACGGATTCGAAACGGCCGCCGTACGCATCCACGAGCGGCGCATCATATGGCGGGTAGGTGAAGCGTTCGTATGGCACGCAGTCAGGATAGCAAAGCCGGATTGTTGAGGAATTCGGTACTTTACCGGCAAGTTTCCGGGGATGCGGCCGAAGAACGGGCAATGCGGAGGGTTGCGGGGTACGGGTCCATGCCAACTTCCCTGGGAGTGAGAGGATGGAGGGGTAGACCTGCTCCGGCCAAGCGGAGGCGTGGGGCGGCTTGGATTGAGGTGCCGAGAAATGTGCCGGAATATCAAGATGCTTTTCAACTTCGATCCTCCCGTGACGGACGAGGAGATTCGGGCGGCGAGCTTGCAGTTCGTGAGAAAGGTGAGCGGCTTCAACAAACCGTCGAAGGCCAACGAGGCGGCGTTTGGGTCGGCGGTGAATGAGATTGCGGCAGTGTCGGCGCGGCTGCTGAGGTCGCTCGAAACGAATGCGCCGCCGAGGAGCCGTGAAGAAGAGGCGGCCAAGGCACGGGCGCGCAACGCGGAGAGATTTGGCGATGGGAGACGGGCGGGATGAAGGAAATTGTTGCGGTGATCTTTGGGTTGGGGCTGGGGTGCAATGCGCTGCTGTTTGTGCCGCAGGTGCTGGCGGTGTGGCGGAAGAAAAGCGATGAGGGGATTTCGCTGATTACGTTTGGCGGGTTCAGCGTGCTGCAGGCGATTGGGATTGTGCATGGGGTTTATCAACGGGATCCTTCGCTGATATTGGGGATGTCGGCGAGTTTGTTGACGTGCGGGTCGGTGACGGGGTTGACGATCCACTACAGGGTAAGAAGGATGATGGCTCGCGGCGTTGAGGCCCATTGAGGCTCGTGGGTTCTTGACGGGGCTGCGGTTCCGCGCTACGGTGAGTGCATGAACCTGACTGTGCAAATTCCAGACGATCTGGCCCGCAGCCTGAATGCCGCCGGGGGCGATCTCTCCCGCCGCGTTCTGGAGGCGCTGGCGCTGGATGAGTACAAGAGCGGGCGGCTGACCAAGCCGGAACTGCGTCAAGCGTTGGGGTTCGCGACCGGCTACGAACTCGACGGGTTCCTCAAGATGCACCAGGTTTGGATCGAATACGACGAAGAAGACCTGGCGCGCGAGCGAGCCAGCCTGGACCGGCTCAGCTTGTGAAACGCGTCGTTGTTGGCGATACCGGCCCCATCCTCTATCTCCACTTGATTGGGGAGATCGAAGTTTTTCCGGCGCTCTTCGGCGAAATCCATCTTCCCGCCGCTGTGTAGAAGGAGCTTTGCCACCCGGCGGCTCCGCCAGCGCTTCGCACCTGGGCGCTTGCGAAGCCGGGTTGGATATCGATAGCATCGGCGGCTGGACTCTCCGATCCTGAGACCGCTTCGCTGGACGATGGAGAGCGCGCTGCGATTGCGCTGGCCGAGCTGATCGGCGCCGATTTGGTTTTGATGGATGAAAGAAAGGGTGTGCGCATCTGCCTGCGAGAGGGATTCGCGGTTACCGGAACGTTGGGCATCCTGGACCTTGCCGCACGGCGCGGCTTGGTCGACCTTGCCGAGTGCATCGACCGCATGAAGGCGACCAACTTCCGCTACCGGCCTCAGATGCTGGAGGATATGCTCTCGCGCTATCGGTCAGGCCGGTGATGGACGCTACGCGTGCGGTTTGCCCAGCAGGTTGGCGCGCATGGGCTGGTTTTGCGGATGGATGCGGAAATCTCCGTAGAGCAGCTCTCTGAGGATGGAGGTTGGGCGCGCGTACCAACTGGCCCACGAGAGCGGCGTATCGCCGTTGGCATCCTTTGCGTCAATGATGGCGCCGGCATCCTTGAGAAGACGGATGGTTTCCACTTCGCCAAATGCTGCGGCGCGGTGGAGCGGCGTCTCGCCCTTGGTTCTGCAGTCGCGCATGAAGGCGCCCGTTTCCACTCCCGATACGGTGGCGACGTTGGGGCTGGCGCCATGCGAGAGAAGCACCATGAGAACGCGGTCGTAGACGAGGCGGTCTGTCTTGCACAAGGCTGAGTGGAGCGGAGTTTCTCCGGTTTCGGGCTCGGGGTGGTCCACGTTCGCACCCTGCTCCAGAAGAAACTTGCAGAGACGCCAATGGCCATGGAAGGAAGCGCCGTTGAGGCCGAAGTTGTCACCGAGCGAGCTGAGGGATTCGCCATGCGAAAGAAGGAAGCGGATTGCGCTCACATCTCCGTAGTACGCGCAATGCTGGATAAGGGAGACGCCGTTTTCGTCCTTGTGGCTGGCGGGAAGGCCGCCGGCGAGAAGGTCGAACACTAACTCCGTGCGACCGTCGGCGAGTTCGCCCAAAATACCGTCGAATGGGGAGTTACTCATCGAGAAATCCTCCGGCGCAATGTTACCCCAAGAACATTCCAGCGATCGACGCAGAGATCAAGTTAGCCATGGTGCCGGCTAACATGGCGCGGACGCCTAACCTGGCCAGGTCGTTGCGGCGCTCGGGGACTAATGCGCCGATGCCGCCGATCTGCATGCCGATGGAGCCTAAGTTAGCGAAGCCGCATAACGCGAAGGTGGCGATGGTGAAAGAACGCGGGGCGAGCGTCGCCTTTTGCGCGCCGAGGGCGATGTAGGCGATGACTTCATTGAGGGCCATGCGGGTGCCGAGCAGGTTGCCGATGGCCATGCAGTCGTGCCAGGGGACGCCGATGAGCCAGGCGACGGGGGCGAAGAGGTAGCCGAGGATCTGACCGAGGGAGCCGGGGACCCAGTGCATGTAGGCCAGCCCGTGGGTCCAGAGAAGGAGGCTGTCGAGCAGGGCGACCAGGGCCAGGAAACTGATGAGCATGATGGCCACGTTCAAGGCCAGCTTGCCGCCGTCGATGGTGCCGCGGGCGATGGCGCCGATGAGGTTTTCTTCCTTGTGCAGCTCGTCCTTGGGGATGACGACGCGGCCTTCGGTGGCGGGGATAGCAATTTCCGGGACCATCATCTTGGCCACGAGGATGGTTCCGGGCGCGGTCATGATGACGGCGGAGAGCAGGTGGCGGGCTTCGACGCCCTGGGAGATGTACATGGCCATGATGCCGCCGGAGACGTGGGCCATGCCGCTGGTCATGATGACCATGAGCTCGCTCCGCGTGGCCTTCGATAGAAAGGGACGGATGGTGAGCGGGGCCTCGGTCTGGCCCATGAAGATGGAGGCGGCCACGTTCATGCTTTCGGCGCCGGAGATGCGCATGGTCTTGAGCATGATCCATGCCATGGCGCGGATGACGATCTGCATGAGGCCGATGTGGTAGAGGAGCGCGAAGAAGGCGGAGATGAAGATGATGGTGGGCAGGACCTGGAAGGCGAAGATGGCGCCGGAGTTGGACCCAAGCAGATTGCCGAATGCGCCGGAGTTGGGCAGGCCGAGCTGGCCGAAGAGGACGCGGGTTCCGGCGAAGGTGGCGGAGAGCATGGAGTTGACCACGCCGCCGGCCCAGGTCATGGCGCGAATGCCGTAGTCGAAGCGGAGGACCAGGAAGGCGAAGAGAAACTGCAGGCCGAGTCCCCAGGCGACGGTGCGCCATCGAATGCGGTTGCGGTTGGTCGAGCTCAGCCAGGCCGCCAGAATCACGGCGAGAATACCCAGCACTCCGGTGAAGCGGTCCATTCAGCCTCCGAGGGACAGTGAACAGTGGACAGTGAACAGTGGACAGTGAACAGTGGACAGTGAACAGTGGACAGTGAACAGTGGACAGTGAACAGTGGACAGTGAACAGTGGACAGTGAACAGTGGACAGTGAACAGTGGACAGTGGACAGTGAACAGTGAACAGTGGACAGTGAACTATTGCATTACCTTATCGCATTGCGGAGATGGGATTCGGCATTTTCGCGGGTGAAGATTTGGCTGACTAATGGCACCAACTCAGGCTTGGTGGTAGAAATCGTAATCGCCTCTCTGAGGAGTTCGCTTGGTTCCTGCAACATTGCCTCCGTTGTGGCGTAGATCACTGCCATCGGTTGCCCGCGCTCCACCCTCGCCCCGCGGCGTGCATGAAACTCGATTCCCGCGTGCGGATCTACGGGCTCGCCAGCCCTCTCGCGGCCCGCGCCGGTGCGCTGCACGGCCCAGCCGATCTTGGTCGTGTCCATGGCGGTGATATAGCCGCTCTCCCAGGCCTCGACAACCACCGTTTCTCCGGGTCGATGAAATCCCGAAGGGTCGTCAAACGCTCGAATATCTCCGCCCTGTGCCGCGACCATCTCCAGAAATACCCGCAACGCCGAACCATCCTCAAGAGCACCCTCGGCGCGACGGCAGCCATCCTCCGCCATGTCCGCCTGGCCGCCCAGATGAATCATCCAACCCGCCAATACGAGCGATAGCTCCCGCAGGTCTTCGCTCTCCGCTGGTCTGTTGCCGCGCAACAGTTCAAGGCACTCCATGATTTCAATCCAGTTGCCGGCGGCGCGGCCGAGGGGCTGGCCCATGTCGGTGAGCAGGGCGACGGTGCGGGTTCCGGCGGCTTCGGCGGTGGCGACCATGAGGGCGGCGAGGTATTCGGCGTCTTTCTGCTCGCGCAGGAAGGCTCCGGAGCCGGTTTTTACGTCGAGGACGAGGGCGTCGAGGCCGGCGGCGAGCTTTTTGCTGAGGATGGAGGCGCAGATGAGGCCGGGACTTTCGACGGTGGCGGTGCGGTCGCGAAGGGCGTAGAGGACGCGGTCGGCGGGAACGAGAGAGGGGGTCTGGCCGACGATGGATGCGCCGCAGCGGGCGAGGACTGTCTCAAATTCGGACAGTGTGAGAGCGGTGCGGTAGCCGGGGATGGATTCCAGTTTGTCGAGTGTGCCGCCGGTGTGGCCGAGGGCGCGGCCGCTGATCATGGGCACGGCCAGGCCGCAGGCGGCGGCGATGGGAGCGACGAGGAAGCTGGTCTTGTCGCCGACGCCGCCGGTGGAGTGCTTGTCGACGGCGATCTTGCCGAGGGGCGAAGGGTCAAACTTTTCGCCGGAGTCGCGCATGGCGAGGGTGAGAGAGCGGGTTTCGTCGAGCGAGAGGCCGCGGAGAAAAGCGGCCATGAGCCAGGCGGAGAGCTGTTCGAGGGGGATGGAACCGTCCGCCGCGCCGGAGACGAGGTGGGCGATTTCTCGGGGGTCGAGGGCGAGGCCGTCGCGCTTTTTGCGGATCAGGTCGATGGTGTGGAGGGGGGTGGTTGCTAAGTTCGACATGGCGGCTGAGGCCTCGGTCTGCTGGCTGATGGAATTATCGCAAGAGATGGCGGGGTTGCTTCTACGGCGTCTGTGGCCGGTCTTGACGTGGTGCGTCAATTTTGCCATAGTAACGCATGGCCGGCTTGGGGTTGCCAGAGGTTCCGCCCAAGTACCGCGACAGGCGCACGGAGCGTTTTGCCGCAGGTGAGCGAGTAAAGGAGTTTCAGGCGTTCAAGGAACAGGCGGAGCGGCGTCTGGATATCCTGGAGGCCGCAGTCAGCCGCAACGACCTGATGCTGTTGCCCAGCAATCGCTTTGAGGCGTTGGGCGGCGACCGGAAAGGGCAGTTCAGCATCCGCATCAACAGGCAATGGCGGGTTTGTTTCGAGTGGCCGGAGGATCAGGACCGGCCTTTCAACATCGAGATTACCAACTACCATTCGTGAGGGTATGAGTATGGCGCGCGATCCTATCCATCCCGGCAGGTTTCTGGCCGATGAACTGGAGGCTCTGGACATGAGCGTTCCAGAGGTTGCCGAGGTTCTGCATGTGCCCGCGAACAGGATTTATCAACTCCTGAAGGGGCAGCGGGCATTGACTGCGGACACGGCATTGCGTTTGAGCCAGTGGCTGGGCACTTCCGCGGAGATTTGGCTGAACCTGCAGAAGCTCTACGAGTTGCGCCTCGCCGAGCAGCAAGCAGGGGAGAAAATCAAGCGTACGATCATACGGCGGGAGGCTGCGCACGCGGCGTAGTTGCTCATCGGTTTATTCAACAGGAGCAACTCGAGACGCTCGGGGCCCGTAGTTGCGCCAAAGACCTACATGCAGTCTTGGAAGAGCTTAAATAGGTCCACTCCCGTCACCGTATCTGACGGGTCCTCCAGCACCCGGCGGTTTGTCGCAGTTTCAAACCGGATCGCGACATTCACGGAGCCGGGTCCACAATACCAGCCGTCCTTTTCCTCGCCTATCTTAACCAGGTCAGCATAAGCCGAATCTTCGCGATAAGCCGGGAACCTTGTGAACTCCTCTTCCCGCATGTGTAGAAATTCCTCGACCTGCTTTCTGGACATTCCCGGTGCTAGCGAAGAACGATAAGACGCTACAGTCGCCTGATATGCGTCTTGGCGCCTTTGCTCCGCCCGCTTTGCCCGCATGGAAGACACTCCGGCGTAGATTGCCAGCGCAATGACAAACAAGGAGCCAACTATGAACAATCTCTTCATCGCACCGCCATAGTAACGCGCATCAAGGTTCACTGACCCCTGATCCCTAGTCTTTCAATTTCATGTCGAAGGCCAGGGGGAGGATTGCGGAGAAGGGCATGATGCGAATGCCGTCGGCGGTGGGGAATGCGACGGGGGCGTCGGGGAGGATGAACTCGGCGAGGACCTGGCGGCAGGCGCCGCAGGGAGGGCTGGCGGCGTTGTTGAGGTTGGCGACGGCGACGGCGGCGATGCGGATTGCGGGGCCGAATTGGGAGACGGCGGCGACCAGGGCGGAACGCTCGGCGCAGATGGTGAGGCCGTAGCTGACATTTTCAACGTTGACGCCGGTGACGACAGCGCCGCTGGTGAGGCGGAGGGCGGCGCCGACGCGGAAGCCGGAGTAGGGCGCGTAGGCGTGGAGGGCGGCCTGGCGGGCCTGTTCGAGGAGGGTTTCGAGGGTGGGGCCGGGCGGGTTGGCCGGGTTTTGGTCGGGGTGGGGCATGAAGTTTGAGGCTAAAACATTTCTACGCCTGCTGTACATCCGGGAATGAATTTGAGGGGGCTTCATGGTCTCCCACCCTTTCGCCAGAAAGACGAGACGCAGGTCCTTCGACTCGGTCGCCGCGGCGACCTCGCTCAGGATGACAGGATGGGGCACGGGGCTTTTGCGGGGGGGATTGCCTCTCGTACCACGACCACGTGAATTTGTACTTCCCCGGTCTCTCCGCCGCGGTCCGCCACGGCGGAAGACCTGGGGCACTCAGACCCTCATCGTCGACATTTCACAATCACACGGTCGCGGTACTACAAAGAAACAGGATTTCGATTGTGCTGCAAGTTGAACAATCCAAACAGAAACAGCGTGGTTTGGGCAAATGCAGCGAGTTAGCCCCCGCTAAAGCGGGGATAGCAAGTTAGCAAGTTAGCGGCTGCATCGTAGGACGCAGTTTCATCCCTCCGTGGGTCGGCAACGCCGGGTGGGCGACTTAAAAGACAAGAGTCCGTTGCGCGATCTGTGGGGAAAGCTCTGCTCCCCAAGAAAGCTCTGCTCCTCAAGAAAACTCTGCTTCTCAAGTTGAGGCTCTTCTTACCGATAAAGGGCTTGAGAGCTGGCGGTGCCGGGGCCGCGTGTCTTGGCGCGATTTTTTGGGCTCGAACTCTGGCCGGGCGGATGAGTGGACGCGATGGATGAACTAACGAGGGAATTCCTGATCGAGAGCCAGGAAGGGCTGGACCGGATGGAGCGGTGCCTGACCGAACTGGAGGAGCGGCCGCAGGATGGGGCCCTGATCGGAGACATTTTCCGGTCGGTACACACGATCAAGGGAACGACCGGGTTTCTTGGTTTCAAGCGGCTGGAGAAGCTGGCGCACGCGGGCGAGAACCTGCTGGGATTGTTGCGCGAGGGCAAGGTGACCGCGGACGGTCCGACGACAACCGGGCTGCTGCAACTGCTGGACGGATTGCGTTCGATTCTGAAGACGATCGAGGCGGAGAGCACAGAGGGCGACAGCGAGGATACGGTGCTGATCGGGCGGCTGGAAGAGTTGCAGACCCCGGCGCATGCGCAGGCCAGGCACGCTCATGTGCGGGCCGGCGCAGCGGCGGCGGGGGCGGTTGCCGGCACGCCCGCAGAGGCCCATCCGGCCGCACCGGCACACGCGCCCACCCACGAAACGGGCGGGTCGGCTGCAATTGCCGCGCCATCCCCCGCGGCATTCCCCGCAGAGGGGTCCGCACAGAGCCCCGGCGCGCCACCAGCGCCGGAGGCCGCGGAGGCTGCTCGGGAGCCGGCTGCGCCGACTCCCAAAGCGGCCGGGGAAAAAGCGCCTGGCGAGGCGGACGGCGAGGTGGGCAAGCCGCGCGCGCAGGGCGCGGGAACGGCGGCCGAAAGCACTCTGCGCGTGGACGTGACGCTGCTGAACCGGATGATGAACCTGGTGGGCGAGCTGGTACTGACGCGCAACCAGGTGCTGCAGGCGACGGCGTCCGATCCCCACATGACGCTGCTGTCGCGGCGGCTGGACATGGTGACGGCGGATCTGCGCGAGAGCGTGATGAAGGCGCGGATGCAGCCGGTCTCGCATGTTTTTTCGAAGATGCCGCGGATTGTGCGCGATCTTTCGCAGTCGCTGGGGCGGCGGGTGCGGTTGCAGATGGAGGGCCAGGAGACGGAGCTGGACAAGAGCCTGCTGGAGGCCATCAAGGACCCGCTGACGCACGCGGTGCGGAACTCGCTGGATCACGGCATCGAGCCGCCGGAGACGCGGCTGGCGGCGGGCAAGGACGCGGAGGGATTGCTGAAGCTGCGGGCGGTGCAGGAAGGCAGCCACGTGGTGATCGAGGTCTCCGACGACGGGGCCGGGATTGCTGTCGAAAAGATTCGGCAGAAGGCGATCGAGCGGGGGCTGATTACGCCGGAGCGCGCCGCGCACCTGGGGGAGCGCGAGCTGCTGCAACTGATCTTTCTGCCCGGCTTCTCGACCGCCGCGGCGGTGACCAACGTGAGCGGGCGGGGGGTGGGGATGGATGTGGTCCGCACCAACGTGGAAAAGATCGGCGGGAAAGTGGAGATCGACTCGCGGCCCGGCAAGGGAACCACGCTGCGGCTGCGGATTCCGCTGACGCTGGCGATTATTCCGGCGCTGATTGTACACAGCGTGAGGCAGAGTTTCGCGTTGCCCCAGGGAGCGTTGTCGGAGCTGGTACACATACCTCCGGAGCAGGCGGCCACGGCGATCGAGTGGATGGAAGGCGCGCCGCTATACAGGCTGCGCGGCAAGCTGCTGCCGCTGGTGTTTCTTGACCGGCTGCTGATGCCTGGAGAAGAGCACAAGATGGCGACGGAGCGGGACAACTTCATAGCCGTTCTGGACGCCGACGGGCGGCGCTTCGGGCTGGTGGTGGACGGGCTGGCCGATCCGGAGGAGATTGTGGTGAAGCCGCTGAGCGCGGTGCTGAAGACGATCGGCTTGTATTCGGGGGCGACGGTGCTGGGCAACGCGGACCTGGCGCTGATTCTGGACCCAGGGTCGATCGCCCTGAAGGCCGGCGTGACCATGAGCGCGGAAGACGAGGCGGCGCGGGCGGGCGAAGAGGAGATCGATGCGGAAGCCGGCAAGAGCCTGGAGTATCTGCTGGTGGAGGTGGCCGAGCGGCAGGCGGCGGTGCCGCTGACGGACGTGCTGCGGATCGAACAACTGAAGGTTTCGCGGATCGAGTACATCGGCTACCGTCCGGTGCTGAATTTCGAGGGGCAACTGCTGCCGGTGGAGGATTCGGGCGGAGTGTTGGCCGCGGTGCAGGGCAATCCCGAGGCGCAGATCATCGTGGTGGTGTGCCGGGAGGGCAATCGTCAAGTGGGCATAGCGGTTTCGCACGTTCTGGACGTGGCGGCGGGCGGGGACCTGTTCGAGGCGGGCACGAGCAAGCAGGCCGGCGGCGTGACGCTGCTGAAGAATCGGGTGACGGGAGTGGTTGACCTGGGCGGCGTGGCGCCGCTGCCGGTTCAAGAGAGCGCGCCCGGCGACTGGAGCCAGATGACGGAGGCAGCGAGATGAGCAGCGCGGGGACGGCCCTGAATCGCAAGGAAAAGGCGGCGGCGACGCTGATGGAGATGTGCTCAGTGCGCGTGGGTCAGGGATTGTTCGGGGTGCCGATCAAGCACATTCTGGAGATCGTGGGGTCAGCGCGTCCGCAGCCGGTTCCGCTGGCTCCGAGCTTTGTGGGCGGGCTGATTCACTACCGCGGCGACGTGCTGACGACGGTGAGCCTGCGCCATTTGCTGGGTTTGCCGCCCAGGGACGGGCCGCAGGACATTTTGGTTCTGGAGAGCCCGGGGGGATGCTTCGGGCTGCTTGTGGATTCGGTGGGTGAGGTGTTGGCGGTGTCGTCTGCCGACCACGAGCCCAACCCGTCGATTCTGGACGAGCGCCGGAGGGCGTTGTTTGCCGGCGCGTACAAGCTGAAGGACGGCCTGCTGGTGATGCTGGACCCGGAGCGGTTGGACCCGATGCGGCTGGGTGGGTCGCGGGCGGCCTGAGGCGAGCAAGGCTCAGTCCATTTGTGCCTGGAGGTGATCATGCGAGCACTGATTGTCGATGACTCCCGCTTTGTGAGGGGCTTTTTGCGCGGGCTGCTGGAGGAGCGGGGCATCGCGTGCGAGGAGGCCGCCGACGGCCAGGCCGGCATGGACAGGTTGAATGCCGGTGTGCCCTTCGATTTTGCGCTGGTGGACTGGAATATGCCGGTGATGAACGGGCTCGAGATGCTGCAGCAACTGCGGGCGGATGGATTCGACGCGATGAAGGTGATGATGGTGACCACCGAGGCGGAGAACGACTTCATTCTGCGCGCGCTGGATGCCGGCGCAGACGAATACCTGATGAAGCCCTTCGACGACGAGGCTTTGGGCGAAAAGCTGGCCATGCTCGGTTTGGCGGAGGCCTGAGCGATGGCGGCCGGTCGCCGAACCCGGATTCTGATCGTGGACGACTCGGCAGTGATGCGGAGCTTGCTGCGTTCGGTGGTGTGCTCCGATGCGGGCCTGGAAGTGGCCGGAACCGCGGCCGACGGCGCATTGGCACTGAGCAGCATCGCCATCCTTCGTCCGGACCTGATTCTGCTGGATGTGGAGATGCCGGTGATGGATGGATTGGTGACACTGCGGGAGTTGCGGCGGCAGGGACACAAGATGCCGGTGATCATGTGCAGCTCGCTGACCCAGCGGGGCGCCAAGGTGACGCTGGAGGCGCTGGCCGGCGGCGCTTCAGACTATGTGGCCAAGCCGGCGGGGCAAGCGAGCCGCGAGGCGGCGACGCGTGCGCTGGGGCAGGAGTTGGTTCCCAAGATTCATGCGCTGACCAATCAGGCAGAGGGGCAGGCAGAGGGGCAGGCACAGGGGCAGTATCGGGGGCCATCGCAGGGGCGATTGCCAGGGCTGGGGCAACCGGTTTTTCCAGGCGCGGCGCGACTGCCGCTGATATTGCCCATGGGGCCGCGGCCGGCGGCGCAGGCGATTTCGTCGATTCCGGTGGTGCTGGCGATCGGCGTCTCCACGGGAGGGCCGGCAGCGCTGGACATTCTTCTTCCCGCGCTGAGGGGGAATTTTCCGCTGCCGGTGTTGATTGTGCAGCATATGCCGGAGCTGTTTACCAGGCTGTTTGCGGAGCGGCTGGACGGGCGGTGCAAGCTGCGCGTGCGCGAGGCCGCGGAAGGCGATCAAGTGCGGGCGGGAACGATTTATATTGCGCGCGGGAACTGGCACATGGAGGTGCAGGCGGCGTCGCTGGCCGGCTCGCCGGCTACGCTGCACCTGAACCAGGGCCCGCTGGAGAATCACTGTCGTCCGGCCGTGGATGTGTTGTTTCGCTCGGTGGCCGCAGTCTATGGCGCAGGCGTGCTGGCGGTCGTGCTGACCGGCATGGGTTCCGACGGATTGATGGGCTGCCGCATGATTCGCGACCACGGTGGCGCCGTGCTGGTCCAGGACCAGGCGAGCAGCACGGTGTGGGGAATGCCGGGCGCGGTGAGCAATGCCGGACTGGCGCACAAGGTGCTCGCCCTCAACGACCTTGCCCCCGAAATCCTCCGGCTTGCCGGCCGGACGCACAGCGAAGCCCGCGAGCTTCGGGAATCAGCGGTCTAGCGATGCAAACATCCTCGAGCGCCGATTACGGCTATCTTCGCCAACTGGTTTTCGGGCTGTCGCAGAATGTGCTTGACCCCTCGCGCGATTATCTGTTCGAGACCCGGCTCTCGAAGCTGCTGCGCAACCAGGGCATGACTCACCTGGAAGAGCTTGTGCAGCACCTGAAGCTGAGGAAGAATGCGGTGCTGGAACGGTCCATCGCCGAGGCCATGACGATCAACGAAACCAGTTTCTTTCGCGATAGCCGTCCATTCGAGCTGCTGCGCACCGAACTGCTGCCGAAGTTGATTGAAGCGCGGCGGCACATGCGCGGCCTGCGGTTCTGGAGCGCAGCCTGCTCCACGGGCCAGGAGGCATACAGCGTGGGCATGCTGATGCTGGAACATTTTCCCATGCTGTCGGGCTGGAACCTGCGCATCGAGGGCACCGACATCTGCGCCGAGGTGGTGGGGCGCGCGCAGGCCGGCTGTTACCAGCGCATCGAGATGAACCGCGGGCTGCCGGTGCGGTTCGTGGTGCGCTACTTCGATCACCGGGGCGAGGAATGGACGATGAAGCAGGAGATCAGGAAGATGTGCAACTTCCGCCAGGCCAACCTGTGCGGGCCGCAACTGCCTTTCTGCCGCGCCGACGACCGGTTCGACGTGATCTTTCTGCGCAACGTGATGCTGTACTTTTCGCAGGAGACGCGGCGCACGCTGCTGGCCGGGATTCACCGGCTGCTGGCGCCGGACGGGATTCTTTTTCTTGGATCGAGCGAGCAACCGGCCGATCCGTCGATCTGGACCTCGGTGCTGGCCGGGGGCACATGCTACTTCAGGCCGAGACAGCCGAGTTAGAAAGCAGGGAACAGGGAACAGGGAACAGGGAACAGAAAACCCGTGCTCATCTCTGCGATTTATTCATTATGGCGACGAGCATCCTGCTAACCTCGCAGGAGAGGCTTTCTGCCAGGCGGCGCGACTGTTCCGATCCGAAACCCAGCGCCTCTGAAATCACAAGTTGTGTTTGTACCTCGCAGTTTGAGCCTCTGGCGTGACCAAGAAAGAGAAGATACTCTCCCTTCGTTGACCTGCCATAGCCCTCTGCTATATTGCTGGCAACAGAGACGGATGCCCGCCGCAGTTGATTGGTCAAGCCGAATCGCTCGGAGGGTGGGAAGGAGGAAGTAAGTTTGTAGATTGCCAGACTCATCTGTACTGCCCGCTGCCACACCACGAGGTCCTTGAATGACGCGCCCAATTTCTGCCTCCTTTGTCCACTATTTCCAATCCCTCGACGACTTCCATTCGAGGCATAGTAGCAGGGCGATGCCGAGATAGATGACCTGTGCAGCCAGGAAAAGCCCCCAAAAGGCCCAGCTCGATCTTTCAGCCACTTGCGCCATGCCTGCGTGCATATAAAAAATACGCCTGTAGTAGCCGACAACGGCACTTGGGCCACCTACAATCAGTTTCGCGACTCTATAGCCGATGAAGGTCGCCCCGTAAATGAGCAGCAGCCATCGAAGGCCGCGTCGAATCAGTCGAAGAATGATCTTGATGAGGCTCATCGTGGTTTACAGTTGACTGGAATTACCACGATACTTCTGTTTCCTATTTCCTATTTCCTATTTCCTATTCCCTATTCCCTATTCCCTATTCCCTATTCCCTATTCCCTATTCCCTATTCCCTATTCCCTGTTCTTCGAGCAGCTTTTCTACTGCGGTGTGGAGCTGGGCGGTGATGGCGGCTTCGGAATCGGCGGGTGAAAAGCGCATGGGCTCACCGATGCACACTTCGATGGTGCCGGAGCGGAACCAGCGGCGGCGGCCGGTCTTCAATTCGCCCAGGCCGCGGATGGCGATGGGCAGAACGGGCGCTGCGGACTGCTTGACGAGCAGACCGATCCCTGGCCGGAAACGCGCCAGGCGGCCTTCGGCCGAGCGCGTGCCTTCGGGAAAGAGCAGCACATGCATTCCCCGGTCCAGGGCCTCGCCGGCATGGGCAAAGCTGCGCTGGAAGTCCCGCTGCCGGGGCAATGGAAAGACGTTGAAGAGCGCCGTAATGAGCAGATAGATCGCGGGGCCGGGCGGATAAAAGCCGGCCTTGGCCGTAGCGCGCTCGGGATTGCGGAAGTGGCGATAATCCTGCAGCATTTCTCCGGACATGGCGACCGCGATCCGTCTCCGGATCAGTCCAGGGAGCGCGTATTCCAAAAACGGCGCGTCGAAGCTGGTTACGTGATTGGCGACAATCAGCATGGGCTCTTTGGCGTGGAGCGGACCGGACGCGGGTGAGACGACCGCGGGCCTGGTCAACAGCCAGACCAGCGGGCGCGTCACCGCTTCGATAAAAGCGACGCGCAGCCACCGGAAAGGCAGCCACCACGGCCAATGCGGATAGGAATAGTTTGCGGAGGGAGGCGACGATGGAGCGGTGGAAGGGACAGGCTGCGGTTCAGGCGCAGTTTCATGGGAGCGGGCGTCCATTCCCGGTCCGGGGCTGGGCGCGGCGCCTGAATCCGCCTTCATCCTGGCGGCCGGTTTCGCGACCTGCGTACTCTCCGGCTCCGACCCCAGCAAGCGGCGCAAGTCGCCAAGGGTCTGCACATGATCCCACAGGCGATTCTCGGTGGCGATGCCGAGCCGCTCCTCGATGGCCGCGGCCAACTGCACACGGCCCAGGCTGTCGAGGTGCAGGTCTTCGGTGAGGCGCAGTTCATCGCCGACGCCGGACGGGGCTTCGCCGGAGATTTGCGCGATGAGGGTGAGCAGCCAGTCTGCCGAGGCGCCAAAGGGATCTGAGCCGGTGTGGTTTTGGGCGCTGGCGCCGGACGCGGCCTGGATTCTGGCCAGCCAGGCGGCCACGGTTTGGCGACGGACCTTGCCGGTGGAGGTGCGGGGCAGGTCGGGCTCGGGCCACAGCACCCAGCGGCGCAGGCGCTGAAACTCCGCCAGGCGGGTGTTGGCGTGCTCGATGGCGGCCGCGGCCCGGTCGCCCTGCCCGCGCATGGCGAGCACTGCGCAGGGCTCGGGGCCGTCGGCTGTTTCCATGGGAACCACCGCGCAGCCTTGGACGCCGGGCTCCAGTTCGATGGCCGCTTCAAGATCTTCGGGGTGCAGATTGACGCCCGCGGCGGTGACGATGACCTCGCTTTTGCGGCCCAGGAAGCGCAACTCGCCGGTGGGTTGGGTCTGGGCCAGGTCGCCGGTGGCCAGCCATTCGCCGGTGCGCGGATGCAGAAGGCCGCCGGACCAGGTGGCGGCGGAGATGGATGCGCCGCGCACCAGCACTTCGCCGTCCGGACCCAGTTTCACCTCGCGGCCGGGCAGTGGCTTGCCGATGGTTCCCGCTGCCACGTGGAAGGGGTGGTTGAGGGTAATGATTGCGGTGGTTTCAGTCATGCCGTAGCCCTGCACCAGGACAAAGCCGACCGCATTCCAGAACTTTTCGAGCGGAGCAGGGAGGGCGCCGCCGCCGGAGATCAGCGCCCAGAACTTGAGGCCGAAGGCGCGATGAACGTCGCGGAAGCGCCACCAGCGCAGCCAGGCGGGAACACTGGTCGCGGCGCCTTTGGGGCCGGCGGCGCGCTCGGCGAGGCCGGGCAGGGTGGATTCAAGGTGGGTCTTGATCAGCGCGTGCAACCGCGGCACGGCGGCCAGCACGGAGATGCGCTCGCGGCGGATGGTCTCAATGATGCGGGTAGCGACCAGGCGGCTTTCGAAGTGAAGCTCGGCCTTATAGATGGGCGGAACCCAGAGGCCCATGGTCTGGCCGAAGACGTGGCTCAGCGGCAGGGTGTGGAGAATGCGCAGGGGATGGATGAGGCGCTCGTAGCGCAGATAGGGCTGCGACGCTTCCGCGATGGGTCCCACGCTGGCCAGCACATTGCCGTGGGTGAGCACGATGCCCTTGGGATCGCCGGTGGTGCCGGAGGTGAAGAGGATCTCGAGCGAGGTGGAGGCGGAGAGGCCGGGGATGGGGCCGGCTTCTTCGGCGGGGAGGTGGGTGAGCCAGTCCTCAAACGTGATTTGCGGGACTTCGATGGGCAACTGGCTGAGCAGGAGCATATCGCCTACGGCGAGTTTGGGGGTTACGTCGGCGGCGACGCGGGCGGCGAAGTCGGCGGCTCCGGCGGCGTCCAGAGGAACGGCTAGAACCCCGCGGAGCAGGCAGCCATGGAAGGCGGCGATCCATTCGGCGCTATTTTCGGCCCAAATGAGCACACGGTCGCCCGACCCGATGCCGCGCTGGGCAAGCAGAGCGGCAAAACGGCCGGCCAGGACCGCGATTTCGCCGTAGGTGGTGACGCGGCGGCGGTTGCCCCGGTGGTGCACCACGGCAATCTCCCGGCCGAAGCGGCGGAAATCGTCGAGAAGGGTGGCCAAGTGGGCTCGCATGTGCAGACTCTGGCAAGGATCAGCATTTTAGATGCTGATACGCGGCATCTGATCCAGATAAGAACACAATCGCCTCAGGGATTTAGCGGGATTGTGACACTTTCTCGGTCAACAGACCCCCGCGCTTTGAAGAAACAGCTTCACTCGATCGGTGGTCCACGGGTCGATCCAGGTTGCAAAGAAATCAGTTCGTCACTCTCATGCGATTTACAGTGGAGTGGAGGAGGAGAAGCGGAAATGCCAGTCACGACGCTCTATTGAGGTTTTTCTTTCGCTTCCTCTTCGCCACCCTCCCGCGCTATTCTCAAAGCACAGTGCCCCCGGCCCGGCCCATCCCGAACCTGTCCCCCAACCCGGCTCCGGCAGTCGATCCATTTGCCTGCTTTCACCCGGTAACGGCGGAGTGGTTTCGGGCTGTGTTCGACGCGCCGACCGCGCCGCAGTGGATGGGCTGGCCGGTAATTGCGCGCGGGGAGAGCGCGCTGATTCTGGCGCCGACGGGGACGGGCAAGACGCTGGCGGCCTTTCTGTGGTGCCTGGATCGGTTGATGCTGGCAGGTTCCCACCCTAGCGACAAAGACAAAGGCGTCGCGAGGGTGGGGCACCCGGATGCTGATTTGGGACTCGTGGAATCCCACCCTAGCGACAAAGACAAGTACGTCGCGAGGGTGGGGCACCCGGATAGCGAAGGTAAAGGGCAGGGCTGCCGGATTGTGTATGTATCGCCCTTGAAGGCGCTGGCCGTGGACGTGGAGCGCAACCTGCGCTCGCCACTGGCCGGAATGGCCAACATGGCGCGGCGGATGGGTGTGGCTTTTCGCGAGCCGACGATCAGCGTGCGCACCGGGGACACGCCGCAGCGGGAGCGGGCGCGGTTTGCGCGGCACCCCTCGGAGATTCTGATCACCACGCCGGAGTCGCTCTACCTGCTGCTGACGTCGCAGGCGGCGGAGGCGCTGCGCACGGTGGATACGGTAATCATCGACGAGATTCACGCGCTGGTGCCGACCAAGCGCGGGGCGCACCTGGCGCTCTCGCTGGAGCGGTTGGAGGCGCTGACCAGGCGGCGGTTGCAGCGGATCGGGCTTTCGGCTACGCAGAGGCCGCTGGAAGAGGTGGCGCGGTTTTTGGGCGGGGTAGAGACGGCTGTTGCCGGAGAAGAGCGCGGCGGATCGGCGTTGAAACCCGCGGAAGAAGGCCAAATATCGAACCAAATCCACGGGGAGCATCCCTCAGGAGCTAAAGAGGCTGCGGAAAAACTCGGGAATTCGTGCGAAATCGGCGAAAAGCGTCCCTCCGGGGCTAAAGCCCGCGTTGATCCTGTTGGCATTATGCGGGGGTTGAAACCCCCGCCTCCCTCCGGATCGAGTTTTTCCGCAGCCTGTAAATCCCGCGAAGACTTTTCCGGGTCAAATATCGGGGTTAAAACCCCGACCTACCAGCCCGTGCCCTTCACCGAAATGCCTTCGAGCCCCGCCGGCCAAGCCCCGACCCTGCAAGACTCGAGTGCGGCGTGGTCCGCGGACGCAAGGGATGCGGCGGCGCTGCGCTATCGTCCGGTGACGATTGTGAACGCGAGCGCGCCGAAACAACTGAAGCTGTGCATCGAGGTGCCGGTGGAGGATATGGCGCGGCTGGGCGAGCAGGAAGAGCTGCCCAGCGGTCCGGCCTCACAGGCGCCCAAGAGGGTTTCGATCTGGAATGCGATTCATCCGCGACTGTTGGAGATTATTCGCGCGCGCAACTCGACGATTCTGTTTGTGAACAGCAGGCAGGTGGCCGAGCGGCTGGCGGGGGCGCTGAATGAGCTGGCCGGCGAGGCGATTGCGCGCGCGCATCACGGCTCGCTGGCGGCGGCGCAGAGGTCGATCATCGAGGAGCAGTTGAAGGCGGGACAGATTCGCGCCCTGTGCGCCACTTCCACGCTGGAACTGGGCATCGATATGGGCGCGGTGGATCTGGTGATCCAGATCGAAGCGCCGCCATCGGTGGCGAGTGGAATGCAGCGCATTGGCCGCGCAGGGCACCATGTGGACGCGGTGAGCGAGGGGATTCTGTTTCCCAAGTATCGCGCCGACCTGGTGGCTTGCGCAGCCGTGACGCGCGCCATGCACGAGGGGCACATCGAGTCCACGCGGTTTCCGCGCAATCCGCTGGACGTGCTGGCGCAGCAACTGGTGGCGATTGTGGCGCATCCGCCCTGGGCTGCTGCGCCGGCGCGCAAGGCGAAGGTGATGAAAAGCGCGCGGCGAGGCACGGATGCTTCGGCTCAGTTGAGATTCATGGAATCCCACCCTAGCGACAAAAATCCGCCGCGGCGGACCGCGAGAGCCTGCCCTGAGCCTGCCGAAGGGGTGGGGCACCCGGCTGCTTCTGCAGAGTTGAAGTTTGACGAGTGGGATTCTGTGCGGAAGGAAGCGGAGGCCACGAAGCCTGAAGTGAGCGTGGATGCGCTGTTCGAGCTGGTGCGGCACGCTGCGCCGTTTGGGGGGTTGAGCCGCGCGGCGTTTGAAGGCGTGCTGGATTTGCTGAGCGGGCGCTACCCATCGGACGAGTTTGCCGAGCTGCGGCCGCGGCTGACGTGGGATCGCGTCCGCAATGTGGTGACGGCGCGCGATGGTGCGGCGCGGCTGGCGATTCTGAATGCAGGCACCATTCCCGACCGCGGATTGTACGGCGTTTTTCTGGCGTACAGCGAGGGCAAAGCGGTGCGCGTGGGCGAGCTGGACGAGGAGATGGTCTTCGAGAGCCATCCGGGGGAGACGTTCATTCTGGGCGCGTCAACGTGGCGGATTGTGGAGATTACGCACGACCGCGTGCTGGTGACTCCCGCTCCCGGCGAGCCGGGCAAGATGCCGTTCTGGAAGGGCGACGGGCCGGGACGGCCGCTGGAGTTTGGGCGGCGCATTGGCGCGCTGGTGCGCGAGTTGCGTGGGTTGCCGAAGCCTGCTGCGCTGACGCGGCTGGTGAATGAGCACGACCTCGATCCCGGCGCGGCGGAAAATCTGATGCGCTTTCTCTCCGATCAAGAGGACGCGACCGGCGCTGTGCCCGACGATCGCACGGTGGTGATTGAGCGCTGCCGCGATGAGTTGGGCGATTGGCGCGTGTGCGTGCTGACTCCATTTGGGAGCAGGATTCATATTCCATGGGCCATGGCGGTGAGCGCGCGCATTCGCGCCGCAGGCGGGCCGGAGGTGGAGACGCTGTGGGGCGACGATGGATTTGTGCTGCGCTTTCCGGATACCGATGAACCGCCCGATGCGGATTGGTTTCTTGTCGAGTCCGCCGAGGCGATGGCGCTGGTGCTGCGCCAGTTGGGCTCGACGGCGCTGTTTGCGGGCCGCTTTCGCGAGGCCGCGGGGCGGGCGCTGCTGCTGCCGCGACGGAGGGCCGATGCACGGTCGCCGCTGTGGCAGTTGCGCAAACGCTCCTACGATTTGCTGAGCGTGGCTTCGCGCTATCCCAAGTTTCCGCTGCTGCTGGAGGCTTATCGCGAGTGCCTGCGCGATGTTTTCGATATGCCCGCGCTGATTGAAACGCTGCGCGCCGTGGAGCAGAGGCAGTTGCGCGTGCACGTGGTGGAGACGCGCAAGCCTTCGCCGTTTGCGGCGTCGCTGCTGTTCAGCTATGTGGCGAATTTTCTTTATGACGGCGATGCGCCGCTGGCCGAACGGAGGGCGCAGGCGCTCACCATCGATCAAGAGCAGTTGCGCGAGTTGCTGGGCGAAGCGGATCTGCGCGAGTTGCTGGATGCGGATGCGATTGCCGAAGTGGAGGAGACGGCGCAGTGCCTTGTAGAGGCCTATCGCGCGCGCTCGGCGGACGGCATTCACGATCTTTGTTTGCGATTGGGGGATTTGTCGCGGGAGGAACTGGCGCGGCGCGTGGTTTCGCCGGATTTGCTGGCGCAGGTGGACCGGTTGGTGCGGTCGCGTCGGTTGCTGGAACTGCGCATTGCGGGCGAGCGGCGGTTGCTTGCGGCCGAAGATGCGGCGCGCTACCGCGATGGGCTGGGGATTCCGTTGCCGCCGGGGTTGGCCGCGGCGCTGCTGGAGCCGGTGGCGCATCCGGTGCTGGAACTGGTTCGCCGCTATGCGCGCACGCATGGGCCGTTCACGCTGCGCGAGGCCGCGGAGCGTTTTGCGCTGGATGCAGCGGCGGTGGAGAACGCGCTGCGGCAACTTGTGGCTGAGGGACGCGTGCTGGAGGGCGGATTCCGGCCCGGCGGGCTGCATCGGGAGTGGTGCGACGCGGAGATGCTGCGGCTGATTCGGCGCAAGTCGCTGGCCAGGCTGCGCCGCGAGGTGGAGCCGGTGGAGCAGCACACGCTGGCGCGGTTCCTGACGCACTGGCAGGGGCTGCTGACGCCGCGGCGCAGCGGGGCGGCGCATCTGGATGCGTTGTTGGATACGATCGAGAATTTGCAGGGAGCGCCGCTGCCGGCGTCGCTGGTGGAGACAGCGATTTTGCCGGCGCGAATTGCGGAGTATGCGCCGGCAGGGCTCGATACGCTGATCGCGGCGGGCGAAGTGGCGTGGGCGGGCGTGGAGCCGATTGGCGAGAGGGACGGGCGCATTGCGTTGTTTCTGGCCGACAAGCTGCCGTTGCTGGCGCAGCAAAGGCCGCTGGCTGAGCCGCTGAGCGAGCGTGAAGAGAAGCTGATTGCGGTGCTGGAGTCGACGGGCGCGAGCTTCTTCGATCCGCTGCACCAGGCGCTGGGCGGCGGCTATCCAGGCGAGACGATCGAGGCGCTGTGGAGCCTGGTGTGGCGCGGGCTGATCACCAACGATTCGATGCACGCGTTGCGGGCTTACATCGCCAGGCCGGAGAGCGCGCGTGCGCCGCGCCGGATGCAGACGGGGGTGGTGTTCCGGTCGCGCAGGACGACGCCGCCGACGGCGCAGGGGCGCTGGTCGCTGCTGCCGTTGCGCGCGCGGCTCAACGGGGATGCAGCCGTGGGAACCCACCCTAGCCACAAGAACAACGACGTGGCGAGGGTGGGGCACCCAGATTTATTCCCGACAGCAACTGAGACGAGTCACGCGCTGGCGCTGCAACTGCTGAATCGTTATGGTGTGCTGCTGCGGGAACAAGTGGCGGCGGAAAATGTGCCGGGTGGATTCAGCGCGGTGTACGACGTGCTGAAGGCACTGGAAGAGAGCGGGCGCATCCGGCGCGGGTACTTTGTGGCTGGGCTCGGCGCTACGCAGTTTGCGCTGCCGGCCGCGGTGGATTTGCTGCGGCAGTTGCGCACCGCGCCGCCCCAGGAGAAGCCGGAGTTTGTGCAGTTGGCGGCCACCGATCCGGCCAATCCGTATGGTTCGGTGTTGCGCTGGCCGGAGCTGCCGGTTGCCGAAGAGGACGCGGAGACTGCGCCGCGACTGCTGACGCGCGCGGCGTATGCGGAGGTGATTTTGCGCAACGGGCAGTTGGTGGCGTGGCTGCGGCGCGGCAACCCGAATTTGCTGGTGTTTTTGCCGGCCGAGGAGCCGGAGCGTTCGCAGGCGGCGGCGGGACTGGCGCATTTTTTGTGTTCGCGCGGGCAGGAGCGGTTGCGCGGAGCGAGCCACCAGGGCGTGCTGATTACGACCATCAACGGGCAGCCGGTGGCGGCGCATCCGATGGCGCGGTTCCTGATGGATGCTGGATTTCATCCGGGGCCGCTGGGGATGCACCTGCGGCGCATTCCGCTGGCGGCGACGGTGCGAGAGGCAAATGCGGAAGGGGTGCAGTGAGAGAGGCGCGCTGTGACGGGGCTGGCCTTGTCCCATCCCACCCTAGCGGCAAAAACAAGAACGCCGCGAGGATGGGGCACCCAGGCTTTCGGTCTGTGCAATCCCACCCTAGCGGCAAAAATCCGCCGCGGCGGTCCGCGAGGGTGGGGCACCCAAACTTTCGATCTGTGCAATCCCACCCTAGCGGCAAAAACAAGAACGCCGCGAGAGTGGGGCACCCAGATTGCGGGAGAGGTGCGGTGAGCCGTGCCTGAGGGCGATACAATTTTTCGCACGGCGCGGGCACTGGGGCGCGCGCTTATCGGCAAACCGGTTACGGGCTTTCGCTCGACGTATCCGCTGCTGACGCGTTTCGACGACGACACGCCGCTCAAGGGACAGACAGTGGAGCGTGTGGAGTCGCGCGGCAAGTGGCTGCTGATTCATTTTTCCGGCGGAGGGACGCTGGCTACTCATATGCTCATGAGCGGCAGTTGGCACATTTATCGCCCCGGCGAACGGTGGCAGCAGCCGCGGGCCAATATGCGGATTGTGCTTGAAAACAGCGAGTACGTTGCGGTGGGATTTCGTGTGCCGGTGGCGAAGATGCTGAAGGCTCAGGAACTGGCGCGGGCGCTGAGGATTCCTCCGCCGGCAATCGACGTTCTGAGCGAGGAGTTCGACGCGGCGGAGGTTTCGCGACGTGTGCTGGCGCATGGAGATGAAGAGATTGGCGATGTGCTGCTGCACCAGGAAGTGCTGGCTGGGGTGGGCAACGTCTTCAAGTCGGAGATTTGCTTTGTGACCGCGATCAGCCCGTTCTGCAAGGTCGCGGCGCTTAGTCGCGAGCAGGTTGAGGCCTTGATTGCCGCCGCGCAGAGGCTTGTGAAAGCCAACGTGCTGGAGGATTCCGGCGACACGATTGTGACGTTTGGCGCAAGGAAGCGGCGCACTACGCACGAGGCGGACCCGAGCGCCAGTTTGTGGGTTTATGGGTGCGGCGGAGAGCCTTGCCGACGCTGCGGAGAGTCGATCCGCAGACGCATCCAGGGGCCGGACGCACGCGTTACGTTCTCGTGCCCGCGTTGCCAGCCAATGCCCGACGGCTCGGATGTGGACGGTTGAAGGATAGTCCGAACTGATTCAAGTTTCCGGTCATTTCTTGCCCAGGCCGAAGATTTTCTGCAGCAGGTTGCGGTGGTCGGAGGGGTGGTCGGCGGGGTGGTCGCAGGTCACCAGGGGCGCGGTACCGTCGAGGAAGGCAGCGTCGTAGGCGTCGGGGCAGGATTCGTCGCTGAGCAGGTTGCTGACCTTGTCGATCTTGACGATCTGGACGCCCCCGGGCGGGTTGAATTCGTGGGTGTCGGAGTACTGCGGCAGCAGCACGGCCTTCTTCATGAACTCGGCCCAAATGGGCCCGGCGGCGTCGGCTCCGTGGATCTTGATGTCGGTGTAGTCGTCGTTGCCCACCCACACAATGCAGAGCAGGTTGGAGGTGTAGCCGGCGAACCAGGCGTCGTGGTCGGTTCCGGTTTTGCCGGCCGCCGGCGAGGTGAATCCGCGCGTGCGCGTGCCTGCACCGGTGCCGTGATTGATGACATTCTCAAGCATATTGGTGGTGAGGTAGGCGACGCGCGGGTCGAGGATCTGCCTGGAGGTTGGAGTGTATTCTTCGATGATGTCGCCGGTGGGGGTGCGCACGCTGGCCAGAATCCAGGAATCGAGATGGAGGCCTTTGTTGGCGAAGATGGTGTATGCGCCGGCCATTTCAAGGGGTGTGGCGTCATAGGAGCCGATAGCTACCGAGGGCGTTCCCCGCGCGCTTTTCACACCGGCTTCGCGAGCCAGGGCGGCCACGCGGTCGAACCCCACCAGGGCGGCCAGGCCGATGGTTGCGTTGTTGAGCGATTTCTGCAGCGCATAGCGCGCCGTCACCTGTCCGAAATACTCGCCTCCATCGTTGCGCGGCGTATACTCCTGCCCGCCCACATCGTAGGTGGTTTGCTCATCTTTGAGCATGGTTAGTTCGGAGAAGAGCTTTTCCTGGCCGGGCAGCACGGTGCCTTCCACAGAGGTGGCAAAGGCCGCGGCATAGACGAAGGGCTTGAAGATGGAACCGGTAGGGCGCTTGGCCATGGCGTGATTCAACTGCGAGTTGCCATAGCTGCGGCCGCCCACCAGCGCCAGCACCTGCCCAGTGTGGGGATTCAGCGCCACCAGCGCCACCTGCGGATAGCCGTAGGTTTCGCCGAGTTTCTTGTGGCGTGCGTGCAGCTTGTCCACCTGCTCGTCCACCACGTGGACGGTGGATTCAACTGCCGAGGTGGCTACGCGCTGCAGATCGGGATCGAGCGAGGTGTAGATGCGCAGGCCTTCGCGGTTGAAGTCGCGCTCGCCGAGCTTTTGCAGCAATTGATCGTGGACCAGGTCGACGAAGTAGGGCGCTTCGCTGGCGTCCACGCTGGCGGCCGTGAGATGGAGGCGCTCGGCCTTGGCGCGCTCGGCCTGGTCCTTGGTGATGGCGCCGGTCTCCACCATGGAGTCCAGAACCAGGTTGCGCCGTTCGATGGCGCGGTCGGAATGATGGAAGGGGTTGAAGTAGTTGGGCCGTTGGATGATGCCGGCCAGGAAGGCGCACTCGGCCAGGTCGAGCTGGCGGACATCCTTTCCGAAGTAGGCTTGCGAGGCCTCGCCGAAGCCGTCGATGGAGAAGCTGCCGCGCTGGCCGAGGTTGATCTCGTTGGCGTACATCTCGAAGATCTGCTTCTTCGAGAAGCGGTGTTCAAGCTGGAAGGTGATGACGATCTCGATGAGCTTGCGCTTGAAGCGCTTTTCCGGCGTGAGAAAGAAGTTCCTCGCCAGTTGCATGGTGAGCGTGGAGCCGCCCTGCTGCTTCTGGCCGGAGATCACGTCGCGATAGACGGCCTCCACGAGCCGCCCATAGTTGACGCCGCTGTGCTCGAAGAAGCGGCGGTCTTCGATGGCGAGCACGGCCTGGACCAGATTGGACGGAATCTCGTTGTAGCCGATGAGGCGGCGCTTGGTGCGGTTGGCGTCCTCTCTGAGGCGGGTGATGAGCAGCGGCTCGAGTTCATAACTGGCCAGGGGCTGGCCGCGGTCGTCGGCGATGGATTCCACAACGCCGGCATTGATGCGGATTAGAGCGCTGTCCGGGGCGTGATAGGACTGTGGGCCGGGGCGCACGGTGATGGCCTGCACGCTCTCCGAGTAGGTTCCCAACGGCGAGACCTGCGAAGCGCCGTCGGCGGAGTAGCCGGCCTCGCGCAACTCATTGGCGATGAGGCTCTGGTTGAGCTTTTGTCCGGGGCGGACCTCGCGCGGGGCGGCAAAGATTTTGGCGGTGTTGGCAAAGATGGGCTGCTTGAGCCGCTCGTCCACAACGTGCTGATATTTGACGTAGAAATAGCCGAAGACGGAGAAGCCGATGAGCACGACGGCCGCGACCGCGATCAGCGCAATACGCAATAGCAGCGATGCCCAGGCATGCTTTCCCGTGGGTCTTGCCCATCGGATTCTCAACTTCATCGCTGCTCCTTGAAAACAGTGGTCAGTGTTCAGTGGTCAGTTTTCAGTGACCAGCTAGAAACTACTTTCTGCCGCCAACAGTAGTGCATCTTCCTGGACGCGCTCTTTTACCAGCGCGACCGCTTCATTCAAACTCACGTCCACGCTGGTTGCCGTCGAGCGCGTTACCAGTTCAACAAAACCACCGGCGGCTTTCTTGCCCACGTTGATGCGGTAGGGAATGCCCACCAGGTCGGCATCCTTGAATTTGACGCCGGCGCGCTCGTCCCGGTCATCGAGCAGCACGTCGAGGCCCGCGGCTTCGAGTTTGGCGGCGAGCGCCTCACCGGCCTCGGCGAGCGCCGCATCGGAGGAGTTGGTCACCGTGACGACCACGGTGAAAGGGGCGATGGAGGCGTGGAGCCAGAAGCCGTTTTTGTCGTTGGACTGCTCGATGGCCGCGGTAAGAATGCGCTCGATGCCGATGCCGTAGCTGCCCATGATGGGCGTGACTTCCTTGCCGTTCACGTCGAGCACGCGCGCGCCCATGGACTCGGAGTACTTGTAGCCGAGCTTGAAGATGTGGCCGACTTCGACGGCCTTGCCGACGACGAGAGAGCCGGCGCAGAAGCCGTCTGGCCGAAACGGAAAAATCACACGATTCTCCGCGCCCGGTTCTGGAACATATCTGGTCGGACACCCCTCACCTTCATTCACATTCCGAATGTCCGCGACCAGGGTCCATGAGAAGTCACGGCCTGGGGTCACATTGCGCAGGTGAAAGTCGAGCTTGTTTGCGCCGCAAACCATGTTCTTGCGGCCTTCAAGTGCCTTGTCGACGATGACAACCGGGTGCTTAAAGTATTGACGAGTGAGCGTCCCTAGGTGCGAATACTGGTGTTCGTTGCCCGCAACTGATTCCGGCAGTAAGCCGCGCTTCTGGACGAGCGCGAAATTCTCCAAGCTGACGGGATTCAAACCTATCGGTCCCAAGTAACCGCCGGGTGCGTCGAAGGTCTTTTCCACCTCTTCAGGGATCATAAGGTTAAGCTCATTTGCCCCGACCAAGGCGGTAAACTTCACTTCGTTCAGCATGTGGTCGCCGCGCAAGAAGGCCACAATGGGTATTCTTGCGACGGCTCCCGGCCTTATGAAGCCCGCCATGTACGCAACGCACTTGATATCCGAAGCCGGCGAAATCTTGAAAAACTCCGCCACATCCGGGATTGCCGCGCAGCCAGGCGTGTAGACAGGCTCGGGCGTTCCGTCGCCGGTCGGTTCCATCTCAACCACTGGTTCCAGTCGCGAAGTAGCCTTTTCGACATTGGCTGCATATTCGCATCCGGCCATGTCGCAGCTCGCGATGAGGTCCTCGCCGGCGTCGGTGTAGACCATGAACTCCTGCGACTGCGAGCCGCCCATGGCGCCGGAATCCGCCTCGACGGCCACGAAGTTGAGGCCGCAGCGGGTGAAGATCCTGCGGTAGACGGCGTCGTGGAGATCGAAGCTGCGGTCCAGGCCGGCCTTGTCCATATCGAAGGAGTAGCTGTCCTTCATGGTGAACTGGCGGACGCGCAGCAGGCCGGACTTGGGGCGCGGCTCGTCGCGGAACTTGGCCTGGATTTGATACCAAATCTGCGGCAACTGCTTGTAGCTGCGCAGTTCATTCCGAGCAATGGACGTCATGACCTCTTCGTGGGTGAAGCCGAGACACATATCCGCGCCCTTGCGGTCCTTGAGGCGGAACATGTTGTCGCCAATGGCGTTCCAGCGGCCGCTCTGCTCCCAGAGTTCGCGGGGATGGATGGCTGGCAGATAGAACTCCTGGCCGATCTGGTCCATCTCCTCGCGCACGATGGCGATGATCTTGTTCAGCGAGCGCTGGCCCAGGAAGAGGTAGCTGTAGATGCCCGCGCCGAGCTGGCGGATGTAGCCGGCGCGGAGCAGGAACTTGTGGCTGGCCACTTCGGCGTCTGCCGGGGCCTCGCGGAGGGTGGGGACAAAAAGCCTGGACCAGCGATGCATAGAAATGAGGGCGTACTTTCCCGTCCGCCGCGGCGGACGCAAGACAATATACGGCAGTTCCCATTCTAAATGTTCCGGGATGGGCGGCTTGGGGTGGGCTAGGCGTCGATGCCGCTGGCTTTTATGAGGAGGCGCTCAAAGATGCTCCAGGGCAGCAGACGGCGCAGCAGAACGGCGAATTTGGCGTCTCTGCCGAAGACGTAGCGGAGTTTGGGGTGGGGGTGGTCGAGGATGGCCGCGATGCCGTCGGCGACTAATTGCGGGTTGGCGCGGGGCTCGCCGGTTTCGATGCGGGAGCGCCAATTGGCGATGCGGGCGGCGTTGGGAGATTGCGGGTCGGATAGCGCGTCCTGGGTGCGGGTGGAGATTTGGGCGTTGCGGGTCCAGATATCGGTTTCGAAGGAGCCGGGCTCGACGAGAACGACGTGGATGCCCAGCGGCTTCAGTTCCAGGCGCAGCGTTTCAGACCAGCCTTCGAGGGCGAATTTGGAGGCGGAGTAGCTGCCGACGCCGGGGAAGCCGGAGCGGCCGGAGAGGGAGGAGATCATGACGATGTGGCCCGCGCCCTGGCGGCGGAATTGGGGCAGAAAGGCGCGCGTGACGGCGGCCGCGCCGAAGAAGTTGGTTTCAAACTGAAGGCGCAACTCGGCGTCGGAGACGTCCTCGGCAAAACCGGCCATGGCGAAGCCGGCGTTGTTGATGAGGGCGTGGAGCGGGGACGGACGGGAGGCAATCGTGGCGGCGAGGGCGGCGATCTGGCCGGGGTTGGTTACATCGAGGGCGTGGAACTCGATGCGGTCGAGGACGCCGGCGGCCTGCGCGGCTGCTTCAAGCTTTTCGCGGCGGGCAAGGTCGCGCATGGTGGCGAGAACGCGCCAGCCGCGGCGTGCCAGAGTGACCGTGGTCAGCAGGCCGATGCCGCTGGATGCGCCGGTGATGAGGGCGGTTCGTTCAGTCGTCATAGCTTCCAGCAGGAATGCGATACGGCTCTAACAGTTCCGCTAGCAACTTCGAGAGTCGAGGAAAGCTGTAGCCCCTACGGTCTTCCCACGATTCGGTTCCTTCCATTAACCCTTTAGCGAGAACCTGATCACGCAACTCATCATGTGGGTAAAGGAACCAGCGTCCGGGTCTTCCAAAACAAATGTACAAGTCCTTATCAGAGTATTTGTCGTAGAAGGACAAGCGGCTCTTGAGTTGCGCCTTGAAAAAGGTCTTACCGTCGCGGTGTTGTGCGATGAAGTCGGCTCCATTCCAATCGTCTGTCAAACGGATCGTCGAATAGCCGAATTCGGCGAGCAGAGCCGAAACTTTCTGAAAGTTATAGGCTTCTTTCTGTCGGCTCGTAAGATCTTTGTAAGAGACCTTCTCGAAAGATATAGGCATTAAGCATTTTCCTAGCAGGTGCTGGCGAGTCTGGCGATCCCGCGCTCTTGGAGGGATGCAACCAGCTCGTGGAGAGTTTCGCTGGTATAGCTCTCTCTCTCCACGGCGTCGAGGGATTGCTCGGCGAGGTCGAGGGAGGCCAGCAGCTCAACGCGAGCACGCTCCCGCTTTTCCCACTGCGCGAGAGCCCGCTGCACGGCCTCTTCCGGGTCACGGAAGCGTCCTTCCTGGATTCCCAGGTCAACGAAGGAACTCTGTTCTGGAGTGAGCTGAACCTGCATAATCCAAGCGTAGGACCGGAACGGCGACCTGTCAACAATCTCTGTTCCCAGATCCCTGTCTCTTTCAAATCAATTCCACGCCCCAGAGGTCGTGCAGGTGGAGGACGCCTTGGACGGTTTGGTGGGCGTCTACGACGATGAGGGAGGTGATCTTGCGCTCTTCGAGAATGGCGAGGGCCGTGGCGGCGAACTCTTCCGGAGCGATGGTGCGGGGAAGGGGGTTCATGGCTTCGCCGGCGGAGCGGCTGAGGGCTGCGCCGCCTTCGCGTTCGAGCAGGCGGCGCAGGTCGCCGTCGCTGATGACGCCGCGGAGCAGGCCCTGCTCCTGTACGGTGGTGATGCCGAGCTTCTTCGAGGACATTTCGTAGATTACGTCGGTCATGGAAGTGGTGGGGCTGACGACAGGGACCTGGTCGCCGGAGTGCATGAGGTCGCGAACGCGGGCCAGGCGCTTGCCGAGCTTGCCGCCGGGATGGAGTTCGGCGAAGTCCTCGACGCGGAAGCCCTTGCGCAGGCTGACGGCGATGGCGAGGGCGTCGCCGAGGGCGAGCATGGCGGTGGTAGAGGCGGTGGGAGCGAGATTGAGGCCGCAGGCTTCACGCGCGACGCTGCAATCGAGGGCTACGTCGCTGGCCTGGGCGAGGGTCGAGTTCAGATTGCAGGTGAAGCTGACCAGGGCGTCGCCCTTGCGCTTGAGCATGGCGAGCAGGCGGAGGATTTCTTCGGTTTCGCCGCTGGAGGAGAGCGCGACGACGACGTCGCCGGGCATGAGCACGCCCAGGTCGCCATGGACGGCTTCGGCGGGGTGCAGAAACAGGGCCGGCGAGCCGGTGGAGCTGAGCGTGGCGGCGATCTTCTGGGCGATGATGCCGCTTTTACCCATACCGGTGACGACGACGCGGCCGTTCGACTCGCCGCAGCGAAGGATCAGTTCGACGGCGCGGCTGAATGGCTCGGCCATCTGGCCTTCAAGGCGCGCGGCGAGGGCTTCGAGGGCCGCGGCTTCGGTACGGACCAGGGCGGCCGGCTGCAGATTGGCTGCTTCACGATTGCTGGGGCTGGGCTGATTTGCTTGCTCGCTCATCGGCTTTTGATGGTAACAGCTTTCGGGGCGGGGTTTCGCGGCGGTGGATGAACGAACGACAATTGGGGCTGGTGGTTTCCCACCCCAGGCGCAATAGCAAAGACGCGGAGCCCCAACCCTGAGGGTACCCCGGCGCACCGGTGGAGTACCCAATTTGTGGAAGAGCCGGCAGGGGGCATTGCTGTCTTGGGCGCGCCGCGGTGGGTGGGCGGATCGGTTGCTCGTACAATAGGGCTGAGAGGCGAATCCCCGTGAGGCGCAACACACTGGTTATCACTGTCGTGCTGTTCATACTGGCCATCTTTGCCTGGGCGGGGTGGGCCAACTTCGAGTACCGCAAGCAGGCGGCCGAGCGGCTGCTGGCCTCGGTTGCCAAGGGCGAACTGGTGGCCGATACGGCGGGCGGCGCGGCGAAGTATGTATCGCCGCTGACGGGCAAGGCGGCGCCGGAGTTTGCTCTCGAAGATCTGAGCGGGAGGAAGGTTTCGCTCAAGAGCTACAAGGGCAAGGCGGTGCTGATCAACTTCTGGGCCACGTGGTGCGCGCCGTGCAAGATCGAGACACCTTGGCTGATCGAGCTGCGGAACCAGTACGCGGCGCAGGGGTTTGAGATTCTGGGCGTTTCAGCGGACGACATCGACCGCGACGACGCGCAAAAGCTGAGCGAGGAGAAGAAGGAGATTGCGCGCTCGGCCGAGCAGATGCACATTCCTTACCCGGTGCTGATCGACGGCGGCTCGCTGGACACGGCTTACGGCGGGCTGGATGAGCTGCCGACGTCGTTCTTTGTGGACCGCAAGGGGACGGTGGTGGCGGCGCAACTGGGTTTGACTTCGAAGGACGACATCGAGGGGAATATCAAGAAGGCGCTGGGGGAGTAAAGGCAGCGGAATTAGCGGGGTTGGCGGAGTTAGCGGAGTTGGCGAGTTAACAAGTTGGCGAGTTAGCAAGTTTGCAAGTTGGCGAGTTGGCGAGTTAACAAGTTGGCGAGTTAGCAAGTTGGCGAGTTAGCAAGTTGGCGAGTCAGCAAGTTGACGAGTCAGCAGGTTCGTTGCGGAGTTGGCAAAAGGGTAGAGATTGATGCTGGGAAGGAATAGTGGAATTCGCGCTGCGGCGGCTTTGGCGCTGGGGATGGCGGCTTTGCTGGCGCAGGGGCAGGCGGATGCGCCGGGACGGCCGGTCTTGAAGGGCGCGGCGGTCGAGTTTCTGTTCCCGGAGCAGGTGACGGTGACGGCGGGCAAGGTCAGCGATGTGGCGCTGCACTTCCGCATTGCGCATGGACTGCACATCAATTCGCACACGCCAAAGGATGAGTTCCTGATTCCCACGACGTTCTGGATTCCGGAGGGCGCGGGCGTGCGGCTGGAGGGGGCAAGCTATCCGGCGGGGACGGAGTTTACCCTGCCGCCGGACCCCGGAGACAAGCTCAGCGTGTATACCGGGGAGTTTGTGATTCAGGCGCGGATTGTGTCTGAAGCCGGCAATCACCTGGTGGAGGCGAAGCTGCACTTTCAGGCATGCGACAAGAATATCTGCATGCCGCCGAAGACGATTTCGGTGGCGATCGACGTGATTGGAAAGTGAGTGGGAAGCCTCTGGAGCGATGGTGATCTTTCATTCACAACGGATGAGGACTTACTGGACAGTGCCAAGTTCTCGGTTGGGATCAGGAGCGCTTGTTGGCCAGGCGGAGGTTGGATAGTTCGGTGGCCAGATCGATCCAACGGTCCATCAGCATCTTCATGACCTCGTAGTTCTTCA
>Ga0224555_1000695_pt1 | contig 51579 bp, 45 predicted proteins | sample 714S23034metaG_FD_180687 | JGI IMG/M metagenome (GOLD analysis project Ga0224555, IMG submission 180687) | Peat soil microbial communities from Stordalen Mire, Sweden - 717 S2 30-34 | ecosystem: Environmental > Terrestrial > Soil > Wetlands > Peat | place: Sweden: Norrbotten County, Stordalen...
GGGTCTTTTAGAAGCCTGTAAGGTCGCGACCTGTTTACGCTCCGGACTTCTTCTCGATTTTGGCCCAGGAGTCTTTGAGTGGGAGTGTGCGGTTGAAGACCAGCTTGCCCGGCGTGGAATCGGGATCGATGCAGAAGTAGCCGACGCGCTCGAACTGGAAGCGGTCCTCGAGTTTGGCATTGGCGAGAGAGGGCTCAAGCTTGGCACCGAAGAGGACATCGAGGGAGTTGGGGTTGAGGTTGTCGAGGACGTCCTGGCCTTCTTCCAGATCGTAGGGATCGGCCTTGGCGAAGAGCTTGTCGTAGAGACGGATTTCAGCGGAGATGGCGTGGACGGCCGAGACCCAGTGCATGGTGGACTTGACCTTGCGGCCATCGGGAGAGTTGCCGCCGCGGCTGGCCGGATCAAAGGTGCAGTGCACCTCGACGACGTTGCCGTCCGCATCCTTCACCACGCTCTGTGCCGTTACGAAATAGGCGTTGCGCAGGCGGACCTCCTTGCCGGGCGAGAGGCGATAGTACTTGGGCGGAGGAATCTCGCGGAAGTCGTCGTGTTCGATATAAATCTCGCCGGAGAAGGGCACCTGGCGTGTGCCGGCGGAGGGGTCTTCAGGATTGTTGGCTGCCTCGACGAACTCGACCTGACCAGCGGGGTAGTTGTCGATGACCAGTTTGAGCGGGCGCAAGACGGCCATGGCACGGTTGGCGCGGCGGTTAAGGTCATCGCGCTGGAAGTGCTCGAGCATTTCGACGTCGGTGCTGCCGTTGGTGCGCGAGACGCCGCTGGCTGCGACGAAGGCGCGGATGGCTTCGGGGGTAAAGCCGCGGCGGCGGAGTCCACAGAGAGTGGGCATACGGGGATCGTCCCAGCCGTTTACACGCTTTTCCTGCACGAGCTGGAGGAGCTTGCGCTTGCTGAGCATGGTGTAGGTGATGTTGAGGCGGTCAAATTCGGTCTGATTCGAGGGGAAGATGCCGAGTTGCTCAATATACCAACGGTAGAGGGGTTGATGGTCGGCGAACTCGAGGGTACACATGGAGTGGGTGACTCGCTCGATGGAGTCCGATTGGCCGTGGGCGTAGTCGTACATGGGATAAATGCACCACTCATCGCCGGTGCGCTGGTGCGAGGCGTGAAGGATGCGGTACATGACCGGATCGCGCATATTCAGATTCGGTGACGCCATGTCAATTTTGGCGCGCAGCACGCGGGTGCCGTCGGGGAATTCGCCCTGCTTCATGCGGATGAAGAGGTCGAGATTCTCTTCGACAGACCTATTTCGAAAGGGACTGTCTTTGCCGGGCTCGGTGAGGGTGCCGCGGTGCTGGCGAATCTCGTCGGCAGTGAGGTCATCGACGTATGCCTTGCCGGCCTTAATAAGCTGCAACGCCCATTCGTAGAGCTGGCCGAAGTAGTCGGAGGCGTAGCAGAGGCGCTCCCACTCGAAGCCGAGCCAGCGTACGTCCTCCATGATGGAATCGACATACTCCTGCTCCTCTTTTTCAGGGTTGGTGTCGTCGAAGCGCAGGTTTGTTTTGCCGCCGAACTCGTCGGCGAGGCCGAAGTCGATGCAGATGGCCTTGGCGTGGCCGATGTGGAGGTAGCCGTTGGGCTCGGGTGGAAAGCGGGTCTGGATGACGGCGTCGCCGTACTTTTTGGTGCGCACATCCTCGGCGATCATGTCGCGGAGGAAGTTGGAGGGAGTGGGAGCGCTGAGAATTGGAGCGTTTGGGCTTTCCGGATTCGAGTTGGTCATAGCTAGGTTTCCTTATGTACGAGTGTTGCTGTGCTCAGGCAAGCGATTGAAGGCTGGCTTCGGCCTGGCGGAGGCGGGTGAGGCAGACATCGCGGCCGAGGACAGCCATGGTTTCAAAGAGCGGCGGCGCGTTTTTACGTCCGCAGACCGCGACCCGGATGGGCTGGAAGGCTTGCCCGGCCTTCAGACCCAGGTGCGCAGCGGCAGCACGAAGCGCCTGATCGAGCGAATCGTGATCGAAGCTGGTGGCAGCGAGAACCTCTTGCGCGTGCTGGAGGACGCGGAGTGCGAGATCCGCATCGCCCTTTTGAGGGATCAGGTCGGCTGGGTCGTAGGGGGCGAGCTGGGGCAGGAAGAAGAAGTCGGCGGCTGAAACAGCATCGCGCAGGAGCTTGATGCGCTCGCGGATGAGCGGAGTGACGGCGAGGAGCATTTCGGGCGAGGCCTCGAAGCCGGCCGGCTCGAAGAAAGGTTGCAGGCAGGAGCTGAGCTGCTCGACGGGCAGGGCGCGAATGTACTCGGCATTGAGCCAGACAGCTTTGGGGTCGAAAGGGTCGTCTTCGGAAAAATTGATGACCGCGTTGGAGCGGTTGACGGCTTCGAGAGTGAAAGCCTCGGTGAGTTCGTCGAGAGTGAGGAGCTCGCGGTCGTTCTTGGGCGACCAGCCGAGGAGGCAGAGGAAGTTGACGAAGGCCTGAGGAAGAAAGCCGGCATCGCAGTAGGTGGTGACGCTGACGACGGGGCCGTGCTTGCGCTTGGAGAGTTTGGCGCCGTCGGGGGCGACGAGCAGGGGAAGATGAGCGAATTGGGGCGGCTGTGTGCCGAGAGCCTCGAAGATGAGCAGGTGCTTGAAGGTATTTGTGAGGTGATCCTGGCCGCGGATGATGTGAGTGATGCCGAGATCAGCGTCGTCGACGCAAGAGGCCAAGTGGTAGGTGGGAAAGCCGTCTGAACGAAGCAGGGCGAAGTCTTCGACCTCGTCGGCTAGCTTGGACTGCTCACCATAGACACCATCCATGAAGCGCAGGGTGCGGGCCTGGCCACGGGACACGCGATAGCGAAGGGCGAAGGGCTCGCCAGTGGCGGCGCGTCGGTCGGACTCTTCGCTGGACATTTCGCGCATGCCGGGGTTGAAGAGCCAGGCTCCCTGCGCGGACGACTGATTGTCATCGCCAGAGTGTGCGGGAGTGAAATCGCGATAGGCGAGGCCCTTGGCGAAGATAGCTTCGGCCTGCTGACGGTGCAGGTCAAGGCGTTCGGATTGCTTGTACTCTTCGTCCCATGAGAGACCCAGCCAGCGCAGTCCCTCGAAGATGGACTGCACGCTGGCCTCGGTGTTGCGCTCGACATCGGTGTCGTCCAAACGCAAGACCATGGTTCCGTGATTGTGGCGGGCATAGAGCCAGTTGAAGATAAAAGTGCGCGCCCCGCCCACATGCAGGTAGCCGGTGGGCGAGGGTGCAAAACGGACACGAGGAGTCTTTTGAGAGGAGGGAGTCCTATCAGGCATCGTGATTGTATGTTATCAATCGCGACGGCGACCGCGCTCCCTCGCCTCTGAAGCGAACCTGCTCAGGCCTGGGGCGGGTACTGCGGCGGCGGCGGGTAGGGCGGTTGCGGCTGCCAGCCAACCTGGGGCGCGGGCACAACCTTCCATGTAGTGAAAGCTATTACCCAGAGCGTGATGATGTTGACCAGAGGCAGGATCATCAGCAGGCAGAGCCAGGGCGAAAAGCCGGCCTTCTTGAAGATCATCCAGTAGGGAGGCAGGACGGCGGCCAGCGCCACGAGAATGAGGATGGGAATGATCGCGAGCATGGCCATGGCCGCATGCTGGACCATTGCGGGATCAGTCTCATTTTGAAGCAAAAACGCCAAATATTGCATACAAGAGACTCCGGAATTGAGATGGGAACTCGCTGCAAAGGTATAGCCAAATGCCGGAATTCGCAATGCTTATTTTGAGCCCAGGCAAAATGCCTGCCCAGACGGTCTTTGCACCAGGGATTCAGCACCCCCATTGCCCTGTTCCTTGCTCTACGTAATGTCCTCGGTATCGTAAATCAGCCCACGTTTTTTCGGCACACCGTGGACCGAGCTCAGCAGGTCTTCGACAACGTCTTCCAGTTGGCGCTGGCTTTCGATCACCGCGCTCATGCTCTTGAGTTCGTCGGGTTCAATCGCGCGCTCGACCAAAGCGATGGCGTGGCACTGGGCAACGCGGTCAAGCTTCAGTCCCTCCGGAGTTTTCGCTTTGATGCTCACCTGGTCAACTCCGAGGCCAAGCAGGTCGGCGACCCGCGCGCGCATCTCGCCGGAGACGGGAGCGATCTTGGGCGCGGCCAGAATCAGCGTGGTGTCGATGTTCACGATGCGGTAGCCGGCGCGTTGCAGCGTCTCCAGCGCCAGGTTGAGGAAGATGGCCGAGTCGGCATTCTTCCAGCGCGGATCACCTGGCGGAAAGAAGCTGCCGATGTCACCGGCGGCTATGGCGCCCAGCAGAGCATCAGTAACGGCGTGCAGCAGCACATCGCCGTCCGAGTGGCCCTCCAGGCCCTCCGGATGGTCGAGCGAAAGCCCGCCAATGCGCAGAGGCACGCCCGGCTTGAAGACGTGCGAGTCATAGCCAAATCCGATGCGTGTTTCCATAGTCTCCGTGCCTGTCCTCTAGAAATAACGCGCAGTGATCTCGATCTTGACCTGCCGGAATCAGCGGTTGCGCTGGCGCAGATAGAATTCGGCCAGTTCCAGATCGCCCGGCTGGGTAATCTTCAGATTAACCTGAGAACCGTGGACGACGGCGACGGGGTGGCCGGCGCGCTCCACAACCGAAGCCTCGTCGGTGCCCACAAATCCATCTGCCATGGCCTCGGCGAAGGCGCTCTTCAGCAACCCGTAGCGGAAGCCTTGCGGCGTCTGCGCCTGCACCACGAACTCGCGCGGAATGGTCGAAGTAATCAGCGCTCCGTGCGCGGTCCGCTCGACCTGCTTGATGGTGTCTACGGCCGGTAGGCCCACGATGGCCGCACCATGCTCGATGACCGCATCAATGGTCCGATCGATGGTGGCCGCGTCGATCAGCGGCCTTACGGCGTCATGCACGAGCACAACGTCGTCGGGTTCGGCAGGCAACGCGGCCAGCGCGTGGGAAACAGACTCCTGGCGGTTGTCGCCGCCCTCCACCACGCGCACTCGACCGGTAAAGCCATACTCGGCGGCGTACTCGGCAATTTGTGCCTGGACGCGCTCCATCTCCGGCTTGCGCACGGCCACGTAAATCGCCGTCACCCTCTCCACTGAAGCAAAGGCGTGCAGCGAATGAATCAGGATGGGAACCCCATCGAGCGCCAGAAATTGTTTCGGCTGCGGCCCGGCCATCCGGGTTCCCAGCCCCGCTGCGGGGAGAATCGCAAAGACTTGCATACCGGGTGGAGTATACAAGCTGCCCATCCATTTTGCCATTCTTTAATTCAACGATCTCGCCCCAGCACGCACTGCCCAGGCGAAGTTGTGGTTACTCTTGTACTCGCCGCGCACGGTGGGAAAGTAGAAGTTGTAGGACCAGGCGCAACCTTGGCAAGTATTCGCCGCTTCGGCGCCCAGCCAGTATTCCTTGTATGGGCTTGTCTCCAGGTTTGTAAACGGGCCCGTCTTGATAGGCGCGTCGTTGTTATCGGAATTGCCATGAGAAGCATTTCCCAATTCGGCATAGTACAGATGCCCCATCTCGCCAGTGGCGCAACTAGAATAGTCGCCGCAGGCAGGATCGGCCGCGGGAAGCCGCCATCCGGTCAAGCTGGCAAAGCCTCCCTTTTCATTGAGGCTCGCAATCCAGGCAACAGCATCGTCCCAGGTTTTCTCCCCGCCGGCGCCCGCATCCTTCAGCCAACTCAGTTGCGTATCCGTGTCATAGACCGTCCCATCGCGCATATCCACGAGCTTGGCATAGGCAGGAACAGATAGCCCGATCACTATGGCCAATGCGCAGAAGATGCTTGTCATCGTTTTCATGGCATATCCTCCCGCGGTCATTATATTCATCTTCGCTCTCACTCGGTCTGTACAAATCGGCGCTCTTACCGGCGAAATGCCGCATTGTCCCGTTATGATCTTGGGGTGCGCTCAACGTTACCCATCGACGCGAAATTGCTCAGGCCCGGACTTCGCGTGGCTGTTGGTCTCTCCGGCGGCGCGGACTCCGTTGCCCTGTTGCGCGCGCTGGCCGAGCGGAGCCGCGAACTGGGCCTGGTGTTGCACGCCGCCCATCTGCACCACGGCCTGCGCGGCGAGGAGGCAGACGCCGATCTGGCCTTTGCGCGCTCGCTCGCGGCTGACCTTGGCCTGCCCTTTCACGAAGCGCAGGTGGACACAGAAGCCGAGGCAAAGGCCAACGCCGCATCCGCCAAGCCAGCCGAAACTATCGAGGAGGCCGCGCGCCGTTTGCGTTACGGGTGGTTCCGGCAACTGATGGCCTCCGGCGAGGTAGAAGCCGTGGCAACCGCCCACACTCGCGACGACCAGGCCGAAACCGTTCTGGCAAAATTCCTGCGCGGAGCCTGGACCGAGGGCTTGAGCGGCATTCATCCGGTGGTCGAGTTTCCCGAGGGCCGCATCCTGCGCCCGCTGCTCTCAACCACACGGGCTGAGGTCGAGGCCTATCTCGCCGCGCTGGGTCAGCAGTGGCGCGAAGACTCCTCCAATCGTCACCTCACCTTCACCCGCAACCGCATCCGCCACGAGCTGTTGCCTCTGCTGGAGGGCTGGAATCCCCGTCTGCGCGAACACCTGGCGCAGATGGCTCAGTTAGCTCTCGACGAAGAGGCCTGGTGGCAGGCTGAACTGGCCCGCCTGGGGCCGCAATTACTCTTGCCTGGCAAGCCTGTGCGAGGCGGGGGACGCGAGGCAGCTGACGGCCTGGCTCTCGATGTAACCCGGCTGGCCGCGCTCGCCCCGGCCCTCCAGCGGCGGCTCTTGCGCTACGCCGCGGAGCAGTTGGGCGCGGCAGTCGATTTTCCGTCGACCGAGGCGCTACGCACCATGGCCCTCGCAGGTCGTGCCGGCCAGAAGCTCGAGTTAGCCCAGGGGCTCCGCGCCGAGCGAACGCACCGCGAGTTGCGGTTGGCTGTTCTGCCGGTCGCAAAAGCAGGCACGGCAGCCGCGGAGAGTGCTCCCGAATACACCGTGGCCATTCCCGGCGAAATTCTGGCCCCAGCCTTCGCCCTGCGCCTCCGCATCGAAGTCATGGAGTCAACTGGGACACACGAGGGCCAAACCGCTACACTGCGCAACTGGAAGCCGGGCGACCGCGTCCGGCTGCGCCACTCCTCCGGCCCGTCCAAGGTGAAGGAAGTTCTCGAACGTCTGCGGGTTACCGGCTCCAGCCGCGCTTTCTGGCCGGTCCTCGAACTCGACGGCCGCATCGCCTGGATGCGGGGAGTCGAAGTGGAGCCGGAGCCGGGAATCCGCATTGAGGCAACAAGCCTGGAGACTTTAGGCGAGTCTTCCCCTATGTCGTCTTCTAATGGCGGTTGATCTCCCGGATTCGTCCTGGAATAGGCCCTTTGAATGCTTCAAGTTTGTTGAGGTTGAGAGTACAATTCAAGTTACTGCTCCTCCGGGCGGCGGAGGGAAAGTGTCTCCCAAAAACCCCTCGTGTACTTTCTGTGACTTTGAGGAACGTACCGGCGTCTAATGGATGATGTAGGCGATGCTGGAGACCCGTTCAGCGGCTTCTCCACCACCGAAAGAGAGGAATCCTGGTGAATTCAACCGCCAAATCAATCTTGTTCTGGGCTTTTATCTTCATCTGCCTCATGGTGCTCTTGAGCATGTGGTCGAAGAGCACGGCTGGGGGCAAGGACGCGGAGATTTCTTACTCCGACCTATACAACCAGGTGAAACAGGGGAAGGTAGCCGACGCCGAGGTCCAGGGCCCGGAGTTGCACGGCCACATGAAGGCCACGCCCAAGGAACAATTCCACACCCATGTCGGCGACCACTTCGAAGGACTTGAGGCGGCGTTCCTGACCTCTGACGCCCACTTCTCCAAGAAGGAACCGCAAAGCAACATCCCATTGCAGTTGCTGACCACCTTGGGTCCGTTCGTTCTTTTGATCGGCATCTGGTTCTTCTTCATGCGCCAGATGCAAGCCGGCGGCAACAAGGCGATGTCGTTCGGCAAGAGCCGGGCGCGCCTCCTCTCCATGCAGCAGAAGAAGATCACTTTCAAGGAGGTGGCCGGCGTAGACGAGGCCAAGGAAGAGCTGAAGGAGATCATCGACTACCTGCGTGAGCCGGCGAAGTTCCAGAAGCTCGGCGGACGCATTCCCAAGGGCGTTCTGCTCGTGGGCCCTCCGGGAACCGGCAAAACGCTGCTGGCGCGTGCCGTGGCCGGCGAAGCGAATGTGCCGTTTTTTTCGATCTCGGGCTCCGATTTTGTTGAGATGTTCGTCGGCGTGGGCGCAAGCCGCGTCCGCGACCTCTTCGAGCAAGGCAAGAAGAACGCGCCTTGCATCATCTTCATCGACGAAATCGACGCCGTGGGCCGCCATCGTGGCGCGGGCCTGGGCGGCGGACACGACGAACGCGAACAGACTCTCAACCAGTTGCTGGTTGAGATGGACGGCTTTGAATCCAACGACGGCGTGATTCTGGTGGCTGCCACCAACCGTCCCGACGTGCTGGATCCGGCGCTGCTGCGCCCCGGTCGCTTCGACCGCCGCGTGGTAGTGGGATTGCCTGATGTGCGTGGCCGCGAGGAAATCCTTGGCGTCCACGTCAAGAAGGTTCCGGTTTCCGACGACACCAATCTCAACGTGCTGGCTCGCGGTACGCCCGGCTTCAGCGGCGCCGACCTGGCCAATATGGTCAACGAAGCCGCGCTGAGCGCCGCACGCATGAACCGCAAGCAAGTGACCATGTACGACTTCGAAGTGGCCAAGGACAAGGTGCTCATGGGCGCCGAGCGCAAGTCTATGCTGCTCACCGAGGAGGAGAAGCGGGTAACTGCCTATCACGAAGCAGGCCACGCGCTGGTCTCGCTCATGCGCGAGCACTCCGACCCCATTCACAAGGTCACCATCATTCCCCGCGGCATGGCCCTGGGCGTCACCATCTTCTTGCCGGGCGACCGTCACAATTACACGCGGGAGTATCTTGAAGCCAATCTCGCCATCGCTTACGGCGGGCGCGTGGCGGAAGAAATCTTCCTCAATCAGATGTCCACCGGCGCGGGCAGCGATATTGAAAGCGCCACTGACCTCGCTCGCCGCATGGTCTGCGAGTACGGCATGAGCCGTCTTGGTCCGCTCACCTTCGGCAAGAAGGAGGAGCAGATATTCCTTGGCCGCGAGATAGCGCAGCACAGGGACTTCAGCGAGGAGACGGCACGGCAAATTGATTTGGAAGTGCGCCGCCTGATCGACGAGGCCTACCAGTCGGCCCATGGCATCGTGGAAACGAACGCCGACGCTATGCACCGCATTGCCGCAGCCTTGCTGGAGCGCGAAACCATCGACGCCGAAGAGGTCAAGATGCTCATCGATGGCAAGGACCTTCCGCCCCTGCGCTCGAATCTGGCCACGCCCAGCGACACCGGCAGCCCCGACGTGCAGCAGGTGCTCAAGCCGGAAAGCCTTGGCGGACCAAACTACCCCGAAGGCTCGCCTTCACCGGCATAACGCCAACGCAATTCACGCAAATAGAGAGGGCCGCTCCATTGGAGCGGCCCTCTCTATTTGGCTGACAGGTACTCAGAAAATCTTGTAGCTCAAGCCCACGCTGGCGCCGTAGGGCGAAATGCTGGAATTGCCCCACCACGGCCAGTACTGGTATTCGAAATCCACTGGACGGAGAGTGAGTCGCTTGGTCAGCTTCACGTCTATGCCGCCCCCAAAAGCGAAATCCGTAAAGTTGCCGTGGCCATAGCCGCTGAAATATCCGAAGTCCATCCTTGAGAAGCCAAACAACGTCTTGCCATAGACAGTCGCCCTTCCGAAGCGGTGAAGCGGCAGTCTCGGGCCAGCCAGATAGTTGTCCTGGTGAATACCGGCGTATTGGTTCCAGCGCTGCCAGCGGCCTTCAGCCTCGAACTGCACCCAGCGGTTCACCTTCAAGTCAACATAGGCGCCGGCACCGAACAGCGGCTGGCTGCTGGCTTGTGCTGCCGGGTAGCACGATCCGCAAGGCAGTTCATATTGCCATTCTCCCGCGAAATCAGGCTGGAAAATGGAGGCCATTCCACCTGCGCTGAGCGAAACTTGCCGACCGGTGGCCGAGGGAACCACTTGCGCGCGGGCGGCAACGGCTCCGGCGGCAAGCAAAATCGAGAACAAAACTGCGCCAAATCGTCTCATAAGCAGAACGTACTTTCATTCGGGGCCAATCTTCGCTGCCCGGTAAGTGAGTTCAGTCGAACATGTTTGGAAATCCCAGGCCGGAATGGGCCGGAATATCATCAGGCATATTCCGGTCCAGAGGTTACTTATGGCCGTTACTGCTGTGCCGGAGGCGGTGGGCCCGTTGGTTGCTGGGCTGCATCGCCAGGGGCGGGCTCCGCTGCGGGCGGACTTGCCACCGGAGTACCCGTGCCGGGAGGTGTGGTAGCGGGAGCCACCGTAGCAGGCGCGGCAGCGGGCGGTGTCAACCGCGACACGTCATAGCGTTGCAGCTTGTAAAAGATCGGCGTCACTTCCAGCGGCATCTTATCGCGGGGGTTCATGTAGGCATAGATCTTTGCGCTGAGCTGGTGCACCCTGTCGTCCCATGGGTCGGTCTTGAGCCAGCTGCCCAGCGGCAGGGCCGGGCGCTGGGTGAGATCGTCCCAGTTCAGCCGGGGCGACATCCGCATCAAATCTGCCATCCACGGGGTGCCGTCAGCCTGGAGCAGCGAGTCGCCGAGAGTAGCTGTATTCAGGGCCTTCAGCTCCTTTTCCCTCTCGACCAACTGCGCGTAGTAAAGGCCTGCAGACGCCAGCTTGTCCTTGTACATGGAGTTCCCCAGGTACTCCATCGCGCGCTTGGCCGCGTCCGTGTTGTCGTTGTCGGAGTGGAACATATCGATCTTCTGGAAGGTCGCCTGGTCGGGAAACATCAGCCGGTCATTGAAGGCGTAGCGAGTATCGATGTGATGCCCCATGACGATGTGAGCCAGTTCCATGGCCACCACTGAAGCAATCGACTCTTCGCTGGGCAGCGTATCGATGAGCCCTTTGCTGATCAGGATGGTGTTGCCTACAGTCGTAGTTTCCACCGTATCCGTCAACAAAATGCGCGTATGCACAGGCTCGGTGAAAGCCAGATTATTGGGTACCTGCAGGTTGATGACAATCTGGTCCAGCACCGTATTTTCATAACCGCCAGGGGTCAGCGGCGCAACCAGCCCTGCCTCCACCAACCGGTCGATTACGTTGTTTTCCGCCTGGGTGACCCAGGCGCGCGTGGCCTGCAGCGGACCCACATCCTGGGCGTCGTCGCTCTTATCCTCCGCGTCTTCCACCTTCACGCTCACGTTCTCGCTCTCCCGCGTGGGCAGCTTGAGCGAATAGCCCCAGAAGTGCGTCTGGGCCTTCAGTCCGGCAGACTTGTCGTTTTCGGTCTGGTGGGTTTCCTCAACGTAGATGGCTACCGGCAACCAGATGCCCGGTTGCACATTCATACGCCAACTGTCGAAGTGGAAGTAGTACTTCTTGGACTCCTCGTCACTGGGTCCGGTATAAGTGCCGTTCAGGCGGACAATGTTGCCATCTACGTCCTCAACCCAGATGCGCCCGTAGAACCGGCCCATGTCGGAATCCTTGGGTTGCACGTCGTAAACCCAAGTGCGCACCGACCCCAGAAACTCCCGCCGTACAAAGCTGAACACATAATGCTCAGAGTCGAAGCTGGTGGGATCCAGAAACATCATCTCAGTGAATCCCAGCGGCCTATAGATAACATGAGTATCCAGCCCAAGCGCCCTGGTCAGCCCTGCGATGGATGCAACCGAGCTCTTGAAGAAGCCGCGCTTGTCTCTTTCGCGCGGATTGTACGTCTCGTCAAAGAAACCCTTGCCGAAGTCCACGCGACTCAACATGTACACGTCCGAAATCGGCACCTGATAGAGCTTGGTATCCGGCCGTGTGTTCTGGATATAGGTTTCCACCAGGGGTGTGCGCTCCTGAATGCTCTTGATAAGCACCTTTTCGCGGCCAATAGCTTTCTCCACGAGCGCGGCCTGGTCGGGAGTGAGCTGGTGAACTTGTGAAAACTTTGGCACCTTCTTCGCGTGCGCAAGCGTGGCACTCAAGCTGACGAGCAGTAAAGCGAGGAAGAATTTTCGAAACGTCATGTCAGACTCCTAAGCTGTCTTTTCCAAGTCTTCCTCTGGCCCCGGCTTCCCGCGACTGAGAGCAACTGTGGGTCTTGCGTGCAACTCTGATGTTACGCCAACTGAAATATGATAGTGATGTTAGTCGTCATGTCCACTGCCTGTCCGTTGCGCATTGCCGGGCGGAGTACGCGTCCCTGTTGCACGGCGCTGCGGGCCTGCTCATCCAATCCGTGACCGAGCCCTTGCAGCACACCCAGCACCTGTATTTGGCCATTGGCGAAAAAGGTCACGCGCAACACTACGTTGCCTTGAATCCTCAGGTGGCGGGCCTCATCCGTATACGTTGGCTTGGGGATGGAAACCTCCGGCTGCGTGCTGGCCAGCACCGCCTTGGCGACGACCGGAGCGCGCTCGACCGTTGCGGTCGGGATGGCGACCGAGGCTATCTTGCCCGTAACACCCGTGGGGGCCGTATTCATGGTGCCAGGAACCGGCGCCGAGGCCACCTTGCCCACCACTCCCGTATTCGATCCGAACTTGGTTCCATTGCCAAAACCCGTCGAGCCCACCAAACCGTGTGGTGCGACTGCAGGACCGCGCATGCCGCCATAAGGGTTGCCGATGGCCGCCACAGTGGCCGGCCGCGTGGCATTCGGATTGGGCGTGACGCCAAAGGTCTGTCCAAAATGCACCGGCGCCGTCGAGGGCTTTTGGCGGTTGTCTTGCGCCGGCATGGCCGCCGCTGCTAGCGCGGACTTGGGCTGCGGCGACAGAATCACCGCCGGCTTGGCTTCCTTGATGACCGGCATCGCCAGCTTGGCTTCCACCTGGATCGTCTTTAGATCCGGCTTGGGCTCCGGCTTGGGCATCTTGATCTTCGGCGCCTCAAACTTCACCTCCAAGAGCTTCGGCGGATCCTTTATCGGAGGCGGGGGTGGAATCTTCGCCTTCGGCGGAGGAGGAGGAGGATTGGTCGGCAAAATCAACAGCGTCTCTTCATGCCTGTGCTGATCAATCGTCTTTTTGGCCGCGGCTCCAAGGTAGAGAAAAACGGAGAGCATCAGCCCGTTGATCGCCATACTGGTGATAAAAGAGCCGACGCTCCGCTCGGCTTCTGGGAGTAACCCGAAAGTGGCCCGTCCCGCGGAGGTCTGCCCTGAAGTAGGCTTCTCTGCCATAGTCTCAATCCTCGCTCACGGCCACCAAGGCCGAGTGCTCTGGCTTCCACAGTACCTGGCAAGGGCCTGCTTTGGAAGATACGGCCCCACCGAACCCGGCTGTCATACCGGATTCAAGTTGCCCACACACATATCGGTTGAGGAAAGAAGGAAGTCTCGGTTCATGTCTTTCGCCAGCGACTCTAGAAATAATAGCGCACCGACCGCCAGACCCTGGCTCGCGAGCCTCGGCGCAATACGGACTTCTGAATGCTCGAACTCTGGACATTCCTACACTCCAATACACGCCCAGGGCATCCACCAAAAAAACAATCCCTCCACTTGAGGAAGATATCCGCTACCCCCTCCGCCAGCATGGCCTAGACCACAGTCACACTCAGCGTAGCCACAGGCAGCGCAGCAAATGGGAAACGGCAAGCCGTCTCTCCAACGGTCTGATTGAGGCGGCCTCAGGCCAACCCTGCCATGTCCTCTGTAATAAACTTTAGGCTAAACCAAAGTTTTTGGGAAGTGAAAGCCAGATTTCAGGCTAAACCAAAGTTTTCGGGAAGGAACGGCTTTTTATGAAGATACTGGTAACAGGTGGTGCGGGGTATATAGGTGGTACTGTCGCTGGCTTGCTGGTGGAAAATGGGCATCAAGCCGTAATTTTTGACAACCTTAGCCATGGCCACCGCGACCTGCTGCCGGCGGGCGTGGAATTCATCCAGGGAGAGCTGGCAGACAGGCCCGCACTAGAGAATATTTTTTCCTCGGCGAAACAGCAGGGAAAGCCTTTCGACGGCGTTCTCCACTTTGCCGCCCTCATCGAAGCCGGCGAGTCCATGCTCTATCCGGAGCAGTTCTTCCGCAACAACACCGCTTCTACCCTGTCTTTGTTGGAGGCGATGCTCACGCACGGGCCACGCCGGCTGGTCTTCTCTTCCACCGCCGCCGTCTATGGCGAGCCGGAAACAATTCCAATCAAAGAGGATGCCCGCCTGCTCCCGACAAATGCCTATGGCGCTTCCAAGCTGCTGGTCGAACAAATGCTCGGCTGGTTCCATCGCATTCACGGCCTGCGCTATACCTCCTTGCGCTACTTCAATGTGGCCGGCGCTCCGGAGGGTCCAGACGGCATCACCCGAGGCGAGGCTCACCAGCCCGAGTCACACCTCATTCCCCTCGTCCTCGATGTTGCGTTGGGCCGCCGCCCGTCTATTTGCATCTATGGCGACGACTATCCCACCACTGACGGCACCTGCATCCGCGACTACATCCACGTCTCCGACCTGGCCGATGCCCATTTGCTCGCCCTCAATGAGCTGGAAGCTCCGGCTGCCGCCAAGGCCGGCCTGATCTTCAACCTCGGCAACGGACACGGCTTCAGCGTCCGCGAGGTCATCGAGTCGGCCCGCCGCGTCACAGGTCACGCCATCCCCGCCGAGGCCCATCCTCGCCGCCCCGGCGACCCAGCCGTGCTGGTTGCCAGCTCTGAGAAAGCCATTCGTGAACTGGGCTGGAAGCCCCGTTACACCCAGCTTGACGACATTGTCCGCACTGCCTGGATATGGCACCAGAAACGGTACGCTTGAGGATGAAGATTAGCTGCGTCCGGGTGTGAGAAAATTTCGGCGCATGATTGAAGAATGAGCCTCGACGTAGCTACATAAAGAACTACACTTGGAGTATAATAATTGTGAACGTGGACTTCGAATGGGATCCGGCGAAAGCCAGAATCAATCTGCGCAAGCACAAGGTGGAGTTTCCTTATGCCACTCGTGTCTTCGCGGACCCAAACTACATCGAACACCCGGACGAAGACGATCATGAAGGGGAAGAACGTTGGTGGTGATCGGACGAGTTGAAGAATTTGTGCTGGTGGTGGTTTGCGCTGCACGATTCGACCGAATTCGTTTGATTTCCGCCAGGAAGGCGACACACCATGAGCTCACTGAGTACTGGAATGGTCAGGTATCAACTTGACCCAGACAATCCGCCGCAAATAACGGAGGAGCAAAAGCAAGCACTCCGAGATTTGCGCGACGAGGACATCGACTTCAGCGACATTCCGCTCCAGACGGGCGGCGGCTGGCGGCGCGTCTCCGAGCTCGTTCCGGCAGAGAACAAGCAGCAAATCACGCTGCGGCTGGATGCCGACCTGATCGCATTCTTTCGCTCGACAGGCCGGCGCTATCAGAGCCGCATCAATGCGGCGTTGCGCGAGTATGTGATCGCGCAGAAAAAGGCCGTATAGCCAACGCATCAGCCGCCACTTTTCCCTCCCACTTGCCGTTTGTATGCTCTTCTCGATACAGTGTCTCCCAGACGCAATCTCTCTGCGAGTGCGCCGCTCGACCTGCTGTGAGATGTTTCGATTCTTCTTTCCCAAAAGGATCTTGCATGTCTTCCCTGCCCGTTTCCGCCGTTGCCAGTGCTGCTATCGCGCTCGCCAGTCAGGACATCGACTCCACACTGCGTGAAAACCGCGTCTTTCCGCCACCGCCGGAGTTCAGCGCCAAGGCTCACATCCAGAGCCTGGAGCAGTACGAAACTCTCTACAAGCAGTCGATTGACGACCCCGAAGCTTTCTGGGCCGATGTCGCCCAAGAACTGCATTGGTTCAAGCCATGGGATAAGGTCTTAGAGTGGAATCTCCCTTTGGCTCAATGGTTTGTAGGCGGAAAGTTGAACCTCTGCTACAACTGCGTGGATCGCCATGCGCTTGGGGAACGTCGCGATAAGACCGCGCTGATTTGGGAGGGTGAGCCGGGCGAGGTGCGCCGGTTGACCTACGCGGAGCTATATGCCGAGGTGCAGCGCTTCGCTAACGCTCTCAAGGCGCTGGGCATCCGCAAGGGCGACCGCGTAGCCGTCTACATGGGCATGACCCCGGAGCTGGCCATTGCCCTGCTGGCCTGCGCCCGCATCGGCGCCGTCCACTCGGTTATCTTCGGCGGCTTTGCCGCCAACGCCATCGCCGACCGCGTCAACGACTCCGGCTGCGTCGCAATCCTCACGCAGGACTCGAGCTACCGCCGCGGCAACGAGATTCAGCTCAAGCGCACCGTCGATGAAGCCATGAACGCGTGCCACACCGTCAAGCATGTGGTCGTCCTTCGCCGCACCGGCTCGCCCGTGAAGATGGTTGACGGCCGCGACCACTGGTGGCACGACTTGATGGCCGCCGCCGCTCCCGATTGCCCCGCCGAGCACATGGACTCGGAAGATCCGCTGTATATTCTGTATACCTCCGGCACCACCGGCAAACCCAAGGGACTGGTTCACACCACCGGCGGGTATGCCGTGCAGACTTACATCACCTCGAAGTACGTCTTCGACCTGAAAGACGAGGACATCTACTGGTGCACGGCTGACATCGGCTGGGTCACCGGGCACTCGTATGTTGTCTATGGCCCACTGCAAAACGGCGCCACCGTGATGATGTATGAGGGCGCTCCCAACTGGCCCGACTTTTCCCGTTTCTGGAAGATCATCGACGACCATCAAATCACCATTTTCTATACCGCACCCACCGCCATTCGCGCCTTCATCAAGTGGGGCGACCAGCACGTCGAAAAGCACTCTCTGGCTTCATTGCGTCTGCTCGGCACAGTCGGAGAGCCCATCAACCCCGAGGCCTGGATGTGGTATCGCGAGAAGATCGGCCACAACCGCTGCCCTATCGTCGATACCTGGTGGCAGACCGAAACCGGCGCCATCCTGATTGCGCCTATTCCGGGCGCGGTGCCCACCAAGCCCGGCTCGGCTACGCGGCCCTTCTTCGGCATTCAGCCTGAGGTGGTCAACAAGGAGGGCCAGCCTGTGCCCGCCGGCCATGGCGGCCTGCTCATTGTGCGCAAGCCCTGGCCCTCCATGGCTCGCACTATCTACGGCGACCACGAGCGCTACCGGAAGACCTATTGGAACGACATTGAGGGCTGCTACTTCACCGGCGACGGCGCGCGCCAGGATGCCGACGGCTACTTCTGGCTGATGGGCCGTGTGGACGATGTGATCAACGTCAGCGGCCATCGCCTCGGCACCATGGAGGTCGAGTCGGCCCTGGTCGCGCATCCCAAGGTGGCCGAGGCAGCCGTCGTGGGCCGCCCCGACGAACTCAAAGGCCAGGCCATCTCCGCCTTCGTCTCACTGGAAAGCGGCAATCAGCCCAGCGAAGAGTTGAAAGACGAACTGCGCAAGTGGGTCTCGAAGGAGATCGGCTCGCTGGCCCGCCCCGACGATATACGCTTCACCGACGCCCTGCCCAAAACCCGCAGCGGTAAGATCATGCGCCGACTTTTGAGAGAGCTCGCCACTCACGGCGAAATTCAGGGCGATACCACGACCCTCGAAGACTTTACTGTCATCGCCAAGTTGCGCGAGGCTGAAGAAGGATAAGCGAGGCTTCAAATCCGCCAGTAATCGGCGCGCCAGTTCTTGATGCGTTCCTTGATCTGCTTGCGGCTCAGGTTGCCTTCCAGCGCCTGCTTGGCTAGCTCCACCACCTCGTCATCCGCGGCGAAGCGCAGGCCGACTAACTGGTCTTCAGTTAACCGATAGATCTGCGCGTGCCACGCCGCGGGAGCCAAAGCCTGCAAGCGCAGCCGCTCCTCCAGCCGGATTACGCGGTCCTGCACCTTCAGCGGATAGGTGCGCAACTTGAAGAAGGGGATGAACACGGCCACCGAAAGCACCACGAACCATGCGGAAGATACAGGAGTATCGACCCAGTGGCGCACCAGGTGGGCGACCGCAAAGACGAGATTGGCGACCAGAACGAAAAACGTAACAAAGTGGAACTGCGGATCGATCCGCCCGTGGTTCTTTAAATTTTGCGGAGAAGACTTACTCATGCGCAACCTTGATTCCTGTCAGGCCGGAGTTGGCTGTCGCGGCAGCGTGTATCTCCGCAGTACCGATGACAGCGGCGCTGGGGACCTGCGCACCCGCGCTGTCAGGATTTTGCACGGCTCCGGCTGGAGCTGTCAACGCCAACAAATTATCCGGCGTCAGCATCTGCGGATGCTTGGGGATTAGATGGTGGCGGCCGCGCGCAAGATAATCCGCGAACAACCCTCCGGCAAGGTACGGATTCAACACCGCAATGGGGATGGCATAGCCGGTTGTGGAGAGCGACTCGGCTATGCTCTTGTTCCTGTGACTCAGGCGGCGATAGCCGGGGATCTGCGGAATCTCAAAGATTGCCAGATGCGTCTCAGGATGCTGGGCAGCATAGCGCTCCAGCTTGTAGGCAAGCTGCTTGGGAGTGGTCATGCCCGCGTCCGGAAAAACGTTGCGTTTTAAGGTGCCAGGAAAGTAGAAATTAAGCGTGAAACGCGCAAAATCCGAACAGTTGCTGAACAGCAGGCTGAAGTGCGAGCGATTCGCGCGATCGTTCATATACGCGATAAACGCGTTATCCTGTTCCTCGCTCGTTTCAAAACGGAAGGCGTAGATGCGCCGCTCATAAGAAAGACCCACCAGCTGCATCCAGCCGTCACTCATGAAGCTTCCGGCCTGCAGGTGTTCTCCCAGGCCGAGCAGATGGTCTTCGCGATACTGGTCGCGCAGTTGCTGCACGGCCGCGCGGTCAACACGCGCGGTAACCTGGGACTGGTCCTCGACTGAATAGAGGTACGGAACCAGCGGCATCGCCACCCAATCGTACCCATCGATGCCCTTGTAGCGTGCGATGACCACGCCCATCTCGCCGGTCTCGCAGCGGCGCAGTCTGACGGGAGTTTCGGCGCAGATATGCTCGAAATAGATAGCATTGTGCCCGGTGGGGTTTAGGGAGCCAAAAAAACCGTATGGTTCCTCCATCAGCAGGGCTGCCTGCGCGCGACTCTGCGCAGGATAAAAGGCCAGAACCGCTAAGGCCATGAGAGCAAATGCAGATGTGCGCAGTCTTTGCGTCGAGAGCATTGGTCCTCCTTGGTCAAAAGTCCTGAATTGCCTTTCAGTATGCCCCGCTTCCGGGAAATGAATTGCAAACCGGCGGTGACGCAATTTGTGCAACGCTCCTGCCGCGGTGAAGAGCTTCGCCCAGGGAAACCGCCCAGGCGCAGGGTGAACTCTTTTGCTCATAATGACACGGATTGAGAAGAAAAGTTGCAACGAAAACTGTGAAAATGGAGTCAATACAGGTCAGAACCCCATCATCACCGGCTCCATCTCCAACTGAATGCCAAAGCGCGTCTCGACAGCAGCCGTAATTTGGCTGGCAAGCGCCAATATCTCCGCGGCGCTCGCACCGCCGCGTCCATCGCTTTCGCCAAGGTTAACGAGCGCCAGCGTGTGCCGCGTAGAGATTGCGGCAGCGCCCAGTCTGTATCCCTTGGAGAATCCGGCCTGCTCGATAAGCCATGCTGCCGGAACCTTGACGCGGCCCAGATTTTCTGTGCCCGGCCCGGCAGGAAAGCGGGGCGGGGCCTTATCGCTCGCGGCGGCAATCTGGCGGAGCTGTTCCTCATCGACCACCGGATTCTTGAAGAAGCTGCCCGCGCTGCGGCAATCGGGGTCACCCTCGACAATCAACATTCCCTTGGCCTGGCGGACGCGCCGCACATGCGCCGCGACCTCGGCAAGACTCGGCTGTTCGCCGTTCGGAAACGCGCGTTGCAAGTCGGCGTAGCGAAGCGTCGGCGCGCCGCCGAATGTGAGCCGGTAGTCCACGCGGATGACAATATACCGCCCGCGATCTGCCGAGTTGAAGCGGCTGCGGCGATAGGCAAAACCGCATTCGAAGGCGTCAAATTCTTTTGCCTTGTGCTCCTGCAGGTCGAAGGTGCGCACCCGTTCAATAGCCGAGGCAACCTCTTGTCCGTAAGCGCCGACATTCTGCACCGGGGTTCCGCCCACCGTGCCGGGAATCCCGGCCAGGCACTCCACGCCAGCACAATTGTCCTGCACGGTGCGTTCGACAAAGCCGTCCCAGTCTTCGCCGGCCGCTACCTGATAAACCCTCTGGCTCGTTTGATTCGTCGTCTCTGGCTTGCCCGACACGCCCGGCGCATCTGTCGCTGTAATTCCGCGCAACGCCACCCGCAATACCAGTCCGTCGAATCCCGCGTCTGAGATCAGTAGATTGCTGCCTCCGCCCAGCACAAACAGCGCCACTCTGTGCTCACCTGCCCAGGCTGCGGCTTCGGCAATCTCCTCTTCGCTTGCGGCCTCGATAAACCAGCGCGCCGAGCCACCGATGCCAAAGGTGGTGAAGGGTGCAAGCGGCTTGTTTTCTTCGATGAGCATCAGTTAAAGGCTACACCACAGGATGAAGCGCCGGATAGACTCTGCTTCGCGGCGAGCATTGGCAAATACCCTTCCGCTTCAGGCAAGACGGCCTCCCGCGTGGGAGGCCGTCTTGCGCTTTTGTCCGCTTCCAGGCGATCAGTGGCCGTTAGCGTCCAAGGGCATCTTCTGCACCTTGCTGTGACGCGTTGAATAGCTGAAATAGATCACCAGCCCTACCGCCATCCAGCCGATCAACACTTCCCACGTGATGCGTGGCAGCCGCGTCATGAGATAGAACGCCGAGATAATGCCCAGGATCGGCACCAGTGGAACAAACGGCGTCTTGAAGGGCCGGTGTAAATCCGGATGACGAACCCGCAGAACCCATACTCCGGCGCAAACAATGGTGAAGGCCAAAAGCGTGCCAATGTTCACGAGCTTGGCAAGCTGATCGATGGGCAGAAATCCGGGCAGAATTGCCACGATCACGCCTACCGCGATGGTGGAGATCCAAGGCGTGCGGAATTTGGGATGGATGGCCGAGGCCCATTTGGGCAACAGGCCGTCCTTGGACATGGAGAAGAATACGCGCGACTGACCCAGCAGCATCACAAGCATCACGGTGCCTAAGCCGAAGACCGCGCCAATGTTGACCAGCAACTCTCCCCAGCCGACGCCGGTGACCTTGATGCCGAGCGCAACCGGAGCTGCGACGTTGAGTTCCTTATAGTTCTTCAGGCCGGTGAGGATAGTGGATACCAGGATATAGAGGACAGTGCAGACGGCCAGTGAACCGAGGATGCCAATGGGCATATCCTTCTGCGGATTCTTGGCCTCCTGGGCCGCAGTCGAAACCGCGTCAAACCCGATGTAGGCGAAGAATACCGAGGCTGCGCCAAGCGCAATGCCGTTCAGGCCGAAGTGTCCGTGCCCGTCCGAAGGCGGGATGAAAGGGTGCCAGTTATGTATGGCAAGCGAAGGGTGCATGATCAAGAAATAGCCGCCGATCACGATGAAAATGCCGACAATCGTCAGCTTGACCACCACGATCGCAGTGTTCAGATTGGCCGATTCCTTGATTCCGATGACCAGTACGGTAGTGATGGCCGCAATCGCCAGCATAGCCACAAGATTGAAGAGCCCGGTAGCATGTTGCAGCCCGACAGCGGAAACTCCAGAAGGCAACGAGGCCAAGGGCAACCATTGGTCTTGGTAAAACACCAGTGGCGTGCCGGGTGTCGCCGTCAGTTGCGGCGGAATGTGGATATGCAATTGCTGCAGCAGTATATTGAAATATCCAGACCAGCCAGAGGCTACTGTCGCCGCGCCGAAGCCATACTCCAACCCCAGGTCCCATCCGATGATCCAGGCCACAAGCTCGCCCAGCGTGGCGTACCCGTAGGTGTAAGCCGACCCGGCGATAGGAATGATGGAGGCAAACTCGGCATAGCAAAGGCCGGCGAAGGCGCAAACAATGCCCGCTAGCACAAAGCTCAACGAAACCGCCGGACCCGCAGCGGTGGCCGCCGCTGTGCCGGTGAGCACAAAGATGCCCGCGCCGATGATGGCGCCTATGCCAAGGGTGATTAGGTTCAGAGCGCCAAGTGAACGCCGGAGCGTGTGTTCGCCCTGTTCACCGGCCTCCATCGAAAGCAACGACATGGGTTTGATGCGCAGCAGTCTGGACATGAATGAGGGACTTCCTCCTCAGCAGTTGGTACCGGATTATGTTTGGTTCGCCGAGGCCTGATTTACCGTGCGCCGCGACCAGAAAAAATACACAGGAATGCCGAGCAAGACCAACACCAGACCCGGCCAAGTGTACTGAGGCTTGTACCGCAATAATACGACACAGATCCACCCTGCCAGGAAGATGTAAAGCGCCGGTAGCACCGGGTAGCCCAGCGCCTTGTAAGGCCGGGGAATATTTGGTTTTTTGAAGCGCAGCACGAACAGCCCCACAATGGTGAGAATGTAAAACACCAGCACGGCGAAAATGATGTAGTCCAGCAACTGGCTGTAAGAGCCCGAGACGCACAGCACAGTGGTCCAGGCAGCCTGCACCAGCAAGCCCGCCGCTGGAGTCTTGTAGCGCGGATGCAGCTTGCCAACCGACTTGAAGAACAGGCCGTCCCGGCTCATCGCGTAGTAGACGCGTGCTCCGGCCAGCGACATCCCGTTTGCGCAGCCGAAAGTTGAAATCAAAATCGCCGCGGCCATCAGCCACGCCCCGTATGAATGGAAGACCTGCTCCAGCGCCGCCGTAGCCACGCGATCCTGCGTTGCATGGTCAATGCCCCGCGCGATCACCGTCGCACCGTTCGGGTCGCCGTGCATGGGCAATACCAACAGGTAGCTCAACGACACAAGAAAATAGATCGTCAGCACAAATCCCGTGCCCAGAATCAGCGACAGTGGAATGTTCCGCTTGGGATTCTTCACCTCGCCGGCCGTGAAGGTGATGTTGTTCCATGCGTCCGAGGAGAACAGCGAACCCACTTGCACCACGGCCAGAATCACCACCACGTTGACTAGCACCATTGGGCCGCCGACGCCCACCTGGACCAGATGCATCGAGCTCCAGCCGGAATTCTTCCAGAACTGGCTCCAGCCGGCGCCGAAATTCGCATTCCACACTGTGGCATTGCGCCCCACAGTGAAGGCCAGCAGAATCAGGCCGCCCAGCGCCAGCGCCTTGGCCGTTGTGAAGACGTTCTGAATCAGCGCGCCCAGCTTCACGCCACGGATGTTCACGATAGCCAGAAAGATCACGACAACAATCCCGGTTAGATTGGCCGTGTTGACGCCGATCTCCATGTTGCCCAGCACCATCGGCCCCACCCGGAGCGCAGGTACATGGGCGATGTGCCAGAGCCAATTGTCACTGGAGACGGCGGGAAAAAACACGCCGAGAAACTTGCCGAAAGCCACCGCGACGGCGGCGATGGTCCCTGTCTGAATCACCAGGAAAAGCGTCCAGCCGTAGAGGAATCCCCACAGAGGCCCCAACGACTCGCGCAGATAAACGTACTGGCCGCCGGCTTTGGGCATCATCGCAGCCAGTTCGCCGTAGCTGAGCGCGGCGGTCATGGTCAGAATCGCCGTCACCACCCACGCGCCCAGAAAAAGCGCCGGAGAGTTGGTGCCGCGTGCAATGTCCGCTCCGACAATATAGATGCCGGAGCCGATCATCGATCCGACCACCAGCGCGGTCGAAGAGAACAGGCCAAGGCTCTGCACCAGCCGGGGAGCGCTGGCTGAAGCTTCGGACTCAGGAATGGAATTGGGTTCGGAGGTCGTCACTGGCTAGATTCTTACCTGAATTGGGCGCCGCTGTCTCATCTTTTCTTCAACCCGATGATTTTACCCGGTTCTGCTCATGGCGCGCTGCAACTTATCCCCCTATGCGGCCCTTCCGCTCATTTCAGTTCAGTCAGCCATTTGCGAAACTCCGCCGCCGGGTCCGTCTGGCGAAAGAGTGCTCCGGCGATAGCAACCACCGTGGCTCCAGCAGAGAAGGCCTCTGCTGCCGTTGCCAGCGTTATGCCGCCGATAGCGACCAGAACAGGACCAGCGCCGGCCTCTGCGCGCAACCGCCGTACTCCCTCCATGCCGATCGGTGGCGTCGCGGTCTGCTTTGTACGAGTGGGGAAAACCGGGCCGATGGAAAAATAATCCGCAGGTTCCGTCAGAATCCCCGGCAAAAGCGCCGTGCTACCGCCGAAGGTGCCGATAATGCGGTCCGGTCCGAGCAGACGGCGAGCCTCGGCGGGCGCCAAGTCGCCAGCGTCCACATGAACGCCGTCAAAGCCAATCTTTTCAATTAAATCAGAGCGGTCATCGAGAATTAACTTCACCTGTATTGCCGGCATTGCACGGCGCAGAATCTCCGCATCCGAAAGCAATTCGGCATCCCCGCCGGTCTTGTTGCGGTATTCGAGCAGCGTCACACCAGCCTCGGCCAGCTCGCTGCCCAACTTGTGCAGGAACTCCGCGCGTCCGGTGGGTGGAATGAAAGAGCTGTCGAGGATGGGGTAAACCCAGGGCCACTGATTGGAAGAAAACACTTGTCGGGTCATCATAGACTTTCTCAAAGCGGCATAAATTTGTGGAAGAAAGTTAAGGCGATACTCCGGTCGTTGAGGTTTATCCTTTTCGCGCCTCAGCGTCGGCAAGCCATCCTCGACGCAATTTCTCCGCAGGGATGCTCGAAAGGTAAGGCTTGATGTCGAGAATCGGAGTGCCGTCGAGCATATCCACGCCACGAACGCTGAGCTCTCCGTTTTCGCAGCCCAGCAGCTCAACGATTGTGAGGCCGATCGGGTTGGGACGGCGCGGAGATCGAGTGGTAAACAAGCCGTGGGGACGATCGTCTGAGGGCGGTGTGACCATCAAATCGAAGCCGTCTGAACGGTCGAAGACCCAAAGCACGATGAGATGCGAGTAGACCTCGATGTCGGTGAAACCGAGTCTAAAGGCGGGCAGGATATCGAGCACACCTTCTGCCTCGTGCGTGGCTCCAAGCCCTTTCGGGATTGCTTCTGTATTTTTGAATGGACTGCGTACAAACCCAATCGGTTGCGGAGTGAACATAGGCGCCAGTGTCTCTGCATTCATCATAGACCCCGGCAGGCGCTGAAAACAGGGAACAGAAACACTAACTGCGGGCAACTGTTCCCTGTTCTCTGCTTGCTACATCTCGTCCGCCGATGGCCCATAGCTTCCGGGGATCGGCTTGTCCAGCAGGCGCAGATAAACGCCCAACTGGGCGCGATGGTGGACGAGGTGGTTCATCACCATGTCGCGAAATACCTGGGCGCGCGGCTCGTCGATCCACTTCTGCCCGCCAAAGATAAATTGCCAATGCTCGTCCCACTTGGCGGGCGTGGTCGCAGCCAGCGCCGTGCGCACCCCGATCAGCTCGCGGTCAAACTTTTCCAGCAGCGCCGCCTTGCTCTCCGGCACATATTGCTCCCACTTGTGGTCAGCCGGAAACTCCAGCTTGTCCATGGTCAGCGTATGCAGCGCCCAATCTCCCGTCATATCGGTAATATGCCCGGCCAACCGGCCCAAGGCCATGGATTTGGGGTGGGGTTTGAAGTTGAAATCAACGTCCGCGGGAATCGCCTCCAGCATCTTGCGCGTTTTGGCGGTCTCGCGGTCGTATTCGGCAAGCAGTTCCTTTTGAAAATCCATCAAAGCAACCTCCCAGTTGCGAAACCAGCATACCTGAGTCCCGGCAAAAAAGCGAAGAAAAAGCGATAAATTATTTCGCCTTGAAAACTGGCCCCACCGCCCTACCGGAAGCGCGTTGAGGCAAAGGCCGACGAGAAAGCCTCCTGCCAACCGTTGCCGGGCGGCGACGGCGATCCCTGGGGCGGCACATTGACGGGGAGCGGCAGGCGATCGGGCTCGGGATAGTCGATTTGCAGGTAGTGTCCGTGCTCGAAGTTCCAGTTGTCAGGAATCACGAATGGCGCCTGGAAGTTCGCGGGCCAGGGCCCAGCCGGACCGCAATGGCCCAGGGCCGCACGCCACCACGGATGCCCTTGGTCGAGGATGCCGGCGAAGAAATTGCCCAGCGGAAAGTCTATCGACAGCACACTATCCTTCTTCGATGCGAGAACGGAGATGGTTCCGATTTTTGCCGCCGCAGACTGGAACTCCGTCGTCAGGCAGTTGTCGTCGATGGCAGGGGCCATTAGCAGAAGGCGGCGTACCGGCAGGCTCAGATGGGAGATGGTCGACAACACCACGCGCGCGCCCAGACTATGCGAGGCAAAGGAGATGCTGGCCGCGCCCTGAAAGTTGGCGTCGATAAACCCGGCCAGCAGAGAGCCTGCATCATCGGCCACCTTGGGCTCATCGGGATAGTCGAGTCCATGCGCCCAGATCGAGTCTCCCGGCCATAGCAAACCCACAAAGCCGGGAAACAAAGGCGGCTGCAGCAGGCTCTCCCAGTTCGACAGACAGGCAATGCCGTCAGCTCGATTCACGTTGAAGCCATGAGTTGCAATCAACAAATCCTGGCCACAAATTTCATCCAGAAAGGTACTCAGGGCAAGGCCTGTGTAATTGTCGATGTTGGTGCCCTGGCTAACAGCGACTGAGTAAGCCAGTTCTCCACCAACCGGCGCAAGGCGAACATCGAGAAATCGAGTCATGGTGGCCTGCTTCCCCCTTTACTGCTTTTTGATCGCTTGCATGGTATTCACAGCGGTAGATAGAGCGCTGGAGATATCCTTGGCGATGGGTGCGAGCGGAGTGGCCAGCAAGCCGGCAATAAGCGCAATCGCCATGTCGTCCGACCACCAGTAGCAACCTGGTGCTTTTAGGTTGAGATGCAAAGTCCATCCCCCCATTAACGCCAGAGTCACTGCAAAGACCATCGCCAGGATACGGGTCCAGTTCCGATAGACCTGATCCGCGTGTTGATAGAGCTCATCAAGGAGCGCCGTCAGACTAAAATCGAAACGCGCAAAGATGTCGCTCTCATCCTGTTCGAGCTTTGTTCCTGTACTGATCTTTTCGGCCACACTCTCCAGGATGTCAGCGTTTACCCCGGTCGCCTTGGCCAGATCGGCGGCATTGTTCTTGCTCAGCCCCATCTTAATTAGCGACTTTGCAATCGATTTCTGGCTGCCAAGATCTGTTCCGTTGTACCAGTTAGCCTTCAGCGTTGCCACGATATTTTCCTGCGGAAGCGCATTGGCGGGTTGTGACTTCGCATCGCTCGGATTGCCAGTTGCTTGCGAACTGGCAGGCGAGATCGGCGTCAGTGCCTTTACGGCCGCAGAGATCCGCGGGAATCCTATATGGTTGACCCCGCAAGGCTTGACGGCGTCCACCAGGCCGAAGGCCGCCGTTCCCAATCCACCGATCGCTGTAATGATGTTCGGAAGATTCTGAATTATGCTCATTTTCTCCCCCCAAATTCCTGTTTCTAAACACTATAAGCTGGAATCCTGAACAAGATTCCAGCCCTTTGTCCTTGTCTCATCGAAGAATTCGACGCCTACTTGTCGCTCTTGGCCAGAAACTCCTCCATGAACTTGGTATCAAACTGGCCGGCGCGGAAGCCGGGGTCGGCGAAGATCGCCTGATGCAGCGGAATCGAAGTCTCGATGCCCTGCACGATAAACTGGCTCAGCGCGCGCTCCATCTTTGCAATCGCTTCGGTTCGGTCGCGTCCATGCACTATCAGCTTGGCAATCAACGAGTCGTAATAAGGCGGGACCTCGCTCTCGGCGTACTGCGCTGTGTCCACGCGTACGCCGTTCCCGCCGGGCACGTTGAAGGCCGTAATCCTGCCCGCTGACGGGGTGAACTTCACCGGATGTTCGGCGTTGATGCGGCACTCCATCGCGTGTCCGCGAATTTCCAGCTTCGCCGGCAAAATTGCGTCCAGCCGCTCTCCGCTGGCAATCAGCAATTGCGCCTTCACCAGGTCCACGCCGGTGATGGCTTCGGTGATGGGGTGCTCCACCTGTATGCGGGTGTTCATCTCAATAAAGTGGAGCTGCCGTTCGTCGTCCATCAGAAATTCCACTGTGCCGGCGTTCTGGTAGCCGATCTCCTTGAGGCAGTGGCAGAGAGTGCGGCCGATCTCCTCGCGCATCTTCGGCGTCACCTGCAAACTGGGCGCCTCTTCGATGAGTTTTTGATGGCGCCGCTGGATGGAGCACTCGCGCTCAAAGAGCGTGGCCACGTTGCCGTATTCGTCGGCCAGCACCTGGAACTCGATGTGGCGAGGGTTCTCGACGAATTTTTCCATGTACAGCTCGCCGTTGCCAAAGGCGTTGGCCGCCTCGGTCGAGGCAGCATGGAAAAGATTGGGCAATTCGCCCGCGGAGCGGACGATTCTCATCCCGCGTCCGCCGCCGCCTGCCTTGGCCTTGAGGATGACCGGATAACCCACCTTCGCGGCCCACTCCTGCGCCTCCTTAGTCGTGGCCACCACACCGTCAGACCCCGGAAGAATAGGCACCCCGGCCCGCTTCATCGCCTGGCGCGCCTTATCTTTCTCGCCCATCAGCCGTGTAACCTCAGGCGGAGGACCGATGAACTTGATGTTCGAGGCGCGGCAAACTTCTGCGAAGTTGGCGTTCTCGCTTAACAATCCGTAGCCGGGATGAATCGCGTCCACGTCGGCGATCTCGGCAGCGGAGATGACCGCCGGCACGTTGAGATAGCTATCGGCCGCGCGCGGCGGGCCTATGCAGATGGCCTCGTCGGCAAAGCGCACGTGCAGCGAATGACGGTCCGCCTCGCTATACACAGCGACCGTGCGAATGCCGAGTTCCCGGCAGGCGTTCAGAACGCGCAGTGCGATTTCACCGCGATTGGCTATCAGCACCTTACGAAGCATTCGGGACCCTTTGGAGCCTGGTTAGCGTTTTTGGCGTTATTAGCGTCGTTAGCGGAGTTAGCGGGGTTGGCGGTGTTAGCAGAATCGGCGGCGTTTGTCAGGGGCTAGCTCCGCTAACACCGCTATCTCCGCTTTGTTCCCTACCCCAGCCGAATGGAAAAGAGGGGCTGCCCAAACTCGATGGGCTGGCCGTTGGCAACCATGCACTTGACGATCTCGCCCTCTGCATCGGACTCGATCTCGTTCATCAGCTTCATGGCCTCGACAATGCCAATCACCTGCCCCTTGGTCACGTGATCCCCAGGAGCGACAAACTGCGCGGAGCCGGGCGAAGGCGAACCGTAAAAGGTGCCGACGATGGGCGACTTGACCAGGTGCAGCCCGGTCTCCGTCCCCGCAGGCTCAGGCGCCGACTCCGGCGGATGACCAGCAGTGCCAGCGGCTTGCGACACTCCATGCGGAGCCGAACCGATCAGGCGCGCCAGCTCCGCCAATCCGGGCGATGAAGCCTCAGGCTGGTTGAATTTGAGGCGAATCTTCAGGTCGCCCCGGTCCAGATCGAACTCGGCAATCTGATGTTCCTTCAGAAATTCAACCAGTTGTTTCAAATCTGCGATGTCTTGTGGTTTCATTCGTTCCTTGACTCTCCCCCATGCAGGCGGGATGGCTGGTTCATCATTCCGGCTCGACGGTCCTGTTCAACGTTCAGTGGTCCGTCAGAGTTCGATAAGGGCCTTGGGCGCGGGGGTGAGCACCTGGCCTCCGCTTCGGGTTACAGCCACCATGTCTTCAATGCGGATGCCGAACTGACCGGCCAGATAAACTCCCGGCTCAATGGTAATGACCATGCCCGGGAGCAGCCTGGTTGTCTGTCCGGCGCCGATGCGCGGCGGCTCGTGTATCTCCAGGCCAAGACCATGGCCTGTGGAGTGGGAAAATGCCTCTGCCAATCCTGCCTTGCGCAATACGCTGCGGGCTGCCTCATCTACTTCCGCGCAGCTTATGCCCGCTGCCACCGCTGCTACTCCGGCCTCCTGGGCCTCCAATACCGCCTCATAGGCTCTGCGCTCGTTGGCCTTTGGCCTGCCCAGATGGACGGTTCGGGTCATATCCGAGCAATACCCATTGAGAATAACACCGAAGTCGAGGGTCACAAAGCCGTTATGCGGAAGCCGCGCGGCGGTTGCGTGACCGTGCGGCAGGGCTGAACGGGCACCGGTGGCAACAATGGTCTCAAACGACATTCCCTCTGCGCCCAGCAGGCGGCCCTGATGCTCCAGTTCAGCGGCCACTTCAAATTCCTTCAGGCCGGGCCGGATGAAGCCAAGAATATGCTCGAAGAGCTTGCAGCCCACGAGCGCCGCTTCCTTCATCAGCGCCAGTTCGTCATCGTCCTTGACCATGCGGAAAGGCTCAACCAGCGGCGGGGCCAGCGCGGAGAGAAAGCTGCGGCGAAGTCGCGCCGGCAACGCGGCCCGATAGCGATCCAGATTGGCGACGGTGGTTTGAGCCGGATCGAATCCGGCAAACTCGACGCCGGGCTGCGCGGCCATCCACTGGACAGCAGCCACGGCCGGAGAACTGGCGACGATTTCGATCTGTGCAACGGAAACTTCTTCAGCGGCCTGTGTCTTGTAGCGGCCATCTGTAAAGAGGCGCCCACTCCGGCGAGTAACTGCCAGTGCTGCGCTCGAGCCTGTAAATCCGGAGAGGTAGCGGAGGTCGGGAAGATAAGTGACCAGCAGACCATGTAGCCCTGCTTTGGTCAAACGGCGGCGAAGAAGCCCAATGCGGCGGGAGTAGTCCACGGGGTAAGAATAACAGGGGTCAGGGGGCAGGGATCCCTGTTCCCTGCTTTTAGAACGCCGGCCTCACCGGCTTCTTCTCGCGCGGATCGAGTTCGGCGTCGGCGGCATGAAGATCGGATTGCCGATCCATCCACTCGTCCATGCGGGAGCGCTTGAAGCGCCAGCGGTTGCCCAGCTTGAAGGCGGGCACAAAGCCCTCCGAGGCGTACTTGTAGAGCGTGTCAGAGGAGATACCGAGATACTCCGAGGCCTGGCGGATATCCATGACCTCGCGTACCTCAGAGACCAGCAGATTGGAGCGGACAGCGGCGCTGCGCATGGTTGCCTCCCGAAGACAGAGCTTTCCTGCACGACATTCCGGCACGGCTGCCGGTAATCTTGTATATAACGCGGTTTCAACCGGCATTTCAAGGGTTTTCAGGGAGTTACAGAAAATTAACAGTTTCCTTCCTCCCCTTCTGGTTTGGAACGAGCCTGACTCGCCAGCCTGGAACCCAGTATCTTGGGCCGTCGGCTGCCCCGCCCCCCAAGGGTTGGGTTGTTGCAGCAGATGGTGCGCCAATCGCAGCCAGGCACGAAGGTAGCCGTCTGCGCCCTGGGCCGCGGCCTGCCGGGCAGCTGTGCTCGATTCCCCGCCCTCTGATTGTCGGCTGAATGGTGAGCCAACTCGCAGCCGCGCCTCTGTGCTTTACTGGTTCAGGGAGTTCGATGAAGAGCCTGGCCACGCAGCTGACGTACACCACGGGAGGGCTCATCCTTGCGGCTCTTCTGTTCGCTGCCTCAACGGCAAGCGCAGCCCCCTGCACTGCTCCGCCGGAGCTCGAAGTTCAACTTCAAGCCCACCCCACCGTCAGCGGCTATCTCCGCCTTGCGCACTGGTTCGATGAAAACCACCAGACGAATTGCGCGATCGAGGCCTTTCAGGCCGCGCTCAACATCAATCCTGCTTCAGGGGCTGCTCTGGACGGGATGGCCAAGGTGCTGATCGCGGCTGGGGATTACGAAGCAGTGGTCCGTCGCCTTCCCGCTGCCCCGCATGACCAGAACCTGATCCTCGATCTGGCCCTGGCTTACCGAAGAGCGGAGATGTTCGATGATGCAGCTCGGGTTCTGACTCAAGGGCTGAAGCTCTATCCGGGCTCTGACAGCCTGACGGAAGCGCTGGTGACGCTCTCCATCCACGTAAACCATTCCGAGGCAGCCACCGCATTGGCAGAAAAACTGGCGCGTCAGAAACCGCGCGACCTGGAGGCACAGCGCATTTACCTGCGGGCTCTGGCGAATGCTCAGAACAATGACCAGGCATTGGCCTTGGGGCGCAAGCTGCTGGTACTCTCCCCGCATGATGCTGATTTTCTCTTTCTGAACGGAATGCTGGAGCGCACGACGGGCGATTTTTCACTGGCCCGCAAACACCTTGAGGAATCGGTCGCTCTGAGCCCCAACTTCTACAACTCGCGCTATAACCTGGGCGTCGTGCTGGCCCATCTTCAGGACCCCACCGGAGCCAAAGAGCAGCTCAAGAAGGCGCTCGAACTGGGCGCCACCGAACCAGAGGTCCACTTCGAGTTGTCCAAGGTTCTCAATTCGCTGGGAGAGGCCGAGGAGGCGCGAGAAGAACTCAAGGTCTACAAGAAGGGCTTGCAGGAGGAATCGGATCGCGCCGTGGCCGTGCTGAAATCGACGCAGGCCGAGGAGGCTTCCAAGGCCGGAGACAAGCAGAAAGCTGCCGACTTGTTTCGCGAAGCCTGCGCGGCGCAGCCAAGCAATGTTGGGCTTGCCTACCGGCTGGCGCTGGTCTTGCATGCGATGGGCGATATCGCCGCAGAGCGCACCACGCTGGGGCAGGCCATCCAAACCGATCCCGAGTTTTCCCTCGCACAGTATCAGCTTGGCGCGCTGGAATTTCGCAACGGCGAGGTAGACGTGGCTGAACAGCAATTCCGGCTCGCGCTCAAGTCTACTCCGAGCTTCGTTCAGGCATGGGTGGCCCTGGCCGCCTGCCTTGCCGTGGAGTATAGAGTGGAGGAAGCGCAGGCCGCCGTAGCCCAGGCTCTCCGGCTGGAACCGAACAATGCGAGTGCTCTTTCCCTCAGCAAAAAACTGGCTGCCGCACACCAAAATCAATAAGGCAAGCAAACTCATGCGTCCAGAACGGTGCTCTTTGCGATGAAGAATAGGATCACTTCCCCTTGGACGCGCCGCCGGCTGTTGAGAACCATCCCTGCCATTGTAACTCCCGCGTTGCTCCCCGGCAGTCTCCGCGCAGCACTTCCAACGGGCAAGCCTGTGCCGCCGTTTTCCCGCTTTGTCGATGTGGGCCACGCGGCCGGGCTGACCGCGACGATGATCTATGGCGAGCCAGACAGCTTCACATACATCATCGAATCCATGGCCACCGGCTGCGCCTTCTTCGATTACGACAACGACGGATGGATAGACATCTTCATTCCGGGCGGTCGGCGTCTGGAGAACACCCCGCCCGAGGCCGGCAACCACCTCTACAAAAACAACCGCGACGGCACCTTCACCGACGTAACCGCCAAAGCCGGGTTGCTGGGCAGCGGATGGGCGCAGGGCGTCTGCGTCGGCGACTACAACAACGACGGCTTCGAGGATCTTTTCCTCACCTATTACGGGCAAAATATTCTCTATCGCAATAACGGCGACGGAACGTTTACTGATGTCACGGCCAAGGCCGGATTGCTGCACCCCGCGACCCGCTACAGCACCGGTTGCACCTTTGTGGACTACAACCGCGACGGCCTGCTCGATCTGTTTGTCTCCAACTATCTCGAAATCGATCTGGCCACGGCGCCCAAACCGTCAATGGCCGTGCCCAACTGCAATTTCCAGGGCGTACCGACCATGTGCGGCCCGGAAGGGCTGCCCAAGGCACGGCATTACCTTTATCGCAACAATGGCGACGGCACTTTCACCGATGTTTCTCAGGAGTCTGGCGTAGCTGAGTTGCGTGGATCGTACGGACTGACCGCACTCTGCTTCGATGCCGATGAAGACGGCTGGCCGGACATCTTCGTGGCTTGCGATTCCACTCCGTCTTTTCTGCTGATGAACAACCATGACGGCACTTTTCGCGAAGAGGCATTGTTCCGCGGCATGGCGTTGAGCGGTGAAGGCCGGGAGATGGGCGGCATGGGCGCCTGCACGGGAGACTACAACCTCGACGGCCACACCGACGTGGTCAAGACCCACTACTACAACCAGGCGACCGGGCTTTACCGCAACGACGGCAAAGGCAACTTTGAGGATGTGACCATTGAGTCAGGCCTCAACAGGGAAACCCGCTTCGTCTGCTTCGGCGTGGGGATGGTGGACTTCGACAACGACGGCTATCCGGATATCTTGGCCACCACCGGCACGGTCTACCCGGAAGCTGCCCGCATATCGCCCAGATATCCGGTGCGCAGCCCTCGCATCCTCTTTCGCAATCAGGGCAACGGCACGTTTATCGAGATGGGGCCGGAGGCTGGACAGGGGATTACCACGCCTCACATGGGCCGCGGCGCCGCCTTTGGCGACTTTGACAATGACGGCGACATGGACGTGCTCATCATGAACGTGAATGAGCCGCCCTCGCTGCTGCGCAACGACGCGCCGCCCGGCAACCACTGGATCAAGATTCGTCTGGAAGGCACAAAAAGCAATCGCAGCGCCATCGGTTCCCGCGTTCTGGCGCGCTACGGCGGCAAGGTGCAGGCGCAGGAAGTATTGAGCGGGACCAGCTATATCTCTTCCAACGATCCGCGCCTCCACTTCGGACTCGGCTCGGCAACCACAGCGGATATCGAAATCCACTGGCCGCTGGGCCTGGTTGAAAAGTATCCCGGCCTTGCCGCCGGCCAATTGGTCACCATCCGCGAAGGCCAGGGCATCGTGAAGGGCCGTCCCTTCCGATAGAGAATTCTCCAACTGTGGAGTCTGTCTCTAATTCTGCTCGTCGCTCCGGTGCAGCGTTGGTTTGTCGTCGATGCTGGCCGGGTCGCCCTGTCTCGCGCCTGATTTGTGCAACGACGGCTTGTTGCCGTTCCTGGAGTCGATGAGCCGGCGCTTGTTCTCAATGCGCTCCAGCCTCGCTTTCACGTCGTCAAACTCCGATGTGTTCACCGTGTACTCGTCCCTGGGCGGCAGAATGTGTGCAATCTCTTCCTGCGTTCGCAGGATCCGGTCGGGGGTCTGAGGATGGTCCGAAAAAGCCTTGGAGACTGCGCCGGGCTTGCGTTTTTCCAGAGCCTGAACCTTTTCAAAGAACGTGATAAAGGCCTGCGGGTCATAGCCAGCGCGATACATGTATTGCACTCCCAGGTAGTCGGCCTGCACCTCGAACTCGCGCGAAAACTTCATGAACGCGACCGGCACGCTCAGCGCGGCGGCCTCATACACTCCGTAACCCGTCCAGCCGCCAATCAGGATCAGTGGAACCGCGCCGAACTGCGCATAGCTCATGCGCGTCATTTGCCGCACAGCGTGATGGGCGCAGACATGGGCAGTCTCGTGGGCCATCACAGCGGCCAGCTCCGCCTCTTCGTCGGCGTTCAAGATCAAGCCGGAGTTGACGAAAAAGAATCCGCCCGGCAGCGCAAATGCGTTGATCTCGTCGGAATCGATCACCTTGATGGTGAACGGCACCTTGCAATCGGAGTTCCTCACGATGTTCTGGCCGATGCGGTTCACGTATTCGGTCACCACCGGATCGGTGATGAACCTGGTGCTCTTCTCGATCTCGGTGGCATACATCCTGCCCATCTTGATCTCGGTATCGTTCGAGTACCAGTTGCTCATCCCGCGGCCACCGATGTCGCGATTGCCCACGGCGTTCACATCGTCGACGGAGCCTGTCTTCACGCCGGTCCACTGGCTGCCCGGCTCGATCACTTTGTCGGGATTGACGTTGACAACCCGGGTGTCGCCACTGGCCGGTGCAGTGCCAGGCGAGGTTTTATCGGGACTGGTCGCGGAAGGCGTGACCACGGGAATGTCTCCTCCGACGGGCGTCGTTCCCGGAGCCGGCTCCGCTCTAGGAGTCGTCGATGAGACGCTACTGGGTGGAGGAGTCTTGGACGCGGGCTCGCTCGACGGAGTGGACTGTGCCCAAGCCATAGCGGCCAAGGCAAGCGCCAATCCCGCCAGCGACGCCGCCTGGGAAGCTCTGCGAATTGTCCTCACTGCCTCACCTCCGGCACAAATCCATTCTCGCAGTCTACAGCCCGCTCCACTCTTTAGACTCTAGTATCCGTCCGTTCGCCAACCGCACGGAAGAAGAAACGCCCAGCTAACCCGATTCTGCCCTGAGATTTCATCCGCTCCCATTCGTCCGCCTGCGCGTTTCTCTTGGAACGGCCGCCGCTCTGCATTAAAGTGAGAAGCACAGAGAAACGAGGGGGAGACATCTTGCGCCGAATCATTTTGGGGATCGCAGCCATCGTCGTATGCGGAGCGATGCAACTGGCTGCCGAGCAAGCGCCCTCCCGTCCACCGGCAGCTCCGCTCTGGCTGCACACTCCCAAAGAGGCTCTCCCGGCTCATCCTCCGAGCGCGCCGGAGACGGTCATCGATGCCACCGGACTGGGTTCCCCGCTGCTGCTCGACAAGGGCTGGCGGGTTGGCATCACGGCCGATCCTGCTACGGCAAACCCTGAGTTCGACGACTCCGGCTGGGCCGTTCGCGACGCGCTGGCCTCCTTTGCCGAGGTGCCCGATGTGAATCAATCCACCGGAACCCCAGCTGGTGCGTCCGGAAAGGCCCACGAACCTTACGCCTGGTACCGGCTCCATCTGAAGCTCGCGCCGCACCACGAACCGCTATCCCTGCTCATCGAATTGCCGGTCTCTCAGAACGCGACCTTCAGTTCGCAGACCTTCGACCTTGATGTTTTTGCCAACGGCCACCGCATTCGGCCCGAGGGTCCGCACGGAGACGAGCCCGCTCGCTACCAGCAAATCTCCCGCATCTACAACCTCAACCTGCCGCCCACTGAAACCTCTCTCGTTCTGGTGGTGCGCAGCATTTACGTCCCTATGGGATACGGAGCCTACACCACCTTCTTCGCCAGCCGCACACTGCGCCTGGGCAATCGGGAAGACCTCGGCCACTCCCTGGAACTTTGGTCCGTTCACAATCTCTTTGAGCGCCTTCCGCGCCTGGTCACTGCCGTCCTGCTCGTAGCGCTGGCGCTCTTTTTGCTGGCGCTCTATTTCACGCAGAAAGGCCACATCGAATATCTTTGGCTGGCTCTCCATGAGCTTTTCCTTGCGCCTATCTGGTTTATAGAACTGGCTGGCAGTTTTGCCCGTCTCGACCAGCTCTGGTACTTAGCTGCTGCTGCGCAATTGGCGCTCATATCCCTCTACCTTTACTTCGAGTTCCTCGTAGCATTTCTAGCGTTGCGCCGCCGCTGGTACATTCTGCTGCTGCGCTTCACGGCTCCCGTGCTGGCCTGTGTAGCGCCTTCCCTGTTGCTGGTAGGGCTTAACCGGTCCATCTGGATTGTGCTGGTCGCCGTTTTCCTCCTCAGCTTTTTCTGGTCTCTTGGCTGGCTCGTCTTTGTCCTCGCCACCCTCATCAGGGCTACGCTAAAGCGCAACTTCGAGGCTGGCCTGCTGCTTCTTCCGCTGTTGTTGACCCTGGCAGGCTGGATCGTGCCCATGATTGCCGGCATCAACGATTGGGAAGGCCGCGAGGTTCAAGCGCCCCTCACCCTGTACGCCGGACCCATTCCCATCCACCTCGGCTCTTTCGCCGATGTGGCAGGCATCCTTGCCATCGTGCTCATCATCTTCGTACGCTTCCTGCGCGTGCAGCGTGAACAGGAGCACGCATCCAGCGAACTTGCCGCTGCCCGCAGCGTGCAAGAGTTGATGATTCCACAAGAGAAGCTCGCAACTCCTGGCTTTGAAGTGGACGCCGTCTACAACCCGGCCAACGAGGTGGGCGGCGACTTCTACCACGTGCAACCCGCGCCCGGCGGCGGGCTGTTGGTAGTCATCGGCGATGTCGCCGGTAAAGGCTTGCAAGCGGCCATGAACGTCTCCATGCTCATGGGTGCGCTGCGCCGCACACCGGAACACAGCCCGGCCAAAATTCTCCAATCCCTCAATCGCGTCCTCGTGGGCAGTGACAGCTTCACCACTTGCCAGGCCATCTGGTTTGGCCCCGACGGCGCATTGGTGCTCTCCAGCGCCGGCCACCTGCCGCCTTATCTCAATAGCCAGGAGATCCCCCTGCCCGGCACTTTGCCTCTCGGCGTCCTCGCTGATTCGACCTATGAAGAGGTCCGGCTTTATCTGCACCCCGGCGACCGGCTTTTGCTCATGTCCGATGGAGTCGTGGAAGCCCGCCAGCCCTCCGGCGAACTCTTTGGCTTCGACCGCGTCTACAACCTGAGCAACCAGTCCGCCTTCTACATCGCCGACGCCGCCAAAGAATTCGGTCAGGAAGACGACATCACAGTACTGACCGTCCGCCGCCTTGCGCCGGTCATTGCCGCATAAGGGGCAACATGCCCAGCGGCCTCCGCGAATAGGGAGCCAGAATCATAGCGGCCGCCGCAGACTCTCCATAACCAACAAAAGCCCCACCCGGACGGATGAGGCTTTTGTTTTTGCGACCAACGGGAGCGTCCGCCTGGACGGCCAGTCCTCAGTCGTAGTATTCCAAGCCGAGGTGGGTGATCAGGTCCGACCCCATGATGTGGCGCAGCGTGTTCTTCAGCTTCATCGACTGGATGAACAAATCGTGCTCCGGATAGAGTCCCGGCGCCGATTGCGGCGACTTCAGATAGAAGCTCAGCCACTCCTGAATGCCGATGGAGCGCAGCGAAGGCGTACGCTTGGCCAGATCGAGAAAGAGCACCAGATCCAACGCGATGGGCGCGGCCAGAATCGAATCGCGGCAGAGGAAGTTCACCTTGATCTGCATCGGATAACCCAGCCAGCCGAAGATGTCGATGTTGTCCCAGGCCTCTTTGTCATCGCCACGGGGCGGGTAATAGTTGATGCGAATCTTGTGGTAGAGGTTCTTGTAGAGATCGGGATAAAGCTCCGGCTGAAAAATGTAATCCAGCGAACCCAGCTTCGATTCCTCTTTCGTCTTGAACGATTGCGGATCGTCCAGCACTTCGCCGTCGCGATTGCCCAGGATGTTGGTCGAGAACCAGCCGGATACGCCCAGCATGCGCGCCTTGAGGGCCGGCGCCAGCACCGTCTTCATCAGGGTCTGGCCGGTTTTGAAGTCCTTGCCGCAGATGGGCGCGGCGTTGCGCTTCGACAGTTCAACCATGGCCGGCACATCCACCGTCAGGCCCGGCGCGCCGTTGGCGAAGGGCACGCCCTCGCTCAGCGCCGCGTAAGCATAAATCTGCGAGGGCGCAATGGCGATGTCGTCGTTATCGAGACCCTTTTCAAAAGCTTCAATGCTCTGGTGAACGGCCGTCGGCTCAATGAAGATTTCCGTCGACGCAGCCCAGATCATCACCACTCTGTCCACGGTCTTCTTGAAGGCGCGAATGTCGGCTACAACCTGCTCGGCTAAATCGCGCTTGTTCTTGCCCTTCTTGACGTGCGTGCCGTTAAGGCGCTTCACGTAGTACTGATCGAAAACCGCCGGCAGCGGCTTGATCGTTTCGAGATACGGCTTCAGTTGCGCCAGCGTCTTTTCATCCAGCACCTTGGCGTGCGCGGCAGCCTCGTAGACGTTGTCCTCGAAGATGTCCCAGCCGGTGAAGACAATGTCGTTCAAATCGGCCAGCGGCACAAAATCCTTGATCAGCGGCGATGTACTGTCGGTCCGCTTACCCAGGCGAATCGTGCCCATTTGAGTCAATGACCCGATCGGCTTCGCCAGTCCCCTGCGAATTGCCTCCACTCCTGCGATCATCGTGGTGGCGACGGCGCCCAGCCCGATCACCATCACTCCTAATTTGCCCGTTGCAGGCGCAACTTTGCCTGCTGTCTTCTGAATTCCTTGCTCTTCAGTTCCCATCGTTTCTCCTAACCTCAATTTTGCGGCTCGGAATCTCCGCGCCGATTCAAGCTCTCTTCATGCAACCGCAATCGTGTACGACCTGCCGAACGCCATGACTCTATTCGCGCACTACGCGGACTGAGCGTGCCTGGCGCGCTTCACGCGCTCCCACACAAACCAGATAAACCCCGCCACAAGCGTCAACTCCACGCCAACATGGAAGCGGTGGAACATTGCGTAAAAACGCGGGTCCGTGTGCCACGCCTCGCCCAGCCTCATGCCTGCATAGGCTAGCGCAAAGCACCATGGCCACGACCCCACAAAGGTATAAATGTGAAAGCGCGTTTGCGACATTTTGGCAATACCCGCGGGAAATGCGATGAAGGTGCGGACCACCGGCAATAGGCGCGCCACCAGCACCGTAATCGAGCCATACCGCGAGAAAAACTCCGTCATCCAATCCAGGTCGTGATGGCTCATCAGAACCCATCTGCCGTAGCGCTCCACCAGTGGCCGTCCGCCCTTGGCGCCAATCCAATACGCAATCGCCGAGCCCAGATTGCAACCCACGGCTCCAGCCGTCGCCGCCCAGAACAAGCTAAAGTGACCCTGATACGCCAGATAGCCGGCAAACGGCATGATGATTTCCGATGGCAGCGGAATACAGGCTGATTCAATTCCCATCAGCGCAACAATTCCGGCATAACCACCGGCGTCGATAACATGGGTTACGAATTCAACCAGGAGGGCAATAAATTTTTCGCTCATTTGCGTACCCAGTATATAAGCCCATAGAGAGGATTGATGCTTCTGCGACGCGATACAGGCGGAAAAGAGAAATGCACACGTCTGCATCTTCACTTTGCTAGGATGATGGAAGCGAGGTCACGCTGGATTTGAGTTTGAGGAGGCTGCATTGTCCGATCTTTCCCCTGCTTTTCCCCCCGTTCCGTTAACTCTTGAAGGTTCATTCCTGCTCCACCAGTTTTTTCGCTTCGATTGGAAGGCGTGGCGGGCCCGCGTGGAAGGCGAACGCAAAGAGGTTGCCGCACAGGCCGTTGCCGCACTTCAGCGTTTGGAGCGTGCCAGTCCCAAAGAAACAAATCCGGCCGCGCCGATTCAAACCGCGCTCTTCTCCCAGCTCGGCCACAAAGGCGATCTGATTCTCGTTCACTTCCGCAGCTCGCTCGAAGCGCTGAACCAGGTTGAACTCGATCTGGCGCAGACCACGCTGCACGATTTTCTTGATCTGCGACACTCCTACGTCTCTGTTGTCGAACTCGGCCTCTACGAGTCAACGCGCAAAACCTACGAAGCCGCGGCCAATCTGGAGCAGCACTCGCCGGAGTGGAAAGCCGAAATCGCCGCTTCGCTCAAGCGCGGATCAGCCGCCATGGCCCCGCGCCTCTTCCCCGCCGTTCCCGAAGCCAAGTACCTTTGTTTCTATCCCATGGACCGCAAGCGCGGCGAGCAAGTCAACTGGTACACGGTCCCCCTCGCCGACCGGCAGCGCATGATGCACGAGCATGGACTCATCGGCCGCCGCTACGGCGACGTGGTAAAGCAGATCATCTCCGGCTCCATCGGCATGGACGACTGGGAGTGGGGCGTAGACCTCTTCTCTGACGACCCAGTGGTTTTCAAGAAACTTATCTACGAGATGCGCTTCGACGAAGTCAGCGCGGTATATGCTCTCTTCGGACAGTTTTTCATCGGCGTCCGCTTGCCCATTGATAAACTTGGTGGCTGGCTGGAAGGAAGGCTGTAACGCACTCAAAGGTTCCCCGGGAGGATTCATGTTCAAGTTTGTATCTCGCACCGTCACTTTCATTATGTTGGGCCTGCTGCTTTGGGTCTCACCCGCGAGCCGCGCGGCAGCTCAACAGCCGCCGCTGAAAGATCAACTCGTGGGCACGTGGACGCTTGTGCTGGTGGATAACGTGCAATCGGATGGAAGCCGCATTCAACTCTACGGCCCCAATCCACAGGGCATTCTCTTCTTCGACGGCGCGGGCCACTACGCCCTCGAAATCCTTCGTTCCGGGCGGCCCAGGTTTGCCGCCAATGACAAGAGCAAAGGAACGCCAGAGGAGTATCAGGCCGCCGTGCAAGGCACAAACTCGCACTTCGGAACCTATGCGGTCGATGACGCCGGCCACACCATCACCTTCCACATTGACCACGCTTCCTTCCCCAACTGGGAAGGCACGGATCAAAAGCGATCCTTCACCCTTTCCGGCGACGAACTCATCTATACGGTCCCCACTCCCACGACCGGTGGAACAGCCACAGGCGAGGTACGCTGGAAGCGCCTTCGCTGAGTTGGGACCGCACAGACGCTTTGAATCAGACTGAGCGCCGGGTGCCGGGTGCCCCCAGGTCTCGATTTTGAGCTCTGGGAAAGCATGAATCTTCTAAAGTGAAATCAGCCATGCCTGTAATCAAACCATCGCCCAAAAAGTCTGCAATGAAATTACTGCGCGGCCCTCTCGCCCCCGACCGCATCGCCGCGATTCTGCGTGGCCTCGACGAAGCCTACCCGCGCGCGGAATGCGCGCTCACTCACCGCTCGCCATGGGAACTACTGGTCGCCACAATTCTCTCCGCGCAATGCACCGACGTTCGCGTCAACATGGTAACGCCGGAGCTATTCCGCCGCTTCCCTACCCCGCAGAAGATGGCCAAGGCAACCCTGCCGCAGCTCGAAGCCCTCATCCGCACCACCGGCTTTTACCACAACAAGGCCAAGTCTGTTCAGGGCGCGGCGCGGAAGGTGGTCTCAGACTTCGACGGGCAGGTTCCGCAAACGCTTGCCGAACTCATCACAATCCCCGGCGCGGCACGCAAGACGGCGAACGTCGTCCTCGGCGTTGCGTACGGCAAGGCCGAAGGCGTAGTTGTGGACACGCACGTCTTCCGCATCAGTCACCGTCTCGGCGTGGCCAAAGGCGAGACGCCCCAAAAAGTCGAGCAGGAGCTGATGCGAATTCTCCCGCAAAGCCGATGGATTGACTTCTCTCACCAGATCATCCATCACGGCCGCGCGGTTTGCGAGGCGCGCAAGCCCAAATGCGACCGCTGCAACCTGGAACAGCTTTGCAACGCCAGGGATAAGACTTGGCGGAGTTAGCGGAAGTGTCGGCGGGCGATTTGGATTCGTGGTTTCCCCGGTCCCAAAATAGGGACCTGGGGCACCCAGCCAGGGAATGCTACGACGAGCGAACGATCTCAAACTGCAGCTGAACTTGATCTGAGCCAGGCGTCTGCTGGAACCCGCAACTTAGCAAGACTGCGATGGAGGCCGGATTAGCCTCAGTGGTGTGCGCCACTATCTTTCTTGCGCCGAGCGCCCATGCGCGGTCCACGAGGGCTTGAACTAGCTCCTTGGCCAACCCTTTATTTCTCCATTGTTCACAGATGGAGTAACCAATCTCCATGCAGCCTGCATCATCGGGCGCTCCCAGGTAGCCGCCGCAGCCGACCAAAGCCGCCGGGGCGCTGCCTTGCAGAATCGCGTACCAACCATACCAGCCAACCGCATTCGGCCCGCCCTCGATCATTTTCTCAAGGAAAAACTGGATCGCACCGCGGTCATATTCGCCGGGTGGCCAGTCCGGAGGGATACGCACTCGAAGATGGGCCGCAAACGCCGCTGGGTCGTCCAACTCCAGGCGTAGAGTCTCCTCCGTGGCTGGCGTCAGCCTGAGCCGAGCCGTCAGAATGGAGTGCGAAGTCACCACCGCACCATTTCCTTGGCCAGAGCAGGACGGAGCAAGACGCGCTCGACAGCGGTGATCAGCCCTGGAATGTCGGAAGGCTCGGCTTCAACGGCGGGCTCCCATCCGAGTTCGCGCAGCGTCTTGCTGGTAATCGGTCCAATCGAGACAGCGGGAACGCAGGCAAACGGCCACGCAACGTTCGCGGTGCGGGCAGCTTCGGCCAGATGGATTGCGCTGGAGGAGCTGGTGAAGGTGACTGCGTCGAGTCCGTTCTGAAGAGCGCTGCGCAGTTGCGCCGGCGCGGCCTTGGGCAGGACATTGCGGTAAGCGTCCACCACATCGACCGCAGCGCCGGCCGAGCGCAAGGCGTCGGGAATCACGTCACGGGCAACGGCAGCCCGCGCCAGCAGAATTCGCTGGCCGGATGGCTTGTTTTGGAGCGTTTTCAACAACCCCTCGACCAGGCTTTCCGCCACGTATGTCTGCGGGACAAAAGCAATCTTGAATCCCGCCTTTCGTGCCTCAGCAGACGTCGATTCGCCCACCGCAGCCACCTTCAGCCACGCAGGCTGCGCCAGCGAAATTCCCACTGCTGCCGCGCGCTCGATGAGTGCGTGTACCGCATTGGCGCTGGTCAGGATGAGCCAGTCGTAGCTTGCGAACTGGCGGAGAGCAGTATCGAGCGGCGTGAAACTGGTCGGCGGATGAATCTCCAGCACCGGAACCTCGACCGGCTCGGCGCCTAACGCGCGCAGTCCCTGGCTGAGTTTGCCCGCCTGATGTGCAGCACGGGTCACCAGAACTCTGCGGCCTAGCAGTGGCGGCAAAGTCACTTCAAGCCTCCCGCGGTAGCGGCGGCAAGCAGCGGCCCCGCGCCAGCATCGATCAGCATTTGCGCCGCCAGGCGGCCCAGCGAAGCTGGGTCCGCGTTGCCATCAGGCGCGCGGTGCCGGCTCTCTCGATGATAGATGCGCACCGACTTTCCGGTCTCGGGACTGGCGACGACGGCAAAGATTTCGTCCCACAACTCAGGCTTGGTACCAGACGCCTCATCCAAACCTGCACGGCAATAGATGCCGATGGGAACCTGGCAGCCTCCGCCGAGAGCCGCCAGCGCAGCCCGCTCAGCGGTCACGGCAAAGCGGGTCGCCGCGTCGTCGAGAAATGCAACCGCCGCGATGGTAACGGCGTCGTCTTTGCGAGTCTCAATGCCCAGCGCTCCCTGCCCGGCAGCAGGACAAAACTCTCGCGGCTCCATTCGTTCGCGCACCCATTCGGTCTTTTCCAGACGATCCAGGCCCGCCGATGCCAGCAGAATCGCATCCACTTGCCCTTCTGCCAGCTTGCGCAACCGCGTGTCCACATTGCCGCGAAACTCGACGGTTGCGATGTCGTGCCGGAGCGCCTTCAACTGCGCTCGCCGGCGCTGGCTGCTGGTACCCACGCGCGCACCCTTAGGCAACGCGGCGAGATTCTCATACATCACCGAGACGAACGCGTCTCGCGGGTCAACCCGCGCGGGCGTCGCGGCCAGTGTAAATGGCTCCGGCAGTTCCGTCGGCAGGTCCTTGAGCGAGTGCACGGCCAGGTCCACGCGTTTGGCGGCCAGCGCCTCCTCAATCTCCTTGGTGAACATTCCCTTTGAACCGACCTCTGCGAAGGTGACCTCTTGCAGGCGGTCGCCGGTAGTCTTGATGATCGTAATCTCGACAGAATGGCCCTGGCCGCGAAGCAGCGCGGCAATGTGCTTTGCCTGCCACAAGGCCAGTTGTGAGCCACGGCTTCCGATGCGCAGGTTCATGGGCGTCTCGCCTCGCTGTTCTCGCTCAGGTGTGCTTCCTCTTCTTCGAAATTCGTTGCGCTCGCTTGACTTGCCGTAGCAGAAGGTTCCTGCTCGGCAGCACCAGCAGGGAGCGACCAAGTCTCACAGAGCGCTTCCAAGCGCGTCGCATCGTTTTCGCGAGCAGCCTGCTTGAGCGCCTGCATGGGCGGATGGAGAAACTTGTTGACCAGTCCTCGGGTAAGCGCCTCGACCGCCGCTATCTGCTCCCCGTTCAACGGACCCAGCCGAGGCTGTGCGCGCTTCAGCTCGGCTTGGCGAATCTCCTCGGCCTGATGCTGCAAGGCGACAATCGCCGGCGCCACATTGACGGTGAGCAGCCGTTGCTGGAAGCGTTCAACCTCGCCGGCAATCAGAGCCTCGGCGTCCGTGGCCTCGCGGCTGCGTTCGGCCATGTGCGCGGCGGCCACTTGCTGCAGGTCGTCGATGTCATAAACAAAGATGCCCTCGAGCTTGCCCATCTCTGGGTCCACGTCGCGGGGCACGGCAATGTCGATGAAAAACATCGGCCGATTGCGACGGCGATGCAGAAATGCCTGGCCGTGCTCGCGCCGGAAGATGGGGTGCGGCGCGCCGGTCGAGCTGATGACGATGTCGGCCTGGCTAGCGGCATCGTAAAGTTGGTCAAAGGGGATGACCTGACCCTGAAACGTCTCGGCCATTCGCCGGGCGCGCTCCAGAGTGCGGTTGGTCACCAGAATTGCTCCCGCGCCCTGCTGAACCAGATGCCGGGCGGCAAGCTCGCTCATCTTTCCCGCGCCAACCAGAAAAACCGTGCGGTCCTGGAGCGATCCGAAGATTTTGCGCGCCAGTTCCACGGCTACCGAGGCGATGGAGACCGAGTTCGAGCCGATCTCGGTCTCGGAGCGGACCTTTTTGGCGGCGGCAAAGGCGCTCTGCAACAGGTGTTCGAGCTGGCCGGCCACGGTGCCTGAGGCACGGGCCACAGCAAAAGCTTCTTTTACCTGGCCAAGAATCTGCGGCTCTCCCACCACCATCGAGTCCAGGCTGGCGGCCACGCGGAAGAGATGCCGCACGGCCTCCTTGTCGTGATGTTCGTAGAGGTGCGGAGCCAGAAGAGCCGGGTCAAGGCCGAAGTGCCGGTGCAAAAAACTTGTCAGGCCATCGGTGGGCGAATCGGCATTGGAGGAATCCACTGCAGCCAGAATCTCTACGCGGTTGCAGGTGGAGACAATCATGCACTCGGTCACACCCGGCACAGCAGCCAGGGCGCGAGTGGCGTCCGGCAGGTCCTCGCGGGAGATGGCGATCCGCTCACGCACCTCGATGGGCGCGGTCTTGTGGTTGATGCCGATGAGCGACAGGGTCATCACGGACCGTACCTGTGAATCCGGCTGAATACATTAGCCGCCATCACGGCCATCATAATGAGGAAGACCGCGCCGGAGAGATAAGCCGCCCGCCGTCCACGGAGACCGGCGGTGCGGCGAACAAAAAGCAGGGCCACGTAAACCACCCACATTGCAAAGGAGGCAATCACCTTGGGGTCGAGGAAATACGCTGCGCCGAGAGGCGTCTCCTGCGCCAGAACGGAGCCAATGACCAGGCCGACGGTCATACAAGGAAAACCAAATTCAAGAGTGGCGTGGGCAATGCGCTCCAGGGTATCGAGGGGCGGCAGCCAATCCAGGGGAAGCCACCAGGAGTCTTCGCCGGGCTTGTGCTTGCTTTTCAGGCGGCGTTCCTGGACAAGGTAAAGCACTGAGGCCAGCAGACTGAAACCCAGCGCGACATAGGCCGCCAGCAACGCGGAGATGTGGGCCAGAAGCCAGCTGATGCGCACGCCTTCCGAGGGGAAGGTATAGCGGTCAGGGCCTAGCGCGGGCACAAAAACTGCAAAATACGTTATCGGCAAGACGAAAATGCCAAGGGAGATAGCGTCGTAGAGCCACCAGACAACAAAAAAGATACCGGCCACCGCAAACCCTAGCAACGACTCGACTTCGCGGACTCCGACGGGCGTCCATCGATGAGCCTGGACGAGCATTTCGACGCATGAAATGAAGTGGAAAAAGAAGGCCATCCCTGCCAAGTGAACGCAGGTCTTGCGCCAGCGCACGATGCTATAGAGCACGGCCGGAAAAACGGCCACAGCGGCCGCTGCGTAGAGGATCGCCGCAACTCGGAGCCAAAGAAGGTACATTCGATTCTCACCTTACTTGCGCAAACAACAAGTATACTGTGATGCAAATCACCAAACGGAGCCCGGAGCCGACCTTGCCGTTCTCTCGAGCTGGTCGTTACATTAATTGTCTCCCCTGATAGTGGTGCGCAGGGAAGAAACCGGGGACGACCCGCAGACACTATACTTAATCCTGTCGAGTACGCGACGAGCCGTCAACTCAGAGCGGCACTTCGCCGGCAAGGAGCAGGATCTTATGACTACGCCCACCCCTGTCCAGGACGTGGATTTGGAATTTGACAATGGAAGCTTCAATTCCGCGGCATTTGCCGCCGCAACTCTAGCGAATTGGCAGTCGCTGGCCGCCGTAATCGACCACACCCTGCTGAAGCCCGACGCCACCCGCGACCAAGTGGAGATCCTTTGTGACGAGGCGATTCGCTATCGCTTCGCCTGCGCCATGGTAAACCCGGTGTGGGTATCCACGGCGGTTGGCGTGCTTTCCGGCACAGGCGTTCCGGTGGGCGTGGTAATTGGCTTTCCGCTGGGCGCGTCGCTGGTTTCTACACTCCACCAGGAGGCGGCTGCGTTGATACGGCTGGGCGCGCGCGAGCTAGACATGGTGATTCCCATTGGCCTGCTCAAGAGCGGCAATCATCTAGCCGTGCAAAGCACTATCCACACTGTGGCCACCGTTGCTCATAATCATGGAGTGCTGCTCAAGGTAATTCTGGAGACCGCGTTGTTGAGCATGGAAGAGAAGCTGCGCGGGTCCGAACTGGCCATCCTGGCTGGAGCGGACTTTATCAAGACTTCGACAGGCTTTGCCTCCAGCGGCGCGACCACTGCCGATGTAGCGCTGATGCGCGGCGTGGCCGGCAATCGATGCGGGGTAAAGGCCGCGGGCGGAATCCGCACCCTGGCCAACGTGAAGGCACTGCTGGAAGCCGGCGCTACTCGCATCGGTGCTTCGGCCTCGGTGGCCATTGTGCGGGAGCTGGGAGCGGAATAAGAACAAAAGACCACAAGGAAAGCGAATAGAAATCCCGTGGCGAATCCAGCTGTTGTGCAGTTGGCGGCATTCAAGAACCCCCGTTCAGGGAACCTAGCGAAGTTCCCTTGCTCATATTCATTATTCCTGCACTGCTATGATTTTCTTCAAGACAAATGACTTCCACTCGACCATCAAGGCGTGAAGAACCCGAGCTAGAGGGCGATTACCGCCCGGCCGATCCGGCGCGCGCCGGGGCACATCTTGACGTGGCGAATATCCGCGTGGAGCCGGCAGATGTGGCCTATCTGATGCAGTTGGCCGACGCGCTGAACACCACTTTGGACCTAGAGACACTGCTGCGCCGCACCGCCGAGCTGGTGAGCGCCGTCATCCCCTACCGCATCTTCGCAATTTTGCTGCTCAATGACCGCACCCGCGAACTGCGCATGCGGTTCCAGATCGGCCACAGCCCGGAGGTGGAGCGGCAGCGCATTCCCATGGGCAACGGTGTGGCAGGCCAAGTGGCGCTCACTCGCCAGCCGGTGCTGCTGAACGACGTTGCCAGTTCAGAAGACTATCTTCCGGCCAATCCCGACGTGCGCTCTGAGCTGGCAGTACCGCTGATTGCCAAAAACCGGCTGATCGGCGTGATGGACATCGAGAGCGAACAGGCCGGTTATTTTGGCCCCGAGCACCTGCGCCTGCTAACTCTTACCGCTTCGCGCATTGCCCAGGCAATTGAAAATGCGCGGCTCTACGCGCGTGTCTCCAGGCAGGCACAGACGCTGACGGTGCTAAATGAGATCGCCACCGAGTTGATTTCCATTCTTGATCTGGACCCGCTGCTGGAACGCGTGGGCCAGCTTTTGCGCAGGCTTATCGATTACCAGATGTTCACCGTACTTCTGCTGGACGAGAAGGGCGAGACGCTGATTACGCGTTACGCATGGCGTTTCGGCCATGCACAAGCGCCGGAACGCCGCCTTCCCGTCGCCAGCGGACTGGTGGGAGTTGCGGTGAGGGAGTGGCGGTTGGTGAACGTACCCGACGTGCATCACGACGCACGCTACCTGCCCACGAATCCCGAAACTCGCTCGGAGCTGATTGTGCCTTTGTTTCACAAGGGGCGCATCATCGGCGTGCTGGATTTGGAACACACGCGCACGGGCTTCTTCAACGAAGAGCACGAGCGCATGTTGACCACGCTGGCCGCACAGGTGGCCATAGCAATCGAGAATGCGCGGCTCTACCAGAAGGTGCGCTCACAGGAGCAGCAACTGGAGCGCGACATCTCTATGGCGCGCGAGGTGCAACTGAGGCTGCTGCCGGCCTCAGCGCCGGAGATGACCAACGCTGACATGGCGGTGCGCTTCCTGCCCGCGCGCACCATCGGCGGCGACCTCTACGACTTTGTGGACTACGGCCCAGGCCGTACCGCCATCGTGCTGGGCGACGTAAGCGGCAAGGCAGCTCCTGCAGCCCTGTTTGCGGCGCTGGCGAGCGGCATCATGCGATCGGCGGCGCAACATCGGCCGGAGCCGGCCAGGATGCTGGCCCAGCTGAATGACGCACTGCAAGAGCGGAAGCTGGAATCACAGTATGTGACCATGCTCTTTGCATTATGGAACGATGAAAGCCGAACCTTGCAAGTGGCCAACTCGGGTGCTGTGCAGCCGGTCTTCTGCCGCCAGGGACAGTCGTCGACAGTGCAAGCCGAAGGCTTTCCGCTGGGGCTGTTTCCCAACGTGATCTACGATGAGCTCAACGTGGCCACAGAGCCGGGCGACGCCATCGTTTTTGTATCGGACGGGATTCTGGATGCGGAGGATGCCCAGGGCGAAATGTATGGCCACGACCGGCTGGCCGGAATCTTATGTGGCCAGCGCGACCACTCAGCACAGCAGATTGCCGATACCATTCTCGCCGATGTCACCCGCTTTCAGGGCGAGCAGGAACGCTTTGACGATGAGACGATTATTGTTCTGAAGGTGCGGTGAAAAAGCAGGGAACCGGGACTAGGGAATAGGGAATAGGGACGGCGGACTAGCCCTTCATCATTCATTGCTAAACTTGAATACACCCACTTCATGGAGCCGCCTTGCAAACAGAACGCATCATTCGTCCAGCAAAGAATGTTTACGGCAGCTTGCGCCTGCCCGGCGACAAATCCATCAGCCACCGCTACGGAATGTTGGCCGCATTTGCGGAGGGCACTTCGCGCTTTGCCAATTTTTCTACCGGCGCCGATTGCGCCTCGACGCTCTCGTGCATGGAAGCGCTGGGCGCGAAGGTACGCCGACTCGAAGACAGCGTGGTGGAAGTGAAGGGCGTGGGCGGACGCGTGACGCCCTCCGGCGCGCCTCTGGATTGCGGCAACTCCGGCTCGACGATGCGCATGATCTCCGGCCTGCTGGCGCCGCAGCAAGGCCGCTTTACACTGGTGGGCGACGAGTCGCTTTCACGCAGGCCGATGGAGCGGATTCGCGAGCCGCTGGCGGCGATGGGCGCACAGCTCACTCTCACCGAGGGCCATGCACCGTTGCATATCTTAGGCGCGCCACTGAGCGCGATTGACTACACCACGCCGGTTCCGAGCGCACAGGTGAAGACCTGCATTCTACTGGCCGGTTTGCAGACCGCTGGAACGACCGCGGTGCGCGAAGCAGTGCGCACCCGTGATCACAGCGAACTGGCATTACGTGCCTTTGGCGCTAAACTGACGCGCGCGCTGGATTCGGTATCCATCACGGGGCCGCAGACACTCCACAGCATCGAAGCCTCCGTGCCGGGAGACATTTCCTCGGCAGCGTTCTTTTTGTGCGCGGCGGCCTTGTTTCCCGGGTCCAGCCTGGTGCTTGACGCGCTGGGCCTGAACCCAACGCGCGCCGCGCTACTTGACGTGCTGACCGCTTTGGGCGCTCGGATCAGTGTGCTCAACCTGGAGGAGCAGAACTCGGAACTCGTAGGCACAGTGCAAATCTCGGCACTGGCCGAAGGGCTGGGGACGACAGAAGTTTCGGGCGCGCTGTCCGCGCAACTAATTGATGAGCTTCCAGTACTGGCCGCGATCGGGCCTTATACCAGCGGCGGCATTCGCATTCGTGACGCAAAGGAACTGCGCGTGAAAGAGTCCGACCGGATTGCTCTGGTGGCGAAAAATCTGCGCGCCATGGGCGCTGAAGTTACCGAGTTTGAAGACGGCCTCGATGTGCCCGGCGGCCAGAGGCTACACGGCGCGACGATTGACTCAGGCGGCGATCACCGTA
>Ga0224555_1000697_pt1 | contig 51491 bp, 51 predicted proteins | sample 714S23034metaG_FD_180687 | JGI IMG/M metagenome (GOLD analysis project Ga0224555, IMG submission 180687) | Peat soil microbial communities from Stordalen Mire, Sweden - 717 S2 30-34 | ecosystem: Environmental > Terrestrial > Soil > Wetlands > Peat | place: Sweden: Norrbotten County, Stordalen...
CTTTTTGGCGCATTTTCCTGTGCCGCTTGCTGAACCTCTGGAAAGGGCTCCAACTCCAAAAGGCCCTGGAACCCGCCAGAATCAACTCCAATATGCCTGAAATGACTTTTTCAGGATCGACTAATCAAGGAACTCGAAAAGCATTGTGGAATACCTGTATCTTGTTCAGTAATAAGGTTCTCCTTCAACGGAGGAAGACCAATTACCGTATGTTCCGCAAGGCGTTCAATGCTCAGATTTGAGCAATGATGATTCCAAACAACTTAGTTTTGCACTGGGCTGAAAAGTCAGCTGAGTGAACTCCCGCATTGGAGATTCAATCGGCCGGTTTTTCGGCTGATTACAAAGACGGCCTGAATGAACCCTCGCATTGCGAGGGTGCCAATAACCCCAACAACTTAGGAGCAAATATGCCTTGGACATACTTCCAGAGCACAGGAAAACTGTGCAATCGGGCCGATCAATGTGCGGCGACAGGCTACAGCGGCGCGCCAGCCGGCAAGAACAACCCAGCCATGCAGAACGTGGAGAAGGTTGGCCCAATTCCCCGCGGCGGCTATATGATTGAAGCGCCGTTCAACTCTCCGGACCACGGACCCTTTGCCATGCACCTGGTTCCAGACCTGGCCAATGTGATGTATGGCAGAGATGGCTTCCTGATGCATGGTGACAGCCTGGAACACCCCGGAGCAGCCTCTGAAGGCTGCATCATCATGCCACGGCCGGCGCGCGAGGCAGTCTGGAACTCTGGCGAGCACCGGTTGCTGGTGGCCTAAACAGTCAGAAAGGAACAGAGAAGCAATGAATAGCCCTGGTCGTCATGGCCGGGGCTTTTGTGCGTCTGGCTGAATCGCAGAGGGCAAAACGCCGTGGTAATGTATTTTGGCTTTAGTAATAGAAAATAGGCATAAGGGCTGTATTTAGGCGTATCTGTGTGGACTGTGGGAACAAACCAACCTTACCGTAAGGTGTTTAGTTTGTGTTTACTGTGTTTGTTTTCAATTACTTACAGAATCTTCTGGCGGAGAGGGGGAGATTCGAACTCCCGATAGCCTTGCGACTATGTCTGATTTCGAGTCAGGTGCATTCAACCGGGCTCTGCCACCTCTCCGCGCCTTCGCTGCCGCCGGAACTGTTTTCCCTCCTCATGTACAGGAAAAACGCTCCCGCCATCGAGCGAAACCTGATCCATTATAGCCTGAACCGCTCAATCGTTTCCCCGATTTACACCGGGATCGACCGCCGCCCGGCCCTAATTGAACAGATCCACCTTCAATTGAATAGATCCTTCATCTTTTCGATCAGGCCCGGCGATGCGGGCTTGTTATCGACGGCCATCGACTCGGCCAACTGGCTGACGAGCTCGCGCTGGGTGCGGGTCAGCTTGCGGGGAATTTCGACCACCACCTTCACAATCAGGTCGCCGATGCCCTTTTCGTTCAGGTGAGGAACGCCGCGCCCGCGCAGGCGCAGTTCGCGGCCGCTCTGCGTGCCCTCGGGAATCTTCAGGCTGATGGGCCCATCGATGCCGGCAATCTCAATTTCGGCGCCCAAGGCGGCCTGGGGGAAGCTGATGGGAACGACGCACCGCAGGTTGTAGCCATCGCGCTCGAAGAACTCATGCGGACGGATGGAGAGCACGATATAGAGGTCGCCCTTGGGCCCGCCGAAGCGGCCCGCGTCGCCTTCGCCGGAGTAGCGAATGCGAGTTGCGTCCTCGACGCCGGGCGGCACCTTGACCTTGAGCTTGAATTCGCGGCTCACGCGGCTCTCGCCGCGGCAGGCCTGGCAGGGGTCGCCGATAACCTGGCCCGTGCCGCCGCAGGCGGCGCAGGTGCGGGCCACGGTGAAAAAGCCCTGCTGGAAGCGGAGCTGGCCCCGGCCCTGGCACTGGCTGCAGATGGTGGGTCCGCGGCCCGAGGTGCTGCCGCGGCCGTTGCAGGCCTCGCAGGTCTCGAGCCGGCGAATATGCACCTCGGTCTCGGTACCGAAGACGGCGGCCTCGAAGTCGATCGTCAAGTCGTAGCGCAGGTCGCTGCCGCGCTGCTGGCGGCTGGCGCGCCGCGGGTTGCCGCCCATCGAAAACATCTCGCCAAAAAGGTCGCCGAAGATGTCGCCGATGTCCACGCCGCCGGCGAAAGGCCCGCCGAAGCCCGGCCCGCTCGCACCCACGCCGGCATGGCCGTAGCGGTCGTAGGCGGCGCGCTTGTCGGCGTCGCTCAAGACCTGATAGGCCTCGCTGGCCTGCTTGAACCTCTCTTCAGCGGCCTGGTCGTCGGGGTTGCGGTCAGGATGGTGCTGCATCGCCAGCTTGCGATAGGCGCTTTTCAGCTCCTGGTCGGTGGCGTCGCGCGAGACGCCCAGAACCTCGTAATAGTCGGATTTGCTCACGTTTGTATTCGATCTCATTCGCTTGTCTGTTTGGGGTTGGAAACCACTCGCACCAGCGCCGGACGCAAAAGCCGCTCACGCAGCCGGTAGCCGCGGCGAATCTCTTCGGCCACGTGCTGGTCGGGCAGGTCAAGACGCTCGACTGAGCCGAGCGCCTCATGCTGGTGAGGATCGAACTCGGCGCCCAGAGCGGGAACCGCGGTAACCTGCAACTGGCGCAGAACATCGTGCATTTGCTTGACGATCAACTCGACGCCGGAGCGCAACTGCTCGGCCGTGCCGCTCGAGTTGAGCGCCAGTTCGAAGTGGTCCAGCACCGGCAAAAACTGCTCGACGACGTTGCCGGTGGCAATTTCCCGGTCTGCCAGCCGGTCGCGCTCGGCCCGCTTGCGCGCATTTTCGAACTCGGCCTGCAGACGGGCCAGCCGGTCGAGCAACTGGTCGCGCTCAGCCTTGAGCTGGTCAAACTCCGCGCGGCTCACCGGCGGCTGGCCGGCTGTCTCCTGGCTCGTATCGGGGCCCGGCTCTGGGCCCGCTTCCTGGCCCGGCTCGCGAACTGGCATTTCGATCAAGGAATCTTCGGCAGCCGCGGCCTTTGCTTCTTCCGATAAGGTCAACTCTTTTTCCTGTTCTGGCATAACTTTATGCATTCTCCGAAAAATCCTTCGTATCTGCTTCAATGATAATTTCCACGGCCATCGCCGGTCTCTCTCGTGCTAGTCGAGCGCAGCGCCGGTCCCGAAAAGGGCCAGTCAGAAGACCCAGGCCTCAGCCGGCGGAAACTTCCAGCAGGCGTTCGGAGAGCTGGGCGATGTAGCGCACCGCCTGGATCATCTCCTGGTACTGGATGCGGGTGGGCGCAATGACGGCGACCGTGCCCAGATTTGCTCCGCCCAGCCGGGCCGGAGCGCCGATCAGCACCATATTCCGCATGGCCTGCGAGGCCTCGTCCAGACCGGCCGAGTCGTGACCTGCCAGGTCCAGGCCCACCACCACGCGCACCTCCTGCTGGCGGCCGTCCACGTAGGCGGTCAGCAGCTCCACCAGCCGCTGCTTGGCCTCCAGAGCCAGCAGCATCTGGCGCAGCCGCTCGCGATCCACCTCGGCGGCAATCAGGTTGGCCATTCCGTCCACGAAGATGGCCGGCCCGGCCTCGCCGCCCGCCAGCGCCCCCTTGCGGCAAAGCTCCTCGATCGAGGCCAGCATCTGGTGGTAAGCCTCCTGCTCCAACTCGAGGCGCCGCGCCACCTCGGCGCGAATGCGCTCGATGAGCCAGCCGCGAAAGTTCTCGTTCAGGTAGCGCGCGGCCGTCTCTAGCTCCACGTGCGTCAGTTCGCGATCCAGGGCCAGTACGCGATCCTGCACCGCGCCGGCCTGGGTCACCAGCACGGCCAGCACGCGGCCGGTCGAAAGCCGCGAAAAATGAATGTGCTCCAGCACCTGGCCCGCGGTGGCGCTGGCCAGCGCGACGCCCAGTCCGCTGGAAAGCAGCGCCAGCACGTGCGAAGTGCGTTCCAGGTAGTCGTTGGTGCTGGCTACGCCGGAAAAACTCTCTTCAATCTGCCCGCGCCGGGTCTCGCTCAGAAGCTGCGGCCCCAACGGCGAAGCGCCGAAGGCCCGGGAATCGAAGCGCGTGGAACCCAGGGAAGATCTCCCCGGCGGCATCGCGTTCAGACTGGACGCGCCCGCGGCCATGGGGCCCATCTGCGCATCCGGCTGGGTGATCTGCTCGACGTAGTAGCGGAAGGCCGCGGCGGTGGGAACCCGGCCGGCCGAGGTGTGCGGCTGCTCCAACAGCCCTGTTTCGCCCAGCGTGGCCATCACGTTGCGGATGGTGGCCGGGCTCAAGCCCTCCCGGTTGGCGAAAAAGCGCGCAACCTCCCGGGAGGCCACCGGTTCGCCGGTCGCGATGTAGATCTCGATGATGGCCGTCAGCACCAGCCGCTCTCGCGGACTGACGCGCGCATCCGGCATCGTTCCCACTCTCCGTCCAGGCTCATTGATGACGGCTGCACGGCCGCCTGCCCAGACTCAAATAAAACTGCTAACCGTTTGATTTTTCTGGCATTTATGCCGAAAAAATCGCAAACCTTCCTCCTTTAATTCTAGGGAGGAGGAAATGGACTGTCAACACGCGAACAATCTGGACGCGGACGATCCGGCCGCTGTCCTCACAGCGCCACCTTCCACGCGGGCTGAGCCACCACGCGGCGATAGCCAAAGTAGCAGATCGTCAGCAGCACCGTGCCGGCCGCCACCGCCAGCGGATAAGTGAAGGAAGGGTGCGGCACAATAAGAGGGATAAGTCCGACGGCCATGGCGGGCGGCAGATGAATTCTCAGGAGGAAAAGAACAGCGGCACCGAAGGCCATGCTGAGAATGGCGGCTAATAGACTTACCCCTAAAAACTTGACGGCGCAGGATCCGCCCACCGCGGTCAGGCAACAGGCCAGTGGCACCAGGAAGGGCTTGCGCGTCCCAAAAACAGTCTCTTTTCTAGTGAACATTTCAAAGGCGATCACCGCCAGCGGCGGATAAAGCAGCAAATGCAGCCTTGTGAGATTTACGAAAAAAACCGCCAAGGCGAGAAATAGACCCATGAAAATAAGTTCAATATATTCACTCCCAAGACGCTGTTTTACTGCCCTGAAAGAAAAGATTTCCGGTTTGTTTGACTCAGGTTTGTTTAACTCGATTTCGTTTGACTTAGGTTCGTCTGACCTAAGTCTGTTTGGCTTAAATTTGTTCGACAAAGCCCGGCCCCGCACGCCATGTGACCGCTTCCAGAGCACGGACAGGACCGCCAGAATCGACGCTCCCACAAAGACTCCGGCCGGGTACCACCAGCTTTGCTGATTGAAGACGACGGGCAGCAGCGCCGCCGAAATGGATGGGCCAATCGGCGAGCGCGTAATCTCCAGCGTGAGGATGGCGGAGCCGACGGCGAGAAAAACCGCGAGGTAGCCGTAATGGAGATGCTGGGCAATCAAAAGCCCCAGGACGGCGGTCAAACTCGGAGTTATCGCCAGATAAACCGGAGACCGGCTCCAATTGCCTGCCGGACGGGTAAAAACATCATGCGCCAGAGCGCCCATCTCGGGAAACAATAAGCTCAGCAGCCCGGTGGCGATAGCCGTGGCCGCGATTCCGCCCACAAAGATAGTGGCGACAAAGGCGGCAAAGACTAACCAGAAACCTTCCAGCTCCAGAATAACTTCGGAAGGTGGTGAGTTATCTTCGCGTGTAACTGTCGATAAAGTCAAAATCGCCCCGCCTGCACATTCCAATTCAAGCGCTGTCTGCGTTCGTGTCCGGATTGAATCGCAGACTGCGCTGAAGCTGCATTCGCTGACTGGAATTTCAGTTTTCAACCCTCAATTTCTCTCATTGTAGCGCTCCGGAGACTCGTCGCGCGTCGAGAACAATAACGCTCCTGGCCACATGGCGCGCGTGGGGCCGCGCTTCTGAAACTTTGCCGCGCAACTGGGGCCGTTTCACGGGGATGGCGCGCCTACTGCGAGTAGAAGGCTGCGCGAGCGCCCCACTTTTGCCGCAGACTTGTTTTGCCGCAAAAATGGGATTCGCTTTCGCATGCAAAAGGGGACGAATACATAAGGAAAAAGCTGATCGGCGAGGAAAAGCCAATCAGCAGGGAAAATCCAATCGGCGGCGTTGGTTACTCTACAGTTAGCAGAAATTTTATAGCATTGCCATTGCGCCCGCGCACGGACTCAAGCGGCGGCCTGTGGCGGTTTTTCGGCGCCGCGCCAGAGTGTGGCCTCGGCCTCGCGGCGGGCCTTCAGAGCGGCGATTTCCCGTCCGGCTGCATGGTCCCAGAGCAGCAGTTGCCGGGCGGCCTCGTCGTACTTTCCCGCGTTGAGATCTTCCAGCAGAGAAGACGCGGCTAGCCTTCCCGGGCCCAGATTAAAACAGAAGTCGACCAGCGCATCGAACTGGCCCTGCGTGAGTGGAACCTTCACCAGGCGCTGAACGGCCTCTTCTGCCGCGCATACATCCAAGGCCAGCAGAGCTGAAGCGTGCGGCTCGTCAATGCCATTGGGAAACGTTTCGGTGTGCAGCAGACGGTGGCCATAACCGATGGTCGCAAGCCCATTCTCATCCCGATAGACGCGATTGCGAGAACCCTCCGAAAGTTTGAGCAGATTCATTCCCGCGGCGCTGAATTTCATTCGCTCTCCTCATTAGCTCAAATCGTCAGTCTTATACTGGCTTAAGTTTCACGCTAACAGGAGAGAAAAATTAATCTGCAACGCCACAAAAAAAAGCCACAAAACTGCCCGGCGAGAGGCACTTTCATGTGAGTCGAAGAGCAGGGAATTGATGACTCAAGCCAATAAACTTCTTAGCTCAAGCAAACAAAAGACGAAGCTGCACCATTAGTGGTGCAATTAGTAAACCATAGAAAAATAGTGGTTTAGGCCTACCTACTAACAAAATTTTCTGATTTATCAGGAAAATTTTGGTGAATGCCGAATTAAGGGTTGGTGAATGAGCAATGACTTAGTAGAATGACTAGATGGTTATACGACGTAGATCAAGCAAGGTAAGCTCGAAATACGCCCTACGCAAATACGCCCTACGCATTTGGCTGCTGGCAATAGTTTCTTCTGTTGTGCTGACCGCGGGAGTGTTGGAAGTTTCCACGCGGACGGTGCAGGCGGATGTGCTGCCCTCCCGGCCGGCCGTAACCGCACCTTCCGCGGTTCCGGCAGCGAGCGCGACGCCTGCTGCATTGCATGCGCCGCAGAAACCCGCAAAAACCGCAACCGCCTGCAGGCTCCACGGCATTGCCTCCTGGTACGGCGGCGTTTTCAACGGCCGTTACACGGCCAGTGGAGAACGCTATGACATGAACGCGATGACCGCCTGCCACCCCACCCTCCCCTTTGGCACCGTGATCCGCGTCGTGAACCGCGACAACAATCGCTCGGTTGTGGTGCGCATCACCGACCGTGGCGACCTGGTGGAGAAGAGGCGCATCATCGACCTCTCTTACGGCGCCGCGAAGAAGTTGGAGATGACCGAGTCCGGCCTGGCTCGCGTCGATCTGCACGTCATCTCGCTGGGCGGCTCACGCTCCGGGAACTAAAGCGGTTCTCCAGTTGCTGTAGAGGGAAACCACCACCGCTGAGTGGCTTTTTCTTTAAGAAAAAGCCACCTTCCAGGCCACCGGTAACGCTACGTGAACTGGTGAACCACTCTAAACAGAATCCTCACGCATGGTCTCGAGCGTAACCGCCGCTACCCGCGCGATGGCCCCGCCTGTTGATGCCGCGCCGCTCACCGCCGGCCGTGCGTTCAGCAGGCCGTGAATCCGCGCCAGATCCTCGATCATGGACAGGCGCGCCGGGCCGTCGGGGAGCAGTCGCTCGATCTGGCGGACGATGTTTTCCGCCGTGAACTCGCTTTGAATCAGCTCCGGCACCACCTCCTTGCCGGCGATCAGGTTGACCATGGCCACAAAGGGCACCTTCACCACTCGTTTGGCGATGGCGAAGGTCAGGGGCGAGACCCGGTAGACGACGACAAAGGGATTGCCGGCGAGCGCCGCTTCAACCGTGGCCGTGCCGCTGGCTACCACCGAGGCGCGGGCGTGCAGGAGCGTGGCGCGGGCATCATCGGCCAGCCGCAGGGCCAGACCCGCCCCATGCGCTTCGACCAGCCGCCGCACCTCCTCCCGCTGCGCCGCATTCAGCGTCGGCGCCAAGGGAACGATGAACTCGAAGCTAGCCGTTGCGGCCAGTTTGCCCGCCCCCGCCGCCAACTCCCGCGCCGCCCGCAAAATCTCCGGCAGATGGTCGCGAATCTCCTTGGGGCGGCTGCCGGGCAAGAGGCCAATCCAGGTTTTTTCGGGATTCAAGCCGTTTTCGGCGGCAAATTCCGCCCGGCTCACCGGGGCTGCGGCCAGTTCCGCCAGCGGATGGCCGACAAACTCGGCCTCGACGCCCTGCTCGCGGTAAAACGGCTCCTCGAAGGGAAAGATCACCAGCATTTTGTCGATGTACTTTTGCACCAGCCGGATGCGCTTCTTCTTCCAGGCCCACAACTGCGGACTGACGAAGAAGATGACGGGAACGCCCAGGCGGTGAAGCTCGCTGGCCAGCCGGAAGTGAATCTCAGGGAAGTCGATGAGCACGGCCACCGAGGGCGGCTGTTGCCGGATGGCCTGCTTCAGCTTGCGGAACTCGCGCCAGATGCGCGGCAGGTGGTGGACGACCTCGGTCAGCCCCATCACCGCCATCTCCTCGGAGCGGACGACGCACTGGAGGCCGGCAGCGGCCATGCGCGGCCCGCCCATGCCGAAGAAGCGGGCGGATTGGCCGGCGGCGGCAAGCCGCTTTTGGAGTGCCTCGATCACCAGCGCCCCATAGTGCTCGCCGCTGGCCTCGCCGGCCGAGATGAAGATGGTGGGGGGCATGGTCTTCCTCGTTCGCGCCGCGTCGTCCTGCGCTTGAGCCATCATAGCGGTTTCGGCGGCGGCCGCTTTCGGTTTTTCCGGCCATCCAGTGCTGTCATTCTGAACGGAGCGCAGTGGAGTGGAAAGCCTGCCTTGAGCGAAGCCGAAGGGGACCCGCTGTTGCTTTAAATGCTCAAGGTAAGCGAATTCCCGGCGGCCTGCGTCTAGCACAGTGTTGGGGGTGCGGGAGTGCGCTCAACCGATGCGGCAGGACAGGATGCGCTCTCAGGCGCTACCCTGTGAGCAGGTTCCAGAAGACGGCGCAATCGGACGATGGACAAGGCGGCCTTGAAAGATAAATTGGCCTGAAACTGCTGCCAGAAACGGCCAAGGCAGCCAGGATACAGCAAAATCAGAATGCGGTGAACCGCAAAATACAGTTCGGGAACCGCAAAGTTCGGGAACCGCAAAATCAGAAGACGGTGCGGTCTGAGAATGGCGCAATCCGGGCACGGCTTGCGCGCGGCGCAAAACGCGGCGCAAAATCTGAGAGCGGCTTCAACCTGAGTCTTCAACCTGAGTTGAGTGCAGTGCTGGAGGAGTGGCAATGAAGATGGGAAAGTGGGCGCGGTTGTTGCTGGCGGCAGCGCCGCTGGTGGCCGGTTGCGGAGATTTCTGGCAGGCGCCAGGCACGAGCAGCAGCACGACCATTACCCCGACCACTCTATCGAGCGGCTACTTCTACGTTCTGGACAGCGCGACCGGCCAGGTAATCGCCTACGACATCGCCTCCGGCACACTGACCGAGGTCGCCTCCTACGCTCTGCCCTCCCCGCCGCTGGCCATCGCCGTGGCTCCCAATAATGATTTTTTGTACGTGAGCACGCTCAATGGCATTTACCTCTACACCATCTCCAGCGGCGCGCTGTCGACCAGCCCGACGTTGATCACCTCCGACCCGGCCACGGCCATGCAGGTGGACGCGACCGACTCTTGGCTGGTGGAGGCCTCCGGCTCTGGCTACCTCTACGCCATTCCCATTGTGAGCAGCGGCGAACTTAACGGCTCGTGCAGCGCGTGCCATGTTCCGCTGACCGGAGGCACGGTCAACCAGTTGGCGATTGCGCCCGACAACGACTACATCTTCGTGGCCGGGGGAACCAGTGGCACCGCGGCCTTTACCTTCACCGCGACGAACACCAGCGACCCATTCGGCTCCGCCGCTTACTTTACTGAAGGAGTTGAAACCTCATCGGCCGGAGCCGCGCTTTCGGTGGCCGTGGACCCCAGCAATCGCCTGCTGTACATCGGCGAGGCCGATGCCGTTTCCAGCTCCGGCGGATTGCGTGCCTTCACCATCGGCTCCGGCGGCGCTCTGACCGAGATTACCGGCTCTCCGCTTGCCAGCGGCGGCACCGGGCCGCGCGCCATCCTGCCCAAATCCACCGGCGATTACGTTTATGTCGCCAACTGGAGCGGAACTTCAACCGGCAATATCACCGGCTTTGAGATTGCGGCGGACGGCTCCAGCTACTCGCTGACCCAGCTCAGCAGCTCGGTCTCCACCGGCATTGAACCGGTGGGCCTGGTTGAAGACAGCTCGGATCAGTTCGTGCTGGCGGTCAGCGAAGGCGGCAGCCCCTACCTCGACGCCTACTACTTCGACACCTCCACCGCCGGCCAGTTGGACACCACGATTACCTCCTCGGCCTTTGCGACCATGGGCATCGCCTCCCAGCATTAGAATGAGAATGCGGCCAGAGTTCAAGGTGCAGTGGTCCGGGAAGACTTGCCGGTGAAACGGCCCGAGGCCTCCTGCCGCGCAGTGCTATTCTCAAAAAGACGGCCAGAGGCCCTGTTTACGCGATTCCCCATCCCATTTTCCGCTTTCGTCAGGCGCTCCAGAGCCTCGCTGACCCTGTTGCTGCTGCTGCTCTGTTTTCTTACTCTGGAGACGGGCTGCAACCGCCTTCGCCATGGTGGGCGCGATACGGTCTACGTTTCGGCGCGGAAGATGTACCTGCATGACCGCGTGGCTCCCGTCTCCAACCGTGTGGCCGAGGTCGTCAACGGCCAGCCGCTGCAAGTGCTTGAACACGACCGCCGCTTCTACAAGGTGAAGACCCAGAAGAACGAGATCGGCTGGATCGAAGAGCACGCCGTGATCGACGGCAACACCTTCCAGGCCTTTGGCCAGCTTGCCAGCCAGCACAAGCAAGACCCGGTGGTGGCCACCGCGACCCTCCGCGACGACATTTATATGCGCATTCTTCCCGGCCGGGAGACGGAGCGGTTTTATCTGCTGCCGGCGAACGCAAAGGTCCAGCTTCTGACCCGCTCTTCGGTCGTCAAGACGGCGCCGGGCGCGGCAGCGGCCCCCAAGCCGCTGGTTTCCAAGTCTGGCACAGTGGCCGCACCGGCGGCGGCCAAGGCTCCCTCGGCAAAGGCTACTACCTCCGCTCCCGGCTCCAAATCAGCGGCAAAATCGGCCGCCAAGCCGGCTTCTCCGGCTTCAACCGGTGCTGCCGCGCAGATTTCCGGCCAGACGGCCTCTGAGCCGCCGGTCGAGCCGCCGCCGATGGAGGACTGGTGGCTGGTGCGCGACGGCCAAGGCCACGCCGGGTGGCTGCTGGCCCGGAACCTGGACGTGGATGTGCCGGACGAGATTGGCATCTACGCCGAGGGCCAGCGGTTTGTGGGCGCCTACATGCTCAACCAGGTCTTCGACCCCGACGCCACGACGCCCAACCACGAGGTCCCACAGTTTCTGACCGTGCTCTCGCCGCCCAAGGCCGGTCTGCCCTTCGACTTCGACCAGGTGCGCGTCTTTACCTGGAGCATCAAGCGCCATCGCTACGAAACCGCCTTCCGGCTGCACCCCATCGAGGGCTATCTGCCGGTGCGGATTGCCTACCAGCCCGTGCCGGGCGGCAGCACGCCGGTCTTCAACTTCCAGATTGCCAGCAGCGAAAATCTGACCACCGATGCGGCGACCGGCATTATCCGCCCGGCGGCGCCACGCACCATCACCTACGCGATGATCGACACACAGGTGAAGCGCGTCGGCCCGGATATGGGGCCCATTCCCACTGGCAATTCAAAGGAAGCCAAGGCCAAGGAGGCCAAAGCGGCCAAAGCCAAGGCTGCCAAACAGGCCAGAAAGAAAGCCCGGTAGGCCCCGCGCGGGCGGCCGGATTTCGCTTCATTAGCCCCATCGGGCGAGTGAAGGCCTGACTTGAGGGAGCGATCCGCAGGCAGTTTCCCCCGCGGCATCCGCACCTTTGCTATACTCGTAGAGTCCGTCTTGTGCGGGGGTGGCGAAATTGGCAGACGCACCAGCTTGAGGTGCTGGCGCCCACAAGGCATAGGGGTTCAAGTCCCCTCCTCCGCACCAAAATCTCTCTCGTCCGAATCAGCCGGACTGACCTGGAAAGCAGCTTTCAAGATGAATATTCTTTTCTACTTCATCATCGTCGTGCACGTGATCGTGAGCCTGTTTCTCATTGGGGTGGTTCTTCTGCAGCAGGGCCGCTCGGCCGACCTGGCAGGCGCCTTCGGCGGTCAGGGCTCACAGACTGCCTTCGGCCCCCGCGCCGCGGCCAACGTGCTCACCCGGCTCACCACCTGGTCGGCGGTCATCTTCATGGTGACCTCCATCAGCCTGACGGTGCTCTACGTGCGCTCCACGGGTGGATCGCACTCGGTGCTGGAGAACTCCAAATCCGCGCCCGTCTCCGCCCCAGCCAAGTCCGGCAAATAGATTGCCAGCACTTCCTTTGTTTCGAATCTGAAAAAGCCATTCCGGCTCAAACGAAAGCGGCAGGCCACGCGGCCTGCCGCTTTCGTTTGTCCTCTGCCTGCAACGCTATCGCGCCTCTCCGCCGGTTTCGGCCGGAAGGGGCTTTTCCATCGCGGAGGGCGCCGCGGATGAATCCTCTCCACCAGACAATCTTCCGGTCATCACCTGGAAGTGGTAGCCCATCACCGCCAGCGTCATTGCCGCGCCCACGCAATGGCGGTAGCGGGTGGCCACGGTAAGCAGAAACTTCCAGTAACTCCAGCGCTGCTGGCCGAAGACTCCCTGGCGGATGATCGAGGTGACGAAGGCGCGCGCATTACCCTTGGTCAGCCACCGCTGCCGGGTTCTTCGTTCGCCAGATTTTCGTTCGCCGGGCCGCGGCTGGGTGCGGCTCAGGTAGAGCTTGACGCGCTCATAGTACGCCTCGCAGGAGTAGATTCTCTTCAAAACCGAGCGATAGCCCTCCAGCAGCTTGGCCGCGTCCATGCTGGGAAGAAAGTTCAGCTTGTCGCCGGTATTGTCGCCGTGGCCCGCATCTAGTATCCGGCCTTCCTTCCACAAGCGGCGGAACAACTGGGTTCCGGGCATGGCCTGCAACAGCCCGACCATGGCGATGGGAATGCCGCTCTTCTGGATAAATTCGACCATGCGGTCGAAGATGTCGTCGCCGTCGGTGTCGAAGCCCAGGATAAAGCCGCCCATCACCTGTATTCCGTAGCTCTGGATGGTGGCCACGCTCTCCAGCAGGCTGCGCCGCGTGTTCTGCAGCTTGTTGCTGGCGATCAGGCCCGATTCATCGGGAGTTTCGATGCCCAGAAAGACCGAGACGAAGCCGGCCTCCTTCATCAGTTGCATCAACTCCGGATCGTCGGCCAGGTTCAGCGAGGCCTCGGTATTGAAGTCGAAGTTGGTCCTGTACTGCCTGCGCCACTCGGCCAGCGCCACGCACAACTCCCTGGCCCGCGCCTTGTTGCCGATGAAGTTATCGTCAACAATGAAGACCGCCTCCCGCCAGCCGGCCGCGCGCAACTGGTCCAGCTCGGCCAGCACCTGGGCCACGGCCTTGGTGCGCGGCCGCCGGCCGTAGATCTCGATGATGTCGCAGAACTCGCAGTTGAAAGGGCAGCCGCGTGAGTACTGCACGGTCATGGTCGAGTAGCGGTGCATTTTAATGAGGCTCAGGTCGGGCAGCGGACTCGAGCTCATCTCCGGCCTTTCAGCGGCCTGATAGACCGGCTCGGCGGTTCCTAGCTCCAGATCCCGCGCCAGCCCGGCAATCAACGCCTCGGCCTCGCCGACGACCACATGGTCGGCCTTCAGCTCGGCCGCCGAGAGGCTGCTGGCGATCGGCCCGCCCACCACCGTCGGCAATCCACGCTCCCGGCACTGTTCGACGATGGCCACCAGCGAATCGCGCTGAATGTGCATTCCGCTCAGCATCACCACGTCGGCCCAGTCCAAGTCGCTGTCGCGAAGCCGCTCGACATTCACGTCCACCAGCCGTTTTTCCCAGGTCTTCGGCAATAGCGCGGCCACCGTCATCAGCCCCAGCGGAGGCTGCGCGGCCCGTTTGCCCAAAAAATTGAGTGCGTATTTGAAGCTCCAAAATGTATCGGGGAATTCCGGGTAGATCAACAGAGCGTTCATCGGTCGCCTCTCTGGGAAGAAGGGCGGCGGGCGGGCGGGGAGTCCCACACTCGATTTCGGCGACGGGCTTCAGCGCGTCAACTGGCGGCGCGGCGGCGCTCGAAATGGCGCACTGCTTCTGATGTTGATAGTACTCCCAGGGTTACGGATGGGCTGTATAAAAAAGAACGGCTGCGGCGGAAGGGTGCACACATGGGTTTCAGACTCTGGCGGCCTGGAAGGGAAGCGGTTTCGGCTTTTCGCAGCCCTGTGCAGCCCGTACTCTTGATCCGCCGCCGAAAATAAGATGCGCCTGCTTCGCGCCTGAAGTTTTCAGCGGTTGCATCCTGAACGAAAGCCCTATAAGATGCGTCAATTGGAGCCCATGCCCGATTCTGGTCTCAACTCGCCTCGTTCCGCTCCCGCGCCGGTCATTCCCCGGCTGCGCGTAGGCAAATTGTGTGTGGCCATTCAAGCTGGCTCCGTGGAGGAGTTGCTCGCGCGGGCGGAAGCTGCGCTGGCCGACTCGAAGTTCCTCGAGCTGCGGCTGGATTCGCTGCCTCATCCGGCCGAGGCGCTGCCCAAAGTCAGGGAATTCCTCGCCCGCCATCGCGATGCGATGGTGATCGCCACCTGCCGGCGCCAGCCCTTTGGCGGGAACTTCGAGGGGACCTTGACCGCGGAGTTGGAGACGCTGATGAAGGCCGCCCAGGCTGGCTGCCAGATTGTCGATCTGGAGGTCGAGTCGGCCGAAGAGGCCGCGCCACGGCAATGGGAGAAACTGCGCGCCGCATTGCACGCAGAGGGCGCGGCTCTGCTGGTGAGTTTTCACGACTTCTCGCGCACCGGGGATCTGGAGCAGGCGGCCCAGCGCATCGAAGCCTTCCGGCCCGACTTCATCAAGGTGGTCTCGACAGCCTGCTCCTTGGCCGACAACCTGGCCGTTCTGCGGCTGATCAAGGACCGGTCGCGCTCGGCCGAGGTGGTGGGCATCGCCATGGGCGAGGAGGGGCTGGTGAGCCGCGTGCTGGGCCTGCGGGCCGGAGCGGCCTTTACCTTCGCCTCGTTCTCCAACAGCGCCGGAACCGGCTCTGGAACCAAAACCGGCTCTGCAATCAAAACAGAAGCTGGCGTCAAGGCAGGAAATGGAATCCAGACAGCGCCGGGCCAGGTGACCGTGCGCACCCTGCGCGACCTCTACCGCGTCGAGCAGCTCGACCAGGCGACGCGCATCTTCGGCGTGGCCGGCAATCCCATCGCCCACTCGCTTTCTCCGCTGATGCAGAACACCGCCTTCCGCCGCGAGAGCGTGAATGCGGTTCTGATTCCGCTCAAGACCAGCGCGCTCGACGATCTGCTGACCCTGGTGCGCGAACTGCCGCTGGCCGGCGTGGCCGTGACCATGCCCCTGAAACAGGAGGTTCTGTCCCACTTGGCCAACGCCGATCCGTTGACCACGCGCATTGGCGCCTGCAACACGCTGAGGACCGGCGCCGATGGCAAGCTTTACGGCTTCAACACCGACGTGGCCGGGGTCATCCGCCCGCTGGAAAAGCGCCTCAAGCTGAAGGGCGCGCGCATTGCCGTTCTGGGCGCGGGTGGCGCGGCGCGGGCCGCGGTCTTCGGCCTGGTCGAGCAGGGCGCGGAGGTCTTCATCGTCAACCGCACCCACGAGAACGCCGTGAAACTCGCCACCGAGTCCAAGGCCCAGGCGCTCACCCGCGAGCAGTTCGCCCAGGGCCGCTTCGACGTGCTCATCAACTCGACCCCCTGCGGCATGGCCGGCTCAAAACAGCCGCTGCCCATCAAGGAGAACGAGCTGAACGCCGGGCTGGTCTTCGACCTGGTTTATAACCCGCTGGAGACGCCGCTCCTCAAGCTGGCCAAAGAGCGTGGCATTGCGACGGTGACGGGTCTGGAAATGTTCGTCCAGCAAGGCGCGCGCCAGTTTGAAATCTGGACCGGTAAACCGGCTCCCGAGGCGGAGATGCTGCGCGTGGTCGAACTGGCGCTGCGCAAGCGCCGGTGAGGGCAGCGCAGACTTTTATTGTCCCAAGGCCAGCACGGCCAGCAACAGCAGCCACACCAAGCTCATCGTGTGCCAGTACCAGGCGGTCGCGTCCACGGCGATCTGGCGGAACTCGACGCGCCTGAGCCAGCCCAGCGCGCTCAGGCAGAGAATCAGAGCCGCTATGCCGAGCAGCAAATGGGCGGCATGCAGGCCGGTGATGAGATAGAAGAAGTAGCTGGCCGGGGTCGCAAACTGGTTGAAGGCGAAGCCCCGTGCCGTCAACTGCCTCCAGGCCGTCCACTGCCCGGCGAGAAAGAGCGCGCCCAGCGTGAGCGTGGCGCCCAGCCAGGGAAGAGCGCGATTCAGCGCCGGCCGGCCCAGTCCGAGCCACTCCTCCAGCACGTCGATTTCGCGGAAGATATTGCGCCGGGCAAGCTCCATGGTCAGGCAGCTTAGCAGCAGTACGGCGGTGTTCAGGTAGAGAATGGGCGGCAACAGCACCGCATGCCAGTCGCCGATCTGCTCGTGGCTGCGCGGATCCATCCGCAGGCCCGCCTGGCGCGCAAAAAAGATGGTCACCAGCACGGCGAAGAAGACCATGTCGGCCGCCAGGGCCGAGAAGACGAAGAAGCGAATGCGCCGCAGCAGCTCCCTTGGCCCTTTGCCTTCATTTTTCCACTCGTCGTCGCCGCCCCCGCCCCCGCCGCCAGTCGGCCGCCGGGTCACCGGTGGCAGACCGCCAGTTCCCAGCTCTCGCCGTTTCTTTTTCGCCGGCCTGCGCGTAAAGGTGGCGTTCATCGGGAGCCTCCGTGAGGATGAGATTACTCTCACTTCAGATTGGTTGCATCCAGAATTTGAGGGATTGGAGCGGTTCTCCAGTTGCCGTAGAGGAAAACCGCTGCCGCTGAGTGGCTTTTTTCTTAAGAAAAAGCCACCTGCACAACACTTGAAACTTCACATTAACTGAAGAACTGCTCTATTTTCCCCGCCAAAGGGGCGATTCCCAGGAAGGTCCGCGGAACCTCTGCAGGAACTATCGGAGTCGAAGGGGACGAGCATTAGCCCTTCCATTTCTCTGAAAGCAAGGCTACCGAAGGTTTTTTGGGGCGGTTATTGAACAGCTTCTTTGGCTGCGGCGACGATCTCGACGAAAAGCCGGTGAACGCGCCGGTCGCGGGAGAGCTCGGGATGGAAGGTGGCGGCCAGAACGCGGCCCTCCCTGACCAGCGCCGGGGAGCCCTCGCGCCGGGCCAGCACCTCGACAGCCGGGCCGGTTTGAACAATGCGCGGGGCGCGGATGAAGACCATCTCCAACGGCCCTCCGGCTAAGGCGGTTTCGGCGGTCACAATGGCCGAGTCGATCTGGCGGCCGTAGGCGTTGCGCTCTACAACCGCATCAAGCAGCCCAAGGGAGCGTTGGGGCGGATTGAGTACCTCCCGCGCCAGCAGAATCGCACCGGCGCAGGTGCCGAAGACCGGCTTTTTGCGGCAGAACTCTTCCAAAAGTTCAAAGAAGCGGAGCTTCCCAAGAAACCGGAGGATGGTGGTCGATTCACCGCCGGGCAAAACCAGTCCATCCAAGCCGGCAAGCTGATCGGGTCGGCGCACCTCGACGGGAGTCGCGCCAGCCTCAGCCAGAGCCTCGGCATGAGCGGCGTAATCGCCCTGAATAGCCAAGACGCCGATCAGCGGCGGCGTGCGTTTTTCGGTCAAGCCGGGTTCTCCTATGAATTTGCCAGCTTACCAGCCGCGCCGGGTACCCCTCCTTGCGCTTTTTTCTAGCGCAAGGAGGGAAAGCACAGAAGCTCGTGCGAGCGAACAGCGAGCGATTGGCCCCACCGCAGGTGGCTACCAGCCGCGGGTTTGGAGGAGGTCCTTCTCTTCGATGGCGGCGGCGGCCAGGCCCTTCATGGTGCCGGTGACCTGCTCGGCCACCTCGGCCAGAATCTTGGGGTCGTTGAAGTGGGTGGTGGCGATCACAATCGCTTTAGCGCGGCTGACGGCCTCGGCGCGCTCCTTGGGGTCGTTCTCGACGTCCAGCGGAGTGGCGCGCTCCTTCATGAAGATTCCCGAGCCGACGAAGATGGCCTCGGCGCCCAGTTGCATCATCAGAGCGGCGTCGGCGGGGGTGGCGATGCCGCCGGCGGAAAAGTTCGGGACGGGCAGCTTGCCGGTCTGAGCGACCATGCGAATCAGCTCGTAAGGGGCCTGGTGGTCTTTGGCGGCGGCGTAGAGCTCCTGTTCAGAGAGGACGGTCAGGGCGCGCATCTCGCGGATGATCTGGCGCATGTGCCGGACGGCGAAGACTACGTCGCCAGTGCCGGCTTCGCCTTTGGTGCGGATCATCGCCGCGCCCTCGGCGATGCGGCGGAGGGCCTCGCCCAGGTTGCGCGCGCCGCAGACAAAGGGCGTGGTGAAGGCGTGCTTGTCGATGTGATGGGCCTCGTCGGCCGGAGTCAGAACTTCGCTCTCGTCGATGAAGTCGACGCCCAGCTCCTGCAAAATCTGCGCCTCGGCGAAGTGGCCGATGCGCGCCTTGGCCATCACCGGGATCGAAACCGCCTTGATGATCTCTTTGATGAGGCTGGGCTTGGCCATGCGGGCCACGCCGCCCTCAGCGCGGATCATCGCCGGCACGCGTTCGAGAGCCATGACCGAAGTGGCGCCGGCCTCCTCGGCGATCAGCGCCTGTTCGACGTTCATCACGTCCATGATGACGCCGCCTTTGAGCATCTCGGCCAGGCCCACCTTCAGACGCAGGCTGGTGGCGGCAACAATCTTGTTTTCATTCATTTCCGGCATGGACTTCGACCTCGCTCCGCAGCGGATTCCGGGCTCATTGTGAGCCGGAATCCCGCTCTAATCTCTTCTATCAGTGTAGCAGCGATGGAATAGGCCGGTTTTGCGGGGCGGGATGGGCGGAGGTTTCTGGGCCTTTCTTAGCTTATTCCAATCTTTCTGTCCCGCTTCTGGTCACATTTCTGCTTCTTTTCTCAGCAAATGGCTACCGTTCAACCACTGCCGCCACCGGCCAGTGCTCCGCCCCCCCCGCCCAATCCGCCCGCCACGCCCGAGATCGCGGCCGAGCAGGCGCTGATTCCATCCCCTCACCCCCCGGTCGAGGGGGTAGAGGCAGAGCTCAGCGCGGTGATCACGCGGCTGCCGGTGGAGCTGGATGTGGCCGTGCCGGTGCGGGATTTCCGGGTGCGCAATCTGCTGGCACTCGAGCCGGGCCAGGTGATCGAGACGCAGTGGGCGCACGGCGAGGATTTGCCGCTGGCCGCAGGCGATGTGCAACTGGCCTGGAGCGAGTTCGAGGTGGTCGATTCGCAGTTGGCGGTGCGCGTGCCCCGTCTGGCCTGAGAGGGCGGGTTGAGTTTTTGCAGGAGCGGAGTTGAGTTTTCAGGGAGCGGGATTGAATTTTTCGGGGTTGGTGAAATTTCCAGGATTGGATTTTCTTAAGCCGTCAGAGCAGAGGCATGAGAGAGGGCGGAAGATGGAACGGAGTGGGAGTACCAAGACGACACCGGCCGGCGGAGTGGCCGGCTGGCTGCTGGGCCGGTTGCGGGCCGGAGGCCGGCCGCAGCCGAAGCTGGAGCTTCTGGAGCGCATTGCGTTGGCTCCGCGCCAGTCGCTGTCGCTGGTCGAGGCCGAAGGGCGGCGTTTTCTGGTGGCCACTTCACCGGAGGGCGCGCCGGCCTTCTATGCGCTCGATGAGCGGCCGCTGCCGGCCGTAAGCGGCCTCAACCGGCAGCGCGGCTCGAGGCGGCCCGCCGCGAGGGTCTCATGGTAGCTTCCTGGGCGGCTCTCAGCCTGGCGGCGCCGGCCTCCGTGCCCCTGTTGCCCGACCTCAATGCCCGCCTGCACTCCTCGGACGCGACTCCGTGGACGATTCTGTTTGTCCTGACGCTGATCACCCTCCTGCCGGCCATTCTGATGGCCGTGACCCCGATGGTGCGGCTGCTGGTGGTCTTTCACTTTCTGCGCCAGGCGCTGGGCACGCAGACCGCGCCCTCGAACCCCACGCTGATGGGGCTGGCCCTGATGATGACCTGGTTTCTGATGACCCCGGTGCTCAATCAGGTGGACCAGCAGGCGGTTGAGCCCTATCGCGCCGGGCAGATCACCGGCATGCAGGCCATCGACCTGGGCGCCCAGCCGATCAAGCATTTCATGCTGCGCTACGCGCGGGAGAAGGATCTGGCCCTGTTCACCGCCGCCGGCCAGGTTCCGCGCCCCAACCAGCCCGACGACCTGCCCATGCGGGTGGTGGTGCCGTCCTACATGCTCTCGGAGTTGAAGGCCGGTTTTGCCATAGGCGCGGTCCTGTTTCTTCCGTTTCTGCTGATCGACATCGTCACCGCCTCGATTACCACCTCGATCGGCATGTTCCAACTGCCTCCGGTGGTGGTTTCGACGCCGCTGAAGATTCTGCTGTTTGTGATGGTGGACGGCTGGAACCTGCTGGCCAACTCGCTATTAAAGAGCTTTTGACCCGTTGTTGCAGTGCTGACTGAGAGGATTGCCGATGACGCCCGACATGGTTTCCGAGCTGCTGCGCCAACTGATGAAGGAGGCCATGATTCTGGCCGCGCCGCTGCTGATCGCCGCCGCCCTGCTGAGCTTCGTGCTGAGTCTCTTCCAGACCCTGACCAGCTTGCAGGAGCAATCGCTGACCTCCGTGCCCCGGCTGGCCGCCGTGGCCATGATCCTGCTGGTCGGTATGCCCTGGTTTTTGGGCCGGATGGCGGCTTATACCCGCCTGCTGCTGACGGACTTTCACCGCTATTTGGGCTGAGAAACAGCTATTAGCTTCTAGCCTCTAGCTACTTGGTGAAGTTGGGAAATGCAAATGATTTTGGAGCGGACGCTTGGGGCCGCAACGCTCTGACGGAATCAGAAATGGGATGGCCTCAGAGGCCATGGGCGAACAGGCAAAGCTAGAAGCTAGCGGCTGGAAACTGAAAGGAAATCATGCCGGATTGGACGAGCTTCCTGAGCGCGATGACGCTGGCCCTGGTGCGGGTGAGCGGGATGGTGGCCTTTGCGCCATTCTTCTCCTCGACGGCGCTGCCCATTCGCACCAAGGCGGTCTTCGTGGGCGCGGTGGCCTTCCTGCTGGCCCCGCTGGTGGCCACGCTGCCCGGCTCCCAGGCCTCGATCAGCTTCTCGGCTCTTTTGGGAGAGCTGGCCGTGGGGCTGGTCTACGGACTCACGCTGACGCTGCTGAACGAGATGATGCTCTTTGCCGGCCAGCTGATAGGTTTGCAGTTCAGTTTTTCGATGGTCAATCTGCTGGACCCGACCTCGTCGATCCAGACGCCGCTCTTGGGTGACCTCTTTCAGCTGATGGGCACGCTGGTGGTGATCGGGGCCGGGCTCGACCGGATTCTGCTGGCCTCGATAGTGCGCAGCTTCCGCGCGGCGCCGCTGGGCAGCTTCGCGCTGGCGCCCACCTCCGCGCTGGCGATCGTGCGCGCCGCCAGCGGCATCTTCCTGGCCGCCGTCGAGCTGGCCGCGCCAGTGCTGGCCGCCACCCTGCTGGTCGAGGTGGCCATCTCCCTGCTGGGCAAGCTCAGCCCGCAGTTGCCGGTCATGTCGCTGAGCGTGCCCTTGAAGACTCTGACCGGCTTTGCCCTGCTGATCGGCTCGCTGGCCCTGTGGCCGCGCTTCATTGAGGCGCGTTTTGCCGGGTTGCTCGACCTGGCCGAGCAGTTGATTACCGCGCCCGGCCACCGGGCGGCTCTGGGCCTGGGAGGATAGCCGATGCCCGGAGAGCGCACAGAACAGGCCACCCAGCACCGGCGCGACAAGGCGCGTAAGGAAGGCGACATTCTGCACAGCCGCGAGCTGTCGTCCGCGGCCGGAACCCTGGCCGGGGTGATGGTGCTGGGCGCCCTGGGCAGTCATTTTCTCATCGTCTGGCGAGGCAGCTTTGCCGCCTTTCTCGATCTCGGGCTTCCGGCCCGCTGGGAGCCCGCCCAGATTCAACCCACGCTCTATGCTTTGCGCCGCCTGGCACTCGGCATTCTGGTTCCCTCGGGCATGATGATGGCGGCAGTAGCCGCGGCCGCTCTCGGGGTGGGCATTCTGCAGACCGGAGGCGTCAACTTTCACGCCGGGGCGGTGGGCTTCAAGCTGGACCGCATCAACCCGGTTTCGAACATTCAGAACCTGTTCTCGCTGCGCGCCGCCTCGCGGCTGGCCAAATCACTGATTCCCGCCAGCTTGCTGGCGGTCTTCGCGGTGCAGCGCATCGCCCGCCAGTTGACGCTTCCGCCGTTTTCGACGGCCCGGCTGGAGATGCTCGGCTCCGATGTGTACGGGCTGCTGGTGGCCGCCGCGTGGCTTCTGTTCGCCTGGTCGGCGATCGACTACCTGGTCGAGTGGCAGAGCCGTGAGAAGCGGCTGAAGATGAGCCGCGATGATATGCGCGACGAGTACAAGGAAACCGAGGGCAACCCGCAGATTCGCAGCCGTATCCGCAACCTGCAGCGCCAGATGCGCCGCCGCAAGGTGAAAGCCGACGTCTCCAAGGCGGCCGTGGTGCTGACCAATCCCACCCATTACGCCGTGGCCCTGGGCTTCGATTTTGCCACCATGGAGGCGCCCAAGGTGCTGGCCAAGGGCCGCAACCTGCTGGCCGAGGAGATCAAGGCCGAGGCGCGCTGGGCGGGGGTGCCGATCATCGAAAACCCGCCGCTGGCCCGCTCGCTCTACCGTTCGGTCGAGGTCGGGCAGGCAATCCCGGTCGATCTCTATGCCGCGGTCGCCGCTATTCTGGCCTACCTTTACCGCCAGCGCGTGGAGGCAGAGCTGCGCGAGCGCCGCGCCCGCGAGGCCGCGGCCAAGGCTGCTGCGCGGCCCGCAGCCCCATCGTCCGCAGCCCCATCGTCCGCTGCCCCAACCTGGAGGCCCGGCTCCGGCGCTCCACCACCCTTTGCAGGAGGTCCGCAATGAGCACCACTGCCCTGGCTGCCGGTTCCTTGCCCACGCAGTCGATTCTGCACTGGCTGCGCGAGTACGTGCTTCCCCTGGCCTCCATCAGCGTGATCTTCGTCATGCTGGTGCCCTTGCCGGCCGCGGCGCTGGACTTCCTGCTGGCCCTGTCAATGGCCGCCTCGATCATCGTCTTCCTCTCCGCAGTGCAGATTCGCCGCGCGGTCGAGCTGAGCGTCTTTCCCACCCTGCTACTGCTGCTGACGCTCTTCCGTCTGGCTCTGAACATCGCCTCCAGCCGCCGTATTCTCTTGCACGGACAGGATGGTACGGGGGCGGCCGGCAAGGTCATCGAGGCCTTCGGGCAATTTGTCGTCGGCGGCAACTATGTGGTCGGCTTCGTGCTCTTTCTGGCGCTGATCGCCATTCAATTCTTAGTGGTCTCTCATGGAGCGGTGCGCACCGCCGAGGTGACCGCCCGCTTCACGCTCGACGCTCTGCCGGGCAAGCAGATGGCCATCGACGCCGACATGAACGCCGGGCTGATCGACGAGGTCGAGGCACGGCGGCGGCGTCAGGCGATCGCCCGCGAGGCGGAGTTCTACGGGGCGATGGACGGCGCGGCGCGTTTCAATCAGCGGGATTCGATGGCCACGATTCTGATTACCGGCATCAACATCATCGCCGGCCTGCTGATCGGCACCCTGCAGCAGGGCATCGAGCTCGGGGAGGCGGCGCGCACTTACACGGTGCTGACGGTGGGCGACGGGCTGGTCACCCTGATCCCGTCGCTGCTGGTCTCGGTCGCCGGCGGCATCACGCTGACCCGCGCCAACTCGGCTGGATTGCTGGGCGGCGAAATCCGCCAGCAACTTTTGGCCAAGCCGGTCACTCTCTATCTGGCCAGCTTGTTTTCGGGGGCCATGTGCCTGATTCCGGGGCTGCCCAAGCTGATCTTTCTCGCCGTGGCGGGCGCTCTGTTCCTGGCTGGACGCCACGTGGCTGCCCACGCCACTGTAGCTGCGCCGGCCGAGCCGGGAGTGAGCGAGAAGAAGAAGCCCGGCGAGGCGGTAAGCTCCGATCTGGCTCAACTGCTGCGCCTGGAAGAGCTGACCCTGGAGATTGGTTTCCAACTGATCCCTCTGGTGGACGAAAAACAGGGCGGCCAACTGCTGAGCCGGGTGCGCTCCTTGCGCCGCCACCTCTCCGCGGAGATGGGCTTTCTGGTGCCCCCGGTGCACATCAGCGACAATCTGCGCCTCAAGCCGCGCGAGTACCTGTTCTCCTTGCGCGGCATGGAGATTGGCCGCTGGCAGACCGAGGGAACGCAGCTATTGGCCGTTTCGGGCGAAGCGAACCGGCGTCCCCTGGCCGGCAGGGAGGCGCGAGAGCCGGCCTTCGGAGTGCCGGCCATCTGGATCGCGCCCGCGCTCGAGGACCAGGCCATCGCCTCCGGCTACTCGGTGGTGGATGCGGTCACGGTCATCACCACGCACCTGGGAGAGCTTATCCGCCGTCATGCGTACGAGTTGCTGGGACGGGCCGAGACCAAGCGGCTGATGGACTCGCTCAACGAGAGCCACCCCAAGCTACTCGAAGAGCTGGTTCCCAAGCTGCTCACCCTGGGCGAGGTCGGCCGGGTGCTCGAACAACTGTTGCGCGAGCGGGTCTCGATCCGCGACCTGGGCGCGATTCTCGAAGCCATGCTAGAGACCGCGCCGGTGAACAAGAGCGTGGTTGCCCTGGTCGAGGCCGCGCGCCAGGCGCTGGGCCGGAGGCTCATCCAGCCGCTGCTCGATGGAGAGGGCCAGTTGCCCATCCTGCTGCTCGATGGAGCGCTCGAAGAGGAGATTCTGGCCACGCTTTCACCCGAGACCGGGCAAAGAATGCTGGCTGCCTCCGCGCCGCCGGCCACGCCGGTGGTTCGCCGCCTGGCCGATTCTTTGAAGCGGCTTATTCCCGCCTCCTCGGCTGCGGCACTTCCCGTGCTCCTATGTCCGAGTCCTGCCCGTTATCACGTCAAGCGCTGGCTGGAGCCGGTTTTACCTCGTCTGGCGGTGGTCTCGGCCGGGGAGATTCCTCCCGAGATTCGTCTGCGTCCGGTGGGAACGGTGCGCTGAGAGCCAGCAAGCAGCCTTCATCTCCTGGCCGCTGGCGGGACCGATGGGAGGTTGAGCAGAGAGTGGAGGTTGGCAGAGGGGGGCGGAGTTGGAAGAGTTGAAAGCTGGGAGTTGGGAGCTTGGAACTGGGAGTTAGCAGCGAGCAGAGGGAACAAGGCAAAAGTTAAAGATTTGTTAAAGGGGACGGCGATGGGGATGGAAGCGGCGAATACGGTTGGGAGTCAGGCGCTGCCGCGCCGGAGCGCCTGGGGGGACGGTTATCCGCCCGGTGGCGCCCAGTCTCCGGTGCTGACCGGCGAGCAGGAGCGGGTGCTGCTCGAGCACCTGCCGATCGTGCGCTTTCTGGCCCGGCGGATTCATGAGCGGCTGCCTCAGCATGTGGACATTGAGGATCTGGTCTCGGCCGGGGTGGTGGGGCTGATGGACGCCTTTACCAAGTTCGACCCGGCCAAGAAGGTCCAGTTCCGCTCCTATGCGCAGTTTCGCATCCGGGGAGCCATCCTCGACAGCCTGCGCACCCTGGACTGGAGTCCGCGCGAGCTGCGCCGCAAGGGCCGCGCGGTCGAAGAGGCTATCCGGGTGCTGACAGCCCGGCTGGGCCACGCGCCGAATGAGGCCGAGGTGGCCGAGGAGATGGCGCTCAGTCTTGATGAGTACCAGCAGTTGCTGGGTGATCTGAAGGGGCTGGAGATCGGCACGCTGAACATGGAGCGCAACGAGGACTCGGGCGAGGAGGAGCTGGCTTATGTGCCGGGCCGGCCTGAGGAGGACCCGCTCTTCCGCTGCCTCCGAGGCGAACTCGAGGAGCGGCTGGCCGAGGCCATTCAGAATCTGCCCGACCGGGAGCGGCTGGTGATGAGCCTTTACTACTACGAGGAGATGACGATGCGCGAGATTGGCCTGGCGATGGGGGTGGTGGAGTCGCGGGTCTCGCAGGTGCACGCCTCGGCGGTGGTGCATCTGCGCTCGGCGCTCAAGGACCTGGCGGCGCGCGGGGCCTTTGACCGGTCGCTCGCGCGCAAGCCGGCGGAGCGGGCGCGCCGCTGACCGGGGCGCGCGAAAGGCTCGGGCTGCGGGGCTCGGGCAGCGTGGCGCCGGGCGGCGATCACGCCACGAGATGAACTTCAGGGGCGGAAGCGACCCACAACAGGGGCGGAAGCAATCAAGAACGGAAAGGGCCAGGGGTAGCGGATGGCTTGGGGGAGTAGCAGATGCTAACGGAGAAACGCTCAAGCAGGATGAGATTGACGCCCTGTTTCAGGCGGCGCGCAGTTCGACGCCGGAGGCTCAAAAGACCGAGGTGCGGGCCCGGATCGTGCCCTACAATTTTTCCTCGGCGGGACAGATTTCGACCGATCAGTTGCGCGCCATCAGTATGTTGAACGATCTGTTTGCCCGCAATCTGACGCATAATCTGGCCGCCTGGCTGCGCACCCGCTTCCAGGTCAACCTGGTCTCGGCCGAGCAGATTCCATTCAATGAGTTTTTGCTGCGCATTCCCGAGATCAGCTACGTGGCCTCGGTGCGCATGGAGCCCTTGGGCGCGCTGGCAGTTCTGCAACTGGACCTGGCTTTGGCGCCGCCGATCATCGATCTGCTGCTGGGCGGCGAGGGCCGGGATGGTCCCTTGCGCGAGCTGACCGACATTGAAGAGTCGATTCTGGCCTCGGTGGTGGAGATCATCTGCCGCGAGCTGACTGCAGCCTGGCAGCCGGTGGGGCTGAGCTTCAACTTCGAGCGCCGCCAGATGCAGACTCAGGTGGCGCGCATCATGTCTGTGACCGAAAAGACGCTCTGCCTGAGCTTCGAGATTCGTATGCCGCACAGCTCGGGTTTGCTCAATCTGGCCTTCCCGGCGGTGGTGGCCAACACGATTTTGCGCCGGCTGACCTCGGACTGGGCCCGCCGCCGCCGCCATGGCAGCGAGACCCGGGCGCGGATGGAGGCCACCGCGCGCCGCATCCTCTTTGGCGGCAGCCTGCAACTGCCCAGTGTGCGTCTCCCAGCCAGCGCCATCGAAAACCTGGAGGTAGGAACGGTTTTACGCCTGGATCAGGCCGCCAATACCCTGCCCGAGTGGAGGGTCGGCGGCCAGGCGATCTCCCGGGCGCAGGCCATTCGCCAGGGGGCGCAACGCGCCGCCCGCATGGAACGGCAGATCCCCGAGGCGGAGCTATGAAGAGCTATCTTGAGTGCTGGACTTCGGTTGCGATAGCCCTGTTTTCCCAGGCTCTGGCCGGGGAGCCGGAGCTCGCCGAGTCGCTGCCCAAGCCTCTGGCGGCAGGGGCCTTTGGTTTTGCCGCCACCATCGCGGGGGAAGTGGAGGGCCGCTTTGCTGTGGTCCTCGATCCCTCCATTCTGGATTCGCCCTTGGTGGGCGAGGGGATGGACCAGAAGGACGGCTGGGGCGAGATTCTGAAAGAAGTTGCCGATGCGGCGGCCGGGGAGCTTTTGGCTCAGACCGGGAAGAAGTGCCACGTCGTGATCTTCGAGGAGATTGCCGAAGAGAGCAAGGTCTCCTGCGCCTTTCAGTTGAAGTCTGGTGAGAATGTCTGGACGATTCTGGTCCGTGACGAGGTGCGCGTTCCCAAGCCGGCTGCTCAGCCGCCTGTGCAGCCGGAGGCCCAGCCGTCCGTCCCGCCGGAGGCTCAGAAATCCGCTCCGCCTGCCGCCGCGCCACCCTCCGACTTTTCACCCGCACAGGCGCCGTTACCGGCTCTCAGCGCGGGGGTTGAGCTGCTGCTCGATATTGAGTTGGAGGCCGCGCTGCGCTTTGGTTGCAAGGAGTTGCCGCTGGGCGAGATTCTCGACCTTGGTCCTGGAGACGTGGTGCAACTGGATCGCAATGTGGCCGATCCGGTGGACCTGATTGTGGGCGACAAGATTGTGGCGCGTGGCGAGGTGGTGCTGGTCAATGGCAACTTTGGCCTGCGCATAACCGAGGTGGCCGCTCCTCGCAAGCGGCTGGAGAGCATCCGATGCCTGTTCTAAGCCGGGAGTCGATTCTGCGCCGGGGAGGGGTGGCCGGGGAGCAGGGAGCGACACGGGAATTGGCCGGACCGGCTCCCTTCGATGCAGCTTTTTACGAGCGGCGGGCGGCCGCGCCTCGCGGCGCCAAAGAGGTGGATGCGAGTGAAGCCGGGCCGCGCGCCAGGCCGCGGAGCGGCCTGTTTGAAACCTGCGCCAATCCAGAATGCGGCTCTGGCTGGCTGCATCTCTGGCGCAGCCGCCAGACGCCGGTCTTCGAGGGGGGCTGGAGTTGTTCGGCCGACTGCACGGCCGCGCGGGTCCGCTTCGCGGTGCGTCGCGAACTGGATGGGAGGGGGCTGCTTGGGCAAGAGAGCCACCGGCATCGCATTCCGCTGGGCTTGGTGATGTACAAGGAGGGCTGGATTACCTCTGCCCAGTTGCGTCATGCGCTGGACGCGCAGAAGGCGGCAGGAGCCGGCCGGCTGGGCCAGTGGCTGGTGTGCCAGCAAGGAGTGAGCGAGCAGTTGGTAACCCGGGCGCTGGGGATGCAGTGGAGCTGTCCGGTGCTGCCTTTGGAGTTTCACGACGCCGAGGCGCTCACCGGCCTGGTGCCGCGGCTGTTTCTGGACGCCTTTGGCGCGCTGCCTCTTCGGGTAGCCGCGGGCAAGCTGCTTTATCTGGGATTCGCCGACCGGCTGGACCCGGTTCTGGCACTGGCGGTCGAGCGGATGAGCGGTCTCAGGGTGGAGAGCGGCCTGGTTGCCGAGTCGCTCTTCGGCCCGGCGCACAGCCGTATGCTGAGCGCCAAGTTTCCCCCGGTGGAGTTGATCGAGGCGGGCTCGGAGCCGGCGCTGGTGCATATGCTGGCAAAATCCATCGAACGGGCGCGGCCGGTCGAGTCGCGGCTGGTGAGGGTGCACGACTGCCTGTGGCTGAGGATGTGGCTGCGCAGGCCCAGCGGGCCGGCCTTCGGCCGCGGCTCGATTCCAAATTCGACGCAGAACTCAACCCCCAGTACGACCCCGAGCTCGACTCGGGATCTGATCTGCTCGATCGGGGTGCATTAAAGCATTTTCGGAATTGCGGCAGACCGAAGTCTCGCACTCAAGTGGCAGCGGTTTCCCTTTATCGCAAATGGAGAACCGCATTCGAGCATTTTCACTTCACATACTGACATGGCAGCAGACTGGAAGGGGGATTTTACTCCAATCCCAGCGGCGAGAGCCTGTCAATGGAGTGAGAGCAAAGCCGCTCTGCATGGCGGTTTTGGAGTATCGCCACGGGAAAAGCGCTGCCACCCCCCCCCCCGGAGCCGGTGGCGAGAAATGGCCTTGATAGCTGGAAATCTCTCTCATGGATTGGCCGGAGAGGCCGATAGAAACAAAAGCAGAGGAGCCTGAACATGAGTGAAGTTCGAACCCTGATCGTCGACGATTCCTCGGTAATGCGCAAGATTGTGGAGCGGTCTCTCCGTCAGGCAGGGCTGGACCCGTTAATCGTATATGAGGCGGGCAGCGGCACTGAAGGATTGGAAGTGTTGAAGGTACAGCAGGTGGATCTGATTCTCTCCGACATCAATATGCCCTCGATGGATGGGCTGGAGTTTCTGCGTCAGATTCGAGCGCAGAACCTGGCTCCCGGCGTCCCGGTGGTGATGATTACCACCGAGTCAAGCGAGGAGCACGTCAAGCAGGCAATTCTGTCTGGAGCACAGGGATACATCCGCAAGCCATTTACCGCCGAGCAGGTGAAGGAACGGGTGTTGCCGTTGTTGAATGCGGCGTAGCCGGGAGGCATCAGTGTGCTGTTAAACGGTGTGCGCAAGGCCGCAATCGCTAGGGCGCGGGAGAGCGGCAATAAGGAAATGGAGCGTACGATGACGCTATCGTTGCGGGAGTCCGTGCATCTGGTCTCCGACCCGAAGAACCTGGATGCAAGCGTGAAAGAGGTCTTTCAGTTGATGCTGGGGGTAAACTGCCAGCGCTACTTGGGACCCGAGCCGGTTGCCGAGCCAGAGTCGGTGACCGCGGTGGTTGGCTTTGGGGGGCTGCTGAGCGGGGCCTGTGTCTTCAAAAGCGGAAGCACCGCGGCCATGAAGGTCGCCGCGCACATGACGGGCACGGCATTTGAGGAGATCGACGATACCGTCAAGGACGGGATTGGCGAAATCTGCAATATGCTGGCCGGAGCCTGGAAGGGCAAGGTGCCGGGTCTGTCGGCCAACTGCGGCCTCTCGGTTCCCGCCGTGATCACCGGGCGGGATTACAATCTGCACGTGCAGGCTCCCGAGTTCAAGCTCCACCACACGTACAAGTTTGACGACGCCAGCTTCGAAGTCACCATCATCTGCGATGGCATCCAATAAAGCCTAAGCCTTCATGCCGGTGAAGGTCCATCGGGACGGGTGAGAGTCTGGCCTGGCTGGAGCGTCTGCTTCAACTGGAAAGTTTGCCTTGATCGGAGATCTTGGGCTGACTGGTGTAACTCCGCCAGAAAGGGCGGGAACCCAAGCCCGCAGCGGTGAGAGCACGACATGAGCTGACGTCGGCGCTGGGGCTAATCTATTAGGGTTTGCTCATACTGCCAGGGTTTACTCGCACTGCCAGGGCGCCATTTTGATCGTGTGTGCGGGCTCTGGAAGAAAATCGGGGCTACAACGCATTTTCACTTCGCTCCAGGCGCAATTTCACTTCGCTCTATCCGGGAAGTGTTTTTTGAGGGAATCGCCGCTGGAGTTCGCGAGTCTCGCGTGCGGTAACCCCGATCTTTGCTTGCCGTCCCTCTTTTGGCGCGCAGTGCCGCGCGGAGGATGAAGTGGCCGCCCCCGGCTGCTTTCGGCACGATTCCGAATTTTGTCCTTCCTTCTTTTCTCCAATTCTAATTTTGTTCTAATCCCTCCATCTTTCTTCCGGTCCTCCACCTGCAACGTCTCCCGGTGATCGAGGAGGCGCGTCCTATGGATAGCGGATACTATGCGGCGATGACCGGGCTGGTGGCCAGAACTCAGGCGCTGGACATCGCGGCAACCAATCTGGCCAATGCGCAGACCCCCGGCTACCGGGCCGAACAGGAGTACTTCCGCTCGGTGCTGTTGGGACCCGACGCCGAGGACTCGCAGTTGGGGCAGGCGGTGAACAACTTTGGACTGCTGGGCGGCGACCGGCTCATCCTGGCCCAGGGCGCGCTCAACCAGACCGGCAATCCGCTGGATTTGGCCATCCAGGGCGAGGGCTTTTTTATGGTGCAGAGCCCCAACGGTTCCCGCTACACCCGCGATGGAGGCTTCCACCGATCTCCGGCCGGACTGCTGGTTACGGCGGCGGGCGAACCGGTGCTCTCGGCGGCGGGCAAGCTGATTCCTGTTCCTCCGGGCGAGGTCTCGGTGGGCGCCGACGGAGCGCTCTCGGTGGCGGGCGGCGTGGTGGCCACGGTGGGGGTTTACAGCTTCCCCGCCGGTACTCAATTGACCCCCGAGGGGGCCAACCGGTATGTCGCGCCGGAGGGCGCCGAGCCGGCGCTGGCCAGGAATGCGGCGATTCATCAGGGAACCATCGAGGCCGCCAATCAGGACACCATCCAGGGAACGCTGGATATGACCGTTATCCAGCGCCAGGCGGAGATGATGCAGAAAGCGCTGACCATCTTCCACACCGACTTCAACAAGATCGCCACCGAGGATATTCCCCGGGTGTGAAAAACAGGGGTCAGGGGGCAGGGATCAGGGGCCAGTTTCCGGTCGTTGTTCGGCAGCAAGCAGCCGGTTGTCGAGAACCGGAACTCAGCGGTCAGAGAGCTGGAACACGCAGTTCGTTGCAAGGGAATTGGCGGTCGATCGGTAACCGGGTCTTCTGACCCCTGATCCCTGACCCCTGATCCCTGAAAAAGGAGAGCCACTATGATTCGAGCTCTGTACACTGCCGCCAGCGGCATGAGCGCGCAGCAATTGAACCTGGACACGATTGCCAATAACCTGGCCAACTCCTCGACCACCGGCTTTCGCCAGTTGCGCCTCAACTTCGAGGATATGGTTTACCAGAACCTGGTGACGCCAGGGGCGGCGCAGAGTCAGTCGACGGTCTCGGCCGGGCTGCAGATCGGCCTGGGCACCAAATCGGCCGAAACCGAGGTTCTGATGACCCAGGGGCCGTTGAACCAGACCAGCAATCCGCTGGATGTGGCCATCGAGGGCAGCGGATTCTTCCAAGTGCAGCGGCCGGATGGCACCATCGCCTATACCCGCGCCGGTCAGTTCCAGTTGAACAACCAGGGGACGATCACCACCACCGACGGCGATCCGATCATTCCCACCATCACCATTCCCTCCAACGCCACGGCGGTCACCATCACCCAGTACGGGGTGGTGAACGCGACCCTGCCAGGCCAGCAGAACCCTTCGCAACTGGGCCAGATTCAGTTGGCCACCTTTCCCAACCCCGGCGGCCTGGAGAGCATGGGTTCAAACCTGCTGCAAGCCACGCTCAGCTCGGGCGACCCGGTGCTGGGCAACCCCGGCGGGACCGAGGGGCTGGGGACGCTGGAACAGGGCTACCTGGAAAACTCGAATGTGGACATCGTCACCATGTTCGTGCAGATGGTGCTGGCGCAACGGGCCTACGAATCGAACTCCAAGGTCATCAAGGCCGCCGACGACATGTATTCGCAGGCCAACAACATGGCCCACTCGTAAAGCCGAACCGGGGCAGGTGTATTCCGAAACGGCGGCATTCAAGCCGGCGCGCCAGCAGGGAGCGGAGATCATGCACGACGCTCAAGGCGACGATGCGCGAAGCTCAAGAAGCTCAAAAGGACACAACCACGGGTTTCGCTCCAAGCCGTGCGGAAAAAGGAAGATGGAAGCAATGAAAAGCAGGGGCGTAAAGGACTGGATCGGCGGGCTGCGGTGGGTGACGCTGCTGGCAGCCGTCATGGCGCTTCCCGGCTATGGGCAGACGGGCGGCACCCCCGGCCCCCGATTGCTGAAAATCTTCGCTATAACGGCTCAGGGTGAAATGGCTCAGGGTGAAATGGCTCAAGGAGAAGCAGCTCAGAGTGAGGTGGTGCGCGAGATCGACGATCCGCACACCGGGCAGCGTTGGCTGCTGGTGCGCGATGGGCAACAGCCCGGCGGGCCGGGTCGTCTGCTGCTGGCTGGGCAGGCGTCAGCCGAGCAGGCACAGGCTGGGCAGGTGCAAGCCGAGACTGTCCGGAGGGAGCCGGGCAGCGTATCCGGGCGGATCGCAGCCGCCCCCGCTGAATTTGGATTCCTTCCCGTGATTCGCGCCGGAGACCGGCTGGTGGTCGAGGAGCACACGCCGGTCGTCGACGCGCTCTTGGAGGCGCGCGCGCTGAATCCCGCCGCGCAAGGGTCGGCGCTCGAGGCGCGCTTGAGCATTGGCGGCCGGGTGGTGCGGGTGGTGGCCCTGGGGCCGGGCCGCGCCGAGCTTCAACCGCAAACAGGGGGGCGGCCATGAGAACGGGATGGGTGCGGGTGGGAGCTTTGATTGCGATGGCGGCGCTGCTGCCGGCCTTGCCCGCCCATTCCCTCAGCTTCAAGAAGAAGGCGGCGCCGGCCGCGCCGGGCAAGTCAACTCCGCCCGAGGAGGCGCTCAAATCTTACATCGAGCGGGTGCGGGCGCAGCAGGCGGCCGAGGTGCTGACGCCGGGCTCGATCTGGAGCCCGGAGGGCCGTCTGGTGCGGCTGGGCACCGACGCCAAGGCCATCCGGCTGCATGACGTGGTCTCGATCGTGGTCTCCGAGAGCCTGGCGGCTTCGACCGACGGCCAGGTGAAGAACTCGCGGGCTTCGAGCGCCAGCTCCGCAATAACCGGCCTCTTGGGCAAGCTCAAAACCGCGAACAATTTGCAGAACCTGCTGGGCATGACCGCAGCTTCGGGCCTCTCGGCGCAGGGCCAGAGCACGACCAACTCGAGTTTGGCGACGACCTTTGGCGCCGAGGTGGTCGATGTGCTGCCCAACGGAATGCTGGTGGTGCAGGCCACGCGGCAGTTGACCTTCTCACAGCAGACGCAGTTGATCAAACTGCGGGGCCTCGTGCGTCCCGAGGACGTCAGCGCTCAGAATCAGGTGCAGTCGGCGGCCATGACCGATCTGGAACTGGAAGTGACGGGCAAGGGCATCGTCAACGATTCCACCTACCGGCAGAACGCGGTGGTGCGCTTCCTGGAGAAGCTGCTGGTGTTTTGAAAGGCAGCTTTCAGCTTCTAGCCGCTAGCTTCTAGCTGGTTTGGTGGAGAGCTGGGCAGCGTGGGGCAGAGTTGGAAGCTGGGAATCAGGAGATTGGAACTAGGAACTAGGAAACAGGAGCTTGGTGTCCAGAGCTGGGAACTAGGAACTAGGAGTTAGAAGCTAAAAGCTAAAGGCTAAAAGCTAATGGCTAGCAAGGGGCCGGGAAACTCCGGCGGGGATTGCCGATGCGAGTTGCGAACAGCAGAATGGCCGGAGATGGCAGAGGCGCTAACCTCTGGTGGTGGATTGCGCTGGCTGCGGCTCTCTTGGCCGCCTCGGCGCTGACCCGCGCCGAGGGTCCCGTGGGGCAGTTGACGCGCATCAAGGACGTGGCCACCATTGAAGGGATTCGGGACAATCAACTGGTGGGCTACGGCCTGGTGGTGGGGCTCAGGGGCACCGGGGACAGCTCGCAGACGGTCTTCCCGGCGCAGACGCTGATTTCGACGCTGGAGCGAATGGGCATTACCGTTCCCCAGACCGGGTCGAACAGCGCCAGCAACATGCAGGTGAAGAACATGGCCGCGGTCTTCGTGGTGGCCACGCTGCCGCCCTTCAGTGAGCCGGGCTACAAGATCGACATTACGGCCTCTTCGGCTGGCGATGCCCGCTCGCTCGAAGGGGGCGTCCTGCTGATGACCCCGCTCTACGGACCGGATGGGCAGATCTACGCCCAGGCCCAGGGGGCGCTGGTGCTGGGCGGCTACATGGCCTCGGCCGGAGGCAATACAAAGCTGTCAAACCATCCGACCACGGCGCAGATTCCCGGCGGAGCGCTGGTGGAGCGGCCGGTCTCCTTTGATCTGAAGCAGATGCATGTGGTCAGCATTGTGCTGAATGACGCGGACTTTCATACTGCCGAGCAGATGGCCGCATCGATCGACAGGGCGCTGGGCGCCGCGCGCGCGCATGCCGTCGATAGCCGGCGGGTGGAGGTCGCCGCCCAGCCGGATGAGGACATGGCCTTGCTGCTCGACAGGGTGGAGGGCGTCGAGGTCGAGGTTTATCCGCGGGCGCGGGTGGTGGTCAATGAGCGCACGGGAACGGTGGTGATCGGGGGCACGGTGCGGCTGCAGCCGGTTTCGATTCTGCACGGCGGATTGAGCGTCAATGTCGTCTCCACGACCGAGGTCTCGCAGCCCGGTCCGTTCTCCTCGGGAACGACGCAGGTGGTGCAGCAGACCGCCGTGCAGGCCACCGACAAGCCGGTCAACCGCATTGACCTGAAAGAAGGGGCTACGGTCGAGGATCTGGTCCAGGAATTGCAGCGGACAGGAGCGGGGGCGCGGGATGTGATCTCGATTCTGCAAGCCATGAAGGGGGCCGGCGCTTTGGAGGCCGACCTGGAAGTCCAGTGACCTTGAAGTCCAACCAGGAGGCGCGGTGATGCTCTCGACAGCAGCGGCAGCGGTGTCCACGGCGGCAACCACGGCGGCCAGCGCGGCGGCGGCGGCCGGTCCACCGCCCCGGCTGGTCCATGCGGCGCATGAGTTTGAGGCGCAGATGATGCAGGAACTGTTGAAGCCGCTCAGCAGCGGCGAGGGGCTAGGTGGCGAGGACGGCGACTCGGACTCCGGCTCGAATGGCGCGCTGGGAGAGTTCGCCTCGGAGGCCTTGGGGCGGGCGCTGAGCGAGCACGGCGGCTTTGGAATTGCCACCAGCATCATCCGCGAGCTTTCCGCAAAAGGCAATAAAACAGTAACCGGACAGGTAACCGATAAAGTAACAGGGAAGGTAACTGGAAATTTGCACGGCAATACCGTCATCAGCCCTCGTAAATGACTAAAGTGATTAGCAGAGAAGCCGATGAATCGAGCAAGGAGTAGAGGGTTATGGACATTCGCAGCAGTCTTGATGGTTTGAAATCGCTTTTGGGAACCAACGCGGCCACTTCGGCAACCACGCAACAGCCAAAGAGTGGCGTGGCGTCGGGTGGCAGCGCATTGAGCGCCGACAGTGCGACGTTGAGCAGCGCGGGCAGCGAGGTCTCGCAAACGGCCTCGGATTCCAGTGCCCGCATGGACAAGGTCGCGGAGATTCAGGCCGCGCTGGCGGCGGGAAGCTACAATGTCTCCGCCTCGGCCGTGGCCTCGAAGGTGGTGGATTCGATGCTGGGCAGCCAGAGCTGATCCGGCCTTCAATCCTGCCAGGCAATGAAGGCCGGGTTGATGGCGCGCTGGGCCTCGATAAATCTTCCGGGCCTGGAAAGCAGGGTTGGCGCGGGAGATTTCGCCGGTTGAAGCTGCCGCGATTGAATCGTGCGGCAACCGGCTGGGACAGGGAACGGCATGGCCGAAGCGGCTGGACGGAATGAGTGGCCGGAATAAGTGGCCGGAAGCGTCTGGCCGGGAGTGAAAGGAGCAATCGCGTTGCAGGAGTTTGGAGAACACCGCGGGCATCCGAAGCTGAAGGATTTGGTCGTCGAGGCCTCGCGGTCGCTGGCGCGGCTGGATGCCGGCCGGCTGGAAGAGCTGGCGCTCTCTTGCCAGGCCCTCAACCGCGATCTGGCGCGTTGTGATCTGGCGTGTGGGGACGGGAAGGCGCGCGCGGCGCTGGCTTTCGAGGCCAGAGAGGCCGTACAGGATATGGCGGTCTTCGCCCGTGTGCTGGAGGCGACGCGAGCCAATCTGAATGTGATGAACCGGTTGCGGGAGCTGCGCGGCGGCCGGCTGGAGTACAGCGAAGGGCAAATGCAGCGGTGGGTGCGCACGGAGAACGGCCATGGGGACAATTAGTTCTGCGCTCAGTCTGATGTCGGGGGCCCTGGACGCCGATCAGTCGGCGCTGAGCATTGTGGCCAATAACGTGGCCAATGCCAGCACCGCCGGCTATACCGAGGAGACGGCCAATTTTCAGGAGAACGATCCGGTTACGATCAATGGGATCTCCTATGGGCAGGGGATAACGGAGACGGGCGCCACCTCGACGCGGGACAAGGTGTTGACCGAGCGGCTGGACCAGCAGCAGCAGTTAGCCTCGGCCTCGAGCACGCGGCTGACGGCCTTGCAAAGTGTGCAGGGCCTGTTCACGGTGGACTCGGACTCGTCCACCAGTTCCACGGCAGGCGACATCGGGAGCGACCTGACCGGCTTTTTCGATTCTTTTTCAACGTTGGAATCCGCACCCAGCAACAACTCCGACCGCGAGGATGTGCTCTCGACGGCGAAGACCCTGGCCAGCGACATCTCCGGCGCCGCGACCAGCTTGAATTCCCAAAAGGCCTCTCTGGATCAGGAAGCGGCTGGGGTGACCAGTCAGGTCAATGCGCTGACCACCTCGATTGCCCAACTGAATCAGCAGATCATGTCCACCTCTCCCGATGCCGACGCGGGCACACTCGAGGACCAGCGCGAAGAGGACGTCAGCCAGCTTTCGCAGCTGGTCGGCATCAATCAGATTACGACCGAAAACAATGGGCTGGCCATCACCACCACCTCGGGCGCATTGCTGGTCTCTGAAGGGGCGAGCTATCAGATCACCAATGGCACGGTGGACGGAGTTACGCACTTTTTCGTAGGGTCGACGGACACCACCTCGGGGCTGACCACGGGCGGCGGCGAACTGGGTGGCTACCTGACGGCGCGCGATGTGGACATTCCCAGTGTGCTTTCCTCGCTGGACCAACTGGCCTATAGCGTTTCCACCCAGGTGAACGCGCTGAACAATACCGGCACCGATCTGGATGGGAATACCGGGACCACGGCTAGTCCTCTCGATATCTTCAGTGAACCCACCGAGGTGGCGGGCAGCGCGGCGGCGATGAGCGTGGTGATGACCGACCCAAGCGAAATCGCGGCCGCCGCGTCGGGCGAGGGAACCGGCGACAGCACCAACACGACCGCCATGGCGAATCTGGCCAATCAGACGATTGTGAATGGCCAGACGCCGACCAACTACTATTCGAGCTTTGTCTCCACGCTGGGCGCGACCGTCTCCGAGGTCCAGACCGAGAATACGGCGCAGGAGGCCTCGGTGACGCAGTTGCAGACCCAGAACGATGCGCTCTCCAGCGTCAGCCTGGACGACGAAGCCTCGACCATGACCACCTTCGAGCGCTGTTACCAGGCGGCTTCGCAGGTCTTCACGACGATCAACACGATCATGGCTTCGGCATTGAACCTGGGGGATGAAACGACAGTCTCCTAGGCGGCCAAGGCCATTCAGGCGAGGGCGTCCGCGGCGCATGGCGGCGGAATCATTCAGGCTGCCGGCGGAGTCATTCAAGTTATTGGCAGACCTTCTCTGGTTATTGGCGGAAGTGCTCAGGTCAGCCGCGGGACAGCATAGTTTGACGGCAGAGTTTTCAGCTTGACGGCGGAAGCATTCAGATTGGTGGAGGAATCGCAATGCGGGTGGATCCAAATTATGTCACGAATCTGGTGGGCTCGCTTGATCAGGCCCAGGCGAACGAGCAGCAGCTGACGACGGAGATGTCGAGCGGAGTGCGGGTGACTTCGTTGAGTGAAGACCCGGTGGCCGCCGGTGAAAATGTGGTCCTGGTCAACCAGATTCAGCGGGATGATTCTTTCACGACAAGTTCGACGATGGTAACGAGCCAGTTGCAAGTGGCCGATTCGGCCCTGGGCAGCGTGGTTACCGAGTTGACCTCGGCCATCTCGCTGGCCACCAGCGCCAACAATGGCACCATGAATTCGAGCGACGTCAAGGAGGTTGCGACGCAGCTTTCCGGCATTCTCGCCGAAGTGACTACGCTGGCCAACAGCAATTACCAGGGCCAGTACATCTTTGCCGGTTCGCAGAGTTCCACTGCGCCATTCAGTACCTCGACTTCGACATCGCCGGCCACCACGACTTACAGTGGCGATAACGATGTGAACTACATCGAGACGCCCACCGGCCAGAAGATTCAGTTGAATGTTCCCGGCGACCAGATCTTCCTGGGAAGCGGCTCGAACAGCGTCTTCGGGGCGTTGAATGCGCTGATCGCCGATTACTCCAGCGGCACCGTGGACACCGCTCAGGCCGTCAGTGATACGACGGCGTTGAATACGGCGCTGAACTACGTCTCTCAGCAGCGCGTAACCATCGACAACTCGATCACGCAGGTCACCGCTGCCTCCGATGCTGTCACCAGCGAGCAAACCCAGCTAACCACCGTGCAGACCGATCTGATGCAGGCCGATGTGGGAACTGTATCCACACAGCTCTCCCTGGCCGAGACCCAGCAGACGGCCCTCGAGGATGTGATTGCGCAGTTGGATTCGACCTCGAATGACCTGTTCAGCAAGTTGCCTTCGTAAGGCCGCGCGCCGGGGCGCCGACAGCATTGCCGTTCTCTTTTAAAGCGGTTCTCCAATTGCTATACACCGAAGCCACAGCCACCTTGCACAGAGTTGGTCAGTGTACGTGAATTGGAGAACTGCTCTAACGCAATGGATTTTTCCGCAGTTCGCACCCTGCTCGGCCATCACCGCAAACTCATCCCGCGTGAGGAGAGCATAAACCCATTTCCGTGGGCTCATCGCCCACCATCGCCAGCGGCCCGCTTCGGTCGGTGGTGAGCGTCGGCACGGCCGCCAGCAGGCTGCGCGTATAGGCGTTTTCGGGCGCGGTCAGCAGGCGCGCCGCGGGGCCGGTCTCCACCACTTGCCCCGCGCGCATCACCGCAATCCGGCTGGCCACCTGGCCTACCACCGCCAGATCGTGCGAGATAAAAAGCATGGCCAGCCCGTGCTGGCGCTGTAAATCCCGCAGCAGCTCCAGCACCTGCGCCTGCACGGTCACATCCAGCGCCGTCGTGGGTTCATCGGCAATCAGGAGGCGCGGCCGGTTAATCAGGGCCATGGCGATCAGAATCCGCTGCCGCTGCCCGCCCGAAAACTGATGCGGGTAATCCCCGTAGCGCCGCGCCGCCTCGGGAATCGCGACAGCCTCCAGCGCCGCAATGGCTTTTCTTTTGGCCTCGCGGCCTGCCCAGGAGGGAGAATGCGCTTCGATGCATTCGGCCACCTGGCGGCCAATCGTCATCACCGGATTCAGCGCCGTCATCGGCTCCTGGAAGATCATGGCGATCTCGCGGCCCCGCAGCCTTCGCAGCGCCCCAGACGGCTGCCGCAGCAGGTCGATCGAAGCAGCGCCCTGCAGAGTGGCATTTTGCAAAGCAGCGTTTTGCGATGGAGCGCGGTGCGCGGCCGCATTGTCTGCGCCGTTGCCGGTATGGGCGTCGTTGCTGTTAAGAATTTCGTCCGGGCAATCCGCCCCGGCTCCGCGCCACAGAATCTTGCCCTCGACCTGCGCCGCCGGTCCCAGCAGCCCCAGGATCGCCAGCGCCGTAGCGCTTTTGCCCGATCCCGACTCGCCCACCAGCCCCAGCACCTCACCCTCATCGAGCCGCAGGCTCACGCCGCGCACTGCCTCTGCCGCTCCAAAGCGAATCCGCAAGCCGCAAATCTCCAATAGCGCCGCCATGAAGCCATCCTAAGTCATTCACGAGGGTTTGATTCGGCCCTGGCGCCGGTCTTCGGATTTCATAACAAAATCGAGGGAACAAAAGCGCGGGTTCTTCGACGGTGCGGGACGCAAGGAATGCGCCCCGCTTCGCACCGGAGGGCAGATCTGCTCCAAGTTGGAAGCCAGCACCTCTACTCCAGGTAGGAAGCCACCACCGCCAGCGCGGCGAGGGCCGCCGTCTCGGCGCGCAGAATGCGTGGACCGAGCGAGGCGGCGCGCCAGCCGTTGGCGTCAAACAGAGCTTCTTCCTCGGGCGCCCATCCGCCCTCGGGCCCGATGGCGATTTCGATGGTGGGCATCTCGGTTTCGGCCGCGGCCACGGCCTCCTCGAGCGCATGGCGCAGCGTGGTGGTGCGCTCCTGCTCGGCCAGAACAATTTGCGCAAAGCCGGAGGTGGCGCAGGCCGCGCCGGAATCGTCGCGCGTGGCCTCCGCAGCCTCGCGGATGCGCGTGGCCAGCGGAATCGGATCGAAGATGATCGGCACGTCGCAGCGGCGCGCTTGCTGCGACGCCTCATGCACGATGCGCCGCCAGCGCGCGGCGCGCTTCAGGGCGGCCTGGGCCAAATGCTTTTCCGTGCGCCGCGCAATCACCGGCGCTATCGCGGCAACGCCCAGCTCGGTAGCTTTCTCGATGGCCCACTCCATGTGATCGAACTTGTAGATGGCCATCACCAGCGTGACGGGCATCGCCGGATCGGCCTCCAGTTCGGCGATCAGATTGAAGCGGACCTCATTGGCGGCGATCGCGGCCACCTGCGCATGAAAGACGTGGCCGCCGGCCACCACGTCGGCCTCCATGCCCGGTTGCGCGCGCAACACGCGGGTCATGTGTTCAGCCTGCGCGCCCACCAGGGTTGCGGTGGCTTCGTCCCAACACTCGGCAATCCAGCGGCGGCGTGTCATGGTCCCCTCCCAGTGTGGCTCGCGTGTACAGTGTAATCGATTCCCAAAAACACTTCAGGGGAACGCATCGCGCGTCCCCCTGAAGTGTTGCCTTTTGGTTGGAGGTGCCGTTACTTCTTCTTCTTCGCGGCCTTCTTTGCGGGCGCCTTTTTGGCGGCTTTTTTGGTTGCCATTTGCCTATTCTCCCTTTGAACGATTCTGCATTGGCGCTGCAATTGTAACTGCAGTTGAGGAATGTATAGATTTATGTTTCACCAGTGTCAAGAGAAAAACGAAGCAAGAGTGAAAAAATGAGCAACAATTTTTTCGGCGCGGAATCGAGTGCCGTTTGCCTCGGCTTAAATCACGTGGCTTGACTTGAGCAGCGCCAGCGTCAGGCCGGCGATCAGATCATGCCAGGCGTGCGCGAAGATGCCCGCGCGCAGGCTGCGGCGATAGAGCGCCAGCAGGCTGAAGAGTACGCCGAAGACGGCGATTAACGCCATGCCGCGCACTCCCTGGTACGAATGAGCCCCGCCGAAGAGCACTGCGGAGGCGAACACGCCCGGCCCCACGCCGCCGCGCGCCCAATGGATGAATTGGCGTTGCAGATAGCCGCGAAAGACAACCTCCTCGACAAAACCGGCCAGCAGACAAAGTAACGTCCAGGCGGCAATCTCCTCGCCGTTGGCGGGCGCCAGTTGCGCCAGCGCGCGCACGGCCTCAAGTTGCGAGGGGTCGGGCCGGAGCGCTTGTTCGACTGGTGAGGCTTGGCCGGCTTGTCCTGTCTGCCCAGTTTGTCCGGCGGCGCGAGTGAGCGGCGGCCGGTGAGTGAGCGCCGCTTCGACGCCCGACCAGGCGAGGCCGAGCGAACCCAGCACCATCAGCGAGGTGATCCAGAAGATCAGCGCAAAACCAAGATCCTGAGTAATGGATCGAAAGCTCAATGTGCAGGAGCCGAGCAAAGAGCGCAGCGAAGTCTTTTTGAGGCGCAATCCCACCACGACCCAGGCGAAGATCCCGGCCTCCATTGCGGCCGTGAAGCCATAACTCCGGAGCCGGTTGATCGGGCCATGCGCGGCCGAGAGGCGCGAGGCGCTATGAATCGAAAGCGCCACAATGCCCGCGACCAGCACGATGGTGTGCCATGCGGGTGCCACTGCTGCCGATGCAACCGGCAATTGCGACAATTCGCTCATTCGCGGATTGATCGGATCGATTGAATCGTTCTCTGGGGTCGGCAAGGCAATCCTCTTCGCTAGCATAGCGGGCTTCGAGGCTGGCGAATAGAAAAGAATCAGCCCGCCGGTTTTGCGCCTCAATGAAGAACGCGGGTCAGGCGAGGATGGTGTTGTCGATCAGCCGCGTGGCGCCAACCCAGGCGGCTACGGCAAAGAGCGTGCCCGGCGCGGCGGTTTCCACTGGCTCCAGTGTCGCCCAATTCACAACTTCGATGTAGTCGATGCGGATGGCGGGCTCGGCGGCGAAGATTCGCCGGGCGGCTTCGATCAGTGCGCTGGCGCGGCGTTCGCCGGTGGCGGCAAGGGCCTCAACCTGGCGAATCATGCGGCTCAAGGCAAGGGCCCGGGTGCGTTCTTCAGGGCTGAGATAGAGGTTGCGGGAACTGAGCGCCAGGCCGTCGGGCTCGCGGACGATGGGACAGACTACGATTTCCGCTTCGAGGCGCAAGTCGGCGGCCATGCGGCGAAGCACCGCGACCTGGGCGGCATCTTTTTGACCGAAGAAGGCGCGATCGGCCTCCGCGGCGATCAGCAGCTTGGCGACCACGGTGGCCACGCCGCGAAAGTGGCCAGGACGCGAGGCTCCGTCCAGGCGATTGCTCAAGCCTTCGACCTCGACAAAGGTGGCCGCGCCGGCAGGATAAAGCTCTTCCACCGTGGGAGCGAAGACCACCGCTGCGCCTTCGGCCTTGGCGAGCGCGCAGTCGGCCTCGAAGCTGCGGGGGTAGCGGTTGTAATCCTCGTTGGGGCCGAATTGCGTGGGATTGACGAAGATGCTGACGGCGACCAGGCCGCAAGAGCCGCGTGCGGCTCGAATCAGCGAGGCGTGGCCGGCGTGCAGCGCGCCCATGGTGGGCACCAGGCCAATCGCGTGGCCCGCGTGGCGGCTGTTGCGCGCCCATTGGCGCAGTTCGGCGACGGTGCGAAAAATTTCCATCAGGCCTTCCGCAGAGCGCTGGCATTTTCGATCACGGCCAGACTGGCTTCGAGGGCCTGACGCGCCGCTTCGGGCAGATGATAGCTTTCTTCGTCGGAAGGGAAGGCGCGGCGCTCGACGTCCTCGCGATAGTGTTCAATCGCGGTTCGAATCAACGCGCCGGCATCGGCGTAGCGGCGGACAAATTTGGCTGCCGGAGCGAAGGTCAGATTCACCAGATCATGAAAAACCAGAATTTGGCCGTCGCAATCCGGTCCCGCGCCGATGCCGATGGTGGGGATGGGCAGATCAGCGGTGATGGCCGCGGCGGCCTCGCGGGGAACGCCTTCCAGGACCAGCGCTCCGGCGCCAGCCAGGGCCAGGGCATGAGCGTCGGCTTTGAGCTGAAGGGCGGCCTCGGCGCTGCGCGCCTGCACGCGGTAGCCGCCCATGCGGTGCAGGCTCTGCGGCGTCAGTCCCAGGTGGCCTACGACGGGAATCTCGGCCTCGCTGAGGGCGCGCACCAGTTCGATGCGCGGCCCTTCGATCTTGACCGCCTCGGCGCCGGCCTCCTTGACAAAGCGAATGGCGTTGGCCACTCCCTCAGAAATTGTGCCGTGATAGCTGCCAAAGGGCATATCGGCCACCACCATCGCGCGGCGGACGGCGCGGCGGACGGCGCGGGTGTGGTGGAGCATCTCGTCGACGGTAATGGCGAGAGTGTTTTCCTGGCCCAGCACGACCATGGCCAGCGAATCGCCGACCAAGATCAAGTCAATGCCGGCCTCGTCGGCCAGGCGCGAGGTGGGGTAATCGTAGGCGGTGAGCGCCGCGATCGTCTTGCCCTGGCGCTTCATCTCGGCCAGTGCGGGCATGGTGACTTTTGTGGGGGGTACGCCGGTGGAGGCGGAGGTGCTGCCGCCGGGAAGGTTGGTTACACTCATAACGGTCTCCAGTGCCGCTCCGATCACCCAGGATGCGACCCGAACAATGCGAGTATACGCCAGAAGGCAGGCCCCGGCGCAACGACGTTTGGTACGATGGAGCCTATGCCCGCTCAACTGGAGTGGACGGCTGGCGCATAGCGTGAAATTGTGAGCAGCCGCATGGATTTCAGGCGGCCCTTGCCTGAAATAGTTTGAGCGGCACTCTGTTCTGGCGAGTGAAGCGGGATTTTGGCGCGAGATTTTGGCAATTGACAGGAGTGCAGAAAATGGCAAAAAGCGTTAATAAGGTCATTCTTTTAGGCAATGTGGGCAAGGACCCCGAGATTCGTTCTACCCCCGGCGGTACCATCGTGGCCAGCTTTGGACTCGCGACCAGCGACCGGTTTCAGGACGCCCAGGGGAACTGGCAGGATCGTACGGAATGGCACAATCTGGTGGCCTTCAAGCGCACCGCCGAGATCGTTCGCGACTACGTGAAGAAGGGCGCGAAGCTCTACATCGAGGGCAAGCTCACAACGCGCAGTTGGGACGACAAGGAGTCCGGCCAGAAGCGCTACAAGACAGAAATTGTGGTCTTCGACCTCTCGCTGCTCTCCGGCCGCGAGGAAGGCTCGGGCTCGAACTCCGGCGGTTACAGCCGCGCGGCCAGCTCTGGCAGTTCGGCGGCCAGCTTCGACCAGCGGCCTCCGGCAGCCTCAGGCGGTCAGGACGAGTACGCTCACTCGGCCGAAATCTCCGACGACGACATTCCGTTCTAATTGATACCATCAGGTAATCTGTTGCGTATTGCGTAGAAGTCCCTTCGATTGAGGCATTTTGCGCTTTATACGACGTAATCTTTGGCTAGCAGCTTGCCGGTTATTTGATACCACCGGAAATTGTTAGCTTTCAGGAGGAAGGTCAAAAGCATCATCTCGTCTCTTCGGGCTTTTGCATCGCCGCCGATGCAAGATTTGCACCGGCGTCCCTTTCCCTCGCGACCCATTGCGCTTCCAGACGTTGCAGTTGCGGTTTCAGGTAATCCCAATAGCCGGCCGGTGTTTCCTGATCTCCCGCCTCCTCAATCAGATCCCGGAAATAAGAGAGGCTGACAATCGACCCAATGCTTGTTCCGTTCAGCAAACTCACATACTTTCGCGAACAGCCCAGCGCGATGGCACGTTCGATCTGCTGCAATGGAACTTCGCTGGCCAAGAGAACTGCGGCGAATTTCTGGTCCGCCGCGGCAAAGGCGCAGTTCACGCAGGCGCGAGCAGCAAGAAGCGACCTAATCTGCAAGAAGTACGACTCGCTACCTGTAGAATTCGGACTGCTTTTTGGTCTCGTATAGGGCCAAAATTCATCGCAAATCTCAATCTCGCTGCTCTTGTGCTGGTTCACGGCGGGATGTATCTGGCAAACACCGTGCCGTCGCAGTTCCTCGAAATAGGTGGCGATTGATCGCCGGCTCTTTGCCAGCGCATGAGCCACATCGAAGTAGCTCACTGCCATTGAACCGTCGGCGCGGTTCGCATTCAAGCAGAGGTAAAAATACACCTTAAAGGCGCCATCCGACAGCAAGATGAGGGCCCGGCTCACCTCAGGACCTGCTGCAAACCAATTTGAATGTTTAACTTCCATGACTTCTATTTCCCATCTCCTCATACCCTGGCGCGCATAGCGCCGGCTTGCGAAGCCCCAAAGCGCTACTCTTTCGGATGCGACATCAGCCAGTTCACGCGTAACCTCGCCCCAAGGCTAACGCCTACGATAGCAGATGTTCGGGAAAATCAAAGCATACGAGCCATATAGACGGTCTATATAGATAACATCATTATTTTCATTGGCTTACAGGATGAAATTGGTATACTGTGGTTGGGAAAGGCGAACCTCGGATACCCAAGCTCGCAACGCGAGCAAGGCACCCAATACCTTTCATGCTCGTTCTCCAGTTTGGTTGGGTTCTTTTAGCCTCCCTTGCGGATGGCGACGACGAGCAGATGACAGCAAATGGCATCTGCTCACAACAACAAACTAACAGTTAGTTATATAGTTGATTATAAACGACTTATATTTGACATTCGGGGCGACGGTACTCCATAATCTCTCCAGGCGAAAGCAGCGGCATCCTGCTCCCCGGAGGACATTTAGGCTCTTTACAAGCAAAAGGACTCGAACGTTTGGTGGTACGAATTCCAGTTCAATGGAATGCGCTACTGGGAGAGTGCGAAGACCACCTCGATGCAGGTGGCGGGTGAAGTGATGGAGGAACGAATGACAGAACATGTCACCGAAGCAGAGATTGGTTACGACGAACTAGACAATGCCAACAGGCCGCCAGGCACAGCGGCAAATTCGCTGGGAGGTAAGCCGCTCCATGGTAGAGACCCGATTATCAATCCGTCAAAACAAAGGCTGACCTTCGTCAAATTCTTTGATGGCGAACGCTTTCCCATGCTGATCGAGAACTCGGGGCTGCCAAATTGGTTCGCCACCCTCTTCATCACCACCCAAGCTCGCAACGCGAGCAAGGCGCCCAACACCTTGCTTGCCATGCTGTCAGCTGTGCGGGGTCTTCTAACGTGGGCCGATTCACGAGCAATCTTCCTCGAAGGCCGCTTGGCCAATCGACAGTTTCTGGGAGAGGCCGAGATCGAATCACTCCGAGCTTTCTCACAATCCAGATGCGTTTCGGCTGCTCCGGGTAACGGAAGAATAGCTGTCATTTCACGGCGGGCCGAAGGCGCTCGCGCTGGGTTGCACAAAGCGGATGCTCGCGTGTCGACCGCTACGCATTACATTCGATTGACCTACATGGCCGACTATCTTGACTGGTTGGCTGTTCGGCTGTTGGAGCGCGAGGCGCAGGATGTTCATGGAGAAACACTCGAACGCATCCGAACGATGACCCGCGGTCTTCGTCTGCGCCGGCCGCAAAAGATTGCTCCCTCACGGTTGTCGGCTCGAAAAGGGCTTTCTCCGGGAGCTCAGGAGCGCTTGCTGGAACTCGTTCGGCCAGACTCGGCTTCCAATCCGTTTGAACCAGCAATTCGGAAGCGCAATGAGTTGGTGGTTTGGTTGCTTTATCTCCTGGGAATCCGTGCGGGCGAGCTGCTCGCACTCAAGGTCAGCGACTTTGACTTCCAGCGGAATGAGGTCGGAATCGCCAGGCGACATGATGATCCAGCTGATCCTCGAAGGGATCAGCCAGTAGCCAAGACCAGGGACCGCCGGTTACCGCTTTCGAGCCCGCTGGCGACAGCCGTGTTCCACTACGTCATGGAGGAGCGCGATCACTTTCCAGCGGCCAAGAGGCACGACTTTCTCCTCGTGACGCATCAAGATGGGCCTTTTCAAGGAAGGCCGCTTTCGATGAAGGGCCTGGCCAAGATCCTTACTAAAATCCAGCGTGCCGAACCTAGCCTGCTGGCAAGCCTTACTGCACATGTGCTTCGCCATACGAACAACGACAATTTCTCGGAGTTGATGGACAACTCGAAGGCCTCTGAGGCGGCTGAAGAGAAGCAGCGTTCCTATGTGATGGGCTGGAAAGAGGGCTCTGGCACCGCAGCCACGTACACGCGCCGGCACACTGAAAAGAAGGCGCGTGAGGCATCACTCAAACTCCAGCAGGGATGGCAAAGGGAGAAAGCAAATGACAAACACTGATCGATCCGTGGCAAGGCCCATAGCGGATTCGTAGTATTCCAGGGATCTACGGCCGTGTTGGAGGAGCGCGGATCCGCTAAGAAGTATCCGTACGTGGTAGCCCAGCGTAAACAGCTAATCACCGATGGAACGCTTGTCGAAAAGGGCGGATTCTTGGAATTTACCAGGGATGTGGAATTCTCCAGTCCGTCCGCTGCGGCAGTTGTTATCCACGGAGGCAGCGCAAACGGCCGCACCGCCTGGAAGTCCCAAGACGGTCAGACGCTCAAACAGCTCGACGAACAGGCCTAGTCTGCGGCTTTTCCGAACGATTGTACATCGCCGGCCAACAGCCAATAACGCGTATTGGAATTGGCAATGTGTCAAACATAGCGAAAAAGCTGGTGTCTGACGCCACAGAATCTTGAGTTTAGAGGCAGGTTGATGTATCTTTACATCTGATTATCTTCACGGAACGACAACACATCCTCACCGCGATCGTCGGCGCGGCGCAGCTTGGGAAAGCGCTAATGGCATACATTCGTCAGACTGAACCCCATCGGTACTCCGTCAGCCTCGTAACCCAGGGGCATCACCGTTTTTACACGCTGACTATGCCCAGCGAGGTCTTAGCTAATACCTGTTTCGTTACTAGCAGAGATGAGGATCCCAAAACAGGGTTCCAACGGGTGCTGGATAGAAAAAGGGCACAAGAAATCGCAAACTACATCGATGTTGGGTTCGGAACCATCCCCACATCCATCGTTTTGTCGGCCCAACCAGCTGCCGAGCTAAAAGTGGTCGGGCGCGGGAAGACACTCCAATTCAACGATAATCCAAAAGCTTTTTTGATCCTTGACGGTCAGCACCGCGTCTATGGCTTCTCTCTTGCAAAGACGAGCCTCCGCGTGCCCGTAGTCATTTACAACAGCCTTAGTCCTCGTGATGAATCAAGACTATTCATAGATATCAACACGAAACAGCGACCAGTTCCCAATGAGCTGCTTTTGGACATCAAAAAGCTTGCAGAGTACGAGAATCAAACAGAGAATCTGTTGGGGGAAGTGTTCGATTTATTCCATTCTGCCCCTTCAAGCCCACTTCTTGGTTTATTAAGCCCTCACGAGCGCGCATCCAGCCGAATATCACGTGTGACCTTCAATGCCGGACTAAAGCAGCTATTAGGTGTCTTTGCAAATTCAGATCCAGAAACTATTTACGTTGCTCTTAGTTCGTACTTGTCTTCTTTCATCGGAGGAGCAAAGGAGATCAAAGCTCCCGATATCATTGCGAAGCCGACAGTTTTCAGAGCCGTAATGATGCTTTTTCCAGAAGCTGCCCAGCGCGTTCAGGACAAGTACGGGAAGGCATACACTCGCGAGAATTTCGACGAAATTCTCGCGCCCATGTTTGGCAAAATCAGGCCAAGCCTATTGAAACAGCCAAGCAACAGTCAGCGCGATTTACATAAGGCGCTATCGGATTGTTTGAAAACCAGCTTTGTACTGTGAGAACTCGGAATGTCAATAATTGAAGACATTTCGAGACCGTTTTGGCTGATGGGGCTGAATCAGGTTTCCGGACCGAAGTTGAAGGGCATTGGCGGCTGGATTTGTGACGAAGAATATCAGGTTTACACGCCTGTTACGCGAACTTCGTTCGTCCTGTCTTTCGGAGACGGCGAAAGTTTGCTAGATGCATTCGCCGGCGACATTAATCGGATTGGCTCTGCGTCATTTGAGTCTGCGGTGGGGATCGTAAGAACGAATCCTCTTCGCAAGTCCACTGCTTGGCTGATTATCAAAACCTACTATTCAGCATTCTTCTCTGCTCATGCACTTCTTCGCATGTTCGGCGAAAGCTGCACCCCGATTAAACGCGAACAGGTCAATTCGATCGAAAAGGTCGCGAACTTGTTCGGTACTTCTCCCCCCTCGCCAATGACCTGCGGTCTATACCATCTCAGATGCGATATGAAGGCAAACAAGATTTTCGGTGCTTCTCTGTCAGGAAGCCCTCATGAGGTTTTTTGGAAACTGTTCCACGGCCGTGTTCTGCAGCTGAGCAACGATGTCCTCAGTTTATCGACCGAATCGTTGGTGAATCGTCAATTGGCATCCGCCAAGTTCTCCGAACTTGCGGCTAACCTCAGTCTCGCTTCGGCTGGAAGTGGACGATGGCTATCGACCATAAGAAATGCTGTTAATTACGACCAAAAGTACGCAACATGGTACCCATACTCCGGTGAGCAGAAGTACCAAAATCGGCTATTTGAAAAGGTGTCCGAGTGGAACGGAGATCCAATGGAAATAGATCTGACGTCTCATCAGGAGAAAGACTTAAGACGGTTTCAAGCGACTTGTAATTTCATAATCGCGGTCTTCAGGAGCTCGGCTGTGGAGATGTCACGAAGATGCTCGGCCGGGAGATCTTTTCACGAATATGGCACATTGGCTTGCCTCAATTTGGCGAATCGAGCTTCGTAACGATATTGCCGGAATTCTGGGGTCCTACAGATTGATTACCCCATAGCTCTTCCGCGCCGGTTTGCCACCATTTGCAATGGGCGGGTTCGGAAATGACGTTATGTTGTTGACTCTAAAATGGTGGGCGAGGCGGGGATTGAACCCACAACCCCCGGCTTAGAAGACGGGGGCGCTGGATTATGAAGCAGCGTCACATACCACGCACTAATCGTCAAAGTGCTCCCAGTTGGCCACCATTCCGTCTTCGTTGAAATTGAAGTTGCCGTTTTCATCCTGAAGTTCCCGAAGCGCCGAAAAGCGGGACCAGCGACGGTCGAGGATCCGCTGGTCAACGAACCGAACCACCTCGGGGGTATTGCCGCTTTGATCGAGGATCTGGCGGTCCTGAATCTGGGTTG
>Ga0224555_1000698_pt1 | contig 51445 bp, 49 predicted proteins | sample 714S23034metaG_FD_180687 | JGI IMG/M metagenome (GOLD analysis project Ga0224555, IMG submission 180687) | Peat soil microbial communities from Stordalen Mire, Sweden - 717 S2 30-34 | ecosystem: Environmental > Terrestrial > Soil > Wetlands > Peat | place: Sweden: Norrbotten County, Stordalen...
GCTCGGGAGGGGTTGGAGCGGCTGGGCGGCTGGCCTCCCGGCATGGGAAAAGCCAATGCCGTGAATGACGCGGCGGGGGTCTGCCTGCTGGATTCAACGCTCTATCTGCGCAACATGCTACTGCGCGACAGCGACTGGGCCAGCATGGCGCACTCATTGGAGCTGCGCACGCCGCTGGTGGACGCCGCGTTGCTGGACGCGCTGAAGTTATGCCATACGAATTTTGCCGGGGGGACGGGCAAGCGACTTCTGGCGCAATCTCCGGCGCGCCCGTTGCCGGAGGAGATTATCACCCGGCCGAAGTCGGGGTTCGCAGTGCCGATGACACAGTGGCTGGCCGCGGCCACGGAGCGGCGCGAGTGGAGCAGCATGGCCCTGCTGGCAGATCGCGGGACCCCCTGGACACGCCGCTGGGCCAAGGTGGTGATGGATGAGGGATTCAAGGACGGCCAATGAGAATCCTGCATTTCATCCCATCGATCGATGCTGCCACGGGAGGTCCTGTCGAGGGACTCAAGCAACGCTGCGCGATCTATCGCAACAGCGGGCATGAGGTCGAGGTGGCTTCGCTGGACTCGCCTGAGTTTGTGCGGCAGTACGATTTTCCGGCCAAGGTGGTTGGGCTGGGGCCGGGCTGGGGAACTTACCGCTACTCGCGCCATGCGATGCCGTGGCTGAAGGCCAACCTGCCGCGCTTCGACGTGGTGATGGTCAATGGCGTGTGGAACTACAACACGATTGCCGCCCATCGCTCGCTTGCCGGCACCCAGATCCCGTGGGCCGTCTTCCCTCATGGAATGCTCGATCCGTACTTCAAGATGCGCTATCCGTTCAAGCATCTGAAGAAAGTGGTCTACTGGCATTGCCTGCTGCGGCGGGCGCTGCGCGATGCAACCGCGGTGCTGTTTACCTGCGAGGAAGAGAAGCTGCAGGCGCGGCAGTCGTTCAGCAGGTACGACGTGCGCGAAATGGTGGTGCCTTATGGCACATTCGGTCCCGACTGCGACACCGGGGCGGCCAGCCGGGAGTTTCTGGCGCGATGGCCGGAGCTACGCGGCAAACGGCTGGCGATCTCCCTGGGGCGAATCCATCCCAAGAAAGGGACGGACGTTCTGATCGAGGCGTATGCCGAGACGCTGGGCAAGGACGCGGCGTGGCAGTTGGTGATCGTGGGCCCCGACCAACTGGGATGGCGGAAGGAACTGGAACCGATGGCGGCGCGGCTCAGCATCGCCGGCCGGATTACCTGGACGGGAAGCCTGGAGGGCACGCTGAAATGGGGGGCCTTCTCGTCGTCGGAGGTCTTTGTGCTTCCCTCTCACCAGGAGAACTTCAGGATCGTTGTGGCGGAGGCGCTGGCGTGCGGCCTGCCGGTGATTGTCTCCGACAAGGTGAACATCTGGCGGGAGGTTGTGAGCGGCGGGGCAGGGTTTGTGGGAAAAGATACAATCGGTGGGACCGAGAGCAACCTGCGCGGCTGGGCTGCGCTGAGCGCGAAAGAGATTGCGGAACTTCGCATCCGCGCCAGGAAATGCTTTCATGACGGGTTCGACTATCACCTGACCAGCAGGCGGGCGATGGAGAGTGTCGAGAGTCTGGCCCGGGCCACGCCAAGATATAAGCCGATCGAGAAGAAGAGTTGATGGTTGATGGTTGATGGTTGATGGTTGATGGTTGATGGTTGATGGTTGCTGGTTGCGGAGCGCGAGGCCGAGGCGGGGATGGCAAAGCAGGTGCATTACAACGCGGCGGAGCACATCCCGGCGGAGACGGCGGCAGACCCGTATCTGCGACCGGCGTTTGCAGCGAGCGACCGGGCGCGGCGGCTGCTATGGAACGTGTGCCGGATGGTGTTGTATCGTCCATCGCCGCGGCCGATGTTCGCGTGGCGGGCGTTCCTGCTGCGGCGCTTTGGCGCGAGGATGGGGCCAAACTGCAAATTTTATCCAGGCTGCAAGGTCTGGGCGCCATGGAACCTGATCTGCGCCGACACGGTGGCGGTGGCCGACGGTGCGGCGATCTATAACCCCGCGCGGGTGCGCCTGGGCTCGCACGCCATCCTGTCGCAGGATGCGTACCTGTGCGGCGCGACCCACGACTACGACGATGCGCGCTTCCCGCTGCTGGCCTACGAGATGGAGGTGGGTGCGTATGCGTGGGTGTGCGCGCGGGCCTCGGTCTGCCCCGGCGTGAGCGTGGGCGAGGGCGCGGTGCTGGGACTGGGTTCGGTGGCAACCCGCGACCTTGAGCCGTGGGGCGTCTACGCGGGGGTTCCCGCGGTGAAGGTGAAGGAACGCAAGAGGCCGGCGGCTTCAAAGGAATGATGCGGAACTTCAGTCCCACATCTCAAAATCGAGATGTGGGGCACCCGGCATTTTCGGTAATGGTGTAGACCAATGTTGAGCAAGCAAAGCAGATTCCTCCGCTTCGCTACGGAATGACAAACAAAATGGGTCTATAGCAATTCCGAAAATGCTCTAAAAGCTGCGGGTTCTATTCGCTCAGCCGCGCAGTTTGGCGAGCAGGTCGTTGGGGTGGACGGGCTTGGCGAGGACCTCGAACTCGTGGCCCTCGTGGCGCGCCTTCTCCAACAGATCGGCGGTGGCGGCCTGGCCGCTGAAGAGCAGGACCTTGCAGTTGGGTCTCTTGCGGCGTGCGGCGATGGCGGTCTCGATGCCGTTCATGCCGGTCATGATGACGTCCGAGATGAGCATGTCGGGCTGGAAGCTGTCGAGGGCCTCGATGGCAGCTTCGCCGCTAAAGACGGCGCGCGCATCGAAGCCGGCCTGGTTCAGGATGATGGCCAGCGTGTTGGCGATGACCTGTTCGTCATCGGCCACGAGGACCTTGCGTTTGGACGGTGTTGCAGCGGGCGCTTCAGTCATGCGGAGTGTCCCCAGGTTGGATGGAGTGAGAAAAATTTGCGCATTGCTTCTCCTCGCGCCCCAACAAACAATTCTTTGTGTACCTTTGTGTACATGTCCAATCATACGCCGCGTCGAGCAAGGGAGCCGGGCGACGTCGTCCATACTGTTCCCGAAGGGTGAGCGGCGCAGGCGCAGGCGGCCTTCGCGATGCGGCTGTATGTCCAACCCTGAGGGTTGTTTACAGCATCTCACGAAGGAAAGCGCGCAGTGCTTGATTTGTTCAGGCCGCTCGCGTCGATCCACATAAAATGAGATGGGAGAACGACAGATGGCAGTGATGATGCAGGCCTTCTACTGGGACGCGCCGAAGCAGGAGAAGAAAGAGCACGAGTGGTGGAACTTCGTCGCCGAGAAGGTGGAGGAACTGGGGCACGCGGGATTCAACGCGCTGTGGCTGCCGCCGGTGAACAAGGCAGCGAGCAACACTTCGATGGGCTACGACCCGTACGACTACTTCGACCTGGGCGACTTCGACCAGAAGGGTGGCAAGAAGACATGGTATGGCAATCGTGCCGAGCTGGAGGCGCTGATCGCCAAGGCGCATAAGAACGGCGTGGGGCTCTACGCCGACATGGTGATCAACCACAACGGGGGTGGGGACGAGGAAGAGGTGAATCCTCTGGACGGGCAGAAGCGTTGGACGAAGTTCAACCCGAAGAGCGGGATATTCGCCCGCAACTACAACCACTTTCATCCCAGCCGCTACGAGCAGGTGATTCTGGAAGGCGAGAACTTCGCGGGCTACCCGCATCTGTGCCATCGCAACCCGGAGGTGTATGCGGCGATGTACCGCTACGCGCGGATGCTGATCGAGGAGCTTGGCTTCGACGGCTTCCGCTTCGACTACGCCAAGGGATTTGGCGCGTGGATGATCGGGCTGCTGGCGAAGTATCTCTACGTCAAGGATGGCAAGGACTTTGTGCCATATGTGGTGGGCGAGTACTGGTCCGGAACGGATGACATCGAGGGCTGGCTGAGCCGCGTCGAAGAGTTTACCGACAATCAGGTCGCGGCGTTCGACTTTCCCCTGCGCTACAAGCTGAAGGACGTCTGCGACAAGCCGAACTACGACTTGCGTAACCTGACCGACGGCGGCTCGGTGGTGATGAAGCGACCGCGCCACGCGGCCACCTTCGTGGACAACCACGACATGGGCACGAACGCCATCGTCAACGACAAGCTGATGGCCTACTCGTTCATCATGGTGCATGAGGGCTATCCGTGCGTCTTCTGGTACGACTACTACAACAACGGGCTGGCGCGGACGGGGACGCCGAACGGCATCGACGCGCTGATCGAGGCGCACCACAAGCACGCGGGCGGCGATTCGCAGATCCTGCACGCCGATCCCGACTTGTACATCATGCAGCGCGTCGGCTGGAAGGACGAGAGCGTCGACCAGCCGGGGCTGATCTATGTGCTGAACAATCTGGGAGACAAGTGGAGTGGCACCTCGGTGAAGACCAAGTGGGTCAACCAGAAGTTTGTGCCGATTGCGTGGGACGGGCACGATGAGGCATGGCCGGACGCGCGCACCACCGACGGCGAGGGCAACGCCGAGTTCCCTGCCCCGCCGCGCGGCTACGCCATCTACGTGCCGGCGTAGAGCGCGATGCGAATTATTTCAGTCAATACACCAGAGCCGCCATCGCCAGGGTCGATGGGAGCGGAATGCTAATCTAGACTTATGAAATTCGGCGTTCTGGTCTTTCCCGGTTCCAACTGCGATCAAGATACGCACCACGCACTGGGCGCGGTGATGGGCGCTCCGGTGACTTATCTGTGGCACGCATCGCACGACCTGGAAGGCTGCGACGCGATCCTCGTCCCCGGCGGATTTGCGTATGGCGACTACCTGCGCACCGGAGCGATCGCTCGATTTTCGCCGATCATGCAGAGCGTGCGGCGATTTGCCGACGCGGGCGGCCTGGTGATGGGCATCTGCAACGGCTTCCAGATCCTGTGCGAGGCCGGGCTGCTGCCCGGCGCGCTGATGCGCAACGCAGGCCAGCGATACGTCTGCCGCCACCTGCATCTGCGGGTGGAGACGACGAACTCGGCGTTCACCGGTGGACTGGCGCTGGGACAGGTGCTGCAGATGCCCATCGGGCACATGGAGGGCAACTACTTCTGCGACGCGGAAACGCTGGCGACGCTGAAGCGCGACGACCGCATTGCGTTTCGCTATGCCACGCCGGCGGGCGAGCTGACCGCGGAGGCGAACCCCAACGGATCGCTGGAGAACATCGCGGGCATCCTGAGCGAGGGACGCAACGTGCTGGGGATGATGCCGCATCCGGACCGCTCCAGCGAGGCGCTGCTTGGCTCGGCCGACGGGCTGCTGCTCTTCCAGTCGATGGCGCGCAGCCTGGCCACGGCGTAGGGCGTTAGTTTCCGCTCTTCACGGGAGGAGAGTACGAGATGGCAAAGGCGAAGCGGTAGGTCGCCCGGTAGTTGACCGGTGGGGTGACACCGGAGGGGATGACCTCGCCCAGCGAGAACCCGCCGCCGAGGTAGGAGGCACGGGCAATGTACAGCCCCGGCGCGAAGTAGATCCCATGCATGGTAAGCGCCGGACCGAAGAAGTACTCCACCGCGGTCTTGCTTCCGTTCGGGTTGATGCCCAGGCCGGCCTGCAGGTCCAGGTGAAGCCGGTTCGTGCCGGAGATGTATGTGTTGAGAAAGCCGATCGGCACCAATTGGACGTTGGACGTGGTCAGCGTGGTTGTGTTCTGAGTGGTGGCAACACCGGTGGAGCTGACGCCGGTCTGTGATGTGGTGAAGCCGTAGACATGCTTGCCGTAGAGCGAGACAAGCGTGCCAGCGGAGGCGGAGAACTGGGGCGGGTTCTTGTAGTGAATGACGACCGTGCGGGGCTGTGGTCCGGGAGTACTGTTGCAAACAATGGGGACCGTCATGGTTCCGTTAGCGGCCGGAGGTATAGCGATGCGCTGTTCGGTCGCCGTTCCCTCTGTCGGCGTGGCTTCGTACTCCTTCACACCAAAAATCAGGGTGGGCTTCAGGAACGAAGTGATTGTTGACAGATAATCGGGCTTTGGATCGGACTTGAAGGTGGGCGTTGCCGTGCAGGTATCCCCTGGCTTGGTCTGAAGTTGAATCCCAACCTTGTGGCCGTTTGGCACCGTGGCTTCCAATTGAGTGATGGTGCATTCACTGACCATATCGACGACGCCCAGCACAAGATCATCGTTCTTCATCCTCCCGCCACGGGTGCGAAGACCCTGCATGAGACCGACCTCTCCATGCGTTCGCAGGCGGGTACAGGAGGCTTCGCCCGATATCGGGCTTTTTATTGCGACGGCCGTAATTTTATAGGCTTTGGGGATACTGTCCGGGGCGGGGGTGGTTTGTGCGTTGGTACGCACGCAGAACAACAGGGCGATGACGACGGAGAGGAACGCGAGACTTCTCATCGGCGGTAATCCTCGAAGCAGAGATCGAAAGCAGAGTGAAAAGTAAATGGATGAAACGATGCAGATTATCCACTAAAGACTGCTTCAGACGCAAGATATATTTGGACCACGCGAGCAACCGGCCCGAACGAGATTCACGGCTGTGCTACTCGGATGCACACGAGCGGCGCGGCGGTGGTACTCTTGCGTTGCGATGATCGACATTCATCATCATCTACTGCCCGGATTGGACGATGGCTCCGACAGCATGGAGACCTCGGTCGAGATGGCGCGGCTGGCTGTGGCCGAGGGCATCACGCATGTGGTGTGCACGCCGCACGCAAACAGCTACCACGACTTCGATCCGAGCGTGAACGCGGCCAAAGCCGACGAGCTGCGCGCGCGGCTGGCCGAGGAGAAGATCCCGCTGACGCTGGGCCTGGGATGCGACTTCCACATGTCGTTCGACAACGTGAAGCTGGCGAAGGCCGATCCGGCGCGGTTCAGCATCAACGGGCTGGGCTACCTGCTGGTGGAGATCCCGGACTACGGGCTTCCGCCGGGGTTGACCGAGACCTTCTTCCAACTGCACCTGGCCGGGCTGACGCCGATCCTGACCCATCCGGAGCGCAACCCCACGCTGCAGAACGAGCCTGAGCGGCTGATTGAATGGCTGCGCGCGGGCGTGCTGGTGCAGGTGACGGCGGACGCGCTGACCGGGCACAAGGGCCGGCGCGCCGAGCAGATGGCGTTCGACCTGCTGGAGAAGCGCTGGGTGCATTTCCTGGCCACGGACGCGCACAACACCACCACGCGCCCGCCGCGAATGCGCGAGGCACACGATCTGGTGGCAAAGAAATATGGCGCAGACTACGCACGCAGTTTGTGCGTTGCCAATCCGATGGCGGTGTTTGAGGGCCGTGAGTTCGAGGTGGAAGAGGAGCCGCGCGGGCTGGAGGAAGAGATCAAGATTCCCAACTGGTGGCAGCGCATGACGGAGCGGCTGAAGCGGCGCTGAGGTTCTGTATGGGCATCATTGAATCCTTGCTAAGAGACCAAGGCAAGTGATTGTTATTTGGGGCGAATGCGAGATAGCGGGATCCTATTTGACTCGCCTCTTTGATCGGCAATGCAAGCGCTAATCACGACGGGGCTTCCGCCAGCTGACTGGTAGGCAACAAAGCAGCCACCTGAACTACCTAATATCGTAACCCCAGACAGCCACGACGTGAAGTCTGGTGGGAGAGGTAGCGTTGTCAACAGCTTTCTCGTCTCGACGCTCCAAACTGAAAGTGAACTCGAAACCGATTCTATTGGTGTGTCGGAGAAAAGCTTTGGCCTATTGATACCTGTAGCAGCGACCAAGTAAATGTTATTGACTATGGCAACCGAGGAATGGACTCCTGTATTCGGCGAACAGAAATTTTTGTCGCTTTTGAATGTTTGGAGGTCAACACTAAGAATGCATTTCTGTTTCTTGTAGCCAGCATAGCCTGGAGCAGCAAGCAATTTTGAACCGAAGAACACTAGCCCGTCTATGCGAGGAAGGTCAGATACACGCTTAACAACTTCTAGCGTTGATCCGTCATAAAAGACTAGATCGGTCTTCTCAGCAAAGCCTCCTGTTCTTGCGAACGCCACTACTAGGAGACTGCCTTCGGAACGATAGGCTAGTGGACTATACGCCAACATCGGTTCAGTCAGGGTTACTTCATTGATCCTAGCCCCTGTGCTTATCGTCAATTCCTCTAGAGTCGAAGCTCCATTAACGTGCTCCGCCAACAGGTAAAGTCGATCACGCGACTCATCAATTGCAAAGTCACGAATCGCACCTTCTGAATAGGTTTGTACGGTCCTTAGCGTCGTCAAAGCTCTGCCGTCTAAAATACGAATATAAGCCCTGTCGCTACAGACATAAAGATGTCCTGAAGTTGCGCCGAGGAGTGTCCGCCTGCAAGGCATCGTCTGGGTGTGCTGAGCTTCAGAAAATGTCTTGCTCGCGAGCATGACTTTGCCACTGATATTCCACGACGAGAGCTTTACAAGGTGCTGGTTATCCCCTCCAATACTATCGTCAGATAGATATTGCTGAGCATAGAAGACGGATCCATCATGTGATAAAGCTGCACCGAAGATGATGCCCCCGGGGACTTCGAAGTCAGCTCGGCTTATATCAGGTGCCTGTCCTACACACCTGATCGATAAAAGTGCAAAGAGAAGATACCAACGCAGAAGCATAGTTAACACCCCGGGTCCAAGAAGTTGTGCAAGCCTGGAATCCATCCCAGAAACAAAAGCTGGAATCCTTTGGGAGAAAGGTTCGGAAGGTTGTGGTTGATTGTAGATCGTCGGGGTCCTTCGACTCGCTGCGCTCAGAATGACAATACAAGTGGTATTCCGCTCAGAATGAAAATTTTCCCTCAGGCGATAGAAAAAATGCGCTAGAGGCCGAGGCCGCCGTCGACGGCGAGCAGTTGGCCGGTGATGAAGTGGGGGCAGGTGGCGAAGAAGAGGACCGCGGCGGCGACGTCCTCGGGGGTACCGTTGCGGCGCATTGGGGTCTTCTCGGCGAAGTGCGCGTAGGCTGGGTCGATCCCGCCCTGTGCGTCTATTCCCTGCACGATCATTCCCGGCACAACGCAGTTGACGCTGACCTCCGGCGCCCAGGTCTTGGCCATCGTCTGCGAGAGCATGTGCAGCGCCGCCTTGGAGGCGCAGTAGTGGGCGTGCGTGGCCCAGGGGTGCGAGCCGCCCAGCGAGCCGATGTTGACAATCCGCCCGCCGCGCCCGCGGGTGGCGCGAAGATATGGGACCGCGGCCTGTGCCATGAGAAACGGCGCGCGCGTGTTGCTGGCAAACATGCGGTCCCACTGCTCGGGGGTGATCTCTTCCAGCGCGGCAGCCTCGAAGAGGCCGGCGTTGTTGACCAGAATGTCGAGCCGGCCGAACTCTTCGATTACCGCGGAGACGGACTGGCGGATGCTCTCGGCATCGGTGAGGTCGGTGCGGACGGCGAAGGCATCGACGTCAAACGCGGCGAGCGCGCGGACCGTCTCTTCGGCCTCGGGCTGCGAGTTGCGATAGGTGATGGCGACATTCGCCCCGCTGGCCGCAAGCTGGAGCGCGATGGCGCGGCCGATGCGCCTGGCCCCGCCGGTGACCAGAGCGGTGCTGCCCGCCAGCGGGCCGGATGCGTCGCGGAGTTCCCTGCTCTCAGGCTCAGGCATCGCGCGACCTCTAAGGATTTGGCGTTGTGGTGGAGGGGGTGGGTGCGGGGGTGGGCGCGGGGGTGGTGCCGGGCACCGTGGATGAGGGCGCGGTGGATGAGGGCGCGGGGGGGGTTGCGGGCGAGGCCGGTTTGGTCGGTCGAATCGGGTCCTGCACACCGGGCTTCAGCTCCGCCGGCTTGCCGCTGTTGTCGATGTAGGCGGAGACCTGCGCCTTCGGGCGAATCATGGTGATGAGGACCTGCCGGCTGGCCTCGTTGACCTGATAGTCCTCGGCGAAGGTGGCAAAGCCGTCGGCGATGACCTGGATGGTCACCTTGCTGCCGGTGGGGATGACGTCGATCACGGCCTTGCCTTCGGGGTCGGTCTTCATCTCCAGATTGCCCTCGTCGATGCCATCCCTGGTGGGGTGAAAGATGACGGCGGCGTTCATGATGGGCTTCTTGTTGAAGCCCTTGAGCACGGTGACCTCGATGCGCGAGGTGTCGGGCGGGGCCTTGTACTTGCGGCCATGCTTCTCCGGCGTGGTGGTGCCGTCCTGGGCGCGGGCGTGCATGGGCGCGAATGAGACGAGCAGCGCGAAGAGGCAGAGAGCCATGGCGAAGGAGCTAATTGCGAAGGCGCGGCGGGAGGGGGTGCAAAGAGGATTGCGCAGCAGCATCCGCTCATTTTACGCTAGAGCGGGGTGGCTTGGATGGGAATCGCAGATGGGGGATTGGGGGTGCAACTCCTCTGCAATCAGTCTTGCAGAAATATGAGCGACTTTCACTCAGATTTAACCCGGAACGGCTTGACAGGCGGAGTAAGGTGGCCTATCGTTAGCAATCGAGGGGTCTGAGTGCTAACGAGCACTATAGGCCGCTCGAACCCGGAACGGACGCCTGGCGGATGTGCCGAGGCTCCCGTTGTCCGGACTGGTTTCTGCATCCAACCAATCAGACATCAACTATCAACATTTATTGCAACTAGGAGAGATTCGCAATGGCAAAAACAAAGTTTACCCCCCTGCACGACCGGATTCTGGTCCGTCGCATGGAAGAGGGCGAGAGCGTTCGCGGCGGCATCATTATTCCGGATAGCGCCAAAGAGAAGCCGCAGCAGGGCGAGGTGATCGCCGTGGGCAAGGGCAAGTCCAACGACGAGGGCAAGGTCTTCCCGCTGGATGTGAAGGCGGGCGACACCATCCTGTTCGGCAAGTACTCGGGCACCGAGATCAAGCTGGACGGCGAAGAGTTCCTCATTATGCGCGAAGAGGAAGTCCTGGGCATCGTCAAGAAGTAGGTGCTTCGGTGCTTCGCACGGTTCTCGACCGCGCTCGCGCGCGGTGAAAGACAACCAAGCCGATATTTCGGCGACGCAACATAAAAATTTTCGACCGGACATAAGCCGGGTACAGGAGCAGCACAATGGCAAAACAGATTCTGCATGGAGAAGACTCGCGGCAGGCAATCCTGCGCGGAGTGAACATTCTGGCTGATGCGGTGAAGGCCACGCTCGGCCCCAAGGGACGCAACGTCGTTATCGAGAAGAAGTTCGGATCGCCGACCATCACCAAGGACGGCGTGACAGTGGCCAAGGAGATCGAGCTGGCGAACGCGACGGAGAACGTGGGCGCGCAGTTGGTGAAGGAAGTGGCCCAGAAGACCTCGGACATCGCGGGCGATGGCACTACGACCGCGACCGTACTGGCCCAGGCGATCTACCGCGAGGGCGTCAAGACTGTGGCGGCGGGCGCGAACCCGATGGCGCTGAAACGCGGCATCGACAAGGCTGTGGAGGCCATCATCGGCAAGCGCGACGACAACGGCGTGGTGCATGGCGGCGCGCTGAACAAGCTGTCGAAGCCTGTGACCGGCGACATGATCGCGCAGGTTGGCACGATTTCGGCCAACTCCGACGCGCAGATCGGCACCATCATCGCCGAGGCGATGAACAAGGTGGGCAAGGACGGCGTCATCACGGTGGAAGAGTCGCGCACCATGGAGACACAGCTCGAAGTGGTCGAGGGAATGCAGTTCGACCGCGGCTACCTGTCGCCCTACTTTGTGACCGACGCGGAGCGCATGGAGGCCGCGCTGGAGGACCCCTACATCCTGATCTATGAGAAGAAGATCTCGTCGATGAAGGATCTTCTGCCGCTGCTCGAAGCCATTGCGCGCACCGCGAAGCCGCTTCTGATTATCGCCGAGGACGTGGACGGCGAGGCGCTGGCAACGCTGGTGGTCAACAAGCTGCGTGGCACGCTGAACGTCGCGGCCGTCAAGGCCCCCGGCTTCGGCGACCGCCGCAAGGCCATGTTGCAGGACATCGCAATCCTGACCGGTGGCAAGGCGATCACAGAAGACCTCGGCATCAAGCTCGAGGGCGTGAAGATCGAGGACCTGGGCACCGCCAAGCGCGTGACCATCGACAAGGACAACACCACCATCATCGACGGCGGCGGCAAGTCCGGCGAGGTCGAAGGCCGCGTGAAGGAGATTCGCGCGCAGGTGGAGAAGACCACCTCCGACTACGACCGCGAGAAGCTGCAGGAGCGGCTGGCCAAGCTGGTTGGCGGCGTTGCCGTCATCAAGGTCGGAGCGGCAACCGAGACCGAGATGAAGGAGAAGAAGGCGCGCGTCGAGGATGCAATGCACGCAACGCGCGCGGCGGTCGAAGAAGGCATCGTCCCCGGAGGCGGCGTGGCTCTGGTTCGCTGCGTCCCTGCTGTCGACACGCTGATCAAGACGCTGGAAGGCGACGAGAAGATCGGAGCAACCATCATTCGCCGCGCACTGGAGGAGCCGCTTCGGCTGATCGTCTCCAACGCGGGCGAGGAGGGCGCGGTGGTGATCGGCAAGATCCGCGACTCGAAGGACGTGAACTTCGGCTACAACGCAAGCACGGACGTGTACGAGGACCTGGTGAAGGCCGGCGTCATCGACCCGACCAAGGTGACGCGGACGGCACTGCAGAACGCGGCGTCGATCTCCGGCCTGCTGCTGACCACCGAAGCCATGATCTCCGAGATTCCGGAGAAGAAGGAAGCACCGGCCGGCGGACACGGCGGCGGCATGGAAGGCATGTACTAAGCCTTCCCTGCTGCATCAACAGCGAGAGCAATAAAAAACTCCCCGGAGCGAGATGGATCGCTCCGGGGAGTTTTTTGTTTGGGTGGTGATGATTTTGCGGGTGCGAAGGATTACTCCACATTGCCGGGGCGGACTGCTTCCGGGGCGTGGAGTTTGGTGTTTGCGGCGGCGAACTTGACGCGCACAAGGTCGTGTTGCGGATTGTTGATCGCAGGCGCGTTGAAGGTGGCGATGTAGGTCTGTGCGATGGAGCGCTGAAACTGTTGCAGGAACGGCGCGGTGGTCATGGGGTTTCCCGAACTCCCGTCCCAAAAGCTGGTGCCGCCGGTCGCCTGCGTAATCTGGCTGAGATACGTCAACCCGTTATTGCGCCCACTATTGCTGTAGTAGAGCTCGTTGATCGAGACGCCAGCGCGCTGCGCATCCTCGATCGCCGCCTTGACGAAAGGGCTGTCTTGAACGCCGTCGTAGCTCGGATCGACGCCGTCGGTCAGCATCAGGACGAGGCGCGCCTTGCCCGGCGAGGATGTGGCGGGGGTGGTGCTCGGGGGGGCAGCGGCTAAGCCGGCCCAGTTCTTGACGAGAAACGAGATGCTTACGTAAGGATTCGAGTCCAGGCCAGCCATAGCCTGCGGAAGACGAAGCTTGGAGGCGGCAAGCTCGTGGTCAGCAGTCAAAGGGTATGCTGAAACCTTGTTGTTATGCATGTATCCGACTGTTATCTGAACGCCGGCGGGTAGAGATCGCACGAAGGAGCGCAGGTTGTCCAATTCCTTACCAATAGTGGTCGTGGACAGGCCATCGTCGATCAGCAGCACGACCTGCGCGTTGGCCGGAGTTACGGGCTCCCACGCGGTCAGCGGCTCTTTCTTGTCGTTCACCGAGACCGTCAGGGCGGAGGCGCTGGCCGGAGGCGTGGACTTGGCATCGACGTTGACCAGCGCCTGCGTCGGGACAGGGCCTGCCTGCTGCGCGTGTGCGGCGAGGCCGAGCGGCAGTGCAAAGGCAAAGAGGAGGGCGAAAATCAGTGGACTTTTCATAGACCTATATTAGACGCCAACGCGGCCCAGCCGTTGCCTCCACAACAAATCGGGCCGCAGCCCACGTCGAACCGCAACCCTCTTCGCGCTCAAATCCCCGCCGAGTCGCACCTTCAACCCCGCGCGCACGGTGAACGGCAACTCTGGATAGCCGATCAGACCGGTGTAATGCTGACTGCGAAAGGCGCTGTCGGCGCAAAAGCCAAAGCAAGAACAAAAACTCCCCGGAGCGAGATGGATTCGCTACGGGGAGTTTTTTGTCTGGTGGCTTAATGATTTGTGCGGCTGCTAAAGATTACTCCACGTTGCCGGGGCGGACCTGCTCGGCGGCGTGGAGCTTGGTCTTTGCGGCGGTGAACTTGACGCGCACCATGTCGCGCTTGGGATTGTTGCCGAGGGGCGCGTTGAAGGTGGCGATGTAGGTTTCGGCGATGGCGCTCTGGAACTTGCTGAGAAACGGCGCGGTTGAGACAGGGTTTCCTGTCCCCTCCCATAAGTCGATTCCGCCCGTTCCATCTGTGATCTGGTTGAGGTACTCCTGGCCACTGTTGTTGACCGATCCGCCTGTCATGCCCGCGTCGCCGAAGTAGATGGCATAGACGGCGACCCCGGCGCGCTGCGCATCGGCGACCGCGTTGTCAACGTAGGGGCTGCCCTGGTTCATGATGCTAGTGCTGCCGTTATAGGGATCGACTCCGTTGGTGAGCATGAGGATGAAGCGCGCCTTGGGGCGCAGGGATGGGCCGGGAGAGCTGCTGGAGGAGGATGGGCCGGAGCCGGGCCAGTTTCTGACGAAGTCCGAGAGGCATATGTAGGGGCTTGCGCTCACGCCAGGTTGGCCCACCGGCAGATGAACCGTGGAGGCGGCGAGCGCGTGGTCTGCGGTGAAGCCCTGATCCGCGACGACGTGGCCGTACTGCATGTAGCCGACCAAAACCTCGACGCCGGGGGGCAGGGACCGCACAAAGGAGCGCAGGCTGTCCAACTCGCGGCCGACGCTCTCGCGCAGGCCGTCGTCGATCAGCAGCGCGACCTGCGCGTTGGCCGGGGCCACCGGCTCCCACGCGGTGAGCGGCTGCTTGCGGTCGTTGACCGCGACCGTGAGAACGGAGGCGCCGGCCGGAGGCGTGGATTTGGCATCGACGTTGACCAGCGCCTGCGTGGGGACAAGGCCTTCCTGCTGGGCGTGCGCGGCGAGGGCGAGCGTGAGGGCAAAGGCTAGAAGAAGGGCGGAGGTGAGTGGTCTGGTCATGGCGTTAGATTAGACCCGAACTCACCCCCGATAGTTGCCTTTCTGTTTGCAATTCCCGCAAGGAACTGCTCCTGTTTGCCTTAATTGCTTCGCAATCAAGGCAAACAGGGGATAAAAGCTCTTCGGCACGGCTAAAGCCGTGCCCTTCCGATCAGAATGTTCTGACGGCATCAGTCTCCGCCGATGCGCACCTTCAGGCCCGCGCGCACAGTGAACGGCAGGCCGGGATAGCCGATGGGCCCGATGTGCTGCTGGCCGAGCAGGTTGTCCAGTTCGGTGAAGGCGGTCACGCGTCGATTGACGGCGTAGGTGAGGTTGGCGTCGAGCTTGGCGTAGCCGAAGTCGAGGTCGCGGTTGGGCAGCACGAGGGTATTGCCGCCGGTGATGTCGAATCCATCCAGAAAGGTGGAGTCGTCCGAGCGGCTGGCCAGCGCGCCCTTGAATGCCGCGCCCAGTCGATTGCCCGTGTACTGCACACTGAAGAATCCGGTGTGTGGAGGACGGCGGAAGGGACGCGCGCCGATCAGCGGGCCTTCCGCGCCGATGGCGATGCCGGGCAGATTGGGATTGGGATTGTAGGTGCCGTTGTAGTAGGCGTCGCTGGAGAACGACTGGGTGACAACGGCGTCGAGGTAGGTGTAGCCGCCACGCATCAAGAGACGGGCGAACGGGCGGTATTGCAGTTCGCTCTCGAAGCCCTGCGCGCGGAAGGCGAGCGAGTTGAGGTACGGCGAGTATAGGTATTGCGCGACGCTGGCCGGGATGTTGAAGAACTGCTCCAGCGCGCCGGTGTCGACTCCCTCGACCTGATGGTTGTATGAGTTATGGTAGTAGCCGAGCTTGAGGATGAACTTCTCGCCGCGGATGTTCTGGTCGACGCCGAGGTCGTAGGTGCGGGAGTCCTGCGGGCCGATCGGCATGACGTGATACTTTGCGATGTCGGACGTCAAGCCATCTTCTTGCAGAACCGTGTAGAGGCTGGCGAACTGCACGGCGAGCGAAGGCTCCTGCACTCCGGTGGCGACGTTGGCGCGCACCAGCGTTCCGTGGAACCACTTTGCGCCTGAGCGAACCGGAGCGTAGGAGAGGCCGAGACGCGGCGCTCCGGTGATGCCGTAGAGGTGGTTCTTCTCGATGCTTCCGCCAGCGGAGTAGAAGAGGCGATTCTTGATCTCGCCCTGAATCTGAGCGGTGTACTCGAAGTTGGTGCGCTGGACGGTTTCATCCTCTGCGTAAGGAGGAGGCTCGACGAAGCTGCCGCGCTCGCGCTCGTAGTGGAAGCCGAAGAGCGCGCTCAGGTAGTGGCTAAAGCTGTAGTCCGTCTGGTAGTAGAGCTCGTCGCGGTTGGAGTCCTCGTCGTCGGTTGGAACGAAGAACTCGGCCCGACCGGCGGCGGTGGTTCCGTTGGCTCCGCGAATGGTGACGGTGTTGCCGAAGTACTCGGTAAAGCAGTCTGAGCCCGATTGGCTACAGGGAACACTTCCATAGTTGAAGGTGATCGGTGTGCCAACGTTGGAGAACTGCTTCTCCTGAACGCGCTTGCGACTGATGCCGTAGCGGACGAGGTTGTGCCATCCGTCTTCCAGGCGATTCTCCACAGTGAGACCGGAGTAGAGGTCCTGATCTCCCTCCTTGGCGTTGGCGGAGATGCCATAGAAGTCGTGCGCGTCGGGCAGCCCTGTGGCCGAATCCGCATTGAGGAGGGTGAAGCGCGCCAGCGTGTTGGCGGTGATGCTGTAGCCGAGATTAGCGACCGAAGTGACCGTGTGGTCCTCATCGAGAGGCAGCGCGTTCGAGGTCTGGAAGCGCGAGAATGCGGTGTAGTAATCGAACTTCTGGTGCGTTCCGCTGAGCGCGACCTCGTTGCGGTAGCTGTGGAAGTTGCCCGCGTCGCCGGAGTAGTTGACCACCGGTCTGGTGGCGCTGCCGCGCGGCGTCTCGAAGTTCAACACGGATGCCCCGGCATCGGTCCCGTACAGCGCGGAGTTGGAGCCACGATAGAGTTCGATGCCCGCCAGTCCGGTGGTGGAGAGAGTGCCGAAGTCGAAGGTTCCGCCGACATCGACCATCGGAATGCCGTCGAGCAGGACCTGATTGGCCGTGGAGTTGCCGCCGCGCACGAAGAGCGATGTGACACCGCCGGCCTGTCCGGTCTGGACGACATCGACGCCGGGAGACTGGCGCAGCGCATCGACCACGCCGATGGATGTGGCAAGATCGCTCTCGGGAATCAGCGTCACCGCCGAGCTGGACTGCTCGAGCGGCGTGGGCAGGCCGGTGGCCGTGACTGTGACCTGCTGTTGCACCGAAGAGGTCTCCAGCACCACGTTCTGCGCGACCTGGTCGGTGAATCCGCCGTAGAAGTCCTGGCCGACGCCGGGATAGAAGGCCGGGGCCGAGGTGAGCAGAACGAAGCGGCCGGCGAGCGTGGAACGGATCTCGAAGGAGCCGTCCGCGCCGGCGATGGCGATGGCAACCGGCCTCGGCCCCTGAATGAGCTGGACGCGAGCGCCGGGGACAGGCTTGCCCAGCGCGTCGGTGACCACGCCATGCACCACCACCGCGCGCGCTGGCGTGGAGAAGATCAAAAACGTTGTAAAAATCAGCGAGAGTTGTGCGAAACGGACAAAAAACAACTGTGCGGGCAAGAGGAAGGCGGCGAGCACGGAAGAGGCTCGCAGGATGAGACGGGCCGAGGAGCGGCCGGAGACTGAGGACATGGGTGAACTCCTACGCTCCCCCCCGGGAGCGCGGTTAACTGTACGCGGCGAAACCGGTCTCCTGACTTACGCGGGCTAATGCGGACCAAAGACTGGACGCTTCCCTTCCCGTCGCCTGGCGGCTTCAGTGGGAGGTTCCTGGCTGGCATTCACGCTTCACTCCGAATGGCCTGGAGCGGCGTGCGCGATCACAGTTGCGGGGCAGTGGCGGAGTTTCACCGCGCTTCCCGAACATTCCGTTGCGGGCAATGGTTGTGGGTGGCGCGACCGCCAAACTGCAAGGCCAGCCGCAGGACAAAGTGCGTGACTCAAGTTGTAAGCGATCGCGCCCTCGATGTCAAAATAATGCGCCCGTGCAACTGTCAAACAGCATCGAGGCGTCGCCTGTCCGGCCACATCGAAGCGGATTCAGCGCAAGGCGCTCTCCTGCTGCGGCGCTATGGTTCCGCGCAAAGGTGGCCTGCGAGCCGCAACGCAAACGCCACGGCCAGCAGCGTGGAGTTGGCCTGCCCGGTGGTGGGAAATACGCTGGACGAGGCCACAAAAAGATTCTCGACCCCATGCACCTTCAGGTCCGCGTCCACCACGCTGTGCGCGGGATCGTCGCCCATGCGCGTGGTCCCCACCTGATGGAACCCATCCGAGGCCTGCGCGTAGACACGCTCCGGCATCTGCTGTGCCGGATGCCAGTACTCGAGCCGTCCAATCCCATTCGCCCGCAGAGCATGGTCCAGAAGCGCGTGCGAATCGATCACGCTCTGCACGTCTTGTCCGTTAAAGCGCAGATCGATGACGGCGCGCGGCACGCCGAACGAGTCCTGGTGGCTGCCCAGGGTGATGCGGCTCTGCGGCTGCGGGACCTGTTCCGCGTGATAGTGCAGCGCATACTTGCCGCCTCGGTTATGGACAAGAAACCCAGGCTTCCTGGGCTTGCCGACGAACCGGCCAGCGAGGATGCCGAGGATGTCCCCCGCCCCGCGCGGCAGCCCCAGCACGGCATTGCGCAGGTGCGCCGCCAGCCGGTATGGCCGCGGTCCGGTGTGGACCAAGCGAATCGCCTCGGGAAGCAGAAACCTGCCCGTCGGCCCAAACGCCAGCGCCAGAAAGACCGCGGAGAGCACGCCGCTGCCATGCGACGGATCGTAGAACGGAGGGTTGTCCGGCCAGAAGGCCGTGTTCAACACGCAGTGTTCGATCTGCGCCTCCGCCGTCAGCATGAAGCGCCTGCGGTGGTACGCCCCGCTCGCATCCAGCTTGAAGTCCAGATCGTCGATCGCGCGCGGATCGTTCAACTGGATGCTGGCGATCTTGCCCGAGATGTGCCCCATGTAGTAGCGGCCCAGCGGCCCATCCACCCCGCCGAAGTGCCGTGGCCAGCGACGCTGCGCATACAGCAGAAGGCGTGTCGTCTCGACGCCTCCCATGGCCAGCACGATGCGCCGCGCCTTCACCGTGCGGGCGCCATGCACGGTGGCCACCGACAGGCCCTCAACCCGCGAGCCGTCCGCGCTAAGATTCAGGCCGGTGACCGTGCTGTTCAGAGCGAGCCGGATGCGCTCGGAGGCCAGGATCCGCGCGCGATGCTGCAGAATCACCTTCGGCTCACTCGACCATCGCTCCACGGAATCCAGCGTCAATCCGTCCGTCAGCCTGCGCTTGTACGGCAGAGTAAACGCGTCGTTGCCGCAGAGAAGGACCTCGCTCGCGCGTTTGTAGAAGGGGCGAATCTCGCGGTGCTTCACCGGCCAGTGCGCATCGGCCACAAACGCGCGATCCATCCAGTCGATGTCGTCAAACGCGACGCAGCGACCGCCCCACGTCCACGATGTGCCGCCGAACGCGCGCACGACCGCAAGCTCCATCGCGGCGTGACGGTCCGGGTCCACGATCTCAGCCCGCGAAGCCTCTGCGCTGGCAGGACCGACCGCGCTGCCTCCAGACTCAAGCAGCAACACCTCTCGACCCGACTGCTCGAACTCCAGCGCCAGCGCCAGCCCTACGGGGCCAGTGCCAACAACACAGATGTCCCAGATCCGGTCCTGCAAAGAGAGCTGTTCGATCACAATCGGCCTGCGTCCTGCCTGTCCCATCTATTAGAGCATTTCACTCAACCGGGATTCGTCAGGTCCGTTTTGCACCCGGATGGAATTTTGGCGAGACACAGCATTATCCCATGTCTCAGAATCGAGACCTGGGCCCCCGGCTATGGTCCGGTTAGATGCACATGCGATTCAATCGACTTTAACTTCGAATCGCTGTCGAATCGGAAAGTCAACCCGAGCGATTTGATCACAATACTACTTCCCTTAAGGCACGGCGCGTTCGCCAGAATTGCGTTCATCGACGGATCGTAGTTAAATTTCATTCCCTCGCCAGTAAGAAAGCCTTCAACGAACCCACGTGAGCTCTCCAGCGGAACTCGACTGCGCACATCTTGCTCAAGTTGTTCGGCGGTAAACTGGTGAAAATCCCTGATTGCTCCATTCCCTGTTGCGGCACGGCACGCAGCTCTCGAAAGAAACACTGACCCAACACTTGCAGCGGCCGCGGAAAGGGCTAGGATGACAACCGTCCATATTACCCATCGACTCATCTTTTCCTCTCAGTCTCAATGTGATGTTCAGTGTGTATAAGCCCCAGTAACAGAGCAAGGCGGCGGCGGCGGCGGTGGCGGTGGTGGTGATGGAGGCGATGCGGCATGGTGCGCGTCCGCCCGCGACCGCGCCGCAGCCAGGTTGCGATGCACAGACTGCTTGGGAAGTGGGCGCCGGCACAGACGGCGCACGTCCACGCCGCCGGGACGGCTTGCGTCGAGAGTTGGCTTCGCCTAGGCGGGCTCGTCCATCTTGTGCAGGTCTTTGCCGGGCTTGAAGCGTACGGCCTTGCCGGGCGCGATGCTGACTTCGGCCCCGGTGCGCGGGTTGCGTCCGATGCCGGTCTTGCGGGGCTTGACGGTGAAGACGCCGAAGCCGCGCAGCTCAATGCGGTCGCCCGCAATCAGCGCTTGTTTCATGCTGGCGAAGATGGTGTCGACCGCGCGCTCCGCCTTCGTTCTGGGAAGTCCGGTTCGCTCAACCACCCTCTGGATCAGGTCTTGTTTAATCAACTTAGGCCGCCTCTCTCACGCTAAATGCAGACAGGGGGCAATTAAGGGCCACCCTGCGCTTCTAAGTGTGATGGTAGGAACTAAGCCCAGGATTGTCAACGCGCGATTGCTGCCGTAAGATTTGGCTATCCGAAACCAAGCGGACCCAACCCAACTGCCCGGGTGCCGGCAAGGCGCCGCGGAAGCAGGACGGAGAGGACCGCCAAGAGGCAAAACGACAGAAATGGCCATCAAGAGCGACCGCTGGATCCGCCAGCAGGCAACCGAACACCAGATGATTGTGCCCTTCAGCGAGAAACAGGTCAGCGCGGGCGTCATCTCCTATGGACTCTCGTCGTACGGGTACGACCTGCGCGTCAGCGACGAGTTCAAGATCTTCACCAACGTGAACTCGGCGATCATCGACCCCAAGGCCTTCGACGAGCGGTCGTTTGTCAGCGTGCAGGCGGCCAGCGTCATCATCCCGCCCAACTCGTTCGCTCTGGCGCGCTCGATCGAGTACTTCAAGATCCCGCGCGATGTGCTGACGATCTGCGTTGGCAAGTCCACCTACGCGCGCTGCGGGATTATCGTCAACGTCACGCCGTTCGAGCCGGAGTGGGAGGGCTTTGTGACGCTCGAGATATCGAACACCACTCCCCTGCCCGCGCGCATCTACGCCAACGAGGGCCTGTGCCAGATCCTCTTCTTCCAGTCCGACGAGGTCTGCGAGACCAGCTACGCGGACCGCAAGGGAAAGTACCAGAAGCAGCAGGGCATCGTCCTGCCCAAGTTGTAGCGCAACACGCGCCGTCCGGTACAAACATGGAGTACCGCAGACGTGTCGCACGCCGGAACGAACCGCGTCGCAGGCCAACAGAGCAACCGGGCCAGGCAAGGATTTGAGGCTTGAGTTCTATGGAGGAAGCTGCATCAGCGCGCGTGGACCGGATTGGCGTGGTCGCCACCGACACGCTGCGTGTGCTCGGGCTGCAGTCCATCCTGCCGCAGTTTGAGGTCGTCCACCTGACGGCGCCCGGCGCGCTGGACGATGTCAACCTGGCGCTGGTGCTGATCGACGCCGAATGCACCAGCCACCTGTTCGAGCTGCTCGCCACCTTCCACCACATTCGCCCCCAGTTGAAGCTGATCGTGCTGGGCAGCGAGACCGGACCGGAGTACATCCAGCGCATCATCGGCACCGGGGCCAAGGGATACCTGACATTGACGTCCAATGAGTCCGAGCTGGCGATGGCCATCGAGATGGTGCGCGACGGCTCGGTGTGGGCGCCGCGCAAGGTGCTCTCGCGGCTGCTGGACCGGCAGCCCGGCTTCACCGGTTCCGCGAGCGCGCCGCCCAAATTCACCCCGCGCGAACTGCAGGTCCTCCAACTGCTCCGCGCCGGACGGTCCAACCGCGAGATCGGCCTCGCGCTCGGGATCGACATAAGCACGGTCAAGGCGCACATCGGCCGCCTGCTGCGCAAGGTGGGCGTCAACAACCGGATCGCGCTGACCATCCACCCCTTCACCCAGTTCGGATAGTCCGTCTCGTCGCAGAGGGGGACCGGGCCCCAGCGTGCCCGCGGCAATCCTATTTGCGTGGATTTACTGGGATTTTCTATTGTTTTACGGGTTGAGCGGCTGAACTATTCTATTGACTAAATAATAAACAAAATAGGTACTAAAGTATCTAGACCTTCGTACTATTGTTCGGTCGTCACAGATGGGTCACTATCAGATTGCAACACAGACCTGGGAGAGGGGCTACAAGGTTGGACAGCGCAAGCTGTTCGGCTCTTGCAGCCCCCCATTTTTTGCTCTTCCCAGTTTCCCTCCCGATCTCCCAGTCCCCGCGGCATTCCGCGATCCAGCCTTCATGCAAACTTTCTCCCAATCTGGCACTGAACTTCCCAATCTGGCACCGAGATTCGGCTCCCCGTCATGGAGTACGGACGCGCGCATGCCGTGACCGTCTCGCGAAATCTCCGGCACTTCTTCTTCTCCCCATGCAACTCCGCGCACCCTCCCCCTCATCGTATGAGTTGATGCAGAATCCGTCGTTGCGGTTTAATCGATCGAGAGCACGGGCAACATGGACCAAGCAGATCCATTCAAGAAACAGATGCATTCAAGAAAACAAAGGGGTATCCACCGATGAAACGAATCTCCGGAATTCTATGTGGTTTGACACTGCTGACCACCACCATGATCGCAGCCGTTGCGCAGGACCACGCAAAACTCGATGAGCGCCTCAACAGCGCGCAGGCCGTCATCCAGGAGGTAATGGCCACGCCCGACAAGGGCATCCCGCAAAGCATTCTCGCCGGCGCCTCCTGCGTCGTCGTCATCCCCAAATACAAAAAGGGTGCGTTCGTCATTGGCGCGCAGTACGGCCAGGGCGTCGCTACCTGCCGCACGCCCAATGGTTGGAGCGCTCCGGTCTTTGTTCGTCTGGAGGGTGGCAGCTTTGGCTGGCAGATCGGCGGTCAGTCCACCGATCTCATACTGATCGCCATGAACCAGCACGGCCTGCAGCACATGCTCAGCAGCAAGTTCAAGCTGGGCGCGGACGCAGCCGCCTCGGCCGGACCGGTGGGTCGCAACGCGCAAGCCTCGACGGACGCATCCATGCGCGCCGAGTTCCTGACCTACTCGCGCAGCCAGGGCCTCTTTGCAGGGCTTGACCTGGACGGCACAGTCCTCTCGCAGAACGCCGACGACACCCGAGCCGAGTATGGCGCCGACGTACCCTTCGACGTTGTGCTCCACGGCAACAAACCGGTTCCGGAGAACGCACGCGCCTTCGTCCGCACCGTTGCCCACTTCTTTGTCGTATCGAAGAACAACCAATAGCAGGGAACGATTACCATAAGCGCCATCGCGTCGCAGTCGCTGGACGCCGTAACGCAATAGACCAAGGCCGCCAGCCGGAAGCACTCCGCTGGCGGCTTCTCTGCGTATGGAGTCCAGCGGCCTTTCTGCGTGGAAGCCGGCGCAACCGGGATGTAAGCCTGCGCAATCCATCTGCGTCTAAGTGGCGACATTCTCAATTCCGGAAATAGCGAAATCACTTCGACCGCTCTGTTGTTCCCTGTTCCCTGAACCCTGTTCCCGATAGACTGGAACCTTGACCCGCGAAGCCCAATCCAACTGCGAGCCGGCGAGCCGGCCCACCCTCCGCCAGGCCCTTGAATTCGGCCTTGCGTGGCTCTTCATCCATCTGCTGCGCGCTCTGCCGCGGCGCATGGCACGCGCCGCCGGAGCAGCCATTGCAGCCATTGCGTTTGTATCGATGGGCCGCCTGCGCCGCGTGGGCCGGCGCAACCTGGAGATGGCCTTCCCCGCGCTGCCCGCCGCCGAGCGCGAGGCGATTCTGCGCCAGGAGTATCGCCACCTGGGCTGGCTGCTCGGCGAGTTCTGCCAGATGTCCACCTACACGCAGGAGTATGCCAGCCGCTTCATCCGTTACCAGGGCCTGGAGCATTATCTGGGGGCGCGCGACCGCGGCAAAGGCGTATTTGTGCTCACCGGCCACCTGGGCGCGTGGGAGCTGTCCAGTTTCTACCACTCGCTGGCCGGCTACCCCATGGGGATGGTGATCCGCCGCCTGGACAATCCTCTGGTGGACCGCCTGGTCAACCGCATCCGCTGCCAGCACGGCAACCGCGTGCTGCACAAGGACGACTTCGCGCGCGGGCTGATCGGGGCCATGCGAGCGGGCGAGACGGTGGGAATCCTGATGGACACCAACATGACGCCGCCGCAGGGACTCTTCGTGCCCTTCTTCGGCGTCGAGGCCTGCACGGCCTCCGGACTGGCGCGGGTCGCACTCAAGACCGGCGCGGCGGTCCTTCCCGGCTTTCTGCTGTGGGAGGAGCAGGAGCGCCAGTACGTCCTGCGCTTCGGCCCGGAGTTGGAGCTGGCCGACAGCGGCGACTCCGAGGCCGACGCAGCCAGCAACACCGCGCTGTTCACCGCCGTCATCGAAGAGACCATCCGGGAATACCCCTCGCAGTGGCTGTGGATGCACCGCCGCTGGAAGACGCGCCCGCCGGGCCAGCCACCGCTCTACTACTGAGCTGGATGCGGCCTGCGCCGCTACTCAACCCCTCCACCTGAAGCGCCGATCGAGAGACTGTGCCGCGACGTCTGCACTCGGCGACTGCGCGCGCGGCGCATAGAATTGAAGTAGCGCCCTGCGGAGCATTCTCGGCGCTCGGGGAGTGCGATGAGGAGTTTCAAAGAGGTCACGCAGGGCAATCCGATCATGTTTTACGAGTACCTTGCCAAGTGCCTGGTGGGCGTGACCGTCGGATACTTGTTGATGCAGACATTTCCCCGTCAAAGCGGCCAGTACTACTGGCTTCTGATCTCCATCCTGCTCTCCATCACGCACGACAATAACAGCAAGGTGGCCCTCGACCGGATGCGGGGCAATGTGGTCGGCTCGCTGGTGGGGCTGGTCATGTATCTGCTGCACAGTCCGCCGAACCTGCTGACGATCTGCCTCGGCGTGGCGGTGACGATCCTGCTCTGCTTCAATATGGATTTGGTCGGGGTCTGCCGCACCGCACTGGTCGGGTTCATCATCGTGATGATCTACGAGGAGACGCACAGCAGTTGGACGGGGGCGATCTACCGCATGGTGGGGGTGGTTCTGGGCTGTCTGATCGGGCTCGCCATCAACTACATCTTCCGCAAGATCACCGCTCCGCTGTTTCAGACGACGGGCCCCATCGACGACGAAGACACCGTGGACAATGGCGGAGAGTAGCGGTTCTGGCAGCCCACCTCCAAATTCCAGGTTTGCATCGTCATGGATTCCGGCATCTCACTTCAGGGAGGCCGGCATTGGATGCCGGGCCTCGGAGAATGCCATGTCCTTTGGGATTTATGCAGTCGGTTATCTGATCTTCATCGTTGGTGTGGCGTACCTCGCGCACCTGTTGCATGTCCGGGAGACTTACATCGTGGCTATGGCCATCATTCTGTTTGGCGCTGGGATTGTAACCGGCGTCCAGAAGACGCGCAGCAAGGACCCCAGCTAGAAGCGCCGCCGGCCCGCGGACCCGCAAGCGCGCCGTGGGTGCGCGCGATTGACGGCGGAAGGCCGCAGAGGTAATACTCAGGAGCCGGGCCCATCGACCATCCGCATCTCTCGGCGGAGTTCATGGGCCTCGACTTGTTGGCGGCTCTCACCGCCGGACAAACCAACGCGATGACTTTTCTGAGACGGTTTCAGCCCCGAGGTGCAGCATGAGCGAAATGACGACGACCGTGGACGCAATCCTGAGGCATAAGACGAGCGGGATCTTGTCGATCTCGCCGGACGACTCCGTCTATCGCGCCATCGAGATCATGGCGGAGAAGGGCGTGGGCGCGCTGCTGGTGATGAAGGGTGCGGAACTGGTGGGGATCCTCAGCGAGCGCGACTACGCGCGCAAGGTGGTGCTGCAGGGCCACTCGTCGAAGGAGATGAGGGTTGCCGAGATCATGAGCAGCCCGGTCATCTCCGTCTCGCGCAAGCATACCGTGGGCGAGTGCCTGCGCATCATTACGGACAGCCACATCCGCCACCTGCCGGTGACGGAAGCGGGCGCCGTGGTGGGCGTGCTCTCCATCGGCGACCTGGTGAACTTCGTCATCACCGAGCAGCAGGAGACAATCCGCCACCTGCAGGCTTACATCTCGGGATAGCGAACCAAGCCGGTTTGCAGGATGCCGCCGTCCTTCGCGTTCTTTGCGAAATGGGTGGGCTACGACTTTGCCAAATGGGTGGAATGCGACTTGCCGGAATCGAGGAATCAATCATGAAACAGTATGGACGGACTGGTCTATTGCTCCTCTTGGGCATACCTTATCTGATCGGATGCTCAGGCCCAAGAGGAGTTGAGAAGCAGATCGGCGCTTATATCGAGAAGAACTGTGCCGGGCACTCGCCATGTGTAATTGATCTTCGAGGAGCGGCACCGTTCGTGTGGGACAAAATGTATGTTTTTGACTACACAGCAAGCCGCGCCGAAATAGAGCTTGCAGTCGGTAGAAAGCTTGGAAGCTACCGCGAATTATCTCGGTATTTTGTTTTCACAAAAAGTGGAGACATCGTTCGGTATGAGTATGAGACCACGAATATCGAACATCCATTTAAGGATCAGGTTGTGTTCGCTATGCCCGACTCGGTTAAATATCAGGAATACGGCGCAGACTCCTCATTCAACGTCTCTCAACAGAGCAGCGAAGCGGGGTCGTACTACCTCCTACAGCCTGTGAAATGAACGAGCGTCCTCCGGGGCGGATTGTTGGCTGTTGGGTCTCCGTGGGGGGCTGGCCCACACACCGTTTTCTTCAACCTTACGAAGCGTCCGTACCCCATTCATCGCGCATTTGTCTTATGCGATGATGGCTATGGCGCGTCGTCGCTTGAGTCGTTCTCTTCGACCAACGAGGCTGTGCCGACGACGTCGAAGGTCATTGCGTCGCCGCCGGTGGGCTGGAGGGTGACGCGCATGGGTTCGCGCTGCCAGACGGCCGGCTTGCAGACGGGCGAGGCGTGCGCGGGCTGGGGCCATTTGCCGATCTGCTTCTGGACGACGGCGCGGCGCGCTCCGAGCTGCGCGACGATGGCAAACAGTCCTCCCCGAGCGGTCTCGGCGGTGCCGCAGTAGGCCGCATAGTCGCGGAACCAGACCGCGTCGGAGACCTCGGTGTCGAAGTCGGGCAGGTGCAGCGCGGTGACGTGGCCGGTGGTGCGATCGACCAGCAGCCATGGGCCGGGCTGCCAGCTCCAGCGCGGGGCCGCGTCGCCGGGCAGCGCGTCGTTCAGGCGCAGCGCGCGGCGAATGGTGAAGCTGCGGTCGGTAACGTCGTGGGCATCGCCGGTGGTCCACTCCTTCTGGCGGCCGTCGACGGTGAGCGGGCGGACCTTCAGCGTGACTGTGTCCGCGGGCTTGCCGGTTGCGGGCGCGGTCTCGGGCGACGTGTAGGGGACCTTGCGCACCGCGCCCAGCGCCACGACGTGGGCCTTGGCGGGAGCGGCGAAGGCAATGGGTTGCGATAGGGGCAGGAGGCCCATCGACAGAAGACCGAGCGGCAGTAGACCGAGCGTCCAACCCGGCAGGCGCACAACAGCGGAGCGAAAGATCTGCATGCGCGGCAGAGTATCGCGGTTGGCCCGCGGAAGCAAGCAGAGTTTTTCAACGGCGGCTTCGGCGCGGAGATTTGCAGAGGCCCCGCGTTTCCGTCGAGCGGCGCGGAGTAGTATCGTTGTGTCAGGACGCGTGCGGCCAACCGCGCGCGCGTTGCGGATGTCGCTGGTCCGCATAGGCCCGTTGAGGCTTGACCGCCAACCGCACCAACCATTTTTCAGGCAACCAGGAAAGGAAACATACGAACCATGTGGAAACCGAACCAGGCTGGACCGATCTCACCCTCTACCCCTGAGCCCACGCGTCCGGGGACGGCCCCGGCGCCGACCATCTACGAGTCCAGCACCCCAAAACCGGCGGCAGCGACCGCCGGTAGCCCGGTTCTGCCAAGCGGCGAACAGGCCACCATCGGCAAGTCGCTCTTCGTCAAGGGCGAGGTCTCCGGCTCGGAGTCGCTGTACATCGACGGCAAGGTGGAAGGCACCATCAACCTGCCCGGCAACCGCGTCACGGTGGGCCGCAATGGACAGGTGGCGGCCAACATCCTGGCCCGCGAGGTGGTGGTGCTGGGCAAGGTGCGCGGCAACGTGACTGCCAGCGACCGCGTGGACATCCGCAGCGAAGGATCGCTGACCGGGGACGTGGCCGCCGCGCGCATCTCCATCGAGGACGGCGCGTACTTCAAGGGCGGCATCGACATCCGCAAGCCGGGCGACGGGAAGAATGGCCATGGCGCCGTGGCCGCCGCAGAGCCCGCCGCAGTCATCCCTAGCGCAAATTTACCCTTGAAGTAGAGCGGCGCGCAGAATGCGTGCGCTGCTTTTTCTCACCGCGAAAGCACAAATGGCCCTGGCGAGTTCGCCGGGGCCGCTTTGCGTTGGAGACCAGACAGAATCCCATCGCTCAACATGGCTCGCACTCGCTCCCGTTGACTCAGCCTGCACAATGGCTATGGAATCAGCAGAACCTTGCCGGTGGTCTTGCGGCTCTCCAGATCGCGGTGGGCCTGGGCTGCATCGGCCAGTGCGTAGCTGTGTTCGATGCGCAGCTTGAGGCTTCCGTCGGCGACCCAGCCGAGCATATCGCCGGCGCGCTGCACCATCTCCTCGCGGCTTGCAATGTAGTCCTTCAGCCCGGGCCGCGTCACGTACAGCGAGCCGCGCGTCGAGAGTTGGATCAGGTCGATGGGCGCCACCGCGCCGCTCGATGCGCCGAAGAGAACCAGAAGTCCGCGCGGAGCCAGCGAGGACAGACTGCCTTCAAACGTCGTCTTGCCGACCGAGTCGTAGACCACGCGAACGCCTGCGCCAGCGGTCAGCTCGCGCACGCGGGCGGCGAAGTCCTCGCGTGTGTAGATGATGGCCTCGTCGGCCCCGGCTGCACGCGCCAGCGCGGCCTTCTCTTCAGTCGATACGGTTGCGAAGACACGCGCGCCCTGCCGCTTCGCCATCTGGATGAGCAGCAGCCCGACGCCGCCCGCGCCCGCGTGGACCAGCACCGCGTCTCCCTTCTGAATGGCATAGGTCGAGTGCGCAAGGTAGTGCGCCGTCATTCCTTGCAGCATCGCCGCGGCGGCCTGGCGCGTGGTGATGCCGTCGGGAACTGCAATCAGGCGAGCCACCGGCGCGACCGCGAACTGTGCGTAGGTTGCGGGAACGCCGCACCACGCAACGCGGTCGCCGACTTTGAACGAGGCCGCATCGGTCGAGTCCGTACCTGGCCCAAGAGCCAGCACGACGCCCGCCGCCTCCTGCCCGGGAATGAACGGCAGCGGCGAGGCGTAGCGTCCCTCGCGCAGGTAGACATCGATGAAGTTGACGCCGCAGGCCTCGATCTGGACGAGAGCCTCGCCGGGGCCGGGCGTGGGGGTGGGCAGCTCGCGAAGCCGAAGAACCTCGGCCCCGCCGGTTTCGGTGATCTGGATGGCTCGCATAATGATTCGATGCTACCGCGTGCGCGGCGATGCAGGAAGCGAAACCGCATCCCTGCCAGTCGCCGCGATTCGTTCGCAGCCACACTCGCCGCGGACTCGACGCAACCCGCCGTGCGCTCGCCCCCGCTTTCTGAGACAATGGACTCCGCATGCAACCCGACAATCTGATCTCCCTCAAAGACGATATGGTGGCCTTCATCGCCGGCCACGGCCTCCGCCGCTTCAATGGATACATCACCGACGAAGTTCCCACCGTCATCTTCGAGGACGAAGACGCGGACTCGTGGAAGGACTTCGTGGAGCACGCCAAGGCCGCCAGCGCCAGCTTTGTCACCATGAGCGAGGTGACGCTGGAGAAGTCCGACGTTGCCATCCTGCTGGAGCAGTTGCGCGACCAGACCTACCCCGACGCCGACGCCATCGAGATCGAAGACGCCGAGAGCCTGGTGAAACACGTCGGCCAGATCGGCTACCTGCAACTTGGCTTCGCCCACCAGGGCGTGATGTTCCTCTTCGAGACCTCGACCGACTGGTACGAGCAGTTCCAGGAGCTGATCGAGACGGTCACCGACCTGGGCGGCATCGTGGTCGACGACCACGATCACGACCACGACGAGGACTGACGCAAGTGCCGTCGAAGTTGCCGGACCGGGATTCGCCAGCGGTGCAAGAACAATCCAATTCAGCGCCGTCGCCCGCGTGGATATTGAGAGCGGGCGCGGAAGCGCAGACGGTCCAGACCTTGGCAGCGCATCTCGTCTGCCCGGCAGCCATCGCGCGGATTCTGGTTACGCGCGGCATCGACACGCCCTCGGCGGCCGAGGCTTTTCTCAACCCCACGCTGGAAGCGCTGCTTGACGACCCGGCGAACGATCCGGCGCAACTGCTTGGCATGGACGCCGCCGTCGAGCGAATTCTGCGCGCAATTCGCAACGCCGAACCGGTCCTGATCTACGGCGACTACGACGTGGACGGCACCACGGCGACCGCATTGCTGAAGACCACCATCGAGCGCATCGCCCTCGCGATCGATCCGCAAAAACCCGCACAGGTCACCTATCACCTTCCCCACCGCATCCGCGAGGGATACGGGATGCAGAACGCAATCCTCGGCGAAGCGGCTGCGTCCGGCGTGCGGCTGGTGATCAGCGTGGACACGGGAATCCGCGCCATCGCCGAGGCGGTGGAGGCGCGCGCACTCGCGCTCGACCTCATCGTCACCGACCACCACCTGCCCGACGACTCCGCGCTCCCCGACGCGCTCGCCGTCATCAACCCCACGCAGCACGGATGCCCCTATCCCAACAAGAACCTCTGCGGGGCCGCTGTCGCATTCAAGCTGGCGCAGGCGCTGCTCGCGGCCGCAGCAGTGCTCACGCCGGACGCCGCCGCCTTCCGCGCGCGCACTCGCGACGTGCTTCTGCCCTCGTTCCTCAAGCTGGTGGCCATTGCCACGATTGCAGACTCCGTGCCGCTCACGGGCGAGAACCGGGCGATTGCGGCTCTGGGCCTTGCCGCGCTTGCCAACCCCGTTCAGCCCGGCCTGCGCGCGTTGATGCAGCTGGCGAAGATTCCCCTGGACCGCGCGCCCACCGCGACCGAGATCGGCTTCCGCCTCGCGCCGCGCATCAACGCCGCCGGACGGATGGACATCGCGGACGATGTGGTCGAGCTGCTGCTCACCCGCGACGCGGCCCGCGCGCGCGAGCTGGCCGGGAAGCTCGACCGCCTCAATCAGGACCGCCGCGCCTCCGAGGCACGCGCGCTGGAGGCCATCGACCGCGAGCTGCTTACGCTGGTCGATTGCGATGGCGAGTACCCGCGCGAGTGCCTCATCCTCGACAATCCCGACTGGCATCGCGGCGTGCTGGGCATTCTGGCCTCGCGCGTGGTGGAGCGCACGGGGCGGCCCGCGCTCATTGTCACCCACGCCGACGGCGACGCGCACGGATCGGGCCGCTCCGTCCCCGGCTTCCATCTGCTCGACGCCATCACATTCGCCGATAAAGCGGGTGCCCCAGGTCTCGATTCTGAGACCTGGGAAGGACCGCTCTTCCATCGCTTCGGAGGCCACGCCCACGCGGTCGGCTTCTCGCTTGCCTCCGAGCGGCTTCCCCTGCTGCGCGCGCGCATGAAGTCCTACGCCGCCGCTCATCTCACCGACTCGCTCCTCATCCCGCAGCTCGACTACGACGCCGAGCTCTCGCTGGCCGAGATCACGCCCAGTCTGATGGCCTGGGTCGCGCGCCTCGCCCCCTTCGGCATGGGCAACCCCGAGCCGGTCTTTCTCACGCGCGACGTTACGCTCGCCGCGCCCATTCGCCTGATTCAGGACAAACACATCGCCCTGCAACTGATGCAGTGCGGCCCACGGCAGCAATCCGATCCTGCCGCAATCCCGGCCCTCGGCTGGAGCCGCGACCCGCTCGGCTGGCCCGCTCGCTGCACTCGGCTGGCGCTGGCCAAAGGCTCCGTCGTCGACGTTCTCTACCGCCTGCGGCACAACACCGGCCGCTACGCCAGCCCTCACTTCGGCGGCCTCGAACTGGAGCTTGCCGACCTGCGACCGGCCAGCGCGCCGCTGTAGTCCTCGTCCAGAGCGGTTTCACCGCAACCGTTATCGCGCGAGAATTATTAAAGTGGTTTTTCTTGAGGAAAAACCACGCAAACGGTCTTCGCACCTGTAAAGACCTGCGGTGAAACCGCTCCAGCCGGACTGAACAAACCTGTTTTCGGCCCCGCTCCACGCACCGATTGGCACAAAAACTATAGTTCGGTACCGGGCAAGAAGTATTTTGCTTCGTTGCGCACGACAAGGCGTCTTATATACTGGCACTTGAAGTTATGGCCTCTACTCCCACGTCAAATCGGGCAACGCAGCTTGCAATCTGGGGGGCAGCCCTCATCGTCATCCTTGCGGCGGTCTATGCGATTCGCTCGCTCACGCGCGAGCGGGTCAGCGTGCGCGCGGCCCAGGCCGTCTATCAGGACCTGATAAAGACCTCCAGGACCACCGGCAAGGTCGAGCCGTTGGACGACTTCCAGGCCCATGCGCAGGTTGCGGGCCAGGTGCAGGAGATCTACGTCGATGTGGGCGACAAGGTCCATGCTGGCCAGTTGCTGCTGAAGATGGACGATGCGGACGCGCTGGCGCGGCTTGCCTCCGCCAACTCCACGTTGCGCGCCGCCGAGCTGGCGACCAGCGACATCGAACACGGTGGCTCGCAGGATGAGCGCAACACCTACGCCAACGACCTGAGTCGCGCCCAACTGCAGCGTCATGAAGATGCCACTTCGCTCACCGCGCTCGAAGCGCTGCAGCAGAAGGGAGCGGCATCTCCAGCCGAGGTCGCCGCCGCGCGCGCGCGCATCCAGGTGGACGACGGCACGCTGCACAGCATCCAGCAGCACAGCACCCAGCGCTATGGCGAGGCCGACCGCGCGCGCGCCCAGGCACAGCTCGCCGACGCGCGCGCCGCCGTCGCCGCCGCCGAGCGCGCCTATGCCGGCGCGGACATACGCACGCCCATCGCCGGCACCGTCTACAATCTCCCCGTCTCCCAGTACGACTACGTCAGCCTCGATAACAACGACCTGGTCTACGTCGCCGACCTCAAACGCCTGCGCATCACCGCCTACTTCGACGAACCCGAGATCGGCGATCTCGCTGTGGGACAGCCGGTCACCATCACCTGGGAGGCCAAGCCCGGCATGACCTGGCACGGACACATCACCCAGGCCCCCACCAGCATCATCACCTACGGCACGCGCAACGTCGGCGAGTGTTTCATCGACATAGACGATGCCGACGGCGTCCTGCAGCCCAACGCCAACGTCATCGTCAAGGTCACCACCGCGCAGCGCTTGCATGTACTCAGCGTTCCGCACGAAGCCGTGCGAGATCTCAACGGCCCGCAACCCTACGTCTTCCGCATCCTGCACAAGAAGCTGGTGCGGACCAACGTGCACACCGGCGTCATCAACCTTACGCAAGTAGAAATCACAAGCGGCCTCGCCGAGGGCGACAGCGTCGCTCTCAACGCAACCACCAACCGCGACCTCAGCAACGGCCTCGAAGTCACGCCTGTTTATTGATGAGCATGAACGTAATATTCTCCCCGATGCCTTCGTTCAAGCTCTCCCAGCCCGGCGCTCTCAAGCTGGATCGGTTGCTCGCTCCGTTTTTTGTTCCTGGCCTTCTCTTCGCCAGTCTCCTCTTCGCCAACCCATTTTTCGCCGGCCCGCTGCGCGCCGAAGTGCGCACCGCGGAGATGGCAGCCTCCGACCGCGCGCTGGGTGCCGACCTGGCCGCCTACCACGCTTTGCAGGAGGGCCGCGGCGACGACGCCGCAGCCCTGCTTCGCGCCACCCTCGCCGCCAACCCTGCCGACGCGCTCGCGCATCAGCTTCTCTGCCGCCTCTTCTACGCCAAGGATGAGGCCGACGACGCCATACACCAGTGCGAACTGGCCGTCTCCACCGCGCCCGCCACCGGCGAACTGGCCAGCGACAACAATCTCTGGCTGGGCCGAGCCTATGGCATGAAGGCGCGCCACGCCGGCCCCATCGCAGGATTCACCCTGGCACGCAAGGTCGAGGCCAGCTTCTCGCGCGCCGTCGAGCTCAACCCCGACAGCGTCGCCGCGCTCAACGACCTGGGCGAGTACTACGTCGCCGCACCGTTCGTCATGGGCGGTGGTTCCGACAAGGCCCATGCACTGGCCGCACGCATGATGCCCCGCTTTCCCGGCGCGGCGCACCGCCTGCTGGCGCGCCTCGCGGACTCCGATAACAACCTGGCTACCGCCGAATCCGAGTTCAAGCAGGCCGTCGCAGCCGACCGGTCGTCCGGCGCCTGGATCGACCTCGCCCAGTTCTATCAGACCCACGCGCGCCCCGACGACGCGCTCTCCGCCGTCAAGTCCGCACTCGCCGCAGACCGCACCCACGGCCCCGCGCTGGTGGACGCTGCCAGCATCCTGACCAAGGCCAACCGCGCGCCCGACCTCGCCGAACGCTGCCTGCGCGACTACCTCGCCTCCCGCGCAAAGTCCGACGCCGCACCCGCCTTCAAGGTGCATCTGCAACTCAGCAGGCTGCTCGCGGCACGCGGAGACGCCCCCGGCGCGGACCGCGAGGTCGCCGCCGCCGCCGCGCTCGCCCCGGCCTTCACGCGAAGCTCCAGAACAAGCCAGGGCCTATGATGCGCGAAGGCTATACCATGGTCGTTGACCGTCTTCGAGAGAACTTCTCAGTAACCATGACTTCCCTTCCCCCAACTCGCCCGATGCGCGGCCGTTCGGCATCCGTCCGTCCCCTGCATCTGGCGATCGCAATGGCGCTCTCCGCCGTTCTCGCCCTTGCGCCCTCCGCGCAGGGCCAGATCTCACTCGGCACCGCAGTCGATCTGGCGCTGGGCAGCAGCCCGCGCGTGCAAGGGGCCGAGGACGACGTGAAAAAAGCGCGCGCCCAACTCTCCGAGACCCACGACGCCTACGTTCCCACCATCAACGCCGGCGCGGGAATCGGCCAGTCCTACGGATACAGCACGAATCCGCCCACGCTCTTCACCGTCACCGGCGGATCGCTGGTCTACAGCGCATCGCAGTTCTACTACACCCGCGCGTCCCGCGCCGGCCTCGACGCCGCCGAGCTTGCGCTGGATGACATGCGCGAGGCCGTCGCCGAGGACACCGCACTTGCCTTCGCCGCGCTCGACCACGACCAGCAGCGCGAGGCCGCCGTCCGCCAGCAGTCCGGCTTCGCCACCACCCTCGTCACCATCGTCGAGAGCCGCGTCAACGCGGGCCAGGACACAGCGATCGAGCTCACCCAGGCCAGGCTGACCGCCGCGCAGCTTCGCCTCGCGTCCCTGCGCGCTTCGGACGAGACCGCAGTCGACCGCGAGCATCTGGAGCGGCTCATCGGCCTGCCCGCCACCGCGCTCAGCGTCAACACCGGCTTCTCCGCCAGCCCCGTTTCCCTCGACGCAACCCTCGACACATCGGTGCATGGCTACGCCAATTCCGCCGTCGCCTCCGCCTTCGACAACGCCAAGGCCAAGCAGCAACAGGCCTGGGGAGACGCGCGCTTCCGCTTCCGTCCGCAGGTGAACCTCTTCGCCCAATACAACTACTACGCCACCTTCAGCGACTCCTTCGCGCAACTGCAAAAGATCTATGAGGCGAACACCGGCCAAACCACGCTGAGTTCCAGCGAGGGCGCCTTCGGTATTCAGATCAACCTGCCTATCATGGACAGAACCCGTGCGGCCAAGGCCCGCGAGTCCGCCGCCGACGCCGCGCACGCCCTGCACGACGCGCAGAATGCGCAGATCGCGGCGCTCGACGGCCAGTCGCGCCTGCGCCACTCCATCACCGAGCTCCAGTTGCAGGCCGAGGTCGCCGGACTCCAGCAGCAGTTTGCGCAGCAACAGCTCGACGTCCTGCAGCAGCAACTCAAGTCGGGCAACCCCGACGGCCCGCAGATGACGCCCTCGGACGAGCAGAACGCGCGCATCAGTGAGCGCGAAAAGTACCTTGGCGTCGTCGATGCCGGCTACCAGCTTCGCCAGGCCGAGATCCACCTCCTCCGCCAGACCGGTCAGCTCATCCCCTGGCTCAAATCCGCCGCCGCAGCCGCCACGCCGCAATTCCCGGCCGCGCCCTCACCCACCCCCACCCCACAACCCTGATCCACGCGCTACTTCGCCAGCAGGAACACGCCCGCGCAGACGAAGAGCGCGGCCAGCCAGCGTCGGCGATCCACGTTTTCCTTGAGGAATATCTTGGCGGCAAAGGCATTGCCTAGAAACGTCAGCGAAGCGCTGGCCGGTGCAGCCAGCGACACCTCCACATTGGACAGCGTAAACAGCAGCGAGAAAAAACTCGCAGCCATCGACAGCACGCCCAGCAGAAACATCGGGCTCGATGTGACCGCGCGGATTGCGCCCGTCAGTCCGGCCTTCGCGCGGATCAGGTCGAGGTCGCCGATGCGCCGCATCGCGCCCGCCGTCAGCACATCGCCCGCAACCGCCGTGGCCGCGACCGTAAGAATCGTGGCCCACGTCTCGACCGGCCCCGCGTGGATGTGGCCCGCGTAGATCATCGTGTCCCACCCGTCACCGCGCCCTCGCCCTCGGGCGCAGGCTCTTGCACAGCGTGCTGCGGCTCGTGTGTAGTGAGCGACGGCCCGTTGGCCACAAATCCCACGCCGCACACGATCAGCAGTATCCCCGCCCAGCGATAGGGCGAGATCGTCTCATGCAGCCAGAACTTCGAGAGCAGCGCGACCACGACGTACCCGAACGCCGTGGACGGCAGCACAAACGTAAGGTCGGCCCAGGAGAGCGCCGTCAGGTAGCTGGCGAAAAATCCCAGCAGGCAAAGAATCCCGGTAATCACCCACGGATTGCGCAACGCCGCCAGCAGCATCCCCATGCGCGCCAGCGTCACCGGGCCGACCTGCGTCATGCCATGCGACAGCAGCGTGTCGCCCACCGACGCGGTCAGCATCACGGCAAGCAAAATTAAATAACGCTGCGGACTGAGGGTGTGCTTCATCGTTTGTCCGGCTCTTCCACGCGCGCTTGCGGCGCGTATTGCTTGAGTTCGTGGATGAAGTCTTTCGCCTCTTCCAGTTTGAGAATCAGCTTCTTCATTCCCAATCCAGAGATCTCCGTAGTCCCAACACTGTTCCAACCCTGACTCTGCACTTTGCAGACAACTCGTTCGATCTGCGGATAAGCGATGGGCGATGCCCCAACACAGCATGGTATTCCATCGACGAAGGCGTCAGCTCAACATAGCCATAGAAGCAGGTGTGATAGAACTCCCTAGCAGGACTTGTAGCCATCTATGTCTTTGAAGTCAATGAAATACTCTGAGCCATCTGCCAGAGTAATGCCGGCGCCGATCACTGAACCGGAAGGCGTGACATCCATTAAATCGATTTTCCGCAAAGGTGACAACTCTTCTTCTGTCCATGCCGTATCGTCGGTCTTGTGCAACATAACGGAGATCATCAATTCCATGGCTGGGTTTTTCGTCACTCGTTTGCGATGAGCAAACAACACAGTGCTTTCGCTTGCTTCGGCGTTGAAGCCGGAATGAGTCCGGCTCTGAAGGTCATCCCAACCATGATAGGCAATCATCGCCAGTCTTCTGCCGGGGATAGAAGCAGTGAGCACCTTTCGTGCTCCCTGCTCAAAACCTTGCACCTCTGCTTTCTTACCATCTATGTGCGGCAAACCGAAATGGCCGAGAGTCAATTCGTGTTCGAACGCCAGTCGGCAACGGTCAATCCGGATGACGCCACCAGGCACGGTGATTTCCGCAAGGTCAATGATGTAACCCACACCATTATTCGGCGGCTTGCGCATAAGCAGTTGCCTATAGAGGATGCCATTCCGGACCCCATTGAACAGAATGCTCTGCGAAGTTGAATACTCGGCTTTCTGCGAAGCCGTGTTGTCAACGGCGCGTCCTGTGAGGTAAAAGTTGATGTCCACACCTCGCAAGTCACGCGGATCGAGACTGCGAAAACTATATTCCTGCGATGTTCCGCCCTCCGGATTGTGGTCTTCCCACGGAAAGTGCGTATTGAAGACAAGTTTTGAGTAGTTGTGGTCATCGTCGTAGACCTTGCCGGAGACGATCTCCGAACTGCCGCTGCTTCCGTGATTGACCAGGGCCAACCCTGGCTTTTCCAAGACCGTGCGCATGGAGTTCCTGCCAAGTGCAGTCCACATACCATCGTTCTCCTGGGCCGTCCAAAATGGCGAATCTTCTGGCAGCGCTAAAGCTATAAACGGCAGGAACATGATGAACGGGCTAGCGGGGCAGCTGTAATTCTGAATTGCGAATTCCCGGTGGCCGTAGAAGCCGAGACTGGGAATATCGTTCTCGTAAAAATCCGCGCGAGTCGTGAATTGGAGGATCGAACCGGAGCAAAGCCGTCTCGCCCAGCCAGGATCAATGGGCGGCTTGGATTTGAGCATAAAGGACGCCGGGAACCCGCCCGAGATCCAGAGCCGGTAACAGATACTCCGCGCCCACATGTTGATGTAACCATTGCGCGCAAAAAACAACGGGTAGGTCTCGAACAATTCGTTGAAGCTTTTTTCCAGTACGGCGGCAATTTCGGGATAATGTTCATCACCAAAAGCGCGGCTCCAGATTGTTCCGTAAACCACAAACAGGCTGATGGTGTAGTAATTGTAGCTTTGCTCCAGGTACCATCCATTCCCCGCATGATAGGAGGCGACCCACAGAAGATGGTTTTTCAGCAATTCATCATCGATCGGATATCCGTTCTTTTTCAGAAACGAGAGTGCGCAGATGTTAAATAGCCGCCAGTTATTCTGGGTGGTGCGGTGATGCGCCCATTTGGAAATCGTAACCGCCATTTCGTCGCGTTGTGTCTGGGTTAGATGTGGCCATAACACATCCGGCATCAGCAGCATCGTTTTCGTCCAGCCGCCGAATTCGCACGTAAACTGATAGGTCGAATCCGGCAGATCTTCCGGCAACGGCAGGCTATTGGCATGGCCGGGGGTCAGGGCATTGTAGAAATGATGGCAATAGTAGTCGCGCAGCTTGAAACCATTTACTTTGATTTCCGGATCGACGTGAATCAGTGGTGCGGCGAGATTGAAGGTCCGCTCGAGCGCCTCGAATTCGTGTGAGCGCGTGCGCCATGATGGATCGCCGGGCTGCGGATAGGACTTGCCAGGCACGAGCGGGAAGACAATGGGCGAGTCGAATGATTTCACGTGTTTGAATGCGCGCTGCAATACATACTGGGCGCATTCAATGTAGTGCCGCCTCGCCATCCCTGTCAGCGGACTCAGCGTGACATCGGGATCTACCACTTCAAACTTGTCGGACTTCATCGTAACTAGCTGCCTTTCACATCCACAGTCGGCTGTCTTACACCTGAATTATGCACAAGGCCGTTTGGGAAGCCCTGAGAATCCTGATTTAGAACAGCAGGGACGCGAAGTTCACAGCTTCGCGAACCGATTCTCAGGAGTTACCCAAATGGTGAGCAATGCAAATCAGACTACGCTTGACAGCCCCGTGAATCAAGGGGTTCACGCAGATACTTCGGAGCCTAATAATATCGGGGCTTCCACGCCCTTTGACTTTGCAGCGCGGAATCTGACGGCCTACGGAAGGCTGCTTCGCCGAGGTTGGAATGATGGTGGGGCCGGAGGCTCTGATTCCCTGAAGGATTGTCACTTGGTGGGTAGCCTGTTGGTGGTTCCCAACCTTCTTCCTAACCAACTTACCGTCAATCCGATAGCGAATGTACCAGATCCCACTTCCGGCGTTCTTCTCGTATACATTCGCGACCGGCTTGGGCTTGCGTGCCATTTCGACCCTCCACACAACACGGCCACAACCCAGGGGGTACTTTGGGGATACTTTTGTACGGCTATTCCTGCACACCGCTGCATCGAATCGACACAAGTAGACGGAATGAATCGCAAGTGTTTATGAGGGTTTTGTGTGCTTCGGAGTGCAAGTCGGTGCAGGCCGATGAAGCGCCTTGGACGCCCTTTTAAGGCGTTGGTCCTGGGTTCGAGTCCCAGCGCTCTCACCATCCAGTCCATCCCTTCCATCTCACAGTCGCCGCTACGGCCAGTCGCCGCTACGGCCTTTTGGTCCCTTTGATTTTGGCGGAGCAACGGCATCGCGGCCAGTTCGCGGCCGAGTGGTAATGTGACATGGGGCACCAAACCGGAGCTGCGGTTGACGTATGATTTGATTGATCGAATATTTTTTACTTGAGAGGTTTTGCGATGCGCATTGGTATGTTGACCGGAGGCGGGGACTGTCCTGGCCTGAATGCTGTGATCCGTGCGGTGGTGCACAAGGGAGTGCAGCACTATGGCGATGAGTTCATCGGCTTCATGGAGGGTTGGCGCGGAGTGCTGGACGACCGCACCATGCCGCTCAGCATGAAGACGATGAGCGGAATGCTGCATCGCGGAGGAACCGTCCTGCGCTCTTCACGCACCAACGTGAAGAAGATTCCCGGAGGGTTCGAACGCTGCCTCAAGGTGATCCAGGATGAGAAACTGGACGCGCTGATCGCCATGGGCGGAGACGATACGCAGTCCATCTCCGTCGAGCTGGCCGAGCGCGGAGTGAACGTCGTGAGCGTGCCCAAGACCATCGACAACGACCTCAGCGGCACCGACGCCTGCTTCGGCTTCGACACCGCCGTGATGATTGCCACCGAGGCGGTCGACCGCCTGCACTCCACCACCGAGGCGCACAGCCGCGTGCAGGTGGTCGAGGTCATGGGCCGCGACGCTGGTTGGATCGCCGTCACCGCCGGCATCGCGGGCGGAGCCGACGTCATCCTGACGCCGGAGAAGCCCATCGACATGGACGATGTGGTGCGCCTGCTGCGCGCTCGCTGGGAGTGCGGCAAGCGCTTCGGCATCGTGGTCGTCGCCGAGGGCGCGAAGTTGCCCCAAATCGAGGGCCAGATCACGGTCGGCGACAAGCTGGACTCCTTCGGCCATGCCCGCCTCAGCGGCATCGGCCAAGTCCTGGCCGAGGAGATCGAGAAGCGCACCGGCTACGAGACCCGCTCGGTCAACCTGGGACACACCCAGCGCGGCGGAACTCCCACGGCGTACGACCGGATGTTGGCGACGCGCTATGGCATCGCGGCGATCGATATGGTGCATGAAGGCAAGTTCGGACGCATGGCGGTGCTCAAGGGAACCAAGATCTGCGACATCGCAATCGCCGACGCAATCGCCCAGACGCGCACCGTGGGCGAGGATATCTTCGCCGTGGTCCGCGGACTCCAGCCGGCAAAGTAAGCAAGAACAGTTGTAAGTGGTAAGCAAAGACGGGCGGCGTGGATTGCGATGTGTCTTTCCAGCCGCACGGGGATCCGACAGGCGAGGACACCGATAGAGCGGTTTCACCGTAGGTCTTTACAGAAGCGAAGAACGTTTGCGTGGTTTTTCCTCAAGAAAAACCACTTTAATAATTCTCGCGCGATAACAGTTGCGGTGAAAACGCTCTAGCCTTACCACCATTCCGCTTCCGCGTTGCTCTCTATGGGCGGAGGGTCATCCACTCTTCCGTGCGGCGCCTGGCTGCCCCCGATCTTTACCTCCCAGCCGACGCAGAAGGCGCCGATCAGTTCACCCTGCGCATCTACGATCGGCTGATAGGTGGCCACGTGGCAGCGGGCGAGGGGGTACGCGTAGTCATACGTCGGCTCGGCACGGAGCAGCCGGTGTGCAACGCTGCTGGTCGGATTGAGCTGGGTTCCGCTGGAACGGTGCCCGTCCAACAACCTTAGGCTGGTCGCCACGCGATAAAAGGAGCGGCCGCCATCCTCCTCTTCCGCCAGGACATACAGGGTCGCGGTCAATCCGGTAGATTTATAGATGGAGTCGACCTGTCCGTTCTGGAAGTTGAGGCTCTGCCCGCCGAAACAGAGTTCAGGCATGGTTCTGACGCGGTGAATCCGTCCTCTCCGCGACGGCGCTCCCAGGCGCATGCAGTCGTTGCGCAGGGTCTGGAGGGCCTGCTCAATCCTGGGCCGCATGCGCTCGAGTTCATTCAGCCCAGAGTCATTCCTGCAGGTTGCGGCTTTGCGCTCAAGGGCTGCGCTTTGGCTGGCAAGCTCCTGCTTGTCCAATTGGTCTGCAGAGGCAATCTCAGTGCTGAGGCTCGCCAGCCGATCGCACAAGTCCGCTGCCATCCTGCAGCCAGGGATGCTCGTCTCCGCCGCGACATCGGCTTCCCATGTGCAATTCCGGCCAAAGTCCTTCGTCTTCTCCGTATGTTGAGTGATCTGTTTGACGGCATCGGTCTGGCGTAGCGCGGCGGCCGCCAGGCTACAGGTGGTTCTCTCCGCATCGTGCATTACGGCGATGCAGCCGTTAAGGTCCTGCGCAGCCCTTTCGCCCTGTTCCCGGCTCAGGGCGCTGGTCTGGGAGACGAGTTGGATCGAAGCTGAGGCTGCGCCGGTGGAAGCGCGCATCCGTTTGGTGATGCTTCGAATCTGTTTCGAAGCGGTTCCTGTCATGTCCGCAAGCAGGCGCATCTCGCTTGCCACTACGTTGAAGCCCGCGCCGTACTGGCCCGCGCGTGCCGCTTCGATCGCCGCATTCAAGGCCAGCAGGTTCGTCTGATTGCTCATCTCCTGAATGACGACCAGGAGGCGCTCCACCTCCTCGACGCTGGCGTCGACCTCGCGGAATCCCGCGTGGCTCTTCTCGACGCTGGCAATTAGATTGTCGATCAGGTGCGTCCTGTCTCCGACGGCGCTGTAGCAGTTCTCGAGCAGGCCACGCGCCTGCGCGATCTTCACACTGGACTGCTCGCAGGCTGCTCCGGTCTCGGTGGCAATCTGCAAGATTTCGTCGACTTCGAGGTCCGAAACATGGACGCTATCGCAGAGCGCCTTATTGTGGGTCGACAACTGGTTCGATGCGGCGTGAATGCGCAGGCTGTCTTCGACCATCTGCCCGGCCAGGGTGGCCACACCGGCATAGTCTTCGAGCAGCTTCGTCTGCTGCTGTACCGCCTCGCTGCCTCGGCTCAACGTCTTGGCCAGGCTGTGGAGCATTCTGGATAGCCATGCCGCAGGCACTAATAGCCATGCTGCAGGCGCTTGCGCCCATCGTCCGCCAGAGCGAGGCTTGGGCGGCTTAAACCCAGGCGCGCAGGGTGTCGCCGTCGTGTCTGCACGCTGCCAGCTTGGCAATAGGATTTCGACTCTGTCCATTACACTTCTCTTCGGCAACCGTCTGAAGCCACTATCGGCAGCTTCGCGGCAGATGTGAGCGGCGCTGGAGATGAAGTTAGCTAACTTGCGACTCGAGTTCCACTGGCGATCGCCGCTGGAGGACGCGCTTGCGAAGACGCGCACCGTGGGCGAAGACAGCTTCGCCGTCATCCGCGGCCTCCAGCCCGCAAAGTAAGTACAGCTTGCCCGGAAGGCCACGGCTTTAGCCGTACCGTATCGCGCTCACCTTGAAGGCCCATTGATTTGATAGGGCGGGGCTTCAGCCCCGCCGAACAACGCTCATTCTAAAATCCGCGCTTGCTGGATCGACTCTCGATTCAGCAAGTGCGCAAGAGCGAATGCTGCCGCCTTCTTGTTTATCAATCAGTTAGTAGCAAAAACATGCACCCCCGGTTGAACAGTCGGAATCCTGTTGCCTGGAAGCCGGTTTGGGAATACAAAAGGAAATGCCGGGTTTGTCAGGCCTTTCTCCCGGTATCTTCGGGTTTCCGGCATCTTCATCATTCAGGGACTTCGAATCTAAAGGAGCGAGCTTCCATGGCGGGTGCAGTCCAGCAGATGATGCGCGAGGTGATGGATATTCGCCAGGCGTCGGAGTATCTGGGCATTAGCGGCGACACACTCTACCGCTACGCGTCCGAGGGTTTCATCCCTGCCTTCAGGCTGGGCAACCGCTGGCGCTTCAAGCGCAGCCTGCTCGACGCCTGGATGGTCCGCATGAGTTCTGCAAAGGCTCAATCGACCTTCTCCGTCATGCCTCGCGAAAAAAAGCCCGCCGGCCGCGCACGGTAGAAAGTAGCTGGTTGTCAAAAGCAGTTGGTTGTCAGTTGCAGTGGAGTCTCGTTCTCAACCAACAGCCAGCAACCAACACCCTTCAACCATTCTGCAAAGTCAGCAGCGTGATCTCCGGCGGGCAGTTCAGCCGGAACGGCAATCCCACCGTGCCGATGCCGCGGTTGACATACAACTGCATCTGGCCCAGCCGGAAGAGGCCTTGGACGTACTTTCGCCCGCCATCCACGCGATGCAGCGCTCCGACAATGGGAAGCCGGACCTGGCCGCCATGCGAGTGCCCCGCCAGCATCAGGTCGACCAACGCCCCGCGCGGGTGGGCCAGTACATTGTCCGCGTAGTCGGGCGCATGGCACATCAGCAGGACGGGCCCATCGGGGCTGGCTGGAACGGCGAGGCCCAGGTCGGGCTTATTGCTGAGTGGGTCGGCGATGCCCGCCAGCCACAGGCGCTGTCCGTTACGCTCGATTGCGACGTGCTGGTTGAACAGCAGCGGGATCGACGCCGTCGCCAGTCCCGCGCGAATCTGAGGCGGCCCTAGGATCGAATCGTGGTTGCCCATCACCGCGAAGCGCAGCGGGCAGGCCAGCTCGCGCAGCGCCTCGGCGCAGCGCAGCATGGCTCCCGCGGCGAAGTTCTGCCCCAGCGGGCTATTGCTGATGTAGTCGCCGGTCAGCAGCACCAGGTCGGGCGCCAGCCGGTTCACCTCTCCCACCACGCGGCGCACAAACGAGGGCTCGGTGTACTCGTCGAAGTGGATGTCGCTGATCTGCGCGATGCGGTAGCCATGAAACGCATCGGGCAGCCTCGCCAGCGCCACGTCGCGCGTGACAATGCTGATCTCGTGGCGCGCAATCGCGCTGGCGTAAAGCGCCAGACCTCCGGCAGCGGAGCCGAGAATGAATTTGCGCCGGGTCAGCAGCTTATTCTGCTCAGCCAACGGCGGATCGGCGACAATTCCGGTCATACTGCATGATACCCGGTTTCGCGCAGTTTTTCAGGGAGTTAGACGCATGGGAATTGCTCTGCGCGGCCTCTTCGGTAGAATGGAACGAATGAGCTTGAATGCGCGTAAGAAGAGAGCGGCAGATGCGGCCAAGGCGGCGGGAGTCGATGCGCTGCTTGTGACGCATCTTCCCGATGTACGTTGGCTGTGCGGGTTTACCGGATCGAGCGCGGCGCTGGTTCTACTCTGCGCCGCAGGTCGTCGAGCGCGGACGGCAAAACGCGCGGTGCTGTTCACCGATGGCCGCTACATCGCCCAGGCCAATGCCGAGGCGGTGGGTACCGAGGCGGTGATTGCCACCAAACCGCCGCTCACCGAGGCCTGCGAGTGGATCGCATCCGCTGGCGTCAAGCGCTGCGGATTCGATCCTGCGCAGACCACCCTCGCCGCCCTGGACAACATGCGCAAGGCCGTCCCCGCCAAGCTGCGCCGCTCCCTCTTCGTCGCCGTCGATCCGCTCGTCGCAAAGCTGCGTCAGATTAAAGACGCCGGAGAGATCGCCAGCCTGCGCGCCGCCGCCCTCCTCGGCTGCCGTCTCTTCGACCACATCCTCACCTTCATTCAGCCGGGCATGACGGAGATGGCAGTCGCAGCGGAACTGGAGCACGCGGCGCGTCTCGCCGGCGCCGAAGGCATGTCCTTCGAGACCATCATTGCCAGCGGCGTGCGCAGCGCCCTGCCCCACGGCCATGCAACCCAGGCCCGTCTGCCGCGGCGCGGCTTCGTCACCATGGACTTCGGCGTCCTGCTCGATGGCTACTGCTCCGACATGACACGCACCATCCACATGGGCCGCGCCACCACGTCCGAGCGCAACGCCTACGACGCCGTGCTCGATGCGCAGGAATCGGGCCTCGCCGCCGTCCGCGCCGGCGTCGTCACCGGCGATGTCGATGAGGCAGCCCGTTCCGTCCTCCGCCGCGCAGGACTCGCCGACTGGTTCACCCACTCCACCGGCCACAGCCTCGGCCTGGAGATCCACGAAGATCCCAGGCTCGCCGCTAAGAGAACGGAGAAGCTCAAAGCCGGAATGATCGTTACAATTGAACCTGGCATTTACATGCCGGGAAGGTTCGGCCTGCGCATCGAGGACACGGTGCTGGTCACCCGCTCCGGCTGCGAAATCCTGACTCCAAGCCCCAAGGCGTGGATCGAGTTGTAACGCATCGGGTTCGAGATTCGAGATTCGAGATTCGAGATTCGAGAAGACTAGATGCACTGAGCGCCGCTTGTAGCGCGTGGAAGAGGAACGATGGACAGCAATAAGTTGAAGGAGTTGCGCGAACTGGTCGATTTCCTGAAGGAAAACGGGATCGCCGAGTTCGATATGGAGCGCACGGACCTGAAGGTGCGCATCAAGTTTGCCGGCGCCGCCGGGGCAAGCGCGGCCGATCTGGCGATGGCGCAGCAACTGGCCGCAGGCGCGGCCGGCAGCGTCCCAAGCCTGGGCGCGGCCACCCCGGAGCAGCCCGCCGCAGCGGCCACCGAAAAGCTGCACGAAGTTACGTCGCCCATCGTCGGCACCTTCTACGATTCGCCCTCGCCCGGCGCGCCAACCTTCGTCAAGCTCGGCGACCAGGTCGAAGTCGGCCAGGTGCTCTGCATCGTCGAGGCCATGAAGCTGATGAACGAGATCGAGTGCGACGTTGCGGGCGAGATCGTCCAACGCATCGCCGCAACCGGCCAGCCGGTCGAGTTCGGCCAGCCCCTCTTCGCCATCCGCCCACGATAGAGCCTGTGACGAGCTGTTTTTTTTGACACGGATAATTTTGAGTCGTCATTCTGGCGAAGCCAGAATCTCCGTATTCTGTTCGATGCGCAACACGTTAGCCATCGGTCAAGTCACTCTAGTTGCTCGACATTCCAATGTTTCGGTTCGAGAATGAAAGCAGGCTGAGTTTATATGTTTCGTAAGATTTTAATTGCAAATCGTGGTGAGATCGCCCTGCGCGTCATCAGCGCCTGCCGCGAGATGGGCATCCGCACCGTCGCCGTCTACAGCGAGGCAGACCGGCACAGCCTGCATGTCAAGTTCGCCGACGAGGCCATCTGCATCGGCCCGCCGCGCGCCGCCGAGAGCTACCTCAACGTCCCCGCCGTCATCTCCGCCGCCGAGATCGCCGATGTCGACGCCATCCATCCCGGCTACGGCCTGCTCAGCGAGAACGCCAACTTCGCCGAGGTCTGCCGCGCCTCCAACATCAAGTTCATCGGTCCGCCGCCCGAGGTCACGCGCCTCATGGGCGAAAAATCCACCGCGCGCCAGACCATGAAGAAGGCCAAAGTTCCCATCCTGCCCGGCTCCGACGGCATGATCTCCTCCGAGGACGAGGCGCTGGAGTGCGCCCGCTCCGTCGGCTATCCCGTGATCCTGAAGGCCGCGGCCGGCGGCGGAGGGCGCGGTATGCGCATCTGCCGCAACGCCGCCGAGTTGCCCGCGCTCTTCCAGCAGGCGTCCAGCGAGGCCGCCGGGGCCTTCGGCAACGGCGACCTCTACATGGAGAAGTACATCGAGCGCCCCCGTCACATCGAGTTCCAGGTCCTGGCCGACGAGCACGGCAACGTCCTCAGCCTGGGCGAGCGCGAGTGCTCCATCCAGCGCCGCCACCAGAAGCTCATCGAAGAGGCCCCCAGTCTCGCCATCTCGCCCAGGCTGCGCGCCGAACTGGGCAAGACCATCGAGAGATGCATGAAGGACGTCGGCTACCGCAACGCAGGCACCATCGAGTTCCTCATGGACGAGGACGGCAAACTCTACTTCATCGAGATGAACACCCGCATCCAGGTCGAGCACACCATCACCGAGATGGTCACCGGAATCGACCTGGTCAAGGCCCAGATCCGCATCGCCGCCGGCGAGCGCCTGTCCGACATCGTCCCCACCCCGGTCACCATCTCCGGCCACGCCATCGAGTGCCGCATCAACGCCGAGCATCCCGAAAAATTCACCCCCAGCGCGGGCACCATCACCGCCTTCAACCTGCCCGGCGGCAACGGAGTCCGCGTCGATACTGCCCAGTACGCCGAAGGCGTCGTCCCGCCCTACTACGACTCGCTCATCGCCAAGCTCATCTGCCATGGCCACGACCGCGAAGAAGCCATGAACAAGATGCAGCGCGCACTCTCGCAGTTCGTCGTCCAGGGAATCTATACCTCAATCCCCCTCCACCAAAAAATCTTCGACGACCCCGAGTTCCGCTCCGGCCACTTCGACACCAAGTTCATGGAGCGCTTCTTCGAGCGTCAGGCGGAGAAGGCAGAGGCCGAAGCAAAGGCTTAACACCGATCCACACCGATGCTACCGATCTTTTTGTCATGCAAAGTCCACTCATCGTTTCGCGGCTATATGCCATTGTCGATGCAGAAGTCCTCGCCGCGCGTGGCGTTGCTCTGGCGGATTTTGCCCGCGACCTCCGCGCCGCGGGCGTCACACTGCTGCAGTACCGCGATAAGAATGGCTCCCCGCAGGAAGTCCTGCGCGCCGCGTCAATCCTGCGCGAAACAATGTCCGGCAGCGGCTGCCGTCTCATCCTCAACGACCGTGCAGACCTCGCCGTGCTGGCCAACTTCGATGGCGTCCACGTTGGCCAGGGCGATCTCTCACCCGCAGACGCTCGCCGCGTCGTCGGCCCGGCTCGCATCGTCGGCGTCTCCACCCACACCGATGACCAAGCCCGCATCGCCGACGAATCATGCGCAGACTACATCGCCATGGGCCCCGTCTTCGCCACCGGAACCAAGCCCGATGCAGCCGCCGTCGTCGGCCTCGAAGGCGTCCGCCGCGCGCGCGCGCTCACCCGCAAGCCGCTGGTCGCCATCGGAGGCATCACTCGCGCCAACGCGCGCAGCGTCATCGACGCGGGCGCGGACTCCATCGCCGTAATCTCCGCCCTCTTCGACGCCCATGAAAGCCCCGACCAGGTCGCACGCGACTTTCTCGCCCGTCTGCGGTAGAACTGAGAGAAGTGACTCCATCAGAAAAAGAAAAAGCAGGTCCCTCCGCTACGCTGCGGCATGACAAGCAAGTTAGTGCTGCGCCGCGCGACGACAGCCCCGCCGCGACCCCGCACTTTGTGCGCGGCATGGGACTCTTCTCAGCCACCGCCATCGTCATGGGCTCCATGATCGGCTCCGGCATCTTCATCGTCTCCGCCGAGATGGGCCGTACCGTCGGCTCGCCCGCGCTGCTGATCGCGGCCTGGCTGGTCACCGCGCTGATGACCATCATCGGCGCGCTCAGCTACGGCGAACTCGCCGCCATGATGCCCCGCGCCGGTGGCCAGTACGTCTATCTGCGCGAATCGCTCGGCCCGCTCTGCGGCTTCCTCTACGGTTGGACCCTCTTCCTCGTCATCCAGACCGGAACCATCGCCGCGGTCGGCGTCGCCTTCGGAAAGTTTCTCGGCGTCTTCTTCCCCTCCGTCAGCGCCAGCCACTGGCTCTGGCACATCGCGCATGTCCCGGCAATCCCCATCGGCCCCATGGTCCTCGGCAACATGGACATCGGTCTCAACACCGCGAATCTAGCGGCGATTCTCATCATCACCCTGCTCACTCTGCTGAACACCTTCGGCGTCAAGCTCGGCGCGTCGGTACAAAACGTCTTTACTTCAGCAAAAGTATTAGCCCTCGCCGCCGTCGTTCTGGTCGGCCTCGTCGCGAAGAATGCCGTAGCGGTCGCCGCAAACTTTGGCGTCGGCTGGCACAGCTTCTGGGCCGGAGCAAGCTGGCACACGCATCACGCGGTTCAAGTCGGCGTAGGCGGGCCAACCGCATTCGTCGGCCTGCTGACCGTCGTCGCAGTCGTGCAAGTCGGCTCTCTCTTCAGCGCGGATGCGTGGAACAACGTCACCTTCACCGCGGGCGAAATAGAGAACCCGCGTCGCAATCTTCCTCTGAGCCTCGCGCTCGGCACAGGCGTCGTCCTTCTTCTCTACATCTTCTGCAACTTCGTCTACCTCAGCGTTCTCCCGCTGGCAGGCTCGCCAACCGCTTCTTCTATCGCCGGCCGCGGCATTCAGTTCGCCACGCAGGACCGCGTAGCCACAGCCGTAATGGAGAGCGCATTCGGCGCCATTGGCGCAAAGCTGATGGCCGCCGCCATCCTCGTCTCCACCTTCGGCTGCGTCAACGGAATGCTTCTCGCGGGCGCGCGCGTCTATTACGCCATGGGCCGCGACGGCCTCTTCTTCCACTCCGTCGGCAAACTCAGCAAGCCGTCCAGCCACTCCGAGGGCGGCGTCCCCGTCAACTCCCTCTGGGTGCAGTGGGCGTGGACTTCCCTGCTCTGCCTCTCCGGCAGCTACGGCCAGCTCTTGGACTATGTAATCTTCGCGGTCCTCGTCTTCTACATCTTGACGATCGCGGGCCTCTTCGTCCTGCGCCGCACCCAGCCTGATGCACCGCGCCCATACCGCGCCTTCGGCTACCCAGTTCTGCCCGCGCTCTATATCCTGATGGCTGCATGGATCTGTGTTGTACTCTTGCGATATAAACCCCAGTACACATGGCCCGGACTCGTCCTTGTGCTGCTTGGGATACCGGTGTATCTGCTGTGGAAGCGCCTGGGTCGAGAGGCGGTAGCAGAGGATAGTCAATAGTTAGCGAACCACCAGGGAGATCGAAGTCCGCATGGCGAATCTGTTTGCAAAGAAGTCGATGGACGTGCTGACGGCGGAGGCCAGTGCCACAGGTGCGGGTACGCTGAAGCGGTCGCTCGGCCCCTTCCAACTGACGGCGCTGGGAATTGGCGCGGTCATTGGCGCGGGCATCTTCGTCATGGCGGGCCTCGGTGCCCACTACGCCGGTCCGGGCCTGATGCTCTCCTTCGTTCTCAGCGGCCTGGGATGCGCCTTCGCCGGCCTCTGCTACGCGGAGTTTGCCGCCATGATTCCGCTCGCCGGATCGGCCTACACCTACGCATACGCCACCCTCGGCGAGCTGATCGCCTGGATCATCGGCTGGGACCTCACGCTGGAGTACGCCATGGGAGCCAGCACCGTCAGCTCCGGCTGGTCCAACTACTTCGTCGAGATGCTGGAGA